>Ga0210085_1000441_pt1 | contig 17477 bp, 17 predicted proteins | sample China_Galinas_PW_5_FD_184866 | JGI IMG/M metagenome (GOLD analysis project Ga0210085, IMG submission 184866) | Wetland microbial communities from San Francisco Bay, California, USA, that impact long-term carbon sequestration - China_Galinas_PWC_D1... | ecosystem: Environmental > Aquatic > Marine... | reverse complement strand
GCTACGACGCGGAGTCGTGGGGGATGCCCTACCTCCACGACGCGAGCCAGGAGGCGGCCCGCGCCTACGGCGCCCAGACCACGCCCGACGTCTTCGTCTTCGACCGCGACCTGCGGCTGCGTTACCGGGGCGCGCCCGACGCCGACCACCAGGACCCGGGCGAGGAAGCCGCCTGGCTGCGCGAGGCGCTCGACGCGGTGCTGGCCGGCGCGGAGCCCGGCCGGCCGCGGACCGAGCCGGTCGGCTGCTCGATCAAGTGGCGCTAGGGCCGGGCCGCCCCCGCCGCGCCCGCCGGCTCAGCCCTCGCCGGCCTTGCGGAAGGGCAGCACGTTCGTGTCCCCGGGCTCGGCGCGTCGCTCGCCCTTGGGCTCCTCGCGCGGCGCCGGCGCGTCGGGCAGTCGCTCTTCCCCGGTGAGGGCGCCGTAGAGCTCGACCTGCTCGTCGATCACCTTGCCGATCCGGTCGATCCCCTCGCGGATGTCGGCGTCGCCGACGCCGGAGAAGTTGAGCCGCATCGAGCTGCCGCCGCGGCCGTCGACGTAGGCGGCCTGGCCGGGGACGAAGGCGACGTCGGCGCGCAGCGCCTTGGCCAGCAGGTCGGCGGTGTCGATGTAGTCGGGCAGCGTCGCCCAGATGAACAGCCCGCCCTCGGGCGCGGTCCAGGCCGCCTCGGCGGGGAAGTGCTCGGCGAGCGCCTCGAGCATGGTGTCGCGACGGCCGCGGTAGAGCTCGACCAGGTCTTCGATGTAACGGCGCCAGCAGCCTTCGGCGAAGTACTCGCGGACGAAGTACTGGGTCAGGGTCGAGGTGCAGAGGTCGGCGGCCTGCTTGCCGAGGACGATCTTCTCCATCACCGGGGGCGGCGCCACCGCCCAGCCCAGCCGGATCCCGGGCGAGAGGATCTTCGAGAAGGTGCCGAGGTAGAGCACGAAGTCGCCACCGTCGAGCTGGTAGAGCGGCGGCAGCGGGTCGCCTTCGTAGCGCAGCAGGCCGTAGGGGCTGTCCTCGAGCACGAGCAGCTCGCGCTGGCGGGCGAGGTCGACCAGCCGGGCACGGCGCTCGATCGACATCGTCACCCCGGCCGGGTTCTGGAAGCTGGGGACCGAGTAGATGAATTTCGGCGTCCGGCCTTCGCGGGCGAGCCGGTCGAGCAGCGGCTCGAGCTCCTCGACCCGCATGCCCTCGGCGTCGCACTCGACCTGGATCACGTCGGCCTCGTAGCTGGAGAAGACCGAGATCGCGCCCGGGTAGGTGGGCGCCTCGGCGATGATCACGTCGCCGGGGTCGATCAGCGCCTTGGCGACCAGGTCCATCGCCTGCTGGCCGCCGGTGGTGACGATGATGTCGTCGGGGTCGGGCAGCATGCCCTCGGCCGCCATCACCTCGAGGATGCAGTCTTTGGTCTCCTCGAAGCCCTCGGTCGGCCCGTACTGGAGCGCCTCCGCGGCCGACTCGTGCGCGATCCGGGTCATCTGCGCGGCGAAGCTCTCGGGCGGGAAGGTCGAGGTGTCCGGCAAACCGCCGGCGAGCGAGATCACTTCCGGCCGAGCGGTGACCGCCATCAGGTCGCGCATCGCCGAGGAGCGCATCATCGCGGTCCGCGCCGCGAACAGCCCCGCGTAGCGTTCGAGGTCGCGCGTGCTGGTCTGGGCGCGTCGCCGGTAGGGCGGCTGAGTCATTTCGCTCATCGACAAAGTGTGGCGGATCGACGCGCGGCGGCCAGGCCGGTTAGTTTTTCGCAGGTGGACATTCTCGAGGCTTTCGGAATCGGCATCGCCATCGGCATGCTCGCAGGCACCACGGGCACCCACGGGTCGGCCCGCGGCCGGATGGTGCTGCTGGCGGCCTTGATCGGCCTCGTCGCCGGCTTCCTGGTCGACGGCGCGATCGGGGCCGCGGCCGCGCTGGTCGGCGCGGGCGGCGCCTGCCTGGTGATCAGCGACCTCGTCTTCGGCGCCAGCCGCCGCCAGGGAAGCACGGGCGGCGCCCTCGGGCTGATCGTCGCCCTGGTGGCGCTGGTCGTCATCGCCCTGGCGCTGCTGCTGCCGATCGGCGTGATCGTCATCGCCCTGGCGCTGATCTGGCTCGGTGTCTCGCGCCACCGCCGCGGCCAGCGCAAACACGCCGGCCTCCGCGTCCTCCGCTAGGCCGGCCGAGCGCCCCGGTCGACCATCATTCGGTCATGCCGGTCGCCAGGACTCGGACGGACGCGAAGAAGCTCGTCCTCACCTACGTCGACTCGCTGCGCACCGACATGCTGGAAGCGGCGGTCGAGGCGGGGCGGGCGCCGACCTTCGCCGCGCTGCTGGAGCGCGGCGTGCTGGTGCCCGACTGCGTCTCCAGCTTCCCGTCGGTGACGCCGGTCGCCTGCGCGGAGATCGCCACCGGCGTGGGCGCCGACCGGCACTGGATCAGCGGGATGAACTGGTACCACCGGCTGGAGCGGCGCTACGTCGAGTACGGCTCTTCGCTGGAGGCGACCCGCGCCTTCGGGATCTTCCGCGCCCTCTACGACCTCGTCTACAACATGAACCTCGCCCACCTCAGCCCGGAGGTGGAGACGCTGTTCGAGCGCCTCGACGACGCCGGCGCGCGCACCGCCTGCACGCCGTTCCTGATCTACCGCGGACGCAACCGGCACCAGGTCTCGCTCGAGGGACTGCTGCGGCGCGCGGTCGAGGCGACCAAGCTGAAGTTCCGCCACCACACCTGGGGGCCGGGCGAGCTGTTCTACGGCGACCTCTACGCGAGCCGCGAGGTGCCCTGCAAGTCGACCTCGATCCCGGGCAACCGCGACCCCTACGCCTCCTGCTGCGCGGTGGAGCTGCTCAGGGAGGACCGCTTCGACTTCCTCCTCCTCTCCCTGCCCGACAACGACCACTACTCGCACCGCAACGGCCCCGGGGCCTCGGTCGAGTCGATCGCTCGGGCCGACGAGTGCTTCGCCGAGCTGGTCGAGGCGGCGGGCGGGATCGACGCCTTCCTCGAGGGCCACGCGGTGATCCTGCTCGCCGACCACGCGCAGACCGACGTCCACCGCGGTCTGCCGCTGGCCGAGCTGCTGGAAGCGCAGTGGAAGGTCCTGCAGCCCTCCGACGACAGGCCGGAGCTGGCCCAGCTCGCGGTCAGCCCGACCGGCCGCGCCGCCCACGTCTACCTGCTGCCGGGGGAGGGCGCGCGGGCCGAGCCGGCGGCGGTGGCGGCGCGGCTCTCGGTGATCGAGGGCGTCGACCTGGTCTGCCGGCTGGAGGGCGCGGACGGGATGCCGCTGCCGCGCGAGGCGCCGGGGATGCCGGCGGCGGGCGGCGAGTGGGCGGTGGTCGAGCGCGGCGAGGAGGCGCTGCGCTTCCGGCCCGGCGACGGGGTCCGCGACCTGCGCGGCGGCCGCTGGGAGGTCGAGGGGGAGCTCGGGGCGCTGGCCGCGACGGTCGCCGGCGGCGTGCTCGACAGCGCCGAGTATCCGGACCCGCTGGCGCGGGTCTGGTCGGCGCTGACCGCGCCGCACTCCGGCGACTTCGTGGTCTCGCTGGCGCCCGGCTTCGAGGCGGTCGACTGGGGCGGGACCAGCCACGCGGGCGGTGGCAGCCACGGCGCCCTGCACGCCGGCGACTCGCTCGGGCCGCTGCTCTTCGTCGGCTGCGGCCCGGGCTCGGCGGACGAGCGGGCGCAGTGGACCCTGCGCGACGTGGCGCCCGCGGTCCTCGAGCACTTCGGGCTGGCGGCGGACGAGTGAGACGAGGGCGGGTGGGCCGCGGGTCCTGTCAGTCGGGGGACTCCTGCGGGCGGGCAGGTTTGTCCGTTCTCGGAGTCCCCCGACTGCCACCCGCGGCAGGGGCCGTCCTAGTCTCACTCGTCTTCCTTCTGGTCCTGCCGTCGCTTCCGGCGGCCGCCGCGGGGCGAGTCTCCGAAGCGGAGGCGATGCGGGCGGCGGACGCGAGCCCGACGGCGCGCGAGCAGAAGCGCAAGAACCCCGACCTCGACTCCAGCGCGAAGCTCGAGGACGGCAAGTGGGAGGTCGCCTACTTCATCCCCGACAAGCAGGTGGCGCAGGTCGTGGTCGACGCCGAGACGGGGGAGGTGACCGAAGAATGGACCGGCTACCAGGTCGCCTGGAAGATGGCCCGCGGCTACTCCGGCGCCTTCGGCCACAGGCTCAACGCGCCCTACGTCTTCCTGCCGCTCTGCGCGGTCTTCCTGCTCGGTCTGGTCGACTGGCGCCGCCGCTGGCGGGTGGCCAACCTCGACCTGCTGGTCCTGCTCGGCTTCGGCGTCTCCCACTTCTTCTTCAACCGCGCCGAGATCGGCGTCTCGGTGCCGCTGCAGTACCCGGTGCTGCTCTACCTCCTGGGGCGGGCGCTGTGGATCGGCTTCCGCGGCCGCGGCGAGGGCCTGCGCCCGGTCTGGCCGGCCGCCTGGCTGCTGGTCGCGGCGCTCTTCCTGATCGGTTTCCGGGTCGGCCTCAACGTCGCCGACTCGGGGCCGATCGACGTCGGCTACGCGAGCGTGGTCGGGGCCGACCGGATCACTCACGGGGAACCGATCTACGGCAACTTCCCCGACGACGTCTCCCAGGGCGACACCTACGGCCCGGCCAACTACCTCGCCTACGTGCCCTTCGAGCTGGTCTTCCCCTGGTCGGGCAGCTGGGACGACCTGCCGGCCGCGCACGGCGCCGCGATCGGCTTCGACGTCGCCGTCTTCGCCTTCCTGATCCTGCTCGGCTTCCGCCTGCGGCCCGGACCGCGCGGCTTCCCGCTGGCGGCGACGCTCGCCTTCGGCTGGGCCGCCTACCCCTACACCGCCTACGCGCTGGAGTCGAACTCCAACGACACCCTGGTCGCGGCGCTGCTGCTGGCCACGCTGCTCGTCCTCGCCCGCCCAATCGCCCGCGGCGCGATGGCCGCCCTCGCCACCGCCGCCAAGTTCGCCCCGGCCCTCCTCATCCCGATGCTGGCGACCTACAACCCCAGCTCGTCACGGACGGCTTCTGAGGGTGTCCGAGAACGTAAACCTCGCCCGCAGGACACCCTCAGAACCCGTCCCGCAAGGCCCCTGCTGTTCGCCGCCGCCCTCATCGCGGTCACCGCGCTCGTCTTCCTCTGGCCGGCGATCGACCCGGGGCTGCGCACCGTCTACGAGCGCACGATCACCTACCAGACCAGCCGCGACTCCCCGTTCAGCATCTGGGGCCAGGTCGAATGGCTGGAGCCGCTGCGCGTCGCCCTGATGGCGGCGACGGCCGGGCTCTCGCTGCTGCTCGCCTTCCGCCCTCGCCGCAAGTCGACGATCCAGGTCGCCGCCCTCGCCGCCGCGCTGATGATCGCCCTGCAGCTGACGATGCAGCACTGGTTCTACCTCTACATCGTCTGGTTCTACCCGCTGCTGCTGCTGGCGATGGCGGCGCTGCCCGAGCGGCCTTCCTTGACACATACCGATATGGGGATACGTTTGCCCGATGGCGAGAGCGGCGACGACCACCGACCCACTGAACGCGATCGCGGAGCCGCGTCGCCGGGAGATCCTCAGCGCCCTGCGCTCGGGTGAGCGCTCGGTCGGCGAACTGATCGTCGAGCTGGGGCTGGCCCAGCCGCAGGTCTCCAAGCACCTGCGGGTGTTGCGCGAAGTCGGGCTTGTGAGCGCGCGTCAGGAGGGCCGCCGCCGCCTCTACCGCGTGCGGGCGGCGGCGCTGAAGGAGGTCTACGACTGGCTCGGCGGCTTCGAGTCGCTCTGGCAGGAGCGGCTCGACGGGCTCGAGGCGGTCGTCGAGGAGCTGAAGTCCGAAAGCCAAGGAGGGGACTGAGATGGACGAAGCGGGCACGGCCGCCGACAGCGGCAAGGCGACGATGACCCTGCGCGGCGAGAACGAGGTCGTCGTCGTGCGTGAGTTCGAGGCGCCCCGCGAGCTGGTCTGGCGCGCCTACACGACGCCGGAGCTTGTCGCGCAGTGGTGGCCGGGAGGGCAGGGCCGCACCACCTCGGTCGAGATCGATCTGCGCGTCGGCGGGCGCTGGCGTTTCGCGATGGTCGCGCGCGGCGGCTTCGAGGTCGCCTTCCACGGCGTCTACCGCGAGATCGTCCCCGGCGAGCGGATCGTCAACACCGAGGTCTACGAGGCCGAGCCGGACGGCGAGGCCCTCGTCACCGTCGCATTCGCCGAGAGCGAGGGGCGCACGACGCTGACCTTCGTCACCGAGATGCCCAGCCGCGCCCTGCGCGACCAGATCGCCGGGCAGATGGAGGGCGGCTTGCAGGAGGCGCTCGACGTGCTCGAGGAGATCGTCGCGGCGCTCGCCCTCACGTCGCCGCCGGGACCATCACCTGCTCGAAGGAGTCGGCCAGACCACGGTCGTTGATCTCGACCAGGGCGCCCATCACCCAGACGTCGTCGTCGGCGGTGTCGAAGCGGGCCGGCATCTGGGTGATCAGCGCGGCGAGGGCCTGCTCGGGCTTGACCCCGAGGACGCTTGTCCGCGAGCCGGTCATGCCGACGTCGGAGATGAACGCGGTGCCGCCGGGGAGGACGCGGCCGTCGGCGGTGGGGACGTGGGTGTGGGTGCCGAGCACGGCGGCGACGCGGCCGTCGAGGTGCCAGCCCATCGCCACCTTCTCGCTGCTCACTTCGGCGTGGAAGTCGACCAGGTAGGCGTCGGCGTCGAGCCGCTCTAGGATCGCGTCGACGGTGTCGAAGGGGGAGCGGGCGACCTGCAGGCTGACGCCGCCGCTGAGGTTGATCACGCCGAGCCGCATCCCGCCGGCCTCGACCACGGTCTCGCCGCGGCCCGGGTTGGACTGCGGGTAGTTGGCCGGCCGCACCACGCGCCGCTCGCGGTCGAGGAAGTCGTAGGCCTCGCGGTGGCGGTAGACGTGGTTGCCGGTGGTGATCGCCCCGACCCCCATCTCGAAGAACTCGCCCGCCGTGCGCTCGGTGATGCCGACCCCGCCGGCCGAGTTCTCGCCGTTGACGATCACCAGGTCGGGCGCGTAGCGATCGCGGAGCGAGGGCAGCGTCCCGCGCAGGCCGCGGCGGCCCGGGCTGCCGACCACGTCGCCGATGAAGAGGACGCGCATCCCCCGACCCTAGAGCAGTCAGGCCGCTGAGAAGCGGCGCAGGCCGAGGCGGGCGAGGGCGCCGTAGGCGGCGGCGAGGATCGCGAGGTGGAGGAGGGCGAGGCCGAACGAGGGGCCGGCCGGGTCGAGCGCCGCTTCGAACGCGTGCAGCGCCGGCTTGAACGGGAAGGCGGCGGTGACGATGCCGATCGCGTCGTAGAGGCCGCCCGCGACGGCGCCGGAGGGGATCAGCGAGAGGAAGGCGATCGGCAGGGTGACCATGAAGGCGAGCAGGGAGACGGCACGGACTTCGCGCGCCGCCGCTCCCAGCGCCGCCCCGGCCGCGCCGAGCGCCGCGGCGCCGGCGAGGATCGCGGCGAGCCAGAGCCCGAACCGCTCCCAGCGCAGGGAGACGAAGACCTCGAGCCCGGCCAGCATCAGCAGGGTTACGACCAGCCCGGCGATGACGCCGAGCAGGATCTTCTCGCCGAGCAGCGCGGCGGGGGAGACGAGGCCGCGGGTGAGCCGCGCGAAGGCGTTCTCCTCGCGCTCGAGGGCGAGCGAGCCGGCGACGAGCAGGATCGTGACGAAGGCGAGGGTGAGGGTGGCGGCGACCGCGATCGCGAAGACATCGAGCGGCGGGGAGCTGCCGCCGACGCTCACCTTGTCGACCGCGATCGGCTGCGCGAGGCGGTCGATCAGGGGCGAGGCGATGTCGAGGTTGTCGCGGGCCTGCTCGGCGAAGCTGCGCACCCGGGTCAGCGAGTCGCGCAGCGGGCCTTCCGGCAGCGAGGGTTCGAGCGCGGCGAGGATGCGGGCGCTGGCGCGCAGGCCGAGGATCTGCACGGCCTGGCCGAGCACTTCGAAGTCGCCGCCGTCGATGACCAGCTTCAGGTAGCGGCTGCCTTCGCCGGCGATCCGCTTGGCGATCGCCAGGTTGGCTTCGGCGAGCAGGGCGTCGATGCGGTCGTCGACGAGCTGCGCCTTGACCGGGCTGTCCTCGTTGAGGAGGACTTCGACCTGGGGGGTGCGCGGGTTGAAGGTGGAGAGCGAGTTGATCCGGCTGACCAGGTCGGCGGGCAGGACCAGCGCCGCCTGCACGTCCCCGGACTCGACTTCGGCGACCGCTTCCTCGCGGCTGCCGACGTGAACGCACTCGACCCGGCGGCAGATCCGGTCGCCAACGTTGACCGCCGCCATCTGCTCGCCGCCGACGCTGATCCGCGCGTCGGCCGGCACCTCGTTGAGGAAGGCGACGCGCGTCTTGTCGCCGTCGCGGGAGATCGCGAACCCGACCAGGACCGCGATCAGGACCGGGTAGACGACCAGCAGCGCCGCCTGCAGCGGCGAGCGGCGCAGGATCTGCAGGTCCTTGAGCAGCAGCCAGCGCATCAGCGCCCCCGCTGCCGGAGGAAGGCGACGACGGCGCTCTCGAAGTCGCCGACGGCGGCCTCGGGGGAGGCCTCCCGAACGGCGGCGCGCAGGGCGTCAGCGGACCCGTCGAAGAGCGACTCGCCGTCGGCGAGGACCAGCAGGCGGTCGCCGTAGCGCTCGACCTCCTGGATGTCGTGGGTGGAGAAGACGACCGTGGTGCCGTCGTCGGCGAGCGCCGAGATGAACTCCCAGAGCCGCGCCCGCTGCCGCAGGTCGAGCCCGACTCCGGGCTCGTCGAGCAGCAGCACGGCCGGCTGGGCCAGCAGCCCGATGGCGATGTTGACCCGCTGCCGGTTGCCGCCCGAGAGGCGGGCGAGGATCTCGCCGCGGCGCTCGCGCAGGCCGATCAGGTCGAGCATCCGCTCGGTCGAGGCGAGCGGGTCCCCATGGCCCTCGAGCCGCGCGAACAGCATCAGGTTCTCCTCCACCGTGAGCCGCCGGTAGAGCGCGGCCTGCTGCGGCACCCAGCCGACCTCCCCGCCACCCGTCCGCACCTCGCCCTCGTCCGGCCGGAGGATCCCGGCGAGGATCGAGAGCAGGGTCGTCTTGCCGGCCCCGTTGGGGCCGATCACGGCCACCCGTTCCCCGGCGGCAGCCTCCAAGCCAACCCCGCGAAGCGCCTCGCGCTCCCCGTAGAGCTTGACCAGGCCCCGTGCCTCGAGCGCGGCATCGTCCCTGCTCATCGGCCGAACGCTACTAACAGGGCTGGGCGTGGAATCCGTCCCCGCGGCGCCTGTCGGGCTCAGAAGGAAGTCTGTCCCGGGATTCGCGCACCCCCGGCGGGGTCGGCGCCGGTTCTGCGCAGCAGGTAGTCGCGGAAACGTGGCGCGGTGTAGTCGTACTCCCCCTTGCGTATGCGGTAGAGGATGCCGTTGTCGACGAGGCGCCCGAGCAAGACGTTGACGTTCGCCGGAGTCTTGTTGATCGCGTCGTTGAGCTTCGATACGACCAGGGGCGGGTAGTCCGCGTGCGCGGTTCCGAGCAGTACGTCCTGCTCGGCCGGCGTGAGGGTTTCGACCCGAGGGTTGTAGAAATCGAGGTCGAGCCGACGGTAGATGTCGGGGCGGACCGCCTGCAGCAAGCCCTGGGTCAGCCGGTCGACTTCGCCGATCACGGCGGCGTCCCAGAGCTCGGCGCCCCAGAGCTGGATGAAATAGGGATAGCCCTCGACCTCCTCGATCACCTGGTCGACCAGGTGATCGTCGACCACGAGATCGCCTCCGACCTCGGCGAGGGGCCGGGCGAAGGCATCGCGGGCGTCGTCGCGGCCGAGTGACCCGATCTCCTCGCCCCGGAACATCCGCTCGGTGTAGGAGCGCGCCCGCAGGAGGTTCCCGGTCAGGGTCGGCAGGCCGCAGAGCACCAGCCCCAGGGGGATCTCCTTGCGCTGGAGGGCGACGATCGAGGAGATCAGCAGCGAGAGCGGATGCTCACCGTCCCGTTTCGTCTCGTCGCGGACCACCTGGGCCTCGTCGAGCAGCAGGACGAATCCCTCCCTTCCCTTGTCGACGGCCAACTCGACGACCTCGAAGAGCGCTTTCGTGACGTCTTCGCGGGGTTGGCTTCCCAGCGGGTCATAGGTGAGGACGAACTCTCCCCAGCCCAGGCCGAGGGTTCCCGACCGCCGAGCGGCATTGCCCACCGCCTTCTTGATTCGCTCGACGCGAGAGAGTCTCTCGCGTGAATCGTGCGAGGCCCGGGCGATCGCCGACACAATCGTCTCCTCGGTGTTGTGCCCGGGCTGGAGCTCCAGCATTGCGCTGGCCCACCCCTCCTCTTCGGCGATCTCCTGGAACTCCCCCAGGAGAACGGTCTTGCCGACCCCGCGGAGTCCCGTCAGGCGCATGTTTGCGGGCTGCTCGGGCGCGGCTCGGAGCATCGAGCCGAAGCGGCGCCGCGGTTGGTCGCGTCCAGCGAGGTAGACCGGGCGCGTGCCGACGCCGGGTCGAAACGGGTTCTTTCTCGGTAGCGGAGTCATAACAGCATTCCTGTTAGGAGGCAACGTAACAGGCGTTCTGTTGTATGTGCATGGCCGGGCGTCGGTGCGCGTGCGCCTTCCGCGAGCCGGTCGAGCCGGTCGAACCCTAGAATCGGTGCCGATGGCCTTTCCCTCCACCCGCCTGCGCCGCCTGCGCCGGACGGAGACCCTGCGCGGCTTCGTACGCGAAACCGAGCTTTCCGCCCGCGACCTGATCCAGCCGCTCTTCGTCGTCGCCGGCGAGGGGATCCGCGAGCCGATCGAGTCGATGCCCGGGGTCGAGCGGTTCTCGATCTCCGGCCTGGTCGAGGAGGCGGGCGAGGTCGTCGCGGCCGGCGTCGGCGCGATCCTGCTGTTCGGCGTCCCGGCCGAAAAGGACGAGGTCGGGACCGGCGCCTACGACGACGAGGGGATCGTGCAGATGGCGGTGCGGGCTCTCAAGGAGGCCCACCCGGAGCTGGTCGTGATCACCGACGTCTGCCTCTGCGAGTACACCTCGCACGGCCACTGCGGCGTGATCCGCGGGGGCGAGGTCGACAACGACGTCACGATCGAGCTGCTGGCGAAAACGGCGATCTCGCATGCCGAGGCCGGGGCGGACGCGGTCGCGCCGAGCGACATGATGGACGGCCGGGTCGGCTCGATCCGCTACCAGCTCGACGAGGAGGGCCATCGCGACACGCCGATCGTCGCCTACAGCGCCAAGTACGCCTCCGCCTTCTACGGCCCGTTCCGCGACGCCGCCGAGTCGACCCCGGAGTTCGGCGACCGGCGCGGCTACCAGATGGATCCCGCCAACGCCGCCGAGGCGGTGCGCGAGGCCGAGCTGGACCTCGACGAGGGGGCCGACATGCTGATGGTGAAGCCGGCCGTCCCCTATCTCGACGTGGTGCGCCGGGTCAAGGAGGCGACGGCGGCGCCGCTCGCCGCGTACCACGTCTCCGGCGAGTACTCGATGCTGAAGGCGGCCGCCGCCAACGGCTGGATCGACGAGCGCGCAGCGGTGGTCGAGACGCTGACCTCGATCCGCCGCGCCGGCGCCGACGCGATCGTCACCTACTACGCGAAGGAGGCCTCCCAGTGGCTTCGGTAAAGACGCCGCAGTCGAAGGCGCGCAGCCGCAAGGACGGCTCCGCGATCCCGCTCGACGAGACCGACAAGCGGCTGATGAACATGCTGCAGTCGAACTTCCCGCTCGACCCGGAGCCGTTCGCCCTGGTCGCGGCCGAGGCGGAGCTGGAGCTCGACGACGTGCTCGCCCGCACCAGGCGCCTGCTCGAGGGGCGCATCATCCGCGAGATCACGCCGATCTTCGACACCCGGGCGCTCGGCTACGAGTCGATGCTGGTCGCGGCGAAAGTCGACGCCGAGAACCCGCAGCGGGCGGCGAAGATCGTCAACGCCCACCCCGGCGTCTCCCACAACTACCTGCGCACCCACGACTTCAACCTCTGGTTCACGATCGCGACCCCGCCCGATTCGAAGCTGGGGCTGCGGGGGACGATCGAGGCGCTGATGGAGGAGACCGGGGCAGAGTCGATGCGCGAGCTGCCGACCCTGACCCTGTTCAAGATCAACATGAACCTGGAGATGGAGAAGGGGACCGAGGCGCTGGCCGCCGCGGTCGAGGCGGCGCCGCCCCGCGAGCTGGAGCCGCAGCCCTACGACGAGGACGACATCGCCCTGATCCGCGCCCTGCAGGGCCCGATGGCCGCGGTCGAGCGGCCCTACGACGAGGCCGCGGCGGAGCTGGGCATCTCCACCGAGGAGATGCTCGACCGCCTGCGGGGAATGGTCGACCGCAAGATCCTGCGCCGCGTCGCGGCGATCCTCTTCCACCGCCGGGCCGGTTTCTCGGCGAACGGGATGGGGGTCTGGAAGGTGCCCGAGGACGAGATCCTCGCGACCGGGGCGAAGATGGCCTCCTTCCGCGGCATCTCCCACTGCTACCAGCGGCCGACCTACCCGGACTGGCCCTACAGCGTCTTCACCATGGCCCACGGCCGCTCCAAGGAGGAGTGCGACGCGATCCTGGACTCGATCGCCGCCGAGTGCGGCATCCCCCCCGAGGACCGAGCCACCCTCTACTCCTCCACCGAGTACAAGAAGATCCGCCTCCACTACTTCACCGACGACTACGCCGCCTGGGACGCCGACCATTGAGCTTCCGCTGTTCCTTTCCGACGCATAGGCGGGCAAAGGAACAGCGGAACGGGGTGCCGGGATGATGGCGGGGCTTTTTGAGCGGGCGGTGGGGGTGCTCCCGGGTGGGGTCAACTCGCCGGTGCGGGCGATGCGCCAGATTGGGCGCGAGCCGGTCTTCGTCGAGCGCGGCGAAGGCTGCCGGCTGATCGGCCGCGACGGCCAGAGCTACGTCGACTGGGTCGGCTCCTGGGGGCCGCTGATCCTCGGCCACGCCGAGCCGAGCGTGGTCGCGGCGGTGATCGAGGCGGCGCGGCGGGGGACCAGCTACGGCGCCGCGACCGCGGCCGAGGTCGAGCTGGCCGAGCGGATCGCCGAGCGCTTCCCCGCGGTTGAGATGGTGCGGATGACCAGCTCCGGGACCGAGGCCGCGATGAGCGCGGTGCGGCTGGCGCGGGCGATCACCGGACGCGACGTGGTGGTCAAGTTCGCCGGCGCCTACCACGGCCACTCCGACGGCCTGCTCGCCGACGCCGGCTCCGGCTTGGCGACGCTCGGCGTGCCCGGCAGCCCGGGCGTGCCGGCGGCGATCGCGGCGCTGACCGTGGTCGTGCCCTGGAACGACCGCGAGGCGGTCTCGCGGGCGCTGGCCGAGCACGAGGTGGCGGCCCTGCTGGCCGAGCCGATCGCCGCCAACATGGGCGTGGTCCCGCCCGAGCCGGGCTTCCTCGAGTTCCTGCGCGAGGCGACCGCGGCGGCCGGCGCGCAGCTGATCTTCGACGAGGTGATCACCGGCTTCCGCGTCGCCCGCGGCGGCGCCCAGGAGCTCTACGGGGTCGAGCCTGACCTGACCGTGATGGGCAAGGTGCTGGGCGGCGGCCTGCCCGCCGCCGCCTTCGGCGGCCCCGCGGCGGCGATGGAGCGGATCGCGCCGGCCGGCGACGTCTACCAGGCCGGCACCCTGTCCGGGAACCCGCTGGCGGTCGCCGCCGGGCTGGCGACCCTCGACCACCTCGACGCCGCCGCCTACGAGCGCCTCGGCGCGCTCACCGCCCGCCTCGCCGCGGGCTTCGAGGAGCTCGCCGCGGACCGGCCCCTGCAGGTGGCGAGCGCCCCCGGCCTGGTCACGCTCTTCTTCAGCGCCGAGCCGGTGCGCGACTTCGCCGGCGCCGCGGCCTGCGACACCGAGGCCCACGCCCGCTTCTGCAACGCGATGCTGGAGCGCGGCGTCTACCCGCCGCCGTCCCAGTACGAGGCCTGGTTCGTCTCCCTCGCCCACGACGAGAGGACCGTCGACAGCACCCTCGAAGCCGCCGCCGAGGCCCTCGCGGAGGCGGGGGCATGATGGCCGGTGAGGCGTTGCGGGACCTCGCGGCGGCGCTGCGCGAGGAGGACACGCCGATCTCGGCGCATGTGGTCGAGCCGGCGGCCGGGGGGCGGCTGGGGGAGATCGCGGCGGCCGGACCGCGCGCCGCGGCCGCGCCGAACGAGTACGCGCAGGTGATCGAGGCGGTCCACGAGGGCTACCTGCTGCACTTCGGCGAGCCGCGCCTGCTCGCCGGCCACGACGCCGACCTCGCCCTGCTCGCCGGCGACTACCTCTACGCGCTCGGCCTCGACCGCCTCGCGGCGCTCGGCGACACCGAATCGGTCGGGGTCCTCGCCGAGCTGATCGGCCGCTGCGCGCAGCTCCACGCCGAGGGGGAGGGAGAAGCCGTGAAACCCCTCTGGGAGGCCGCTGCAAGGCGGATCGGCGGGCGTTGACACGGCCTGGCGGCCAACGCAATAGACTGCGCGGCCGAACGCGAACCGACTGTGGCACCAGATAGCGCGGACAAGATGAACGGGGCTGACCGAGCCCCCCAGCCGGAGCGGGTCCAACCCGATCCTCCCGGCTACTTCGAGGGCGAGTCGATGACTCGTCGCAAGGCCTTCACCGTCGCCGCTCAGGGCCTCGGTGGCCTCGCCGGCGCCGCGATCGTGCTGCCCGCCGTCGGCTTCGCCGTCGCCCCGATCTTCCACCGCGGCAAGGAGCGCTGGGAGGCCGTCGGCCCGACCAGCGACTTCGTCGAGAAGACCTACCGCCAGGTCGTCTTCACCGAGACCGAGGGGATCGGCGACGCGGGCAAGGTCACCGCCTACATCCGCCGCGGATCGAAGACCTTCGACGAGGACCCGAACACCTTCGTCGCGGTCTCCAACCGCTGCGCCCACCTCGGCTGCCCGGTCCGCTTCGTCGAGGCGGCGGGCAACTTCATCTGCCCCTGCCACGGCGGCGTCTACGACTTCGAGGGCAAGCGGATCGGCGGCCCGCCGGTGCGCCCGCTCGACCAGTTCCAGACCCGGGTCCGCAACGGCAAGGTCGAGGTCGGCCCGCGCTACAGCGTCACCTCGCAGCTCGAGCCGGTACGCGCCCGCGACCCCGGGGAGTTCACGGGCGGGATCTGGGAATACCTCTACCCGCCGCGACCCTCTACCTTCCCTGCGCCCTGATGCCGAAGCCGAAGCTGCCAGATTCGATCGTCCCCGCGCCGCTGCGCAAACCGGCCAAGCCCGGCGCGGCCGGCACGGCCAAGGGCAAGGCGCCCGCCGACCTGAAGACCTCGCCGCCGCCGCGGAAGGGCGACGTCGAGCGGCTCACCGACCGCGCCGTCGAAGCTCCCGTCGACGTGCTGGCCTGGGTTGACCAGCGCACCGCCGCCAGCGGAATCCTCACCGGGATGCTGTTCCGCAAGGTGCCGAAGGGGACCAACTGGTTCTACACGCTCGGCTCCGCGACCCTGTTCGCGTTCATCGTGCAGGCGACGACCGGCGTCTTCCTGGCGATGTTCTACACGCCGTCGGCCACCCAGGCCTACGCCTCGATCTCCCACATCAACAACGAGGTCCCGCTCGGCGCCCTCGTACACGGCATGCACAAGTGGGGCTCGAGCGTGATGGTGATCCTGATCTTCCTGCACATGGGCCGAACGTTCTTCTTCGGTGCCTACAAGTACCCGCGCGAGCTGAACTGGGTGATCGGCGTGGTGCTGCTGATCCTGACGATGACGATGGCCTTCACCGGCTACCTGCTGCCGTTCGACCAGCGCTCCTTCTGGGCCTCGATCGTCGGCATCAACATCAACGGGACCGGGCCGATCGTCGGCCCCTACCTGAGTGACTTCCTGCGCGCCGGGCCGGAGTTGGGAGCGACCACGCTCTCGCGCTTCTACGCGATCCACATGCTGCTCGTGCCCGGGGCGATCATCGCCCTGATCGGCGCCCACATGTATCTGGTGATGAAGCTCGGCACGACCGCCCCGCCGTGGCTCAAGGCGGAGCGGCCGAAGCCGGCGACGCCGGTGTCCCAGCTCGACGGCGGCGCCGAGGGTGACGCCGGCGGAAACGGGGCGGCGGGCGCATGAAGCCGAAGGACAAGCAGAAGTACCTCGAGGAATACGAGGTCATGAAGAAGAAGGGGAAGCCGTTCTTCCCCTACGCCGTGCTGAAGGACTCGGTGATGGCGCTGATCGTCGTCGCCGTGATCATCGCGATGTCGATCATCCTCGGCGCCGAGCAGGGGCCGAAGGCGGACCCGACCACCACCACCTACGTGCCGCGGCCCGAGTGGTACTTCTTCTTCCTCTTCGAGCTCCTGCGCGTGATCAAACCGCCGGAGCTGGTCCCGATCGCGACGATCGGGATCCCGACGATCTGCATGGTCCTGCTGCTGTTGTTGCCGTTCTACGACACCGGCCCCGAGCGCAACCCGATCCGGCGGCCGATCGCGACGACGGCGGGCTGCCTGACCATCATCGCGATGGGCTACCTGACCTTCATGGGCGCCACCGCCGGCTCGCCGACCGAGATCGACCTGAAAGTCGCGCCGCAGTACGAGGCCGGCAAGGAGGTGGTCGCCGGCTCCGGCTGCCTCGCCTGTCACAAGCTGGGCGAGAACGGCAACGACGGGCCCGGGCCCGAGCTGACCCACATCGGCGAGCGGATACCGCGGGCGGCGGTCCTGCGCTCGGTTGAAATCGGGCCGGGGATCATGCCCTCCTTCCGCGACCTGCCGCCGGAGAAGCTGGAAGCGGTAGCCGATTTCCTCTCCTCGCTCCACTAAGCCCTCGCGGGACTCGGCGCAGTTCGCCGGGCAGGTCAACCGCATGTTCGACCGGGTGGCCGGTCAGTACGACCTCCTCAACTCGGTGATGACGGCCGGGCTGCACCATCGCTGGCGCCAGCGGGCGGCCGACCGGGCGGAGCTGGGGCCGGGCGACAGCGCCCTGGACATCTGCTGCGGCACCGGGGACCTGGCGCTGGAGCTGGCCACCCGCGTCGCGCCCGACGGCCGGGTCGTCGGCTGCGACTTCTCCGAGCCGATGCTCGACCTGGCCCGCGAGAAGACCGCCGAGCGCGGCGCCGGCTCGGTCCGGTTCGAGTGGGCCGACGCCCTGGAGCTGCCCTACGACGGCGAGCGCTTCGACGCGGTCACGGTCGGGTTCGGGGTCCGCAACCTCGCCGACCTCGATCGCGGCCTGCGCGAGATGGCGCGGGTGCTGAAGCCCGGCGGGCGCGCGGTGATCCTCGAGATCACCCAGCCGACCCGGCCGCCGCTGTCGGTCTTCTTCTCGCTCTGGTTCGACCGGATCGTGCCGCTGCTCGGCGCCCTCTCCGCGGATCCCGACGCCTACGAGTACCTGCCGGAATCGGTGCGCAGCTTCCCCAGCCCGCACGGACTGGCGGAGAAGATGGACCGGGCGGGCTTCGAGCGAATCCGGTACACGATCCTCGCCGGCGGGATCATCGCGATCCACAGCGGGGCGAAGGAGCCGCTGCCCGGGTGAACCGGCGCTCGGCCGTGCCGCCGCCGGTGACCGCGGTCCTCGACGCGTCG
>Ga0210085_1000440_pt1 | contig 17479 bp, 11 predicted proteins | sample China_Galinas_PW_5_FD_184866 | JGI IMG/M metagenome (GOLD analysis project Ga0210085, IMG submission 184866) | Wetland microbial communities from San Francisco Bay, California, USA, that impact long-term carbon sequestration - China_Galinas_PWC_D1... | ecosystem: Environmental > Aquatic > Marine... | reverse complement strand
CCCGGCGCCGTCCGCCCTAGCCCAACCGGCTGACGTCTCCCGCCGTGGCTCGCGGAAGAACCGCCGAACGAAGCTGTTTCCGCCTTCGGAGACCTCGTCGAGGGTGCCCGTTGCGAGGATCTGCCCGCCGGACAGGAAGGCGATGCGGTCCGGCACCGAGGAGATGGTTTCGAGATTATGCGTGATCATCAGGGCGCTAAGCTTCAGCTCTCGGTGCAGGTTGGTGAGCAACTGGTCCAGGTCTCGGGCTGATGCCGGATCCAGCCCGCTGGTCGGCTCGTCCAGGAAAAGGATGTCCGGCTCCAGTGCCAGGGCACGGGCAAGGGCGGCGCGTTTGATCATGCCGCCGGACAGCTCGGCTGGTATCTTCCATGCGTCCTCGGTCTTCAGACCAACCATGGTGAGCTTGAGCATGACGAGGTCGCGCACGGTGTCCTCGTCGATCACGCGTCCGAGGATCCGCAGCTCACGCAAAGGGAAGGCGATGTTGTCGAAGACGGGCAGTGCGCTGAAGAGCGCGCCCTGTTGGAACATGACTCCCCAATGGACGCGGAGGGCATGCGCCGCCCTCCGATCCTCGCCGTGAACATCCTGGTCGAGCACCTTCACCGTGCCGGCCGCGGGTGCGATGAGACCGAGGATGCTGCGCATGAGGGTCGTCTTGCCGCCGCCACTCTCGCCCGCCAGGGCGAGGATCTCCCCGCGGCGGACCTCCAGGTCCACCCCGCGAAACACCCAGCTCCCGCCGAAGCGGACGCTGAGCCCGGTCACCTCGACCACATTCCGGCTTTGGGCAGTCCTCGCCATTACGTGGGCTTGACCCTGAAGCCTAGGCCGAAGGCGGTGAGCACAAAGCCGAGGATGACATCCAGGGCAATGGTCAGGGTAAGCCCAACGACCACCGACCGCGTAGTGTACTCGCTGAGGCTCTGGGTGTTGGGCTCTATCTTGAGCCCGTAATAGGTAGAGACCAGGCCGATCAGTGCCCCGAACAAGATGCCCTTGCCAAAGCCCACGGCGAACTGCAGCCAGGACACGGTCTCAGGGAACTGGTGTACCCACATGCCCCAGGGGACCCCGAGTGCGTGTTTGGACGTGTACATGGCGCCAAGTACCCCGGTGAAATCGGTCCAGGTGACCAGGAGCGGCATGACGATGCTCAATCCCAGCACCTTGGGGAGGGCGATCCGGAGTGTGGGGGAGGCCCCGAAGGTCCGCAACGCCTCCATCTCTTCGGTGACCTGCATGGCCCCGATGCTTGCAGTGAAGGTCGATCCCGAGCGTCCGACCAGGATGATCGCGGCGAGGAAAGGGCCGAGCTCGCGCAGAAACGCGAGCCCGACGATGCCGATAATGGCGCGGTTGACACCAAACTGCTTCAGCTGGCCCGACATCTCATACGCCAGCACCATGCCGGTGAGGATACCGATAAAGGCCAGCAGGGGCAGGGAACGGACGCCCGCCTCGTAGATGGTGGCGGATAGGCTCCGCCAGGGAATTACCCGGGGATTCCGGAGGCAGTAGAGAAAGTCGAGGGCGAGCAGGCCCAGCAGCAGCGCTATGCCGGCCACATCTCCTGCGCTGCGCGTGAGCGACTTCCCAAGATCCGCTAGCGGGTCGAGAAGACCGCGCCCCGGCGAAGGGCTGGCCCCCGGCAGATCGGCCAGGCGCCGGAACCACTCCCGCTCGTCCTCCCGGCAACGCAGGCTTTCGGGGTACCGGTTCCCCCAGGCGCGCCACAGGAGCCGAGCTCCCGCGCTGTCCATCGCCCGGACCTCCTGCAAGTCCCAGGTCACGGACGGGCGTTCGGCAAGGCGCTGCAGCGGTCCCGGCAAGGATCCGTTGCGGGCCGTCACGGCAAGCAGGTTCCAGCTCCCGCGCAGCCGGACTTCCGTTGCTCCGTCCCTATCCCGGATTTCCCAATCTGGGCCCTCATCCATATGTCTCTATAATAGGATGGAAGAGGAGACGTAGAAGAAGCCTGTCCCGAGAGCTTATGAACGGATCGTCAGTTGGCGGCCGTTTGGGGACCAACGGATGCGGAGGGAACTGGCCAATCGGTGGCTCGCCCTAACGAGTCTAGAGCCGGAGAGCGCGCGGGGCACTGCGGCCTGCGGTAAGCGCGTCCGGGTTATGACCAGGTTCCGGGTGCTCGCGTGCGCCGATCTAGGGGCCGCCCCGGCAGGCCTGGACAAGTATGGACCTGCCGGCTCGGGGCGGGTCGGTTCACTCGATCGATGGCTCACGGACGGAGCAGAAAGATGCGCCACCTCCCAGCCAACCCGACCTCTGTCCGCCGCGGTGGATCAGGGGAGGCTCCAGGAATTTTCCGAAGGCGAATCCACTCAGTGCGTACGGTAAGAGTCGCGCGCAGCTCTTGGGCGCCATCATGAGCCCAGAGACCGGACTGTCCCTTGCGGAGTCTGCCAAGCGGGCCGGCGTGGCGGTGGGCATCGGCGCGCTGGCGTTTCTGCTCCTTCTCTTCCTCCGGTCGGTCGGCCAGGGACTCATGGTGCTATTCACCGCCATCGTCTTTGCGGTGGTGCTCGATGGTATAACCCGCCGGGTCTCCCGCTTCACCCGGTTGCCGCACCGCCTGGCACTCGCGTTTTCCCTGTTCACCCTCGCCCTGCCGCTGGCGGCGGTCTCTTGGGTTGGGGGGGCGGGGGTGGCGAGGCAGGCGCCGGAGCTACGGCAGAATCTCCAGCAGGCAGTTAGGCAGATCCAGGGTCAGCTGACCAGGCTCCACCTGATTCCCAGCCGGGCGACGCCTGGGTCGAGCACCCAAGATCTCATTGCGCGGGGGGCTCATTACATCCTTCGTTCCCGTTCTTCGATCGCCGACTTGGCCCAGTCGGCGGTGGAGCTCTTCGTGGTCCTGGTTACCGGCATCTATTTTGCCGCCAGCCCAACCCTCTACATCACCACCGTGGTGAAGCTCGTCCCAAAGCACCGAAGGCCGCGCATCCGGCAAGTGCTCGACAGTGTGGGCAAGGCGTTGCGGCGGTGGATGGTCGGGCGCTTCGCGGCCATGCTGGCCGTCGGCCTGATTACAGGGATCGGGATGTGGCTGCTGAACGTGAGATTGGCCGTGGTGTTGGGCTTTATCGCCGGCGTCCTGACCTTTGTGCCCTACCTCGGCACCATCATCTCGCTTATCCCGGCCGTGCTCAGCGCGCTTCTGACCAGCCCCATGACGGCGGTCTATGTGACATTGCTCTTTGCCTTCGCCCACTTCTTCGAGGGCTACATCCTGACCCCCTTGGTGATAGAGGAGGCGGTCCGCCTGCCCCCCGGATGGCTCATCACGGCGCAGGTATTCGGGGCCCTGCTGGGCGGTATGTTCGGTGTCCTCATCGCCACACCGGTCGCGCTGGTCGGGGCGATCCTCGTGCAAACGCTCTATGTGGAGGACATGCTGGGGGACCAGGTGCATATCCTGGGGGAATGAGGGCCGCCGTTGGCCGTCCTGATCTTGGCGCTTGAGGTCTCGATGGCCACTGATGGGCACCCCCCGGGGCACGCGTGGCGTATCGCGGGTGATTCTCCGACCGAAGGATGCGGACCCCACGCGCCGCCCTCTGGCGAAAGCTGCCCATCTACCGGGGCAAATCCGACCTTCCCATGAGCCATTCGTCCACAGCGCGGGCGCACTGACGACCTTCCCGGATCGCCCAGACCACCAGCGACTGGCCCCGACGCATGTCGCCGGCACTGAACACGCCCTCGATGGAGGCGTGGTAGGCATGTTCGCCGTCCGTCGCGCCCTTGACGTTGCCGCGGGGGTCGAGCTCGACGCCCAGCTCGGTGAGCATGCCCTCGTGCACCGGGTGTACGAAACCCATCGCGAGCAGGACGAGATCCGCCTTGAGCTCGCCCTCGGAGCCCGGTACCTCGGACATCTGCCAGCGGCCCAAGGCGTCCTTGTCCCAACGAACGAGAGCATATTTGAGGGCCTTGATGTTGCCCCCCTCGTCTCCCACGAGGGCCTTGGTGGTCACGTTCCACATGCGCTCACAGCCCTCCTCCTGCGAGCTGGATGTGCGCAGCTTGTTGGGCCACAGGGGCCAGGTGACCGCCTTGTCCTCCTTGACCGGGGGTTTGTCCAGGATCTCGATCTGGGTTACCGACCGGGCGCCATGGCGGTTGGACGTCCCGATACAGTCGGAGCCGGTGTCGCCGCCGCCGATGACCACGACGTGCTTGTCCATGGCGCTGACGAACTGCTCGTCCGGCACGTAGACCCCCTGCACCCGCTTGCTGTTCGCCCGCAGGAAGTCCATGGCGAAGCGGACGCCCCGCAGCTCCCTGCCAGGCACCGGCAGGTCCCGAGGCTTTTCGGCCCCGCCGGTCAGCACCAGGGCGTCGTATTCCTCCCTGAGCTGCTTCGCCGGCACCTGAACGCCCACGTGGGTGTGGGTGCGGAACTCCACCCCTTCGGCCCGCATCTGGCTCATGCGGCGGTCGATCAGCCGCTTGCTGAGCTTGAAGTCGGGAATGCCATACCGGAGGAGTCCGCCGATGCGGTCCTCCTTCTCGAACAGGACGACGTTATGACCTGCCCGTGCGAGCTGCTGGGCGCAGGCCAAGCCCGAGGGGCCGGACCCCACTACGGCAATACGTTTGCCGGTGCGGTGCTTGGGCACCTGGGGCTTGATCCAGCCTTCGCCCCAGGCCTTGTCGACGATGGCACACTCGATCGTCTTGATGGTCACCGGTATGTCATCGATGTTCAGGGTGCAGGCGGCCTCGCACGGAGCGGGACAGATGCGGCCGGTGAGCTCCGGGAAGTTGTTGGTGGAGTGCAGCACCTCGATGGCGGACTGCCAATCGCCCCGATACACCAGATCGTTCCAGTCCGGGATGATGTTGTTGACCGGGCAGCCCTGGTGACAGAAGGGAATTCCGCAGTCCATGCAGCGGGCCCCTTGGTTGCTCACCTCCGCCTCCGGCAGAGGCACGACGAACTCGTCGTAGTGGACGACCCTGTCGGCGGCCGGCTCGTAGCGCCGGTCGTGACGGTCGTATTCCATGAAGCCGGTGGGCTTACCCATGCTCGACTACCCCCTTGAGGTGCTTGGTGGGCTGCGGCGGGCGGCTGCGGTGGGCCTGCATCTCCTTCAGGGCGTGCCGGTAATCGACAGGCATGACCTTGACGAATTTCGGCAAATAGCGGGACCAGTCATCGAGGATGCCCCGCGCGACCGCCGAGTTCGTGTAGTGCAGGTGCTTACGGATCAGCTGCTTAAGACGCAGGGCGTCATAGCGCGTCATGTCCGGGCTGACTTCCACCATCCCGTGGGTCTCGAGATCGCCGCCCTGATGATCCAGTGCCTCCAGCGCTGCGTCCTCCTCGGCGATGGGCTCAAGCTCCACCATGGCGACGTTGCAGCGGCTGGCGAAATCCCCGTTGCCGTCCAGGACGTAGGCGATGCCGCCGGACATGCCTGCGGCAAAGTTCCGGCCCGTCGGCCCCAGGCAGACCATGATGCCGCCAGTCATATACTCGCACCCGTGATCGCCGACCCCCTCCACTACCGCGGTCGCGCCGGAATTGCGCACGCAGAACCGTTCCCCCGCCACGCCGCGGAAGAAGCATTCACCGCTGATGGCTCCGTATAGGACCGTATTGCCGACGATGATGTTGTCCTCGGCCCGCTCCAGCCCGGATTCCTTTGGCGGATAGATCATGAGACGCCCACCGGAAAGACCTTTGCCCACGTAATCGTTCGCCTCACCTTCCAGCTCGATGGTCACCCCCTTGGCAACCCAGGCGCCCCAGGACTGTCCGCCGGTCCCTTTGGCCTTGATGTGAATGGTGTCGTCCGGGAGTCCGGCGTGCCCGTACCGCTCGGCCACCCGCCCTGAGAGCATGGCGCCAACGGTCCGGTTGTAGTTCTTGACCGCCAGCCCGATCTTCACCGGCTCGCCATGCTCCAGGGCAGGCTCCGCCTGGCGGATGATCTCCAGATCCAGGGCCTTGTCGAGGCCGTGATCCTGCTGCTCGCAGTTGTAAAGCGCCACCTCCGGGCTGACGGCCGGCTTCGTGAGCAGCCGGGAGTAGTCGAGTCCTCCCGCCTTCCAGTGGTCGATGGCGCGGCGCATCTCCAGCCGGTCCATCTGGCCGATCATCTCGTTCATGGTATGGAAGCCGAGGCGGGACATGAGCCGGCGGACCTCCTCCGCCACGAAGAAGAAGTAGTTGATCACGTGCTCCGGCTTTCCGGTAAAGCGCTTGCGCAGCTCCGGGTCCTGAGTCGCCACGCCAACGGGGCAGGTATTGAGGTGACACTTGCGCATCATGATGCAGCCGGCGACGATCAGGGGCGCCGTGGCAAAGCCGAACTCGTCAGCCCCGAGAAGGGCGCCGACCACGACGTCCCGGCCGGTGCGCAACCCCCCGTCCACCTGCACTGCGATGCGCCCACGCAGCCGGTTCAGGACCAACGTCTGGTGCGTCTCCGCGAGCCCGATCTCCCAGGGGGACCCCGCATGCTTGATGGAGGTCAGGGGCGATGCTCCGGTACCGCCGTCGTAGCCGGCGATGGTCACGTGGTCGGCATGGGCCTTGGAGACGCCTGCCGCCACCGTGCCGACCCCCACCTCGGACACCAGCTTCACCGAGATCCGCGCCTTCGGGTTGACGTTCTTGAGATCGTGAATGAGCTGCGCCAGGTCCTCGATCGAGTAGATGTCGTGATGGGGCGGCGGCGAGATCAGCCCTACGCCGGGGGTGGAGTGCCGTACCCGGGCGATCTGGGCATTGACCTTGTGCCCGGGCAGCTGACCGCCTTCACCGGGCTTGGCCCCCTGGGCGATCTTGATCTGGATGTCGTCGGAGTTGACCAGGTACTCGGTGGTCACGCCGAAGCGCCCGGAGGCCACCTGTTTGATGGCCGAGCGCTCCGGATTACGGGAGCCGTCCGGCAGCGGCATGAAACGCTCCGGCTCCTCGCCGCCTTCCCCGGTGTTCGACTTGCCCCCGATGGCATTCATCGCCCGCGCAAGGGTCGAATGGGCCTCGTAGGAAATCGAGCCGAAGGACATGGCGCCGGTTGCAAAGCGCTTGACGATCTCGCTGGCGGGCTCGACCTCATCCACAGGGACGGGCTCGGCGGCCCACTTGAAGCCCATCAGCCCGCGCAGGGTGAGCAGCCGCTCGTTCTGCTCATTGATCATCCGGGCATAGTCTTCGTAGGTCTCCCAGCGGTTGGCCCGGCTTGCGTGCTGGAGCTTGGCGATGCTGTCCGGGGTCCAGGCGTGATCCTCGCCCCGCAGCCGGAAGGCGTAGTCGCCGCCCGCATCCAGGTGCTTGCGGTAGATGAGCTCCTCGCCGTATCCCTGCTGGTGCCAGCGGACCGCCTCCTGCGCGATCTCGGCGAGCCCGATGCCTTCTACCATCGTTTGCGTCCCGGTGAAGTACTTGGCGACGAAGCCGCCGTTCAAGCCCACCGCGTCAAAGATCTGGGCCCCGCAGTAAGACTGGAAGGTGGAGATGCCCATCTTGGACATCACCTTCAGCAGGCCCTTTCCGACCCCCTTGATGTAGCGCTTCTGCGCCTCCTCGAAGGTCAGCTGCTCCGGCAGGTGCGGGAGCAGTGATTGGATGGTGTCGAAGGCCAGATAGGGGTTGACGGCCTCGGCGCCGTAGCCGGCGAGGGTCGCGTAGTGATGGACCTCCAGGGCTGCACCCGTCTCCAGCACCAGCCCGGAGCTGGTCCGCAGCCCCTGCCGGATCAGGTGATGATGCACCGCCGAGGTAGTCAGCAGGGCGGGGATCGGGATGTAGTCCCGGTTTGTGTTGCGGTCGGAAAGGATCAGGATGTTGTAGCCGGCCAGCACGGCCTGCTCCGCATCTTGGCACAGGCGCTCCAGCGCCGGCGCCATGCCTTCCGCACCCTCTCGCGCCGGATAGACCCCGTTGAGGGTCTTGGTGCGGAAGGTGCTCCCAGAGGTCTCCTCGATGTGGCGCACCCGCTCCAGGTCCTCGTTGGTCAGCACCGGCTGGTTGACCTCCAGGCGCCAGTGCTTGCCCGCTTCGTTGAGGCCGAGCAGGTTGGGGCGTGGCCCGATCAAGGACACCAAGGACATGACCAGCTCCTCCCGGATCGGATCGATCGGGGGGTTGGTCACCTGGGCGAAGTTCTGCTTGAAATAGGTCGACAGATGCTTCGACCGGGCGGACAGGACCGAGGGCGGATTGTCGGCGCCCATGGAGCCCACTGCCTCCTGGCCGGTGACAACCATGGGGGTGAGCAGGAACTTGAGGTCCTCCTGCGTATACCCGAAGGCCTGCTGGGCGTCCAGCAGCGTCTCTTCGTCCGGGGCCATGGGGGCCACATTGGTGGGCAGCTCGTCCAGGTGGATCTGGGTGCGGGTCAGCCACTCCTGATAGGGGTTGGCGTCGGCGAGGGCCGCCTTCAGCTCGGCATCGTCGATGATGCGCCCCTGCTCCAGGTCGATCAGAAACATCTTGCCCGGCTGCAGACGCCACTTCCTTACAATGCGCTCCTCCGGCACGTCGAGTACGCCCATCTCGGAGGCCATGATCACCATGTCGTCGCCGGTGACCAGATAGCGGGCGGGACGCAGACCGTTGCGGTCCAGGGTCGCCCCGATCTGCCGGCCGTCGGTGAAGGCCACCGCCGCGGGGCCGTCCCAGGGCTCCATCAGGGCGGCATGATATTCGTAGAAGGCGCGGCGCTTCTCGTCCATCAGCCGGTTGCCGGACCAAGCCTCGGGGATAAGCAGCATCATGGCGTGGGCCAGGCTGTAGCCGCCCATGATCAAGAGCTCCAAGGCGTTGTCGAAGCAGGCGGAATCCGACTGCCCCTCCGGGATCAGAGGCCAGATCGTGCTCAGATCCTCCCTGAGAATCTCGGAGTGCATCGTATGGCGGCGCGCCGCCATCCAGTTCACGTTGCCGCGCAGGGTGTTGATCTCGCCGTTGTGGCAGATCATGCGGAACGGGTGTGCCAGGTCCCAGGTCGGGAAGGTGTTGGTGGAGAAACGCTGGTGCACCAAGGCCAGCGCCGACTCGAAGCGCGGGCTCTGCAGGTCCAGGTAGTACTGGCCGACCTGATAGGCGAGCAGCATCCCCTTGTAAACCATGGTGCGCGAGGACATGGAGGCGACGTAGTAGGACGTCTTGCCGTATCCTGCCTCGCGGATTGCGTTGTCCATACGCTTGCGGATCACGAAGAGCTTCCGCTCGAAGCTGTCCTGATCAGGGCAATCCTCGCCCCGGCCCACAAAGACCTGACGGATAACCGGCTCCGTGGGCCGAACACTCTCCCCCAGGTCGCTGCTGTCCACCGGGACATCGCGCCAGCCGAGAACCAGCTGGCCCGCCTCCGCGATGTGCCGATTGACGATTGCGAGCATCTCCTCCCTGGCGTTCTGGTCCTTGGAGAGGAACACCATGCCGACCCCGTAGTGACCGGGGGGCGGGAGCTCGAAGCCGATCGCGCCGCGGAAGAAGGCGTCCGGGATCTGGACGAGGATGCCTGCGCCGTCGCCGGCCTTCGCGTCGGCCCCCACCGCGCCGCGATGGGTGAGGCGGTCCAGAAGCTCGAGTCCCTGCTCGATGACCCGGTGGCTCCTGTGGTTCTTGATGTTGCAGATGAAGCCGACGCCGCAAGCGTCATGCTCGTTGGCAGGATCGTAGAGTCCCTGGGCTGGGGGCAAGGCACGAAGGCTCATCGCAGGTCTCGCTGGTCTCTGGTCTCGCGTCGGCAGGCTATGCTCTGCATCGAAGCCCGTCCACCCCTGGCACGAACCCGGCTTGGTAGGCAACCCGACAGACGCGGCAAATGTGGGCGGTCAAGACCGGTTAAAAGGCAGCCTCAACAGTGCATTCCGGTGCATGGAAGTCAGTCACCCAATCGTCTCTCCTCGCTCCGGGCACCAGTGCGACTTGCGCGTCTGGTCGGGCGGAAACGCTCCATCAAGCACGGAACCTGCAAATTTACAGGATAGGCAGGTCCTATGCCATTTGGCCAAGGGGAAGTATGTGGGCCGAGCGGTTGCTCGCCAAGCGGCTCCTTGCGATGAAGGAGACGCGGCTCTGCACGATTCCGGTGCAGCGGCGGGCGAGGGCGCTCCGTCGGCGGGCAAGGTCTCCCTTCGGACGTCTGTCCGAGCTAGTGGGGCGCCGTTGGGGCTGCCTGCAGCACGTCCCCGAGGGATTCCGGCGGGAAATCGTCCGTCACCACCGCCTGTCCGATTCCCTGGAGCAGCACCAGCCGCAGGCGACCGGCCTGGACCTTCTTGTCCACTGCCATCAGATCCAGCAACCGTTGCCGGCTCAGGCCGGTCGGCGGGCTGGTCGGCAGCCGTGCACTCTCGACCGCGCCACGGACGCGGGCGACGGACGTGTCGTCCAGCCAACCGAGTCGCTGCGAGAGATCCGCAGCCATGCAGATTCCGGCGGCGACCGCCTCTCCGTGCAACCATTCGCCATAGCCGACTCCGATCTCAATGGCGTGCCCGAAGGTGTGCCCGAGGTTAAGCAGCGCCCTCTGGCCTCCTTCGAGCTCGTCCGCCGCCACCACCTCCGCCTTGTTCTGGCAGGAGCGCTCGATGGCATGAGCGAGTGCCTCGTCCTCGCGGGCCAGCAGCGCCCCCATGTTGGCTTCCAGCCAGTCGAAGAGGGCGGGGTCGCGAACGAGGCCGTACTTTATGACCTCTGCCAGTCCGGCGGACAGCTCCCGATCGGGAAGGGTATCAAGGGTAGCCGTGTCGGCAAGCACCGCCCGGGGCTGGTAGAACGCCCCGATCATATTCTTGCCGAGGCGATGATTCACCCCTGTCTTGCCGCCTACGGAGGAGTCCACTTGGGCGAGGAGCGTGGTCGGCACCTGGATAAAGGCCACGCCGCGCTGGTAGCAGGCGGCGGCGAAGCCGGCCATGTCGCCGATCACGCCCCCGCCAAGGGCGATTACGGTGCAGTCGCGCCCGAACCGATACGCGAGGAGACGGTCGAAGATCCGGTTCCAGACATCGAGGCATTTGTACTGCTCGCCGTCTGGCAGGATCACCTTCTCCAGCCGGTAGGAGCGCAAGGCGGCTTCAACAGTCCCGAGGTAGAGTGGAGCCACGGTCTCGTTGGTCACGACCATGACCTGACGGCCGGCGAGGTGGGGCCGGTAGCGTTCCGCGTCCCCGATTAGCCCGCGCCCGATGTCAATGGGGTAGCTGCGCGCCCCGAGCTCGACGACCAGAGTCCCGCTCATGAAGCCTCAGGGCGTATCGGCTTCAAGGCGCCGACGGATCTCTTTGACAACGGACGCGGTTCCCCGCTTCTCAGTGGAAACGACCATGTCGGCGACCTGACGGTAGATGGGGTCGCGCTCCGTCATGAGGTCCCGCAGACGTTCCAGGGGGTCCTCCGTAGCAAGCAACGGCCGTTTCCGGTCGCGCGAGGTGCGCGCGTACTGCTGCTCTGGGCTGCAGTGGAGGTAGATCACCACTCCGCGGGCGGCCAGGCCTTGCCGATTGTCCGCGCGCAGCACGGCGCCCCCTCCCGTGGCCAGGACGATGCCTTCCCCCTGGATCAGCTCTTCAATGACCTGCCGCTCCCGGGCACGGAAACCTTCCTCGCCCTCGAACTCGAAGATGGTGGGGATGTCGACGCCCGTGCGACGCTGGACCTCCTGGTCGGAGTCACGGAACTCGAAGGACAGGGCTCCGGCGAGCTGGCGGCCGACGGTACTCTTACCGGCACCCATGGGGCCGATGAGAAAGATATTCTGAAACCGCATCATGGCATAGACATATGCCAGATTTCCCCCGCCCGAGCAAGCTCGGGCGGGGGACGGCTCGGCCCACGATCAGTGCCAGGATTGTCCCGTGCGGCACACGCCGAGCGACGTACGTCTTCCGCGGCAGGGCCGGCACCTAGCGATTGACGAGCTCTTGTTTCAGGATCTTCGGGGTCACGAAGATCAGCAGCTCGCTGTTGTTGTCCTTGTTCGCCTTTTCCTTGAACAGGTTGCCGACGACCGGAAGGTCTCCGAGCCATGGCACCTGCTTCTTGCTGAACGTCTTGGTGCGCTCGTACACGCCCCCGAGCACGACCGTCTCGCCGTTGTCCACCAGGACGGAGGTGGTCACAGCGTTGGTGTTCAGTGGCGGCTCGCCGTTGATGGATCGCGAGTAGTCTGCCTCGTCTTTCTTGACTAACAGATCCATGATGATGCGGGAGTCAGGGGTGATGTGGGGTGTGACATCCAGCTCCAGAACCGCATCCTTGAATTGCACGTTGGTTCCGTTCTGGGAGACCGTTTGATACGGAATCTGCTGCCCCATTTTGATAACGGCCTGGTGTTGATCAGAGGTGATCACCCTTGGGCTGGAGATAATCTCCCCGCGCCCTTCCTGCTGCATGGCCGTAAGCTCCAGCTGAACCAGATAGGAGCCCACCTTGCCGAGGAGCATGGCCATACCACTGGTGGCGCCAACAGCGGGAAGGTTGACCATCAGCGCCTGAGAGCCCGAGCCGCTGGGGTTCTCGATCGAGGAGTTGTAAGGCAATCCAGTGACAGCGCTCTGCATGAAGGGGCCGGTGTTGATATTGGCGGTGCCCGGTATGTTTCCTGCCAGCCCTGCATTGCTACCGCCGCTCACGAGGGCCTCGGTGTGTCCTTCGCGCCCAACGGACCCATTGACGCCGAATTGAACCCCGATATCCCGGGCGAAATCGTTGTTGGCGATCACGACGCGGGATTCGATCATGACCTGGCGGACCGGGACGTCCAGCTTGGTGATCATCCGCCGAATGTCCTCCAGCTTGGCCCCTGTGTCCTCGACCAGCAGCGTGTTTGTGCGGGGGTCCACGGTGACATGGCCCCGCTCGGACAACAGCTTGTTGTCTTTTGCCTTTAGAATCTTTGCAAGCTCGCTCGCCTTTGCGTAGTTGATCTGGATGAACTCGGAGTGAAGGGGGGCAAGCTCCCGGATGTCGTTGTCCGCCTGCAGCTCCAGCTTCTCTTGGGCGGCGATCTCCTGGGTGGGGGCGACCATGATGACGTTGCCGTTCCGCCGCATGGACAGACCCTTCGACTTCAGGATGATGTCGAGCGCCTGGTCCCAGGGGACGTTCTTCAAGCGCAGGGTGATATTGCCACGCACCGTGTCGCTGGCAACCAGATTCAGTCCGGTGAAGTCCGCTAACAGCTGCAGAACGGCGCGGACCTCGATGTTCTGGAAATTCAGCGACAGGCGATCACCGGTATAAACCTTGTTCCTGCGGTCTCGTTCCCGCTTCTTCGCTTTGCTCACCGGGCGGAACTCGAGGACAAACTGGTCATCCGCTTGATAGGCAAGGTAGTCGTACTCGCTCGTGGTCTGGATGTCCACCTGCGTGTCTTTGCCCTTGGGGACCGACTCCACGGAGATGACAGGGGTCCCGAAATCCGTCACATCGAGTCGCCTCACAAGGCGCGGGGGGATCGAGGCATCCTTGATATCGGCGATTACGCGGGTGCCCTTTTCGGTGACGGATACGGCTGTGTTCCGGCTCGGCAGGGTGATCTTCACCCGTCCCTCCCGCCCGGGACCGCGCTGAAAATCGATGTCCCGGATGGCGCCCGGTTCGGCCCTGCCTCTCGAGGACGGCTTGGTGCGTACGCTGCGTTGCTTGGTGCGCGCGCTGCGCTGTGAGGACGAACGGGGCGCGGCGCTGGCTGCGCCATTGATAGACAGGTACACCTGGTCACCTCTGGTGTCGACCTGGTAGGGTACTGCCTTGCTCAGGTCGACGACCACTCGCGTACGGTCGCCTGCCTCGACGGCTGCCAAACCTTGTACGGGGCCGATACCGATGGGAACGGACCTCTTGGCGAGCGCGCTCTTCACGCCCTCGAAGTCGAGCACGATCCGGGCCGGGGATTCCGTCGAGAACACCCCGGGCGGTTTGACAGGCCCGGACAGGGTGAGGTCGATACGAACCTCGTTTCCAGGCAGTGCCGAGAACTGCACGTCCTTAAGCTCGGTCGCGGCAACCGCCTGAGAGCAGGGCACAAGCCCGGCGAGCAGAAGGATGAAGGCGCTCAGATATGGCGCGGCCGAGTGCGCCATACGGGCAGAAAGTGACATCGAACGAATCGGCAAGCTGTTCATCACGCCTGAATCCCCCGCGGCTTATTGACTTAACGCAATGCTGGCCTGACGCTCGTGCCAGTCCCCTGGTTTATCGGAAACAATCTCGGTGAGATCAATCTCGTTATCGCTGATGCGCGTGATCTGCCCGTTGTTCGTTCCCATGTAATTCCCGACATGTACGCGGTACAGGGTGCCGCCAGGCGCCTTTATCAGCCCCCACATTGTATTGTCCTGTGCCAATGTCCCCACCATCTCCAGCGAGTCGAGGGCATACTCCTCCAGCTCTTCCTTGCGGCGTATTTTGGGCGCAATCCCATTACTTGTGCCTGCGGCCGCCTGCGCGGTTTGAGTATCCATGACAAAGGGGTTGCGCCGATCGCCTGGCTGGTAGACAAAGGTGTCGACGGGCTTAATATCTGGTAGCGGGGCGATCGGAGGCGGCTGCCGCTGCTTGACCTCCTGAACGTAGCGCTTCAGCTCGCCCATGTGCGCGTTTCCGCAACCTGCAAGCGTGAGACAAACGAGGAACGCAAGGGAATCTCTTTGGCTCATCTCCGGCCTCCCTTTTTCTTTCCTCTCTTGTGCTTCGGAGCACCTCCGCCTGGTTCATCGAGGTAGCGATACGTCTTGACCGTCGCGCTCATGGTCAACCTCTCCGCAACGCCCTTGGCCGCTTTCTTGCCGTGGGACCCAATATTTATGTTATGAATCGTGACGATGCGAGGCAGGGCGGCAAGCCCGCTGATGAAGCGACCGAATTCATGGTACTGCCCGGTCACTCGGACCTGGATCGGAAGCTCCGCGTAGAAGTCCTTCAGATGCTCCCCAGACGGCTGGAACAGCTCGAAGTCGAGACCTGCAGCGAGCCCTGTCTGCGAGACATCCACCAGCAGGGCGGCCACCTCTGTCTTGTCCGGCAGCTGCCGAAGCATGGCGCCGAAGGACTCCTTCATCTCCTCCAGCTGGTGCCGATAGGCATTCAGGTTGGCCGCCTTTCGCTGCTTGGCTTCAAAGCTGGCCCGCAGCTTAGGTTCCTTCTGCTCGGTCGTCTGAAGCTGGGATACCTGGTCCTTCGTATCATAATAGTACCAACCCCCGGCCAAGGCGCCGCACAACAGGGCGATGGCGACCGCCTTAACAGGTCCCGGCCAATCGCCGATGTTATTGAAATCGAGCTCATTCAGCTGGTTGAGGTCCATCGCTGGTACCTACTTTGTTTCCGGATGATCGGCAGCGCCAATGGATGTCGGCTCCAGTGCGCGCTGCGGTTCAGCTGTCGGATGGCGCTGCGTCCTCGTCATTACCCCGTCCTCTCCTGCGACGCCCCGGATCTTTCGGGTTGAGCCGGACCCCGTTGCCAGGCTGACTTGTACAATTGAGGTTCGGCTGTGGGACTGGAGGCTGTGCTTCTCGCCCCCTTTTTCGAGCGGGCGCCCGGTGTGGCCGAGCTGGGCTCCTTCTGCTTGAAGCGCAACCTGAACTCGCTGAGCCCGCTCGCTGTCTTGTCCTTTTGTTGGATCAATAGGAGGTGGGCGTCTCCGAGCCAGGATGATGCGTCGATGTTGCGCATGAAGGCGGATACGCGGGCATTCGACTGGGCCCGGCCTTCGACCACGACAGTCTTTCCGTCCTGACTCTCTTTTGTGAGATAGACGCCATCCGGAATCGCTTTGACGAGCTCGTCAAACAGATGCACGATCTCGGGGCGACTTTCCTGCAGCCGTTGAATCACGTCCATTCTGGCGAGCAGATTCGCCTTGGTCTGCTCCAGCTTCCTAATCTCGCCGATTTGGCGATCGAGCATGCTGATTTGCTGCTCCAAAAATTGGTTCCGCTCCTGCTGAAGGGAAATCATGCGGTCGAGCTGTAGATGAACGCCAACCCCGATGAGGAGCGTCGCCGCCAGGCTCGCGGCCGTGATCGCGGCAAGGTCCCGCTGCCTGCGCTTCCTTTCCGCCTCGCGCCACGGCAGTAAATTGATTCGCGCCATTAGTCAAACCCTCTTAGCGCTAGCCCAACCGCAATAATCAGCGTTGGCGCGTCGCGGTTCAGCATCTGTGCCTGGATCTTCGGCGATAGGGCCATGTGGCCGAATGGGTTGGCGATGCCGGTGGGGATGCCGAGGCGCTCCTCCACCAGCTCGTCTATGCCCTTGATGCCAGCCGATCCTCCGGCCAGGATCACTTGGTCGACACGGTTGAAGGTGCTCGCGGAGTAGAAGAACTGCAGGGCTCGGCTGATTTGCTGCGCGAGCGCCTCATTGAACGGACTGAGCACTTCTGTCTCGTAATTGTCCGGCAGGCCTCCATCAATCACTTGTTGCAGCGCTTGGGCTCGAGGCACCCCATATCGTCTCTGGACATCCTCGATGAGCTGCTGGCCGCCGAAGTTCTGCTCCCGCGTGTAGACGGTGCGTCCATCGTGTAGGACATGCAGGGTCGTGGTGGTCGCACCGATGTCGGCGACGGCTACGTTGTGCTCCGGGTTCTCGCCGTGGCTGCGCAGGAGGAGGGCGCATGCGTTCTCCATTGCGTACGCCTCCACGTCAACCACCGTCGGGGTCAAGCCCGCGATCTCCAGGGCGGCGACGCGGTCGTCTACATTCTCTCGCCGCGAGGCTGCAAGGAGGACGTCCACCATCTCCCCACCTCCGGCGGAGGGTCCCAGAACGTCAAAGTCGATGTTGACCTCTTCAAGCGGGTAGGGGATGTACTGGTCGGCCTCGAGCTGGATCTGGGTCTCCATCTCCGCGTCGCTGAGGCTTGACGACATGGAGATAACCTTGGTGATGACGGCCGAGCCGGACACAGCGACGGCCGCGTCCTTGGCCTTGGTGCCCGATCGGTTGACCGCCTTGCGTATGGTCTCGCCCACCGCCTGGACTTCTGCGATCTTCTTCTCGACAACCGCATTAGGCGGCAAGGGCTCCACCGCGTAGTTTTCCACCCGAAACAGCGACGCGGAGCCGCCGTTTGTCTTGGCCAACTCAATCAGCTTGATCGCGGTGGAGCTGATGTCGACACCCAGCAAGGCAGGTTTTTTCCGCGTGAAACTAAACATGATGTGTGCGAGATGCCCCTTGCGCGCCCGATCGTTAGATTATTTCCTCAAAAGGACTGCTAACAGGCTAAACTTGAAGCGTTTTATGGTGCAAATCGTGAGTCTTGATTGCATTGAGTCGGGAGTATATTCCCCGTTCCCAGAGGGTCGTTGTGCGACCTGTCACAGAAAGACGCCCGTGGGACCATGCCTTACCTCGAGTTGCGTGAACCCACGCAGATAGGGAGATTTGCGGCAGCTTTCCGAAAGGTGATTAGCACTACTATGGCTCAGCTGGGAGATCTATTGACGGGTCGGGTGCGCGCCGGCAGGACCG
>Ga0210085_1000439_pt1 | contig 17496 bp, 20 predicted proteins | sample China_Galinas_PW_5_FD_184866 | JGI IMG/M metagenome (GOLD analysis project Ga0210085, IMG submission 184866) | Wetland microbial communities from San Francisco Bay, California, USA, that impact long-term carbon sequestration - China_Galinas_PWC_D1... | ecosystem: Environmental > Aquatic > Marine... | reverse complement strand
CGACGCCGCTGCCCTCGTGGCGGAAGAGCTCGCCGAGGCCGCCGATCATCCGCGGCGGCAGGTTGTCGACGCAGAAGTAGCCGCCGTCCTCGAAGGCGGCGATCGCCTCCGACTTGCCGGCGCCGGAGTGGCCGGTGATCAGCACCAGGTCGACCTCGGCGCTCACGCCTACCCCGTCCTGTGCAGCTGCTCGTGGATCTCCCGCGCCAGCTTGCCGGGCACGCCGGGGACCGACTCGAGCTCCTCGCGGCTCGCGGCGAGGAAGCGCTCCGGCGTGCCGAAGTGCCGGAGGAAGGCGCGCTTGCGGGCCGGGCCGACGCCCTTCAGGTCGTCGAGCACGGAAGCGGTCATCGCCCCGTCGCGGCGGCCGCGGTGATGCTCGATCGCGAAGCGGTGGGCCTCGTCGCGCACCCGCTGCAGCAGCTTCGAGGCCTCCGAGTCGGCGGGCAGCTCGATCGGCTGCGACCGCCCCGGGACGAAGACCTCCTCCTCGCGCTTGGCCAGCGAGACGACCGTGGCGCCGCGCTCGACGAAGGGGCCGAGCGCCGCCATCGCCGCGCCGAGCTGGCCCTTGCCGCCGTCGATCACAACGAGCGAGGGCAGCGCCGCGAAGCTCTCGTCGCGCTTGCCATCGTGCGGGGAGAGGTCGACCTGGTCGAGCTGGCGGCTGACGCGACGTTCGAGCACCTCCTGCATGGCGGCAAAATCATCCTGTTTGGGTCGGTCGTCGCCCGCCCGCGGCGGACGCGGGAGGACACGGCCATCCATATCTGACTCTTTGGACGTGTCCGGAAGCAGAGCACGCGGGCGGAATCTGATCTTGAAGCGCCTGTAGTCCGATTTCTTCGTCGCGCCGCCCTCGAAGACGACCATCGAGGCGACGGTGTGCTCGCCGCCCAGGTTGGAGATGTCGAAGCCCTCGATCCGGATCGGCAGATCTTCCATTCCCAGCGCCTCGCGCAGGTCGGCGAGCGAGTCGACCCGGCGCTGGCGGCGGTGCTCGCGCCGCAGCCGGTCCTGGTCGAGGGCGAGGCGGGCGTTGCGCTCGGCCAGTTCGCGCAGGCGGCGCTTGTCGCCGCGCTCGGCGACCCGCACCTCGACCGGCGAGCCGCGCCGCTCGCCCAGCGCCGCCGCCAACAGCGCGGCCCGCTCGCGCAGGTCGGGGCCGACGACGATCGTGCGCGGCATCGCCGGCGAGGCCGAGTAGTACTGGCCGATGAACTCCTCGGCGACCTCGGCCGGGTCGCGTTCGGCCTGGTTGTCGAGGTAGAAGCTCTGCCGCTGGGCGAGGATCCCGTCGCGCACCTGGAAGACCTGGGCGTTGGCGTCGGCGCCCTCGGCCGCGACGCCGATCAGGTCGGCGGTGCCGACCGAGCCGCCGGCGACGCGCTGGCGCTCGAACAGCGACCGGATCGCCTTCAACCGGTCGCGGTGGACCGCGGCGCGCTCGAACTCGTGCGCGGCCGCCGCCTCCTCCATCTTCGCCTGCTCGTCAGCCTCGACCCGGCGGTAGCGGCCGGAGAGGAAGTCGACGATCGCGTCGATGTTGCGCCGGTACTCCTCCTTGCCGATGTAGCCGACACAGGGCGCCCCGCAGCGCTTGATGTAGTAGTCGAGGCAGGGGCTGCCGGAGCGGCGGCCCGGCTCGGCCCCCTCGCAGGTGCGGAACTGGAACAGCTTGCCGAGTAGGTCGAGTGTCTCGCGCAGGCGCTTGGCGCTCGAGAAGGGGCCAAAGTAGGCGCGGCCGGCGCGGTGCTTCTCGCGGGTGAAGTAGACGCGCGGGTAATCCTCGTCGAGGCTGACGCAGACGTAGGGGTAGGACTTGTCGTCGCGCAGACGGATGTTGAAGCGCGGCCGGTGGCGCTTGATGAAGCTCTGCTCGGTCAGCAGCGCCTCGGCCTCGGTCGAGGTGACGACGAAGTCGATCCGGCCGACCCGCGAGGTCAGGCGCGGCTCGCCGCCGGAGAAGTGGGAGGCGACGCGCTTGCGGATCGAGAGCGCCTTGCCGACATAGAGCAGCTCGTCGTCGCGCCCGTAGAAGAGGTAGACGCCGGGGGCGTCGGGTAGCTCTTTGATCCTGCCGTCCACCCGATAAGGGTAGGCTGCGGGCCGCATGAGCCCGCCTGAGCTGAACACGCTGCGGATCGAGGTCGACGGGGAGATCGGCACGCTGACCCTCGATCGGCCCGACGCCTTCAACGCGATGAGCCCGGAGATGATCGCCGAGCTCGGCACCGCCTTCGCCTGGCTCGCCGACCAGGCGCCGCTACGGGCGCTGATCGTCACCGGCGCCGGGGCCGCCTTCTGCTCGGGCGGCGACGTCAACTGGTTCAAGATGGGAGTCGAAGACGACTCGATCGACCTGCCCGCCAACGTGCGCCGCGGCGCCGAGGCGCTGCACACGGCGATCGTCGACCTGCGCCGCATCCCCTATCCGGTGATCGCCGCGCTCAACGGCCCGGCGGCCGGGGCCGGCTTCTCGCTGGCGCTCGCCTGCGACCTGCGGATCGCCTCCGAGAAGACCTTCCTCGCCTGCGCCTACGGCCGGATCGGCGCCTCGCCCGACGGCGGCATGACCTACTTCCTGCCTCGTGTGGTCGGGCCGAGCCGGGCGCTTGAGATCCTGCTCGAGGATCCCAACATGACCGCTGCCGAGGCGCTCGAGGAGGGCCTCGTCTCCGAGGTCGTGGCGCCGGAGGAGCTGTCGGACGCGGCCCGCGCCAAGGCCGAGAAGCTGGCGAAGATGGCGCCGCACTACGTGAAGACGGCGAAACGGCTCTGCGGCGTCAGCATCGAGAACAGCATCACCGAGCATCTGCAGCTGGAGCGCCACGGAATCGCCGACAGCATGGCGACCGAGGACCTGCGCGAAGGCGCGATCGCGTTTTTCAGCGGCGAGACGCCGAAGTTCAAGGGTCGCTGAGCCGAGGCTCCGCCGCCCACGTAACTGGTTACAGTCTCCCTGAGCGTTCCCCAGGAAAGGATCCGGTTTCGATGAAGAAACTAGCCGCACCGCTAGTCCTCGCACTCGCCGCGTTCGCCCTCGTCGCCTGCGGTGGCGACAGCTCGGGCACGACGACCACTACCACGACCACCGACGCCAACAGCGGCGCCGCAGCCGAAGGCGGCGAGGAAGCCGGCGGCGGCAATGAGGGCGGCGGCTCGACCGTCGACATCGAAGCCGACCCGAACGGCGCACTCGCCTACACGACCGACTCGGCGACCGCCGAAGCCGGCAACGTGACGATCGACTTCACCAACCCGCAGGCCCTCACCCACGACGTCGCGATCGAAGACGAAAGCGGCGAAATGGTCGGCAAGACCGAGCTGATCGACGAGGGCGAAACCTCCGAACAGGTCAAGCTGAAAGCGGGCGAATACACCTTCTACTGCACCGTCCCCGGCCACCGCGAAGCCGGCATGGAAGGCACCCTGACCGTCGAATAGAGCGTGGAGCCGGCGCCCGCTACCCGGCGGGCGCCATCGACGTAAGATGCTATCTTACGTCGAGTGAAGACGACTGTTTCAAGCAAGGGCCAGATCGTGCTGCCGGCTGAGATCCGTCAGCGCGACGGCATCGAGGCCGGGCAGGAGTTCGAGGTCGAGCGGGTCGAGGCCGACGAGTACCGCCTTACCCGGGTCTCCCCTGCGCCCAACGAGGGTCTGGTCGACTGGCTGCTCTCCTGCCCCGATAAGGACTTTTTCGTCGCGGTCGATTCCGAGTCGACCGACACGCTGTGAAGCACCTTGTCGACGCCAATGTCCTCTCCGAGGCGACGAAGCCCGGCCCCGATCCACAGATCGTCGAGTGGTTGCGTCGTAACGAGCGCACCCTCGTGGTGGACCCGATCGTCCTCGGCGAGGTCCGCTACGGCATCCTGCTCCTAGATCGCGGCACCCGGCGGACGAAGCTCGAGCAGTGGGTCGACCGGGGCGTCGGGCGCATCCAGTGCATCCCGTTCGATTCGGCGGTTGGAATGCGCTGGGCCCAGCTGCTGGCAGACCTACGCCACCGCGGCCGGCCGATGTCGATCAAAGACAGCCTGATCGCCGCCACCGCACTCACCCACGACCTCGCCGTCGCGACCCTCAACCGACGCGACTTCGAACCAGCCGACGTTCGCCTAGTCGACCCGTCCGCCTGACGACGAGCGGTCCGCTCAGGCCGGCGCCATCGCGCGGGTGACGCTGTCGCCGACGAAGCAGGGCTTCTCGTTGCCCTCGACTTCGAGGGTGAAGCGGGTGACGGCCTCCCACCAACCGCCGCCCTTCTCGTCGATCGAGACGATCTCGGCGTGGGCGCGGACCTTGGCGTCGACGGGGACCGGGGAGGAGAAGCGGATCTTGTCGGCGTTGTATGAATTGTCCGATGCGATTCCCATCTGCTTGAACGCAGATAAAACCATCCGAACTTCGCCCTAGAGTCGCGGCGATGACGCAGCTTCCGTCGATGAAGGCAAAGCGCCTGTTGGCCACCTTGGAACGCAATCCGCTTGGCTATCGGGTTGCACGCCAAACTGGTTCGCATCGCCGCTTGGAAGCACCGGGCCGACCACCGCTGACCTTCGCGTTCCATGACAACGCGACAATCCCCTCGGGTCTCGTGCGCAAGATCCTCGTCAAGGACATTGGACTTGCCGAAGCCGAGGCCCGGAAGCTACTCTGAGGTGGAGGATCGAATGGAGACCGTGCGCGTCATCTATCATCACGAGGCCGACGGCTGGTGGGCCGAATCGCCCGACGTCGAGGGCTGGTCTGCGGCTGGCGACTCCTACGAGGAGGTCGTCAAGCTGGCAGAAGAGGGCATTCCGCTTGCTCTAGAGCGCGAGGCCAACTTGGAGCACTATGTTCCAGCCGGTGAGCACGTCGCGGCCTAGTCTCACGCCGCCCGGCATACAGCCATCAGGCTGATCTAGCCCCCTCATCGTCACTGGCATCCTCATCCTCGCCGAGCTCCTCGGGAGGCTCGGTCAAGCGTTCGAGCTCACCGGGAACCTCAAACAGGAGACGGAGAGCCTGCTGCGTGAATCGCATGGTTCCCTCGGCGTTGATCCGGGCCTGAAGCGTCCGACCCGTGATGCCTAAGCCTTCGGCGGTACAGGCATCTAGTTGCCGGGCGCCATCACGCGGGTCACCGAGTCGCCGACGAAACATGGCTTCTCGTTGCCCTCCACCTCAAGCGTGAAGCGGGTGATGACCTCCCACCAGCCGCCACCCTTCTCTTCGACCGAGGCGACCTCGGCCTTGGCGCGGACCCTGGAGTCGACGGGGACGGGCGCGGGGAAGCGGATCTTGTTCCAGCCGTAGTTGACGCCGAGAGCGAAGCCGGTCGAGGAGATCAGCTCTTTGCGGAAGCCGTCGACCAGGGAGAGCGTCAGGTTGCCGTGAGCGATCGTCGTGCCGAAGGGGCTCTCGTTCTTGGCTTTCTCGACGTCGACATGGATCCACTGGTCGTCGCCGGAGAGCTCCGCGAAGGTGTCGATGTCGGCCTGCGCAACCGTGCGCCAATCGCTCGGCCCGATCTCCTGCCCGAGCAGCGCCTGCATCCCCTCGACGCCCTTTACCTCGACGGTTGCCATCCCGCGCGATTCTAACCGGGCCGCGCTCACGCCACCAACCTGACCTCGAAGCTCGGCACGGCGAGAGCGCCGGCGCCGCCGAGCAGGGCGAGGATGCGGCTTACGTATGCCTGGGTCTCGGGGTAGCCGGGGATGCAGTTGCACGGTTCAACCGCGCCGGGGCCGGCGTTGTAGGCGGCCAGGGCGAGGGCCGGGTCGCCGAAGCGGCGCAGCAGATCGGACATCAGGTGGGCCTGGGCGTCGATCGCTTCGACCGGGTCGTAGGGGTCGCGCAGGCCGTAGGTCGCCGCCGTCGCGGGCATGAACTGGGCGATGCCCTGGGCGCCGGCGGGCGAGCCGGCGTAGGGGTCGAAGTTCGACTCGGCCAGCAGCTGCGCGGCCAGCAGGGAGGCGGAGACGTTCCAGCGCAGCGCGGCGCGGGACAACGGCGCCCGGAAGCGCTCGGGGACGAATGAGGGCAGGTCGGTGCCGGCGAGGGCGCCGTCTCCCCCTGCCCCGGACGCGTTGACCGCATTGCCCGCAGCCGAGCACGGCTCGGGGCCGGCGGCGAACCCGTAGTGCTTTGGGTGGGCTTAACGCTATATCGCGGAACTGCATCGGCATTCGGCGGTGCAGTAGGCGGCTGAAGGATTCTGGCACTCACTTCGGGTGGTCGGGCGGACTTCGCCTCCTTGCTTCAACTGGATGCGCCTCGTCGCCGGGTGTCGACCGCCAACCGCGCCGGACATCTGCGCAGTTGCAGGTGCGACTTCCCCGCGGCTACCTCGGTCGCTACGGCCGAGCTTCGAGGATCAGGTTGGTGGGCGTCTCGGTGACGCGGCGCACTTGGGTGAAGCCGCCTTCGGCGAGCACCTCGGTCAACCGCTCCTGGCCGGCCTGCGCTCCCAGCGCGAGCCCCACCTCCTGACTCAGCGACGCCGGGGTGCAGATCGTCGTCGAAGCCGCGTAGAAGAGCCGGCCGACCGGGTTGAGGTTCTCCTCGACGCGGTCGCCGGCATACGGCTCGACGATCATCCATGCTCCGTCGGAGGCGAGGGTCTGGCGCACGTGCGCGGCGGCGCCCACCGGATCGCCCATGTCGTGCAGGCAGTCGAACACGCAGACGAGGTCATATTCGCTGCCCGGATAGTCCTTCGCCGTGGCGACCCGGAAGTCGACCCGCTCACCGACGCGCGCTTCCGCCGCGGCCTCGCGCGCTCGCTCTATCGAGGCTTCGTGGTAGTCGAAGCCGACGAAGCGCGAGCTGGGAAACGCCTCCGCCATCGCGATCGTCGAGGCGCCATGACCGCAGCCGACGTCGGCGACCTTGGCTCCCGCCACGAGCTTCTCCCGCACCCCGTCGAGCGACGGAATCCAATCGTCGACCAGGTGCGCGCGATAGGCGGGTCCGAAGAAGCGCTCCGTGCCGCAGAAGAGACGGTGGTCATGCTCATGCCAGCCCATCCCCTCGCCGCTGCGAAACGCCTCGCCGATCTTCTCCTCGTCGGCGAAGAGCGAGGCGATCACGTCGTAGCCGCCGAGGACGTAGAACGGGCTGTCCTCGTCGGCGAGGGCAAGCGCGTGCTCGTCGGGCAGCGTGTAGCGATCGCTCCCGGGGTCGTACTCGACGTAGCCGCCGGCTGCCTGGTTGCGCAGCCACTCACGCACGTACCGCTCACTCGCCCCGGCGCGTTCGGCCACTTCCCAGGAGCTCAGCGCGCCGCCGCCCGCCATCGCCTTGTAGAGGCCGAGCCGCTCGCCGATCATTGCCAGTGGCGCGCTGATCTGGGCGCTCAGGTCTCCCAGCGCCCGGCCCATGAAGGCTTCGAGCTTGGCCTCGTCGATCGGGTTGGTGCCCATCCCTTCCCCCTTCGGATCGTCCTTTGCGTGGATCGAGCCCTCCTGCGAGCGGGCGGCCGGTGCGGTCAAAGCATCTCCGCCAATCGCTCGGCCGCCCTCGCCGCCCCGTCGCGCTCCACCTGCAAGTAGTCGACCTCGCGGTCGATCTCCTCGGCGATCGCGGTCCCGATCCGCTCCGGCGGGGAGTCGTCGAAGTCCATGCGACGGCCGGCGCCGTAGCGGTCCAGGCGGTGACGGACGTGGAAGTTCTGCTCGAAGTGGTGACGCAGGGGGAAATAGAGGAAGGGGCGGCGGTGCGCGGTCAGCTCCATCGCGGTCGTCAGCCCGCCCTGGACGACTGCGAGGTCGCAGGCGGCGAGGTGCCGGTAGAGGTTGTGCACGTAGGGAACGATTTCGAGCCCGGACTGACTGGGCAGCGCTTCCGGGTCGATCCGCGGCCCCGCGACGACGACCATCCGCAGCTCCGGCACCCGCTCCCTGGCCTGCGGGAAGGCGGCGATCACCCGGCGCAGCAGGTCGGCGCCGACTCCCGAACCGCCCACGGTGACAATGCAGACACGCTCGTCCTCCCCGTAGCCCAGCTCCGCCCGCAGCGCGGCGCGGTCGGCGAGCTCGGCGGGGTCGAAACCGGTCACGTAGCCGGTGAAGTCGAAGTTGGCCTCGGTCCACTCGCGGATCATCGGCAGCTCGGGCCCGAGCTGCTCGGGGACGATGTCCTCGGGGTTGCCGACGAAGAGCGCCCGGTCGCGCACGCCCGGGTGCTCGGCGACGTGGTCCATCATGTCGGCGTTGTAATCGGCGGTCAGCAGGCTTTCGCGCTCATCGCGGCGGTCGATCGGCAGGTGGCCGACGAAGTCGGTCATCCAGGCAAAGGGGGCGCGCTTCTCGCCCGGGTTCTCGTGCAGGTAGTAGTCGAGCTCCCACGCCTCGTCCCCGATCCACAGGTCGTAGCGCTCGTCGCGCACGACGTCGTGGAAGAGCATGAAGTTGGCGGCGAGGATCTCGTCCATGCGCCTGAAGGCGTGGAAGCAGTGCAGGTTGTGCTCGGCCGACTCCGACTCGAAGTGGCGCGACTCGCTGGCGAGGTGTGCGCTGGCGGGGTGGATGCGCTCGCCTTCGGCCTCGAGCACCCTAGTGACCGGGTCCTGGGCGAGCCAGTCGACCTCGAGGTCCGGGTGCAGACGGCGCAGCTCGCGAGCGATCGCCACATCGCGCTGGGCGTGGCCGAGGCCGATCGGCGAGGAGACGTAGAGCGCGCGGGGGCGGCCGTCGGGGCGGTGGACCGTGGGGTCGCGCGGGGTGCGCGGCCGCTCGAAGGCTTCCTCGGCGAGGTCGCGCAGGGCGAGGTTCACCTCGACCGGCATGCGGGCATGCGTGAGGTGGCCGCTGCCCTCGAGGACCCGCAGCTGCCCGCCGGTGAGCCGGGCCAGCGCCCGCGCGTCGCGCGGCGGCGTGATCTTGTCGCGGCTGCCCGAGACGACAAGGACCGGGCCCTCGACCCCCCGTGCCAGCTCGCGCAGGGTCCCCCTGTCGTTGATGGTGCGTCCCGTCACCGTGGCGATCAGCGTCTCGGGGTCGGTCTCCAGCGCCCAGCCGAGACAGTCCTCGACGCCCTTCGAGGAATGCGGCTCGGTGAAGCAGCGCGAGACGAACCACTCGGCGAACTCCGGGTAATCCCGGCGCCAGTGCTCCGGGTGGACCCGCCCCCACCAGCGGTAGGCGGGCAGCGGCGGCAGAAGATCGAACCGAGAGCGAAGTCGCGAGTCGAACAACAGCTTCAGGTGGGAGAACGTGTAAGGGAACGCGGGTCCAAGGAAGGCGTTGCCGAGCACGCGCTCGGGCGCCAGCCGCGCCAGCTCGAGCTGGAACTGCGCCCCGGTGGAGAGGCTGACGGTCAGCGCCCGCTCGGTGCCGCTCGCGTCCATCACCGCGAGACAGTCGCGGGCAGACTCCGCGACGTCATAGCGCAGCGGGTCCCGGCACCGATCCGAGCGCCCGTTGCCGAGCCCGTCCATCGTCAGCACCCGGAAATGGCGGGCGAGGTACGGAACCTGCATCTTCCAGTGGCGGGAGTGGACGATCGACCAGGTCGGGAGCAGGAAGACCGTCTCCTCTCCTTCGCCATAGACCTCGTAGAAGAGACGCTGCCCGTCGCGCTCGACGAAGCCCTCGTGGTCGGGGTAGCGGGCGCGGCTCTGCTCACCGTGGCGGGCGGTCACCTCGGTCGCCGGCGGCGCCGTTTCCTCGATGGCCCTCATCCCTTCTCCCTCTCCAGCGACTCGAGCCAGCCGTCGATCGCGGCCAGCAGCTCGGCGTGGCCGCGATCGAAGCCGAGGAGACGCTCGTTCAGCAGGCCCTTGTTGAACTGCGCGGCGAGTGCCGCCAGTGCCTCCGCCGAGAAGCGGCTGTCGCTCACGCCGTACTCCTCGATGGCGTCGGCGAGAGCGCCGCGGAGCAGTGAGTGCCACTGGTCATAGACGCGTCGCAACCGCTCCTGCAGCTTCGCCTTGTTCAAGGCGAGCGCCTCCATCTCGGCGAGCACCTTTGGGTAGCCCGCCGCCAGGTCCTCCTCGATGTAGCCCATCGCGGTGCGCCACTTCTCGATGAACGGTACGTCGGCCTCGTACATCGCCCGCTGTCGCGCGAGCACCCGGTCGGTGAACCGCTCCAGCGCCTGCGCCAGCAGCTCATCCACCGAGCCGAAGTAGTAGTGGACGAGACCGTGGTTCTGCCCTGACTCCTGGGCCAGCTGCCGGGTCGAGATCCCGGCGGCGCCCTCGCGCACCAGCAGCCTCTCGGCCGCATCGAGGAAGGCTTCGACGTTGGTCTCGCGAGTTGACCTCTCGGGGGCGATGCGATCGACGTTTTCAGCGGTCTTAGTCATCTGCCTTAGTCAACCACCTAACCACACCCACCCGACCTTGTCAAGGGTCAAGCGAAGCCCTGCGATGCCCTGCGAGCCCAGGGTCTGCACAAGGCGTGCCTCCCGCAGTTCAAGCCACCAGCCGCACCTCGAATTGCGGGGCGAGGAGAGCCCCGGCCCCGCCGAGCAACGCCAAGATGCGGCTTACGTATGCCTGGGTCTCGGGGTAGCCGGGGATGCAGTTGCACGGTTCGACCGCGCCGGGGCCGGCGTTGTAGGCGGCCAGGGCGAGGGCCGGGTCGCCGAAGCGGCGCAGCAGATCGGACATCAGGTGGGCCTGGGCGTCGATCGCTTCGACCGGGTCGTAGGGGTCGCGCAGGCCGTAGGTCGCCGCCGTCGCGGGCATGAACTGGGCGATGCCCTGGGCGCCGGCGGGCGAGCCGGCGTAGGGGTCGAAGTTCGACTCGGCCAGCAGCTGCGCGGCCAGCAGGGAGGCGGAGACGTTCCAGCGCAGCGCGGCGCGGGACAACGGCGCCCGGAAGCGCGCGGGGACGAATGAGGGCAGGTCGGTGCCGGCGAGGGCGCCGTCTCCCCCTGCCCCGGACGCGTTGACCGCATTGCCCGCAGCCGAGCACGGCTCGGGGCCGGCGGCGAACCCGTAGTGCCAGGCCTCCCAGGAATAGCGCTGGACGAAGCCGAAGCGCGAGGCGTTGGCCGCCAGCCAGCCATAGGCGGTTTCCGGGCCGAGATCGAGCTCGGTCGCGCAGCGGTGCAGCGACTTGCCGGGCGGCGCGACCCAGGTCGGGTCCGGATGGGCGGCGAACAGCGCCGCCTGTTCGGCGTCGGAGCGGAAGCCGGAGTTGACCGTCAGGGAGATGCCGGCGCCCGACGCCGCAGCTGCCATGCGGTCGAAGGCGGCGCCGACGTCCGGGCGCATCGGCTTCCCGGTGCGGTAGACGAGCGGGCCGCTGTAGCCGCCGCCGCTCGCCATCGACGGGCTCGACCCGCCGGCGGGCGCCGCGGTCGGCGCGGCCGCTTCAGCGACGGCCGAGGCCTCGACCCGGTGCGCTTCGACGTTGCCCCAGACGACCGCCTTGGCCCGCACCGGCGCGAAGGAGACGCGGTCGGGGAATGACACCTGCAGCCGCGCCCGCGACACGTCGTTCCCCTCCGCGGCGTCGAGTGCCGCGGCCCGCGCCCGCGCCAGGTAGACCGCCTTCGCGATGTGAACCGGGTTCGGCACCCCGTTCGCCAGCATCGGCGGCGCCAGCAGCCGCGGCAGGTCGTCGCGCATCGAACGCCCCGCCGAAATCGCCGCCAGGTCCGCTGCCCGCTGTGCCCGACCCTTGCCGGTCACCGCCCCGGCGATCGCCACCAGCGCCAGCGCCGCGACGACAAGCGCCAGCGAAGCCCCGAGCGCCAGCAGCAGCGCCTGCCCGTCCTCTCTGCGCGTCAAGTGCTCACTCCCAGGAGCCGGTCCGAAAGGCGAGCGGGGAGCGCTTGGCCAAATCGCAGTGGCAAGCCGAGGAGGCTTGCCTGGACACTGAGCCAATCCGGTGCGCGCTTGAAAACGGCGACGCGGAGGCCTTGTGCCATCAGGTCACGGGTCGCAAGCGCCGCGAGCGCGCGGTCCTTGGTCAGGTCGGCGCGAAGCAACGCCGCTGCCGGCCGGATGTGCGGCTCGTCGAGGACCGGGCGGAGAAGGCTGGGAGGCAGGTGGACGATGCCCGCCGACTCGCGGACCAGGGGCAGCGCCGCGGCAATCCGCTCGATTCCGGCCTCGTCGGCCGGGAGCTTCAGGTGGCAGATCGAGCCGCGAGAGCCGACCGGCGCATCCGGCATGTGGGCGGCGAGGCGCTCCTCCAGAGCGCGGGCGCCCGCGGTCGCGATCAGCGAGGGGCGCGGGGCGCGGCCGTCAGCGAGGTCGAGCAGCAGCGCGGCGCGGTCGGGCTCCGAGGCGGCGCAGGCAAGAGCCGCCGCGGCCGGCTTCGACCCGACCGCCTCGCCGACCCGCGTGACGAGGACGACCGGGCCGCCGGGCCGTGGCGTCGTCCAGCCCTCGCCGGGCCGGGCGCCCCTCACTTCGGCCTCGCGGCGGCGGATGAGCTGACCGCGAGCCGGTCGGCCAGCCCCGGCAGCGGCGACGGAGGGCGCAGGCGCACTCGGACGCGCCCGCCCCGGACCGTCACCTCGACATCGTCCTCGGCCCAGGCCGGCAGAGCGTCGCGCGCGGCGCTCCTTGCGGGCCCGCCCGTGGCCAGCGCCAGCGCCCCCGCCTCGGCGGCGCCGTCGGCAAGGGTCAGCGCGTAGCCGACGGCGAACAGCTGCAGCGCGAGCAGGCCGGCCAGCAGCAACGCGGGCAACGCCGCTAGGAGCTCGACTGTGGACTGACCGCCGTCCCTACCCATCGCCCGACTCCAGCGCCGCCTTCGCACCCACCATCAGCGTCGGCAGACCCGGAAGCAGGCGCGGCACACCGACCCGGACCGACACCGCCGTGCCCTCGCGAACCTCTGCCCCGCGCCGCATCGCCGCCGGCAGGGCACGCCGCGCGACCGGCCCGGGGTCGCCGCCGACCAGCGTCGCCCGCGCCCCCGCCCGAGCCGCGACGCCGGCTGACCAGAGCGCGTACCCGGCGCTGCCGATCTGCGCCGCGGCCAGAACCACCAGCAGCAGGAGCGGGACCACGGCGATCAGCTCGACCGACGCGGTCCCGTCCTCCCTTGCTCGGCTACTGGCGATCCGGCGCGGCACGGCGCGACCGTTCCAGGCCGCGACGCGCGGGTGGCGCGCTCAATCGAAAATTTGTGTGGCGGCTCTGTGCCGACTCAGCGCATCAGTAGCTGTTCGCCTCGACCCACACTTTCCAGATCGCGGCCACGGACGCGCCGAGCAGGACGATCCAGGCAAGCGTGCCGCCGCCGCTCGAGAACATCTCGTCGCTGCCGGCGATCAGCAGCGCGATCAGCCCGAGCGCCCCGTAGAGGATCGCCCGCCTGCTGTCGCGCAGCGCCGCCAGGGTCAGCTCGTTCTGGCGGCTGAGCACGTACAGCGTCCACGAGATCGCCGCCAGGAAGCCGATCGTGATCGCGGTCAGGATCGCGTCGGCGACCTTGCCGCCCGCCGGCACGAATGCGACCACCACGGCCGCCAGCATCACGATCGCAACGTTTCGCAGGACCCGCACGGAGAAGAGGTTACGCGCCGGCGCCGAAGATCCAAGCGATGCCGTAGGCAACCGCGCCGATCACCGCGGCGGCCGGCAGGGTGAGCAGCCAGGAGACGACGATGTTGTGCGCAACACCCCAGCGCACCGCCGAGACCCGCTTCGCCGCCCCGGCCCCCATCACGCCGCCGCTGATCGCGTGCGTGGAGGAGATCGGGAAGCCGAGGAACGTCGCCACGAGGGTCGTCGCCGCACCCGCGCTCTGGGCCGAGAAACCCTGCGCCGCGTCCATCTCGATGACCCGTGCCCCGGCGCCGCGCATCACCCGCAGGCCACCGCCGTAGGTGCCGAGGCCGATCGCGGCGGCCGCGGTCGCGATCGCCCAGAACGGCGGATCGGCGCCCGCGTCGAGGCTGCCGTTGGCGATCAAGGCCAGCGCGATCACCCCCATGGTCTTCTGCGCGTCGTTGGCGCCGTGCCCGAGCGCCAGCAGGCTGCCGGAGAGCAACTGGGCGCGGCGGAAGCCGCGCGTCACCGCACCGGGACGCCTGCGACCGACGATGCGGTAGACGATCGCGATCACAGCCAGGGCGAGCAGGAAGGCGGCAAGCGGCGCCAGCAGGGCGGGTATCAGCACCTTGTCCAGCACGCCGCCGCCGATCACCGCGTCGGTCCCCGCCGCGGCGACCGAGGCGCCCAGCAGGCCGCCGATCAGGGCGTGCGAGGAGCTCGAGGGCACCCCCAGCCGCCACGTCGCCAGATTCCAGGCGATCGCCCCGAGCAGGCCGGTGAAGACGACGACCGGCGCGATCGTGCCGACCTCGACCACGTCCTGGGCGATCGTCGCCGCCACCGCGACGCCGATGAACGCGCCGGCGAAGTTGAGCAGCGCCGCCGCGGCGATCGCCGCCTGCGGGACCACCGCCCTAGTCGAGACAACGGTCGAGATCAGGTCGAAGGTGTCGTGGAAGCCGTTGGTGAATGCAAAGGCAAGCGCCGCGACGACAACGAGAACCATCACAAGATCGGAGCTCATATAACGACATGAGGAGGGGCTGTCCGCCGCCGCCAGAAGCGCGCGCGAGGTTTCGGACAGTCGCTCCTCATGAATTCTTAATCACGATGCCCTCGACGGTCTGGGCCGCGGTCTCGGTCGCGTCGATCGCGTTCTCCAGCACCGCGAACATGTCCTTCCAGCGGATCACGACCATCGGGTCGATCCCGTTGGAGAAGAGCGAGGCGACGGCGTCGCGCGAGATCCGGTCGCCCTCGTTCTCGAGCCGGTGGATCTCGATCCAGTAGCGCTCCAGGTCCTTGAACCCACGCAGGTTCTCCAGCGCCGCGGCAAGCTGCTCGCAGGCCCCGACCAGCACCCTGGTCAGCGCCTGGGCCTGTGCCATCGGCGCCTCGATCTGGTACAGGCCGAGGAAGTCCGCCGCCTCCTCGGTGTAGTCGACTATGTCGTCGATCTGAGTCGCCAGTCCGTAGATGTCCTCGCGGTCGATCGGCGTGACGAAGGTCGTGTTGAGCCGCTGGATGATGTCGTGGGTGATCCGGTCACCCTCCTGCTCGGCCTTGAGGATCTCGCGGCCGAGGCCGCTGTCGTCGGGCCAGCTGCCCATCATCTCGTCCAGCAGGCGCGCGGTCCGCAGGGTGTTCTGCCCGGCCTCGATAAAGAGGTCGAAGAAGGCGCTGTCGCGGGGCAGGAGCGAGAGCCGGACCATCGACGGATCCTACGCGTCAGCCCGACGGGGCGACGAAGTGTTCCGCGGTGGTTGCGGAGTGGCTTTCGCGCAGCTCGAGCTGGACGCTGCGGCGCTCGCCCTCGGGCGTGCTGAGACGGGTCCAGGCCCCGTCGGTGTCGAGCTCCCAGGCGTTTGCGTTGTCGGCGAAGCAGCGCTCGAGCACATCGAGCAGCTCCGCCTTCAGGCTCTCGTCCTCGATCGGCGTGACCAGCTCGACGCGGCTGTCGAGGTTGCGCGGCATCAGGTCGGCGGAGCCGGTCAGCACGCGCATCTCGCCGCCACGGCGGAAGGCGTAGATGCGCGAGTGCTCGAGGAAGCGGCCGACGATAGAGACCACGCGGATGCTCTCCGAGACCCCCGGCACGCCGGGCCGCAGGCAGCAGACGCCGCGCACGTTGAGGTCGACCCGCACCCCCGCCCGCGAGGCCGCGTAGAGCGCCTGGATGCAGCCGGCGTCGACCAGCGCGTTCATCTTCAGCTCGATCCTCGCCTCTTCGCCGGCCTGGTGCGCGGCAACGGTCGCCTCGATCTCCTCGACGATGCGGTCGCGCATCGTCGTCGGCGAGACCAGCACCTTGCGGTACTCGGTCGGGCGACCGTAGCCGGTGAGGAAGTTGAACATCTCGGCGACGTCGGCGCCGATCTCAGGGTCGGCGGTGAAGAGGCCGAAGTCGGTGTAGAGGCGGGCGGTGGTCGGGTTGTAGTTGCCGGTGCCGATGTGGACGTACTCGCGCACGCGGTCACCCTCGCGGCGGGCGACGAGAACCGCCTTGACGTGCGTCTTCAGCCCGGGGATGCCGTAGACGACGTGGACGCCGGCCTCCTCCATCGACTTCGCCCAGTGGATGTTCGCCTCCTCGTCGAAGCGCGCTTTCAGCTCGACCATGCAGACCGCCTGCTTGCCGCGTTCGGAGGCGCGGATCAACGCCGGCACCAGCGGCGAGTTGTCGCTGGTCCGGTAGACCGTCTGCTTGATCGCGAGCACGTCGGGATCGGCGACCGCCTGCTCGACGAAGCGCTCGACCGAGCTGGCGAAGGAGTCGTAGGGATGGTGGACGAGGATGTCGCCCTGGCGGATCGCGGCGAACATGTCGGCCGGCTCGTCCTCCTCGCCCTGCAGTCGCGGCTGGGTGACCGGCGACCAGGGCTCGAAGCGCAGCTCCGGGTGAGCACCGGCGGCGTCGACGACATCGCCGAGGTCTGCGAGGTCGATCAGGCCGTCGACGTCGTAGACCTCGCGTGCTTCCAGCTTCAGCGCGTCGATCAGCTGCTCGCGCAGCTTCGTGTTCATCCCCGCCGCGACCTCGAGCCGCACGACCTCGCCGAAGCGGCGGCGGCGCAGCTCGTCCTGGACCGCCTGCAGCAGGTCGTCGGCCTCGTCGGAGATCGTGAAGTCAGCGTCGCGGGTGACCCGGAAGTAGCCGTGGTCGACCACCTCGGCGCCGGGGAAGAGCGCGTCGAGGTTGGCCGCGATCGCCTCCTCCAGGGGCACGAAGACCTCCTCGCGCTCGCCGACCCGCAGGAAGCGGCCGAGCAGCTCCTTCGGGACCTTGACGCGGGCGATGATCTCGGTGCCGCTGTCGGGGTCGCGCAGCAGCACCCCGAGGCTGAGCGAGAGGTTGGAGATGTAGGGGAAGGGCCGGCCGAGCCCAACGACGAGCGGGGTCAGCGTCGGGAAGACCTGCTCATGGAAGCGGCTGTCGATTTCGCGCCGCTCGCTCTCGCTCGCCGCCTCCAGCGAGACGATCCGCACGCCGTGACCCTCCAGGGCCGGCCGCAGCGTGCCGTTGAAGCAGCCGTGCAGGCGGGTGTCGAGCTCCAGCACCCGCGCCTGGATCGCGTCGATCTGCTCGCTCGGCGCGAGGTCGTCGGGCCCGCGCGCGTCAATCCCCGCGTCGAGCTGGTCGAACAGGCCGGCGACCCGGACCATGAAGAACTCGTCGAGGTTGTTGGCGTAGATCGCGCAGAAGCGGACCCGCTCCAGCAGCGGCACCTCGGGGTCTTCGGCCAACTCGAGCACGCGCTGGTTGAAGTCGAGCCAGGAGAGCTCGCGATTGAAGTAGAGGGCCGGATCGTCGATCGGCCAATCGTACTGGCGCACCGCTCCGATCCTCCCGAGGTCGCCGCGGGCAGGCGGCGGTCGTGGACGCGGCGGGCGCGGCGCAGTGACTGTCGTGCCTGCCGGGCCGCGCTAGGCGGCGAGGCGCTCGGGCGAGGAGCCGTTGGCGCTGCCGTTGAGCAGGTCGAGCACCACGCCCTCGCGCAGCCCGCCCTTGCCGATCTGCAGGGGCTGGCCGAGCAGCT
>Ga0210085_1000438_pt1 | contig 17510 bp, 13 predicted proteins | sample China_Galinas_PW_5_FD_184866 | JGI IMG/M metagenome (GOLD analysis project Ga0210085, IMG submission 184866) | Wetland microbial communities from San Francisco Bay, California, USA, that impact long-term carbon sequestration - China_Galinas_PWC_D1... | ecosystem: Environmental > Aquatic > Marine... | reverse complement strand
TTCTAAGCGATCCTCATCCCGCACAGATTGAGGAGCGCAGTCCTCCTTGATTTGTGCGGGACGCCTCCCTCTGTCTCACCCCGGATAGGTCGGAACGCTTCTCCTGAGAGAAATCGGGACGTAACATTGCCCACGACCGCCGCGTCCACGCCGAGCTTGTCGAATAATACGACGTCGGGGACACCGAGAAACAGGCTCGATGTGAGGGTACCCTGGAGCAGGTCGCCGGCGAACAGAAGGAGTATCGGGCGTCCGGGGTCCTCGGCACGCACCTTCTCGACCGTGGCAGCAAGCCGGGCGATGCCCCCGACGCTGGCTCTGGTCTCCGGATCAGTGTAGGACCCCAGCTGGCCGTGGAAATCGTTGAAGTGCAGCAGCGCGAGGCGCTGCCCATCTACGCAGGTGGCGCCGGCAACACCCTCGAAGGTGAGAGTTAGGAAGAGGAACAGGAAAAAGGCCAACGCGCGAGACGTACGCGACCATGCGTGCGCATCCGCTTGCGGCGGAATCCCGCCCCTGGACACATGGGGAGAGCAGAAATGGATGACTGGTGCTCGGTGGTAAAGGTGGCGCTTTGTCATTCGCCCAGAATCGGAGGCCGCTTAGGCTATTACGTGGACTTTGAACGAGCGGACATGACTTGAAACTCCATCTTGGGTGCACAGCCGCTGAGATGGCTCACCGAAAGCGATGCAAGAAATCATAATGCGCAATTCGGTTGCCGCCCGTCAGTCTTACGGATCGGTGCGATCTTCGCAGATGGGGACACAAGGCACCAGTCGGCCCTTGCTTTCATCCGCTTCGCTGGCACGTTCCACATAGCTGCCTCGAGGTTGATCTCGCTCCATTGAGCCTGTAGCGTTTCTCCACCCGCGCCAATGTTCCCGGATGTAGGGGGTCGCGCAGCTTGTGAAGGTGGGGACCGTCTGCTTCTTCTCCCGGAATCGACGGGATGCGTTTTACTTTCCAGGCTTACGGGCAATTTCAAGCACTGTAGATACATCGAAACACTCGAGGCGATTCTTCTATGAAATCGGACACTCCAAACCAACTCGGCCACACCACTGTTTCTCTGCATTGGATCGTCGCAATCACGGTGATCGGGCTGCTTGCGGTCGGCGTTTACATGACGCAAACGAGCACCCTGAGCCTGTATCCCTGGCACAAATCTTTCGGATTCTCGATCTTTTTCGTTGCTCTCCTTCGCATAATATGGCTCATGATCACCGGATGGCCCGTGCCGGTCAGCCAATATCGACGCATCGAGCGCCTTCTGGCGAGAACCGTCCAGTGGTTATTGCTCCTGGGAACGGTCCTCATGCCGATCTCGGGTTTCCTGATGTCCTCCCTGGGCGGTCATGGTGTCGACGTTTTCGGCTTCGAGGTGGTTGCCCGGAACCCGGACCCCTCGAATCCGGGCAAGGTATTGCCTCATGACGCAATGTGGGCTTCGTTCTTCAGTGAGGTGCACGAGTTGCTCGGTTACACCTTGATCGCCGCTGTGGCGTTGCATCTAACGGGGGCGCTGAAGCATCACCTGATCGATAAGGACGGTACCTTGCGGCGTATGCTGGGGGCTTCGGTGGACGTCCAGCGGTCGTAGGCCTGGTCGTAGATTAAATCGGCGGGATGCGCTTCGCTTTCCCGCCCTACACTTCTTGGAAATTCCGACGGATGGCACGGGCTGCGGCGACAGCGGCCTGACCGAGGGAGATGCCGCCGTCGTTGGCCGGTACCTGGCGGTGGCAGAGCACTTGCAGCTCCGCCCCGCGAAGCCGGTCGGCGATGCCTTCCAGGAGGATCTTGTTCTGGAACACGCCGCCGGAGAGGGCGACGGTGCCGATTGCCCGATCCTGTGCAAGCCGTATGGCAAGCTGCGCCACTGCGTTGGCCAGGCCCACATGAAATCGGCCTGCGATGGATCTCGGCTCCTCGCCTCGCGCCAAGTCGTCGAGCAAGGCGATCCACATGGGCTCGGGGTCGAGGATGAGCGGGACTTCCCCGATCGCGAACGGATACCCGTCTCTGCAGATGCCCTTCGCGGAAGCGGCCAAGGTCTCCAGCTCGACGGCAGCCTGGCCCTCGTAGGTCACGGAGTCGCGGCAAATCCCTACAGCCGCGGCGACCGCGTCGAATAGACGGCCACAGGAGCTCGACAAGGGGGAATTGATTCCCCGCTCCATCATGATTGCCAGCGCATCCAGGGGCTTGCGGGCCAGATCGCGGATCAGGCCCAGACCTCGATAGCGCCACCGGATCTCCTCCCAACCGAGATGCATCGCCAAGTGGGCATAGGCATTGCGCCAAGGCTCCAGGATGGCCTTGGTCCCCCCGGGCAGGGGCACCGGTTTCAGATATCCGGCCCGCTCGTAACCGGAATAGTCGGCAACGAAGAGCTCGCCGCCCCAGATGGTGCCGTCCTCACCGAAGCCCAGTCCGTCCAGGGCAATGCCCACCACCGGGCCACCGTCCACGGGCCAGCCGTTGTCGGCCAGCACCGCTGCGATGTGCGCGAAGTGGTGCTGGACCTCCACCAGTTCCAGACCCCCCCGGGCCGCCCAGTCACGTCCGAGCCGGGAAGACCGATAGTCCGGGTGAAGGTCCACCGCCAGGACCTGCGGGTTGTGCTGGAACAGGGCACGGTACAGCCCGATGGTGCGCTCGTATTCGGCCGCCGTCCGGGCCTCCTCCAGGTCGCCGAGGTGCTGGGACAGAATCGCCCCATTGCCTGAGAGCAGGCAGATGCTGTTCTTGAGCTCCCCGCCGAGGGCGAGGACGGGCGGAGCGCCTTCGAGCCCCTCGGGAAGTCGGATGGGTGCCGGGGCATAGCCCCTTCCCCGCCTCAGAAGGCGCGGGGCACCAGCCAATACACGGATCACCGAGTCGTCGACCCGGCTCAGAATCTCCCTGTCGTGGAGCAGGAAGAAATCTGCCAGGCCAGCCAAGCGTTTTCGCGCATCCCCATTGTCGATGCACTGGGGCTCCTCGCTCCTATTGCCGCTGGTCATCACCAGGGGCCGGTCCCAATCCTGCAGCAGTAGGTGATGCAGGGGGCTGTAGGGCAGCATGAAGCCGAGGGTCGACTGGCTCGGTGCCACGCCCGCCGCTACGGGCTGTGGTCCCGTGATGTCGAGAAGCAGAATCGGCGCTGCCGGGGTTGCGAGTAGATCCGCTTCCTCAGCCCCGACTCGGCAGTAACGGCGGATGACCTCCAGGTCGCGAGCCATGAGGGCGAAGGGCTTGCCGTAGCGACCCTTGCGCCGGCGTAGCTCGCCGACGGACCCCTCGTTGCAGGCGTCGCAGGCGAGATGAAAGCCCCCGATGCCCTTGATCGCCAGGATACGGCCCTGGGCGAGATGCCGACTGGCGGATTCGATGAAGTCTTTAACGCCTTGGTCAGATGTGTCGAGGCGCTCTCCCTCTGCATCCTCCAGCCACACCCCTGGTCCGCAGGCGCGACAGGCGTTGGGCTGCGCGTGAAAGCGCCGGTCCGCGGGATTCTGATACTCCTTCCTGCACGACTCGCACATGGGGAATGCGGCCATGCTGGTGTTGGACCGGTCATACGGAATAGACCGGACAATGCTCAGGCGGGGGCCGCAATGGGTGCAGTTGGTGAAGGGATAACGGTAACGACGATCCAACGGGTCCCGAATCTCGGCGAGACATGCCGCGCAGGTGGCCGCATCCGCAACGATTCCCGTCTGCACGGCGGTGGCGGCGCTGGAGATGATCCGAAACTCGTTGAGCTCCGGGGCGCTCTCGATCGGCGAGCGCTCGACGGCATCGATCCTCCCGAGCGGCGGGCACTCCGCGACCAACCGACTGCACAGCTCGTCGATCTCGAGGGCCTCGCCCCAGACCCGTACCAGAACGCCCTCGCCATCGTTGTGCACATCGCCCCGCAGGTCCAGCTCCTGCGCCAGGCGCCACACCGTAGGCCTGAAGCCGACCCCCTGCACCAGCCCGCGGATTCGAATACGCTCGCCCGTCTTGTCAATCGTCACTGGAGCCACCAGTTCTCGCTCACGCTCCCTCTCTTCGACCTGGACCGAAAAATGGAGCCCGGCGAAGGCGGACTGCCGAGGGCGTTTCTCCTATACTTCGTCATTTTTTGCAGGCGCCGCCAGCGCATGGCGCGCATCGAGTCCAAGGAGTCACCATGAGCAACAAGCCCGACATCGACCCCCAGGAGACCCGGGAATGGCTCGATGCCCTGGACGCCGTTCTGGAGAACGAAGGCGTCGAGCGCACCCATTTCCTGCTCGAGCAACTCATCGACAAGGCCCGGCGTTCCGGCCTCTATCTGCCATATAGCGCCAGTACCGCTTATGTCAACACCATCCCGGTGCAGCGCCAGGAGCGCTTTCCCGGGGACCAGGCCATGGAGCGGCGCATCCGTTCCTTCGTGCGGTGGAACGCGATGGCCATGGTGGTGCAGGCCAACCGGCACGCCACCGAGCTCGGGGGCCACATCTCCAGCTTCGCCTCCAGTGCGACCCTGTACGACATCGGCTTCAACCACTTCTTCCACGCCCGCAACCTGGACCAAGGTGGGAACCACGGCGGGGATCTGGTCTTCATCCAGGGCCACTCGGCGCCCGGGATCTACGCGCGCGCCTTCCTGGAGGGACGGATCAGCGAGGAGCAGCTCTACCATTTTCGCCAGGAGGTGGAGGGCAAGGGCCTGTCCTCCTACCCGCACCCCTGGCTCATGCCGACCTTCTGGCAGTTTCCGACCGTATCCATGGGCCTGGGGCCCATCATGGCCATCTACCAGGCACGCTTCATGCGCTATCTCCAGGACCGTGGGCTGCTCGACACCGAGGGGCGCAAGGTCTGGGCCTTCATGGGTGACGGCGAGATGGACGAGCCGGAGGCCATGGGCGCCATCGACGTCGCAGCACGGGAGCGTCTGGATAACCTCGTCTTCGTGGTCAATTGCAACCTGCAGCGCCTGGACGGACCCGTGCGCGGCAACAGCAAGATCATCCAGGAGCTGGAGGCAGACTTCCGTGGGGCCGGCTGGAACGTGATCAAGGTGATCTGGGGCAGCTACTGGGATCCGCTGATCGCGCGGGACAAGAACAACCTGCTGCTCAAGCGTTGGCATGAGTGCGTCGACGGCGACTTCCAGTCCTACAAGGCCAAGGGCGGCGCCTATACGCGGGAGCACTTCTTCGGCAAGTACCCGGAACTGGCGGACCTGGTCGCCAACATGACGGACGAGGATATCTGGCGCCTGAACCGCGGGGGACACGACCCCATCAAGGTCTATGCGGCCTACCGGGCCGCCGTCCGGCACAAGGGCCAGCCCACGGTCATCCTGGCCAAGACGGTCAAGGGCTACGGGATGGGCCGGGCCGGCGAGGGTATGAACATCACCCACTCTCAGAAGAAGATGGGGGAGGAGTCCCTCAAGGAGTTCCGCGACCGCTTCAACATCCCCATCTCCGACGACGTGATCAGCGCCGCCCCCTTCTACAAGCCTCCGGCCGATGGCCCGGAAATGAGATACCTGCGCGAGCGGCGCGAGGCCCTGGGCGGTCCGCTACCCGCCCGAAGCACGCAGGCACCCAGGCTCGCGACTCCGGCGCTGGAGGTCTTCGAGCCGCTCCTGGAGGGCAGCGGCGACAAGGAGATGTCCACCACTATGGCATTGGTGCGCGTAATGAACCTGATCGTCCGGGACAAGGAGATCGGGAAGTACCTGGTGCCCATCATCCCGGACGAGGCTCGGACCTTCGGCATGGAAGGCATGTTTCGCCAGCTCGGCATCTACTCCTCGGTCGGCCAGCTCTACGAGCCGGTGGACTCGGACCAGCTGCTCTACTATCGGGAGGACAAAAAGGGGCAAGTACTGGAGGAAGGGATCACGGAGGCCGGCGCCATGTCGTCCTGGATCGCCGCCGCCACCGCCTACGCCAACCACGGCGTGAGCATGATCCCATTCTACGTCTTCTACTCCATGTTCGGCTTCCAGCGTATCGGCGACCTGGCCTGGGCCGCCGGCGACATGAGCGCCCGCGGCTTCCTGATCGGCGGCACGGCGGGCCGCACCACCCTAGCCGGCGAAGGTCTGCAGCACCAGGACGGCCACAGCCTGGTGGTCGCGTCCACCATCCCCAACTGCGTCAGCTACGATCCTGCCTACGCTTACGAGATGGCGGTCATCGTCCAGGACGGTCTGCGCCGTATGTACCAGGAGCAGGAGAACTGCTTCTACTACATCACCGCCATGAACGAAGCCTACGCCCAGCCCCCGATGCCGGAAGGAGCGCAGGAAGGCATCCTCCGGGGGATGTATCGTTGCCGGCAAAGTGCCGCAGATGGCACGCGGATCCAGCTCCTGGGCTCCGGTGCCATCCTGCGCGAGGTCCTGGCCACTACGGACCTGCTGGAGCAGGACTTCGGGCTTGCCGCGGATGTCTGGAGCGTTACCAGCTTCAACGAGCTGCGCCGCGAGGGCATGGACGTGGAGCGCTGGAACATGCTGCATCCGGAGCAGGTGCCGCGACGGAGCTACGTCGAGCGGCAGCTGGGGCCGACCAGCGGTCCCATCGTGGCAGCCACCGACTATATACAGACCCTAGCCGACCAGATCCGTCCCTTCGTTCCGAGACGTTACCGTGTGCTGGGCACCGACGGCTTCGGGCGCAGCGATCTGCGCAGCCAGCTGCGCAAGTTCTTCGAGGTCGACCGTTACTATGTCGCACTGGCTGCCCTCAAGGCACTTGTCGACGAGGGGGAGGTCCCGGCGGCCCGGATCTCCGAAGCCATCCGGAAGTACGGCATCGATCCGGAAAAGCCCAATCCTGTAGTATTCTGCTCGGGATGCGAGCGAGATTTCGCATAGGAGAGCTCATCGTGACGAGGGTCCAAGAAGTTCTGCTCCCCGACATCGGGGACTTCTCCGACGTCGAGGTCATCGAGATCCTGGTGGCTCCAGGGGACAGGGTCGAGCCCGAGCAGTCCCTGCTCACACTGGAGAGCGACAAGGCGACCATGGAGATCCCGTCCCCTGCCGGCGGCTCGGTGAAAGGGCTCGAGGTGGGGGTGGGCGATAAGGTCAGCCGAGGAGATCTGCTGTTGACCCTGGAGACAAGCTCTGACGAGGCGGCAAACACGCCCGACCTACAGCCGGAGTCCGGGGCCCTGGTCCCTGAGCCCGATCTGTCGAAGGCAGCACCGGTACCCGACGGCCCCGGGACGGTCGAGGTCCGCCTCCCGGACATCGGGGATTTTTCCGACGTCGAGGTCATCGAGATCCTGGTGTCTCCTGGAGACAGGGTTCAGCCTGAGCAATCCCTGATCACCTTGGAGAGTGACAAGGCAACCATGGAGATTCCCTCACCGCAAGCAGGTGACATCGTTTCCGTCGCAGTCGCCGTGGGGGACAAGCTCAGTCAAGGGGACTTGGTCCTGACCCTGGCGGCAAGGACCCAGGCGCCTGAAGCGACCGACGATCGAGCCAAGATCGGGGCAAAGGCCGCCGCGGCGGAAGCACCCCCCACCCCTGCGCCCGTAGCAGAACCGGCTTCGTCCGCTCCCATGCCGGGTGAGGCCGCACGCCGCCAAGTACCCGTCATGCCGCGGCCCGAGGACATGGCCGCGATCGCCAAGGGCCGCAAGCCGCACGCCAGCCCGGCGGTGCGCCGCTTCGCCCGCGAGCTCGGTGTCGATCTGGTCCTGGTCGAGGGATCGGGCCCCAAAGGGCGCATCCTCAAGGACGACGTCCAGGGGTATGTCAGAAATGCCCTCGCCGGCGGTGCGGTGCCGACCGCGGGCACGGGTCTGCCCTTCGAGCTTCCCGCTCCGCCCGACATCGATCATTCCAGGTTCGGCGAGGTGGAGCGCGTCGAGCTGCCCCGGATCCGGAAGATCGGCGGGCGCCGGTTGCACCTGAGCTGGCTCAGCGTCCCCCACGTCACCCAGTACGAGGAGGCGGACATCACCGAGCTGGAGGTCTTTCGCAGATCTCAGAAACAGGCGGCGGAAGGGCAGGGGGTAAAGCTCACCTTCCTTCCGATCCTTCTGAAGGCGGTGGCCAAGGCTTTGGCCAGCTACCCCAGCCTCAAGGCGTCCCTGACCGCTGACGGTGAGCAACTCGTGCTCAAGCACTACACACACTTGGGGGTCGCGGTCGACACTCCCAACGGTCTGGTAGTCCCGGTGATTCGGGACGTGGACAAGAAGGACATCCTGGACCTTGCCGGCGAGCTCGCGGAGGCGAGCGCCAAGGCCCGCGACGGCAAGCTGCTGCCCGGCGACATGCAAGGCGGCTGCTTCACCGTCTCCAGCCTGGGAGGTCTCGGCGGCACCGCATTCACGCCTATCATCAACATCCCGGAGGTGGCCATCCTTGGCGTCTCCCGGGCGGAGACCAAACCGATCTGGAACGGCAGCGAATTCGTCCCGCGGCTCATGCTGCCCATGTCCCTCTCCTACGACCACCGTGTCGTGGACGGGGCGGAGGGGGTACGCTTCATCAGCCTGCTGCGGGAGCTCCTGGGTGATATCCGCAAGCTATTGCTCTGACGATGACTCGCGTGCCAGGCGTGCACGCGAGGTTGTTGCCGCGGGTTTCGCCCCCTAATCCAGGATCTCCGAGACGACCTCAGGTGCGCTCTCGATCTGTTTCTTTACCGCGCAGAGGTCCATTGCCCTGAGGATGCCTTCCCGGTACTTTGCCGGGAAGGCATCGGGAAGTTTGAGCTGAAGCCGCGCCTGCGACTGCAAGGGACGCTTTGCATCGCGATCCCAAAGCATGCTCAAGCCTAAACCTTCGGTGGACAGCTTCCGGGACTGACAGAAATTGAGCGCGTAGATACCCGCGCAGGCGACCATGGAGGCCAAGAAGAGATCGAAGGGCTCCGGCGCCGAGGCGTCGCCCCCCGCCTTCAGGGATTGATCGGTGGCGATCTCGAAATCGCGGATCCGGACATGGACCCGCTTGCCGCCGGGGAAAGAAACATCGAGTTGCTCGCTCATGTCTACACACCCTCGCCCCTCCTCGCCGGAGGGGAGCTTCAGATCCGGCCACAGGCGCAGCCGGGACAGGTTGGAAAGACACCGGACAAGGCCGCAACGGCCTCCGGCTATTCGGGTTGGTTCGGATACTTCCTCGCCCCTCCGGTCGTCTGGTCGACGTAATCCGGGGAAATCAGCTGTCCATACAGGCTCCAACGCCGGTCCTTGATGTACTGGGTGGCTGCCGGCCGGTCGCCGATCCTGGTCTCGGGATGGGTGGGTCCATAGAAGGCGGGCACGCAATCGGCCATCAAGAGCATCTGGTCGTTCCACCCCGAGCCGGGCTGGTCTTCCCGCTCGGGCGGAAGGGCCGTTACCGGAATCAGAAAGTTGCCGTGGGGATCGGCCAGGCAGGAGTTGCCCAAATAGCCGCCCACGACCTCACCGTCCAGGGTCTCGACGCCGCGCCGGTTGCTGTAGGCGCAAAAGATGTTGTTGAGATAGGCGTTGGACCTGATCAGGAACTGCACGTCAGGATAGGGGGTCTTTGTAAGCTCGCCCGTGCGCAGCACCGTATATTCGTCGGCCGCCGTCGGAATCACCACCAATTGTGTGCCCTTGAGGGCCAGGATACGCGACAGCTCAGGAAACTCCGCTTCGTAGCAGTTGAGCACCCCCACCCGTACGCCGTTGACCTCGAATACACTGTAGGCCTCGCCCTCCTCCGGATAGACGTGACCGAATGACCAGTTGTTGCGCTCGTCGCCACCCCAAAGGTGTGTCTTGCGGTAGTTTTTCAGTAATCCCCCATCCGGACCGTAGACCGCGATGCTGTCGTAATACCGCCGCTCCCCGGCCACGCTGGCCGCCTCGGGATAGGGACAGATGATGGCCAAACCATTGGCCCTTGCGGTGGACGAAACCTCGTCCAGAATACCCTGGCTCTGGATTTCCTCCGCCAGCGCATGGACTGTCTCCGCATCGGTGACGTCATATCCGGAAAGATAGAGCTCTGGAAAGCTCAGCAGGTGCACACCGTATCCCGCGGCCTTCTTTGCAACCTTCTGCAGCACGGCGAGATTGGCACGCACTGCCTCCATGTTGCCGGCGGTGCCATAGCCTTGATAAAGACCCAGACGAACGTGAGCGGCTCCCGATATATTGTCGCTGAGGAAGCTCTGGATGATCATGGATGTGGTCACTCCTCTTACCAGGAACCGAAAGGGATGGCGATGGGATCGAGGCGGAACGCTACCATCCAAGAGGGGTTGCGGCAACGCGGAGACCGCTTTTCATCCTGTGAAAATGGGGCTTTGTTGGTGCGATCGCGCTCGGCCCGGACTCTGGAAGGCCCGCTCGAAGCCGGCCAGACTCGGGGTAGATGCGAATGCATCGGGATGGATTTGCCGCATCGGTGCGACCGCATGCGCCTCGTCGCCAATGTCCCCTGGAGAGAACGCTAAGGAGAGAGGATCAGTACCGAAGAGGCCAGAGTGACCGGAGCCCCGGCCCGTTGCCGGAGCTCCTCGATTGCGGCACGCGGAGAGAACCCACGGGTAACCCCTCCGCGTGCTATGCCGTGGCTCTAACTCGACTCGTCCGTCAGTCCGTCTTCTTCTTCTCTTCCATCATCTTCTCCGGCGTGCTCTCCGTTGCCGCCTTCGGTTTGGGCGCGGGCACGGCGTCGACCGCGTAGGTCTCGACGACTACAGCGTCGTCCACCGCTTTCAGGGCCAAATTGGCTTCATAATACTTGTGCTCACCGATGAGCTTGGCTGCATCGTCGATATGCGCCTTGGCGAACTCGACCGGGACCATGCTGGCCGAGACGGCGACGTCGATCTCGCCGAGCTTCAGCTCCTCCATGGCCTTTTTCTTCTCGCCATTTTTCAGATGCTCGTTTGCCTTGGCGATATGCGCGGCTTTCTCCTTAGTCGGCACGAACTCGTTTGCCACCGTCAGGGCCGCATCAAAGGGGACGTACTGATCCTTCTTCATGTTCTCCTTATGTTCCTTCTTTACATGCTCCGGATGCACCTCCAGGGCGTACTTGTCAGCGTCCGTGACCGCGGCTGCTATGCTCGTCTTGGCGTCATCCACGTAGGTCTTGGCACGATCCGGCTGGCCATTGAAGATGGCCAGCCTCGCACCGTTCAGATTGCGCATGCTCTTCAGCGTTTCTTCGGATACTTTGATGAATTCCCTTTCGGCCGCCTTGTCTTTTGCCGCTGCCTCCGTGGTTGCGGTGGTGGTGCCCGCCGCATAGACAGGGGTCATGCCGGAGACGACCATTCCGGTAGAAAGCGCGGCAGCGAGGGTGGCCGCCAGAAGTTTCTTCTTCATCAGCTTCGAGCTCCTTATGAGTTAAGTTGAGGTTTCAGCCGTGCTTGTCCCCACCAGGGACCGCTGCAGCTTGATCATCATGATCCGCCAACCCGACTAACGATCGCATGGAGAGAAGGTTACATTTCGTTCATCTAGACACGAATCCCTCCGTCGACCTCCAGAACGCGCCCGGTGAAGTAGTCGTTCTCGAAAACATAGAGGGCGGAATGGGCGATCTCCTCGGGGCGGCCCAGACGCCCGAGCGGAATTGCGGCCTTCATGCGATCCAGGGCCGCAGGCTTCATCCCGGTGACCAATCTGGTCTCGCAGAATCCGGGAGCGATGGCGCCGACGCGAATCCCGTGGCGCGCCAGTTCCTTGGCCCAGGTGACCGTCATCGCCGCCACACCCGCCTTGGCTGCACTGTAGTTGGTTTGACCGAAGTTTCCGGCGCGACCCAGGCTGCTGATATTCAGGATGACACCATGCGTGCCCATCTCGATCATCTTCGCGGCCGCCTCGCGTCCGCACAGAAAGACACCCCTCAGATCCACATTGATGACCGCCTGCCAGTCTGCCAGCGACATCTTCTTGACGATCTTGCCGTCCTTCGCCTTGACCAGGAGAGCATCGCGTGTGATCCCCGCGTTGTTGACCAGACCATCCAATGCCTGGAAATCTCCGGCGACTCGGTCGAACAGATCGATCACCGCCGCCTCATCGGACACATTCGCTCGGTAGGACCTCGCCTCCGCACCTGCCTCTTCACAAAGCGCCACGGCATCTTCGATGACGCTCTCGTTGATGCCCACGATCGCCAAACGAGCGCCTTTGCGTGCGAAAGCCAACGTCATGGCCCGGCCGAGGCCACGGCCTCCGCCCGTAACGAGAATGGTCTTGCCCTTCAGATTCATCGTGAATTCTCCCCTCGTTTGCCCATCTACGACACTCCGTCTCCCTCGAGCGTGGAGCATGGTAAGGGCGAGTAAACCTCACTGGTTATGAGGCATTTTGCGTGCCACCCGCTGCGCTGCTTGCTTGTGGGGCGGCGACAAGGCTCAGAGCGCGACGGAATTGACATTGGACACGGTTTTCGAGCAGGGTAAACATGAGCAGGTGCAACACAACCACAAGAAGAACAATCGAGTCGTCTTTGGTGTCCTGCCCCCGATCCGGCACCGAGCCCTGTTACGCAAGGAGCCCACGATCCATGCTTCGCGATTCTCCGCGAATCGATTTGTCTCCCGGACCATCGATGGCCGTTGCGGTGGAGATATTGGCTCATATTAACCGCGACGGGCGTACGCCCCCAAGCGAGTACTGAATAACGGCGAAGAGGCGGGACGTCTACACCAAATCGTCCATGTCTACGTGGAGCGCCTTCGCCAGATTCTTCAAGACCCCTGCCGAGCCGATGCGTTTACCGCTTTCGATTTGCGACAGAAATGCGGCGGAGATCCCCACAGCGGACGACAGGGTCTGTTGCGTCATTCCCCGGTGGTCACGCCACACCCGAACCGGGTTTTCTCCTTTCGAGAGTCGCTGTTTCACCTTGATCGGAAGCGGCTTCTTCCTGGCATCGAGTCTCTTCGTGCTTGCACCGCGAGCCGCGGCGTCATCGCTCAGATCCGCCTTTTCGCGTAGCTTCTGGTACAGGGCGAAGGGGATCACAGCCCATTCCGGTATGCCGTCTTTCTCGATGATCTGCACAGCTTCTTTCATCAACCTTCCTTCTTACCCATCGCTGGGCGAGCGTTCTGAAAGTGATTGGCCAAGGCGTTCACCGCCGCCCCCACGATCGGATGAATGGATGCGGTGAGGAGCGGCTGGCTGCCGAACTGGAAGGAGGCCAGGTCTGCGGCGCTCGCCCGCATCTGGATAGCGATGCCGATGGCGTTGAGGATCTCCCCGCTGGTTGGGCCCCCGATGACCTGCCCCCCGAGCAGCCTCCCGCCGAGCTGGGCGAAGATGAGCCGGCAGTAGACCTCGTGCGTCCCCGGCAGGGTGGAGGGATGGTGATCCGGCATCCGCGACTCGCCTCGATAAACCTGGAACCCGAGCTTGCCCGCCTGCGCCTCCGTGAGCCCCGCCACGCCGAAGGCAAGATCGCCCACCTGGCTCGCGTATACGGAGATGGAGCCGGCGTTGAAGCGCGGCGCGTGCAGGGCATAGAGGCTCATGCCGGCGATGCGCCCCTCCGCCGCGGCCTGGGAGGCCAGCAGGGCATTGGCCGGGCGCCTGGTGAAGAAGTCCTGTTTCGAGGCGCAGTCGCCCACGGCGAAGATCTCGGGGTCCTCGCGGGTGCGTTGAAAGGCGTCCACCAGGATGGCACCCTTGTCGCTGATCGCCAGCCCCATGGCCTTGGCCAGATCGACGTTGGGCCGCGTGCCGGCGGCGATGAGCACGGCATCGGTGTCGATGCGCTCGCCTCCCTCCAGCCGCACCACCCCTACCTGTGCACCGTCCGGCCCCGCCTCCAGTGCCTGGACGCGTACCGAGGTGTGCAGCTGGAGGCCGGCATCCAGGAGGTGCGCCTGCACCTGCAGGCAGGCGTCCCGGTCGAAGGATCTTGAAAGTACATGGGGGTGGTGCTCCACCAGGTGCACCTCGATACCGCGCTTGGCGATCTCGTCGGCGAACTCCACCCCGATGAAGCCGCCGCCGACTACGACTATGCGCTTCACACCGGCCACCACCTCACGGAAGAAGCGGTCCATATAGTCGTAGTCCTTGTGGATGGTGTGTACTCCTTCGAGGTCGGCCCCCGGGATGGGGGGCATGAAGGCGCGCGAGCCGGTGGCGATCACCAGGCGCTCCCAACGGATGCGGTCGCCGCCGGCAAGGGTGGCCGTGCGCGCCTCGCGGTCGACGGATTCCACCCGGTCCACCAGCAACTCGCCCCCGGCCTGGAGGAACGGCAGCTCGCCGATCAGGTCCTCGTCGGTGCCACCCAGGGTGCCGAAAATGTAAGGGATGCCGCAGGGAACCAGGACTTTCGTCTCCGGGCGCACCAGGGTAATGCGCTTGTCGGGGGAGATCTGCGCGGAGGTCATCCCGGTCATGATGCCGCCGGGACCGCCGCCGACGATGAGGATATCCGTGCTGTGCTCGGTCATCTCATGCCCCTCGCTCGTGTCTGAAATCTTCGGCACCGATGCCGGGATCAGAAGCGGACGGGACGGACATAGGCGCCCTTACCCGCATAGCGGGCGGCCTCGCCGAGGTCCTCCTCGATGCGAAGGAGCTGGTTGTATTTCTCCACCCGCTCGCCCCGCGCGGGGGCACCGGTCTTCAGGTGTCCGGTGTCCAGCGCCACCGTGAGATCGGCGATGAAGCTGTCTACGGTCTCTCCGGAGCGATGGGAAACGAAGGCACCCCAGCCGTGCCGCTGGGCGAGCTGTGTGGCGCGGAATGTTTCAGTCAGGGTCCCGATCTGGTTGAGCTTGATCAGCACCGCATTGGCGATGTCCTCCTCGATGCCGCGGGCGATGATCTGCGGGTTGGTGCAGAAGATGTCGTCACCCACCAGCTCGATGCTGTCACCGAGGGCCTGGTTCAGGGCCTTCCAGCCCTCCCAGTCGGACTCCGCCATGCCGTCCTCGATCAGCACCAGGGGATAGGCCGCCACCAACCGTTGGTAGTATTCCACCATCGCCGGTGCCTCGACCTCGCGTCCCTCGGTGCGCAGGCGATAGCGTTCTTCCTCGAAGAATTCGCTGGAGGCGGGGTCCATGGCGAGCCCAACATCCCTCCCGGGCTCGAGCCCGGCCTTCTCGATGGCCGTGACGATCAGCGCCAAGGGCTCCTCGTTGGAGTGGACGAGGGGGGCAAACCCACCCTCGTCGCCCACGCCGACGGAAAGCCCCTTTTCTTCCAGCAGCCCTTGCAGTGCGCGATAGACCTCGGCCCCCCATTGCAGCGCTTCCTGGAAGCTCCCAGCACCATAGGGGGCGATCATGAACTCCTGGAAGTCGGCCCCTTGCCAGTGGGCATGCACACCCCCGTTCATGATGTTCATGTGCGGTACCGGCAGCCGACTCGCATCGGGGCCGCCGAGGTACCGGTAGAGCGGTAGGCCACACGCCTCTGCCGCCGCCCTGGCCACGGCGAGGGAGACACCCAGCATGGCGTTGGCGCCGAGCCGCGCCTTGTTGTCCGTGCCGTCGAGCTCGATCAGTGCTTCATCGATGGACGTCTGGCGGCAGGCTTCCATCCCCGCGACCTCCTGTGCGATGGTCTCGTTCACATGGGCAACGGCCTTCCTGACCCCCTTGCCTCCGAAGCGTTGCTCGCCGTCGCGCAGCTCGACCGCCTCGCGGGTGCCCGTGGAGGCGCCCGAGGGAACGGCGGCTCGAGACGACACACCGCCCTCCAGGCGGCACTCTACCTCTACGGTGGGATTACCGCGGGAGTCCAGGATCTCCCGCGCCTTGATCTCGGCAATGGCTCGATTCATCTCAGTGCTCCTCCAGAAAATCTTTCTCGTTGGTAGGCTTCACGCCCGTGCTCGGAAATACCCGTAGCGGTTCTCTCGCCGTTCCCGAAGCGCTCCGCGAGGGCCAGGGATCGGCTGATCTTCGGTGCAACCGACAGTTCTAGCCCGCCGCACCCAGCAGTGCCCGCGTGTGGCGCGCGATCATCAGCTCCTCGTCGGTGGGGATGACCCAGGCCGAAACCCGGCTGGCGTCGGTGCTGATGCGCGGGTCATCCCCTTCGTTCGCCTTCGCATCGAGCTCGACCCCGAGCCACTCGGCGTCGCGGCACACGCGGGTCCGAATCTGGACTGCGTGCTCGCCGATACCGCCGGTAAACACCAGGGCGTCGAGGCCGCCGAGGGCCGCCGCCAGGGATCCGAGCTCGCGTCCAATGCGGTAGACGAACAGATCGACGGCCTCCGCTGCGCTCGGCTCGCCACTTGCGAGCAGCGTGCGCATGTCGTGGCTCACCCCGGAGACTCCGAGAAGACCGCAGCGGTGGTAGAGCAGGTCGGTGAGCGCCGCCGCGTCCATCCCCCGCTCCTGCAGCAGATATAGAAGCACACCCGGGTCGAGGGCGCCGCACCGGGTCCCCATGACGAGTCCGTCGAGGGCGGTGAAGCCCATGGTGGTAGCGATACTCCTGCGCCCGCGCAGGGCACACATGCTCGCACCGTTGCCCAGATGCACCACCACCACCCGACCCTCGGCCCTCTCGCCCATCAATTCCGGCAACACCTGGGCGATGTACTCGTAGGACAGGCCGTGGAAGCCGTAGCGGCGTACCCTGCTCTCGCTGATCTCTCTCGGCAGGGCGAAAGTCTGGGCCACCAGAGGATTGTTGCGGTGGAAGGCGGTGTCGAAGCAGGCGACCTGGGGGAGCTCGGGCCTCAGCTTCGCCAGTGCCTCGATGGCAGCTAGGTTGTGGGGCTGGTGCAGGGGGGCCAGGGGGATGAGCTCGGCCAGCCCCCTGCGCACCTCCGGGTCGATGCGCACAGGGCGGCTCCAGTGCTCGCCGCCGTGCACCACCCGGTGCCCCACGGCGGTGAGCGATTCCTCGATGCCCCGGCTCGCCAGCCATTGATGCAGGATCTGGAGAGCCTGCTCATGGTCGAGCAGCTTGCCCGCGTGAGGCTGCAGCGGCTGATCCGCCAAGCGCTCGCCGCTCTGGCTCGATACCAGGAGATGGCCACGGGCCTCGCCGATGTCCTCGATCTCCCCGTGGAAGGTTGCCTCCAGCTCCCGCTCCTCCCCTTGGTCGGTGAAGAGCGCGAGCTTGATGCTGGACGAGCCCGCGTTCAGGACCAGGATGTGCCCCGTCACGCGAGGGCCCTCCGGTGGTGATGGACCAACAGCAGGGCGATGGCGCAGGAGGCCATGCGGGTGATGGCATCGTCCGCCCGACTGGTGAGGATGATGGGTGCCCGCGCGCCGAGCACGATTCCGGCTGCTTGGGCCCCGGCCAGGTACTCCAGCTGCTTGGCCAGCATGTTGCCGGCCTCCAGGTCCGGGACCACCAGGATGTCCGCCCGTCCGGCCACCGGCGACTCGATACCTTTGGTACGGGCGGCGGCCTCCGAGACCGCATTGTCGAAGGCCAGCGGCCCGTCGAGCACACCGCCCTTGATCTGCTTGCGGTCAGCCATCTTGCACAGGGCCGCAGCATCCAGGGTGGAGTGGATCTTGGTGGTGACCGTCTCAACCGCCGAGAGGATGGCTACGTGCGGTGTCCTGATGCCC
>Ga0210085_1000437_pt1 | contig 17516 bp, 17 predicted proteins | sample China_Galinas_PW_5_FD_184866 | JGI IMG/M metagenome (GOLD analysis project Ga0210085, IMG submission 184866) | Wetland microbial communities from San Francisco Bay, California, USA, that impact long-term carbon sequestration - China_Galinas_PWC_D1... | ecosystem: Environmental > Aquatic > Marine... | reverse complement strand
GCTCCTGACGCATCCACACGAGGACCATGCCGGTGGGCTCGCCGGGTTGGCTCCACGCTACCGGGTCGGACGAGTGGTCGAGACGGGCATGCCCAGCGAGGGCGCCGGTGTGCTCGAGCTGCGGTCCGCCGCGGCCCGCCTGTCCATCCCCCGCTCGCGGGTCCTGCGCGGCGATCGCCTCAGACTGGGTGAGGCCGCGATCGAGGTGCTGTGGCCGCCGCGGGAGCTGCTGCCCGACCGGCCCCTGTCAGACGGGCGAGCCATCAACGGCACCTCCATCGTGCTCGCGGTCCACGTCGGTGAGCAGCACATCCTGCTCACCGGAGACGCGGAGGACGACCACGACGCCGATCTGCTCGAAGCGCTCGGCGGTCGCCGCTACCGCTGGGACCTGCTGAAGGTCGCCCACCACGGCAGCGCCACGTCCACCAGCCAGCCATTGCTGGAGGCCCTGCGCCCGCGCCTGGCGGTGATCAGCTCCGGCACCGGCAACCCCTACGGCCATCCCGCGCCGGCCACGCTCGCCCGCCTGGCGTCGGTCGGTGCATCGGTCTGGCGGACCGATCGCCAGGGCACGCTCACTGTCGACTTCGACGGGCAGACGCGTTCCGCGGGCGCGCTGCTCGCCGCGGTCGGGCCAGCGGCCTGTACACACCAGCCGTCGGGTGCCAGGTCGGCGACCTCGCGCCCCGACCCCTGTTACATTCGACCCGATGGCGGTACCAACGCGCACCGAGGCGCTCTCCCTGCTCCTGTCCACGTCACCCTCGCCGCGCTTGCTGCAGCACATGACGGTGGTCGCCGAGGTGGCGGCCTTCCTGGCCTATCGCACCGCGCGCGCCGGGGTTCCGGTGGACCGGCGCCTGGTGGAAACGGCCGCGCTCCTCCACGACGTCGACAAGGCGCTGCCCAACGACCACCCGCTCAGGGCCCTGCCGCACGGCGCCGCCGGCGCCGCCTGGGTGACCGAGGCCGGGCACCCGGAGCTGGCCCGCACCATCACCGCCCATCCGGTCATGCACTTCACCGAACCCGATATCGAGCACTGGCTGCAGAACGCTCCGCTCGAGGAGCGCATCGTGACCTATGCCGACAAGCGGGCGACGCAACGGGTGGTCTCACTGGACCAGCGCTTCGAGCGGTGGGAGCGCAGGCATCCGGAGTACGTCGCGAAGCTCGAGCAGGCGCGGATCGTGGCCCGCCGGTTGGAGGATGCCGTCTGCGCGGCGGCGGCGATCAAGCCGTGTGAGGTCGAGCGCCTGCGCTGGGTCGGCGATGCACTCGACCACGCCGTCGCCCATGGCCTGCCCGGTCCGCGAGGCCGGACCGCCGCGTGGGCAAGGTGAGCGAGACGAGCGAGGCGCCGGCCCTGGCCTACTTCTGGGGCGAGGACGCCTTCATGATCGAGCGGGCGGCCCGGAGCTATGCGGAACGATTGGCACCAGCCGGCCAGACCATGGAGGTCTGGCGCGTCAACCTCGATGACGACGCCGGCGAGGAGGCGGCTTCCGCGGGCCTGGCCAGGCGCCGGGCCCGTGCGCTCGACGGCATCGAACAGCACCTGGGCATGGCCCCGCTCTTCGGTGCCGGGACGTTGGTGGTGCTGCGCCAACCCGGCGGGCTCCTGGCCGAGAAGAGCGCTCGCGAGCGGCTCCTGGGCCTCGTCGCATCGGTCCCGCCAGGTAATGCCCTGTGTGTCACCGATCTGACGGCGTCGGGTGCCAAGGGGCCATCAGGACGGGGCCTGCTGCGGGACGCCGTGGCTACGGCTGGTGGCGTGGTCCAGGAGTTCCGAGTACCGGCTGCCGGCCAGCTCGAGCCGTGGCTGGTGAAGCGTGCGCGCGAGCTCGGATCGGAACTGCGACCGGCGGCCGCCCGGCTGCTGGCCGAGCGCGTGGGCGGCCATGTCCGCGAGACGGATGTCGATCGTCGCCGGCGGACCGAGCTGGCCAACAGCGAGCTGGAGAAGCTGGCTCTCTACAAGCCCGAGGGCACGATCGAGCCGGAGGATGTCGACGCGCTCGTGACGGAGACCGTGCCAGGCTCGACCTGGGCCTTCCTCGATGCGGTCGGGTCACGCTCGGCTGCCAGCGCCACCACACTCGCCGAGCGACTGTTGGCCGAGGGCACGCCCCTGCCGGTGCTGGTGTCCCAGCTCCATCGCCGGCTGCGCGACCTCATCGTGGTGCGCGAACACATCGACGTGGGCACTCCCAACCCCCAGATGGTCAAGGAGCTCAAGATGCAGCCGTTCCGGGCCAAGAAACTGGCCGAGCAGGCCCGCTCCTGGACCGCACCGGGGCTGGAGCTGGCGCTCGTCGAGTTGCTCGCGCTGGACCTGCGCTCCAAAGGCATCGCCGTCGATGGCTCCACGCTGCAAGTGTCTGAACGGATCGATGCCTTGACCGTCCAGACCTGGCTCGCGCGCCACGTCGACACCGCCCGATAGGGATGGAGGCGCGGCGGCTCCAGCTGCGCTCCCACCGGACGGCGGTCTGGCTGGCCCTGCTGGTCACGTTCCTGTGGTCCACCTCGTGGGTGCTCATCCGCTGGGGCCTGGACGACGAGGGCCTCCGGCCACTGACCTTCGCCGCGCTGCGCTACGGCCTTGCCGCCGCCCTGCTCGTGATCGTGGCGGTCGTCTCTGAGCGCCGCCGTCCCGGGCTTCGCCACGCCGAGCGAGGCTTCCTGCTCAGGCTCGTGGTCCTGGGGATCGTGATGTATGCACTGACGCAGGGAGCCATGTTCGTGGCCCTCGACGAGCAGCCCGCCGCCACCACCAGCCTGATCCTGTCGCTGACCCCGCTGCTGGTGGCGGGCGGGGCGGCCATGACCCTGTCCGAGTTCCCCAGCCGCGGGCAGATCGGGGGAGCCATGATCGTCCTGGTCGGGGCAGCCTGCTATTTCGCCGGCGACCTGGGTGCGACGACCGTGGGCCTGATGGCGGCGCTGATCGCCCTCTCCGCCAACGTCGCGGCCGCCATCATCGGGCGGAGCGTGAACCGAAGCGAGGCGCTGCCTGCGGTGGCTGTGACCGCGGTGAGCATGAGCGTGGGCGCGGGTGTGCTGGTCCTGCTCGCGCTCGGCCTCGAGGGCATGCCTGCCATCTCACCACGCGGCTGGCTGATCATCGGATGGCTGGCCCTCGTCAACACCGCCCTGGCCTTCACGCTCTGGAACCTGTCGCTCCAACGACTCTCGGCGGTCGAATCGGCCGGCATCAACAACACCATGCTCGTCCAGATCGCCCTGTTGGCGTGGCTCCTGCTCGGCGAATCACCGGGCCTGCTGGGCCTGCTCGGCATCGCCCTCGTCTCGAGTGGTGTCTACCTGGTCCAGCTGGCTCGCCGGCAAGGCCGCGATGTGCTGCCGCTCGCCCAGGCCGCAGACGGCCCGACATAGACAGGGAGCCGGGCATCGCGCCCGGCTCGGTCGATCGATGAGAGACGGATTCAGACGGGGAACTGCGTCGCCCGCTCCTGGGTGACACCGTCGGATTCGATGGCGAACACGCAACGGCCGTCGGGGATGTCGAGGACCTCGAGCAGGTCCGGATCGAGATACAGCTGATGGCAGTCAGCGCACAAGCCGGCCGGCACCGCGAAGCACAGTCGCTCCTCGCCGTCAGGCATCCGGAAGGTGGTATCGAAGCGCGAGTTGACCAACTGGTGCTCGCACTGCGGGCAAGTGTCCCGGAGCCAGCTCATCGTCGACATCACACCTCAGCTCGGTCACCGGTTCGGTCCGGTCACTCAGGTCTTCGATGCTAGGTATCGACCCGCTCAGGCCCCATGCCCCGGTGGTACCAAGACCCCGTTGGGGGTGGGGGTAGAAGAGTACGGTGCGCTGGTGTTGCGCGACCGCACCACGGCCGCTGTGCGTCTAGACGACGTGGACCAGCAGCGTCGCCTCTGCCCACAGCTTCTCCAGCTGGTAGAACTCGCGCTCGGGCTTGCTCATGACGTGCACGATGACGCCGCCGAAGTCGACGAGCAGCCAGTGCGAACCGGCATCACCCTCGCGCGAGAGCGCCAGGTCTCCGTCCTCCTTGAGCCCATCGATGACGCCGTCGGCGATGGCGTTGAGCTGGCGGTCCGAGGCGCCCGAGCAGATGACGAAGTAGTCGGTCATGGTCGTCTGGCCGCGCACGTCGAGCAGGACGATGTCGCTGGCCTTCTTGTCGGCAGCGAGGTCCACGACCCGATGGGCCATCGCCAGGACCACCGGATCAGGCTCGTCCGGCACCACGGTTCGCGACCGGCGGGCAGTGGCCTCGCGGCGGCCGGCGGGCAGGCCCGGCCTCGGCGCCGCGTGGGGGTCGGGCACGTCCTTCACGGGCTGTGCGGTCGGGGTCGGCACCTGGTCCTGGTCTTCATGCACCGTGTCGGGTTCCTCCTCGTGGGTTGGCTCGCGCCCCATCATGCCTCCTCCGGTCCAGCCAGCGCCCAGCGCGCAGCGGCCCGGGCGTGGATCGCCGCCGTGGGGAAGTAGGGCAGGTCCGTGTCGCGGGGACCTACCAACAGCTCGATCTCCGTGCAGCCCGCGATGACGCCCTCAGCACCACGCTCGGCCAGTCGCCCGATGACCTCGAGGTAGGTCACCCTGGAGCCTTCCGACACCACGCCCTGCACCAGCTCGTCGTAGATCACGTCGTGGACGAGTGTGCGGTCGGGTTCATCGGGCACGAGCACGGTGAGGCCGGCCGCCTCGAGACGCGCGCGGTAGAAGTCGCCCTCCATGGTGTAGCGCGTCCCCAGCAGCGCGACCCGGCCCACCCCGGCCTCCAAGGCGGCCCGGGCGGTCGCATCGCCGATGTGCAGGAAGGGCACGGACAGCGCCGCCTCGATGGCCTCGGCACAACGGTGCATGGTGTTGGTGCAAAGCACGATGAGTCCGGCGCCAGCGTCCTGCAGCACACGCGCGTCGGTGGCCAGGAGCTCGCCGGCGGCATCCCACCGACCAGCGGTCTGCAACTCCTCGATGGCCGCGAAATCGTACGAGCGGATGAGCAGACTCGCCGAGTGCAGGCCGCCGAGCGCGGCGCGGACTTCGGCGTTGATCGTGCGCTCGTACTCGATGGAAGACTCGGCGCTCATGCCGCCGAGGAGCCCGATCGTTCGAAGGGTGCTCACCGAGCGGGCGCGTGCATGCGGTAGAGCCCGTGTTCGGCGATGTAGCGTCGCACGGGAGCGGGCACCAGCGTGTCGATCGGCTCACCCCGCGCCACCCGCTCGCGGATGGTGGTGCTCGCGATGTCCAGTTCCGGTCCGGGCAGGAAGGCGAAGCGTGAGCCGCGACCCGGGAACCGCGCCTCCACCCAGCGGTCATCGAGCGGTTCCGCGCCCGGCCGCGGCGCGACGGCGATGCGGCACAGCTGCAGGATCCGTGCGGGCTGGCGCCAGGTCTCGAAGTCATCGAGGACCTCAGCCGACATCACGAACCACGGTTCGGGACGGCCCTCGCGGCGGGCACGTGCCGCCAGCTCCGCCACCGTGTCCACCGCGTATGACGGTCCGGGCCGGTCGAGCTCGATGCGCGAGAGCCGCAAGCCCGCCTCGAGTTCGATGGCGAGGGCCACCATCGCCTCCCGGTCGATCGCCGGGGTGATGACCTGGTCCTGCTTGTGCGGCGGATCGGCGTTGGGCACGAAGAGCACATGGTCGAGGTCGAGCTCCCGCAGCGCCTCGCGCGCAAGCGCGAGATGGCCCTCATGGACCGGGTCGAACGTGCCTCCGAGGATGCCGAAGGCGCTCGCCTCCCCTGCCGTGGTCACACCCAAGCTCCAGGTTCAGCTCCCCACTCGAGCTCGGTGCGACCGATGCGCACGGTGTCGCCCGGCTCCACACCGGCCGCGCGCAGCTTGTCCACCAGGCCCAGCCGGGCCAGCTCCCGCTGGAAGCGGGCGGCAGACTCATCGTTCTCGAAGTCCGTCTGGGCCACGAGTCGCTCGACGCGCCGGCCTTCCACCACCCACACCCCGTCCGACTCACGCTCGATGACGTAGCCCTCCTCCGCCGGGTCATAGCGATGGACGACCACGCCCGCGGCCTCGCCGGGACCGCCCAGCTCCTCGTCCGTCGGCAACATCCGCGCCAGCGCTGCTCGCAGCTCGGCCAGTCCGAGGCCCTCTGCGGCAGAGATGCCCACCACCTCGAGACCCTCGCGCGCTCGGGCCGCGGCGAAGCCACGGACCGCCGCGGGATCGGGATCGAGATCCAGCTTGTTGAGCACGACCACGGTGGTCTTCTCGAGCAACGCCGGGTCGCGCGCCTCCAGCTCGTCCCGGATGACCCCGTAGTCACGTTCGGGGTCGGCCTCGGACATGTCCACCACGTGCACCAGCACGCGCGTGCGCTCGACGTGGCGCAGGAAGGCATGGCCCAGGCCGGCACCAGCACTGGCGCCCTCGATGAGCCCGGGCAGGTCGGCCAGCGTCGGGCGCCGGTCATCGCCCGGTTCATCCTCGGCCAGGTCGAGCACACCGAGGTTGGGCTCGAGCGTGGTGAAGGGGTAGTCGGCGACCTTGGGCGTGGCCGCGGTCAGCGCTCGCAGGAGGGTCGACTTGCCGGCGTTGGGCAGACCCACCAGGCCCACGTCGGCGATCAGCCGCAGCTCCAGGCGGAGCCGACGCTCCTCACCCGGCTCACCCTTCTGGGCGTGCTTCGGCGCCTGGTGCGTGGAGGTGGCGAAGTGGGTGTTGCCCAGCCCGCCGCGGCCACCCCGCGCGACCATCACGCGCTGTGCCGGGTAGACCAGGTCCGCGAGCAGGTCGCCGCTGTTGGCGTCGTAGATGGTGGTCCCTGGCGGGACGGGAAGCTCCAGGTCGGAGCCGGACTTGCCGTGGCGGCGCGCGCGCGCGCCCGCGCCGCCGTGCTCGGCCCGGAAGTGGTGCTTGTAGCGGTAGTCGATGAGCATCGTCTGGCCCACGTCGACGACCAGGTAGACGGAGCCGCCGCGGCCGCCATCCCCGCCATCGGGACCGCCGCGGGGCACGTGCGCTTCGCGCCGGAAGGTGGCAGCGCCGTTGCCGCCGTTGCCGGCGATGACGGTCAGATCGACGCGGTCGAGGAACATCGCTCAGACCCGTGGGCAGGGTCGGTCATGCACCCGACCGGCCGCGTCACTTGTTGCCGGAACCCTCGCTGGCAGCCTGTCGCGTGAGCGAGGCCAGGAACTCGGCGTTGGTGTCGGTCTTGGAGAGGCGGTTGAGCAGCAGCTCGATACCCTCGTTGGTGCCCACCGCGCTGAGCATGCGGCGCATGGTCCACACCATCTTGAGCACCGGCTCCTCGAGCAGCAGCTCTTCGCGACGGGTGCCGGAACGTTGCACGTCGATGGAGGGGTAGATGCGCTTCTCGGCCAGCTTGCGGTCAAGGATGAGCTCGCTGTTGCCGGTACCCTTGAACTCCTCGTAGATGACGTCATCCATGCGCGACCCGGTGTCCACGAGGCAGGTCGCGATGATGGTCAGCGAACCACCTTCCTCCAGCTTGCGGGCGGCGCCGAAGAAGCGCTTGGGCGGATACAGGGCGACCGGGTCGATGCCGCCGGTCAGCGTGCGGCCGGACGGCGGCAGGGCCAGGTTGTAGGCCCGCGAGAGCCGCGTGATGGAGTCGAGCAGGATGACCACGTCGCGGCCGGATTCCACCTGGCGCTTGGCGATCTCCAGGGCCATCTCCGCGACATGCGTATGGTTCTCGGTGGGCTCGTCGAAGGTCGAGGAGATGACCTCACCCTTCACCGACCGTCGCATGTCCGTGACCTCCTCCGGCCGCTCACCGATGAGCGCGACCATGAGCAGGATCTCCGGGTAGTTGGTGGTGATGCCGTTGGCGATGTTCTTGAGCAGCATCGTCTTGCCGGCCTTGGGCGGGCTGACCACGAGGGCACGCTGGCCCTTGCCGATGGGGTTGACGATGTTGACCAGCCGCTGGCTCAGGTTCTTGGGGTCGGACTCGAGGTTGATCAGCTGGTACGGGTGGATGGGCGTGAGCTCATCGAAGTGCGGCCGGCGACGAGCGTCGTTGGGGTCCATGCCGTTGACGGTCTCGACGCGCACCAGGCCCCAATACTTCTCACCCTTCTTGGGCGGACGCGGGATGCCGGCCACACGGTCGCCGGCACGCAGGCTGAAACGGCGCACGTGGCTGGAGCTGACATAGACATCGTCAGGGCTGGGCATGAGGCCACGGCGGCGCATGAAGCCGTAGCCGTCCTCGACCAGGTCCAGGATGCCGGCTGCGTAGCGCTGGCCCTTCTGCTCGGACTGACGCTGCATGATCTGCTCGACCAGCTCTCCGCGATCCATGCCATCGGCATCGGCCACGTCCAGGTCTCCACCGATCCTGGCGAGCTCATCGGCGTCCTTCTTCTCGAGTTCCTTGATGTCCATATCCAGGGTCTTCGATCCTTGCGGCAACGGGGATGGGTGCTCGGTGCGGACAGCGCGACGCACGATGCCGGACCAAGCTGAAGGATGGGACCCCGTTCCGATCCGGTACGGCCGACCATGCACCGACGGTTCGGCAGATCGTGGGAAGGAAGGGGTTGAGCGGATAGTAATCACGCACCCGGAATCGGTCAACCACGTGGGGACCGGGCGGTCGAACCGCCTCCGGGTGCGTGTCCGGTTACGCTGACGACGGCCGCCGCCGGGCGAGCTAGCCCTTGGCGGCGAGCTCCTGCTGCGCCTTGGCCCAGTCAGCCTCGAACTGGGCGATGCCCTTGTCCGTCAACGGGTGGTGGACCATCTGCTGGACGACCTTGAACGGCACCGTCGCGATCTGGGCCCCGGCCAGCGCGCCATCGATGACATGGCGTGGCGAGCGGGTGGAAGCCACGATGATCTCCGCGTCCAGGCCCTGGATCTCGAGGATGGCGGAAAGCTCGCGGACCATGTCCATGCCGTCCTGGGCGACGTCATCGAGCCGCCCCACGAACGGTGACAGGTAGGTCGCGCCGGCCTTCGCCGCGAGGAGGCCCTGGGCCGAGCTGAAGATCAGCGTGCAGTTGGTCTTGATGCCCTCCTCGGCGAAGGTCGAGATGGCGGTCAGGCCGGTCTCGGACATGGGCACCTTGATGACGATGTTGGGCGCGATCTTGGTGAAGGCGCGGCCTTCGCGCAGGATGCCCTCGAGGTCGTCAGCGATGACCTCCGCGCTCACGGGGCCGGAGGTGATGTCGCAGATCTCCGCGAGCACATCCTCGTAGCTGCCGCCTCCCGCCTTGGCGAAGAGCGTGGGGTTGGTGGTCACGCCATCGAGCACGCCCCACTTGTGGACGGTGCGGATCTCATCGATGACAGCGGTATCAAGGAACAGCTTCATGGGTCTGGCCGCCTCCGGAGGTTGGTTCGTTTCGACGTGAGTGTGGCCCACCATTGTACGAGGAGCCGGCCGCGTCCCTGCTATCGGTCCCATGGTCTCCGTTCCCGACCCCGCCCCTACGTTCACCCTCTACGGCAACAACGTGGCGGTCTCCCGCCCATCGGTCGCGCACGACGCCATCACCGATCCCCTGCCGCCCTACCAGTGCGCCGCGCTGACGCCCGAGCAGGTCGATCGCCTGCTCTCGGACGCACTCGACGGCGGTGGCCTGCGCGAGGCATCCGATCTCCAGCCGGACCCCTACATCGCCGATACCCCGAACACGGTCTTCACCATCGACGCCGACGGCGTGGACAAGACGATCACGATCTGGGCGCTCGGCTTCGACTCGCAGGCTGCCGCCCCCGAGGCCCGGGTGCGATTCGGGGCCCTGGCCGATGGGCTCGCCGGTTCTCGGAGCTGGCTACCGGCACGACCGGCTTCGAGATGCCCCGCTACCGGGCGCTGCTGACCGACGTCTGGATCGATGCGCCGGCCGACGCGGTGGCGTGGCCTTGGGAAGATGTCACGCCCACGGACTTCAGCGGGGACGGCCTGGCGGTGGCCACCCTCACGACCGAGCAGGTCGCGATGGTGGTGCCGGTGTCCAGCGGTGGCCAGGGCTGCATCGTGCTGGAGCTACCCGACGGCACCCGGCAAAGCCTGGCCATCCGGCCGCTGCTGCCGGACGAGGTCTCCGCGGAGGTGGCGGGTCAGGCCCCGTCAGCCACCTTCGACCTCGCCGGCTCGACCCCCTCGAACTCGATGGCCGCAGCGACGAACCCCGCGAACAACGGGTGCGGCTTCTCGGGACGACTCTTGAACTCCGGGTGGAACTGGCTGGCCACGAACCAGGGATGGTCGCGTAGCTCGATGATCTCGACGAGCCGACCATCGGGTGACTGGCCAGTCAGCAGCATGCCCGCGTCCTCCAGCGCTTCGCGGTAGCTGTTGCTGACCTCGAAGCGATGGCGATGACGCTCATAGATGAGCTCGGCGTTGCCATAGGCGTCGGCCACCCTCGTGCCCGGCTGGAGCTTGGCCGGGTACAGGCCCAGGCGCATGGTGCCACCCTTCTCATCGATGTCCCGCTGGTCGGGCATGTAGTCGATGACCGGCGCCTCGGTGAAAAGGTCGAACTCGGTGGAGTTGGCATCGGTCTTGCCCAGCACGCCGCGGCTGAACTCGATGACCCCGCACTGGAGACCAAGGCAGAGGCCCAGGTAGGGCACCCGGTTCTCACGCGCGTAGCGAGCGGCCAGCAGCTTGCCCTCGATGCCGCGGTGACCGAAGCCGCCGGGCACCACGATGCCGGCCGCACCGCCCAGCTTCTCCTCGTAGTCGTCCTCGGTGAGCGTCTCCGAATCGACCCAGCGGACCTTGATGTCATGGCCCTGTGACCAACCCGCATGGTCGAGGGCGGCGGTGACCGACATGTAGGCATCCGGCAGCGCGATGTACTTGCCCACAAGTGCGACCTCGAGCTCCGGCTTGGGAGCCTTGATGCGATCGACCAGCGCACGCCAGCCATCGAGCTCGGGTGGGTGGACCTGGTCCTGCAGGTGCAGCAGATGCACCACGAGGTCACCCATGCCCCAGTCCTCGAACTGCAAGGGCACCTCATAGATGGTGCTGGCCGTGGCCGCGGGCACGACCGCATCGACGTTGACGTCGGTGAAGAGGGCGATCTTCTCGCGCAGCTCGTCGTCCACGTCGTGGTCGCTGCGCGCGATGATGATGTCCGGCTGGATGCCGATGCTGCGCAGCTCCTTCACCGAGTGCTGCGTGGGCTTCGTCTTGAGCTCACCGGTGGCGGCCAGCGCAGGCAGCAGGGTCACGTGCACGTAGAGCACGTTGTCGCGGCCGACGTCCTTGCGCATCTGGCGGATGGCCTCGAGGAACGGCAGCGACTCGATGTCGCCGACGGTGCCGCCGACCTCCACGATGACCACGTCAGCGGAGCCGTCACGCGCGACCCGCGCGATGCGCTCCTTGATCTCGTTGGTGATGTGCGGGATGACCTGCACGGTGCCACCGAGGAAGTCGCCGCGCCGCTCCTTGGCGATGACCGCCTGGTAGATGCGGCCGGTGGTGACGTTGGCCAGCTGCGAGAGGTTCTCGTCGATGAAGCGCTCGTAGTGGCCCAGGTCCAAGTCGGTCTCGGCGCCGTCGTCGGTGACGAAGACCTCGCCGTGCTGGTAGGGCGACATGGTGCCGGGGTCCACGTTGACGTAGGGGTCCAGCTTCATGATGGAGACATTGAGGCCGCGACTCTTGAGCAGGCGGCCGATGGATGCCGCCGTGATGCCCTTGCCCAACGACGACGTGACACCGCCGGTCACGAAGACATACTTGGCCACGGATCTCTCGCTCCTCTGGGGTTTTTCCGATGCTACCGAATCCCGGGCCGCGACGCGAGGCCCGGTCGGGGTTGGAGACCGAAGCCGCCTGGTGCGGCTAGCCGCGTTCCGGCCGACCGTCGCCCAGGAAGAGATGCTGCACGAGCATGAAGAAGAGGATCGCCGGCACGGTGAGCAACACGGCGCCCGCCATCAGCAGCGGCCAGTCGGTGGGATCGAGCTGCTGCAACTGGCGCAGGCCCAGCGGCAACGTGTAGAGGTCCTGGTCGCGGAGGTAGAGGAGCGGGCTGATGAAGTCGCTCCAGTAGAGGATGAAGGTCAGCACCGCCACCGCGACCGACGCCGGTAGCACCGCGGGCAGCCCGACTCGCCGCCAGGCGGTGAAGGGCCCTGCGCCGTCGAGATGAGCCATCTCGAAGATGTCGGCGGACACGCGCCGGAAGGCCCAATAGTAGATGAGCACGAACAGCGGCGAAGACCCCGCAAGTGCCGGCAGCACCAGCGCCAGCAGCGAGTCGGTGAGCCCCAGCCAGCGCAGCACGAGGAAACGCGTCAGCCAGGTCGCGGTCACCGGCACCATCAACAGCGCCACCGACAGGACCACGAGGGCGGCACGCGATCGACGTTCCAGCCCGGCCATGGCGAAGCCGGCCAGCGATGCGCTCACGATCGTGAGCGGCACCGCCAGCGCCACCACCGCCAGGGAGTTGAGCAGGTAGCGACCGAAGGGCAGCAGCTCGAACACGGCCACGTAGTTGCCGGGCGAAGGCGACGCCGGCAGCCACTCGACGCCTTGTGGTGGCGGCAGGCCAGGCTGGCGCAGCGATGCCGTGACCATCCACAGGAGGGGCAGGAGGAAGAGCGCCGCGACCAGGAGCGGCAGCGCGTGGTCGCGGATCAGTCGCCCGGTCGAGCCCCTCCGCTCAGACATCGGCGACATACCCGCGGCGCCGGAAGAACAGGTAGATCGCACCGATCAGCGCGACCGACAGCAGGAACATGACGAGCATCAGGGCCGAACCCATCCCAAAGCGGAAGCGGTCGAACGCCTCCTCGTAGACCAGCAACGGCAGGAAGGTGGTGGCGTAGTAGGGATCGCCACCGGTCATGACGTAGGAGGGGGTGAATGTCCAGCCCAGGCCCACGATGACGTCGCGGACGGTCAGCAGCACGAGCCACGGCACCAGCAGTGGCAGCGTCAGGTAGCGGAAGGCCGCCCAGCGACCGGCACCATCGATGGCACCCGCCTCGAAGACCTCGCCCGACAGGCCTCGCAGCGCCGCGAGCAGGATGACGAAGCCCTCCCCGATCTGGAAGGCAGCCATGATCACGAAGGGGAAGCGGGCGGTATCGGCATCGGCCAGCCAGCCCGGCCCCGGCAGCCCGAACAGGCCGAGAACCATGTTGAGCGGCCCGAAGAGGGGGTTGAAGATCCATAGCCAGATGAGCGCGAAGGCCATGTCCGGGATGACGGTCGGCAGGTACACCGCGGCTCGATAGCCCCCGATGCCGCGCCGCGGGCGGGACAGCAAGAGCGCCAATCCCAGCGCACCGAGCACCCGCAGGGGCACGGCCAGGACGATGAAGAAGAGCGTGTTGAGCAGGGCCGTGCCCACGATCGGGTCGGCGGCCAGGAGCCGGAAGTTGGTGAAGCCCACGAACACCGGCGGACTGAGTGCGTCGTAGCTGGTGAAGGCCAGCACCGCCGAGAGGAGCGCCGGCAGCCCCACCAACAGCAGGCTGCCCACGAGGTACGGCAGCAGCATGACCCACAAGCCGGAGCGCCACGAGAGCGAGAAGCGCCTCACCTGTCGGGGAGCAGCATCGGGACTGCGCCCCTAGCCTTCCTCGCCGGCGAAGAAGGGCAACGTCCGCGTGACCATCGCGTCGATGGCCTCGTCGACCCCGACCTGCCCGTAGAAGGCGCGCTCCAGCTCGTCGCCCGTGAGCTCTTCCACGTCGACCCAGCCGGCCATGACCGGCACCGCGCCGAGCGAGTCGATGGTATCGAGCCAGACGCGCGAGTTGGCGGGGCTCGCAGCCAGGTCGAGGAAGGCATCCGACTCGGCCACCGCGCGTAGCGAGGGCACCGTCCGGCCCGTGCGAGCCACGATGGCCTGGCCCTCGGGCGAGTTGGCGAACTCGATGAAGGCCCAGGCCGCGTCCTTGTCCTCGGTGGCCGCAGCCATGCAGTAGGCGTCCGAGTGCAGGATGCCCGCGCGCTCGCGTCCCACCGGCAAGGCCGCCACGTCCCACGCGAACGAGTCGATCGTGCGCGCGGTGGGTGTGAAGCGCCGGCTGTCGAAGTACATCGCCGTGGTGCCATCAAGGAAGCGACTGGCATCGTCTCGCGCTGCCGCGGCCACCGCACTCGGCACCACACCGTGTTCCGTCTGCAGGGCCACGAACCACTCGACCGCTTCGCGCGAGGCTCGGGAATCGAGCGCCAGCCGGACCGGCCGCTGGCCCGACTCGAGCACGACCAGCTCCCCACCGTTGGCCCACACGAATGGCGCCAGGCGGAAGATGGAGGGCTCGATGCCGACGCCGTACTGGTCGGTCGTGCCGTCACCGTCCAGGTCACGGGTCAGGGCTTTGGCGGCCGCGAGGAACTCGTCCCAGGTCCAGTCATCGGTCGGATAGGCCAGGCCCGCGGTGTCGAAGAGATCGCGGTCGTAGTAGACCACCAGGCTGCTGATGTTCTGGGGGATGCACATGAGCTGGCCGCGCCAGGTGAAGGGCTCGGTGGCGGCCTGGTAGAGATCGCTCGCGCTGATGACCTCGCTTGCGCGCAGGTAGGGCGCCAACGGCTCGAGCACGCCCATCGCCGCGAACGGCGCGTAGCGGCGATAGTTGATGAGCACCACGTCGGCGGGATCGCCCGCTGCGAAGTCGGCGCCAAGGCGGGCTCGATAGTCGGACGCACTGGGGATGTGGATCAGCTGCACGTCGATGCCCGGCTCTCGCTCTTCGAAGGCATCGACCAGGGCCTCGTATGCAGCCAGCTCCGCGGGGTCGCCGAAGACCATGAACGAGACCGACCCGCTCCGCTCCTGGGCCGATACGACCGAGGTGGTCGCGGCCACGAGCAGCACCGCCGCCGTGAAGAGGCGATGCAGGTGGGACCGTGCGGCGGGCATGGGCGAACTCCGAGGCGGTGTGCCGATGGGTCGATAGGATAGGCGCGATGACCACAGCCAGCCCGCCGGGACCCGCGTCCACACCCGTCGCCGCGGTGGTGCTCACCGCGGCCGGCTTCGTCTACCTGGCGCTGGGCTTGCTACTCGGTGGAGCCTTCCTCCTGGCCGGCCTGGAGTCATCCCTCTTCCCGACCGGCTGGCTGTTCCCAGCGGTGCTCGTGCTGAGCGGCCTGCTGATGGCGACGCGGCGACGCTTCGACCTGGCGGTCACCCTGTGGGCGGGGCTGACGCTGGCCACGTTCATGCTCGGCGTGATGCTCTATGTCGATGCGCTCGACCTGGGGCTCGACGATCCCGCCGCCTTCGACGCGTCGATCATCGTGGCCTCACTGGGCCTGATCGTGCTGGTGCTGCGGCCGGCCTTTCGCGACTGACGACCGGGCGCAATCATCGAAGCGTGACACGCAAGATGACGCACTCTCAAGTCAGGGTGTAGGCTCCACCGCAATCAGGGAGTGGCGCACTGCGCGATGCCCCTTGCGATCCCGGGATGCCCAACCCGGCAGCACAACCGGAGAGGTGCCTCAACCGATGCTGACGAAGGAGTCCCCACGCCCGCCCGTGCGCGGGCTCGTCACCGCCGCGATCCTCGCGGCCGCCATATCCCTGCCCGCGCTCACAGCCACGGCCACCGATACCGAGCGCGCAGAGCTGGAAGCCTCTGCCCCCACGGTGGAGGAGCTGCGCGGCATCGTGGCCGACCTGGGCAGCGCCAATGATGCGCTCGTGGCGGACAACAGCAGCCTGCAGCAGTCGGTCAGCCAGCTGGAGCAGGAGCGGGACCAGCTGCGCAAGTCATTCGACCGTTTCGACAAGCTCTACGCGCCGCTGGAAGCGGATCGCCAGTTGCTCGTGGAGCTGCGCAAGTCGCTGCCGGAGACGCGTCCGGAGGCGGAGGCCCACCTGGGCCGTATCCGCGACCTTGCCCTCGCCTCCGATCCGGCCGGACTAGGCCGCGTCGTCGAGCGCCTCGACGACGCGGTACCCGCGTTCCTGGACTGGCGCTTCGGTGACTACGACTCCGTGCAGGCCTACACCGATGCCTATGTGGAGACCGGTGCCAACGCCTTCGATTCGTCCATGGAAGAATTCCGCTCGGAAGTGCTCATGTCCGTGGCCAACCGGCTGGACAGCCTGCTCACCATCCTCGATCGCGTGCGCTGAGTCACTGACCCTCGGAACGCCGCCCCCAACCACTTCGACAAGGAGAACGATGTCCGCATCCCGATCCGCCTGGCCGCTCGTGCTGGGTACCTCCCTCACGTTCGTGCTGAGCCTGGCCCTCCCGGTCGCTGCGGGAGAAGAAGGAGAGGGCTCGCCGGGCCAGGATCCCTCCAATGTCATCGGGCTGCTGGGTGCATCTCCTGCGGACCTGCTGGGACCTGCCAGCCAGTTCCTTTCCGGCCCGTCGTGGCTGGCCACCACGGGCGTCGATCCGAGTGCCGGCGACATGCCCACCTACGACCCCTGGACCGGCACCGACCTCGGCAGCGACGTGCGCACCCAGGCGGCCGGCGCAGGTGCGCCGGTCCCCTATCGCGACCCGGGCCCAGCCTTCTCGCGCAACCTGCTGGTGACGCGCGACTACAGCAACATCCCCTTCCAGACCGAGCCCATGATCGAGGCCGATCCGGAGGATCCGCAGCACCTCGTGCTGGGTGTGATCGACTACGCCTTCCCGTCGATGTCCACGTACGTCAGCTTCGACGGCGGCGAGCGCTGGGATGGCCCCAACCAGGTGCCCTACCTGACCGAGGACCTTGGCTCTGGCGGTGACCCGGTCGTGGCCTTCGACCACGGCGGCAACGTCTACCTCGCCTATATCTCCATCGGCGTCGACGACTTCAACCTCGGCCCCATCGAGGTCGCCGCGCAGGTCTCGAGCATCGCCGTGGCCAGGTCGGAGGACGAGGGCTACACCTGGCCCATCCAGATCTCATCGGCCCGCAGCCGGGTCAACACCGACGGCCTGGAGACCGACCGCTTCGGTCGCCTCCGCGGCACGGTGGACATGAGCTTCCTGGACAAGCCCTGGATGGCCTCCGGACCCAGCGTCGACGGCTCCGAGCAGGACGTGCTCTACGTCACCTATACCAACTTCGACATCAGCTACGACATCCTCTACATCGGGGAGATCCCCAACCTGCTGCCGACCGAGATGCGCACCAGCATCGAGCTGGTCAAGTCCGAGGACGGCGGCCTGACCTGGACCGACCCGGTGGCCGTGAGCCCGGTCGTGCGCCGCGCGTACGGTGAGACCGGCGATGGCAGCGGTGCGCCCGGCGTGGTGGGCACGTTGCGCGTGGTGCAGGGCAGCCAGCCCGCGGTCGCCCCGGACGGCACGGTGCACGTGGCCTGGATGGACAGCACCGATGATGACTCCCAGAAGGGCATCGCTGAGATCCAGGTGGCTACCTCGACCGACGGGGGCGACACCTGGTCGGTGCCGGTCGTGGCCTCGGTCTTCAACGAGCCTGAGTTCCGGCCGCGCACGAACTACTTCCGCTTCTGGGCCTCGGCCTTCCCCCAGGTCGCGGCGGGGCCGGAGGGCGAGGTCTACGTGGCCTACGTCGGCCGCCCCTCGGACAAGC
>Ga0210085_1000436_pt1 | contig 17526 bp, 13 predicted proteins | sample China_Galinas_PW_5_FD_184866 | JGI IMG/M metagenome (GOLD analysis project Ga0210085, IMG submission 184866) | Wetland microbial communities from San Francisco Bay, California, USA, that impact long-term carbon sequestration - China_Galinas_PWC_D1... | ecosystem: Environmental > Aquatic > Marine... | reverse complement strand
CACGAAGTAGGTAATCCTCTCGCATCAATTTCTGCCATTGTCCAGGTTGCACAGCGAAGCACTGATGATACATTTATCAAAGAGAAACTGGATCTGGTTAAAAGCCAGGTTACGAGAATTTCAAAAATTATTCGCGACCTTGTAGACTTTTCAAGACCCTCCAGTTTCGAACTCCATAGGGTTAATATAAATGAATGTTTGAAAGAAGCAGTTGATATAACCAAAGTCGGTACAAAAGCAAAGGCGATTGAGTTTGATGTTAAGTTAAGTGATGATTTGCCAAATCTTCCTCTTGTAGCTGATCAGCTCGAACAAGTATTTGTAAACATTCTTTTAAATGCTGTTGATGCAATAAATGATACTAAAAATGAACAAAGAGAAAGACGACTAAGCATTGAATCTGCACTTTCTAATGATGAGGTTGTTATTACTTTCACAGATACTGGCCATGGAATAAGTGAAGAAAATCTTAATAAAATTTTTGAACCGTTCTTCACAACGAAATCACAGGGAAAAGGTACCGGACTGGGTTTGTGGGTAAGTTATGGAATCATAAAAAGTTTTCAGGGAAATATTGAAGTTCAAAGCAATCCTGAATCCGGAACAAAATTTACAATAACGCTTCCGGTTGAAGCTTAAAAGGAAAAGATCATGGCAGAAAAAATTCTTGTTGTTGATGACGAACATATAATTCGTGAATCACTTTCGTATATATTAAAAAAAGAAAACTACGAAGTTGATGAAGCTTCAAATGGCAGAATTGCATTTAATATGCTTAAGGAATCGTCCTATGATCTTGTAATTACAGATATCGAAATGCCAGAAATGAAAGGCATTGAACTTCTGGATGAAATCAAAAAAATGAATCTGGAAACAAATACAATTATTGTTACGGCTTATGGTTCAATGGAAACTGCAATAGCTGCACTGCGAAGCGGTGCAAGTGATTACATCTTAAAACCGGTTGAGTTTGATGAACTGCTGATAAAAGTTAAAAAGCTTTTTGAGGTTCGTGATCTTCATCTTGAAAACAGAATTCTTCGAAAAGAATTGCAGCGTGAATACGATTACAATAATATCGTAGGAAAAAGTCCGGCGATAATGCAAATCTTTGAAATGATTAAAGCTGTTGCCGATACTGATAGCACAGTTTTAATTTCGGGCAACAGTGGAACCGGAAAAGAACTTGTAGCGAGAGCGTTGCATTATAATTCTAAAAGAGCTAACAAACCATTTATTGCACTGAACTGTGGGGCAATTTCAGAAAATCTGATTGAAAGTGAATTGTTCGGACATAAAAAAGGTGCATTCACCGGAGCAATTACAGATAAGGAAGGATTCATTAAAGCTGCCGGGGGTGGAACTCTTTTCCTTGATGAAATAAGTGAAATGCCGCCACAACTACAAGTTAAACTTCTTAGAGCTATTCAGGAAAAAGAATATACACCTGTTGGAACAACGATTACTCTGCCTGTTAATGTTAGATTCATTGCATCGACAAATCGTAATCTTACTGATTACGTCAGCCAGGGAAAATTTAGAGAAGACCTGTATTACAGATTGAATGTTGTGGATATTCATCTGCCATCACTTAAAGAGAGGGATGGAGATATTCCACTGCTCGCAGATCACTTTCTTGATAAATACAGAAAACAAATGAATAAAAATATAAAGGGTATTTCCAACGATGCTATGCGTTCGCTTATGAATCATGATTGGAAGGGTGAAATAAGAGAAATGGAAAATGTAATTGAACGATCCGTAATATTTTGTAATGAAGACTTTATTAAGGTTAAACACTTGCCAGTTCAGTTCCAGTCTGAGGTGCAGCCAACAGAGTTTTTACCATCCGGATCTCTTGATGAATCTGTAAAACGTTTTGAAAGAGATATCATCACACGAGCACTCGAAGCAAATGAATTTAATAAGGAAAAAACGGCAGATGAATTACAGGTTGGACTCTCAACACTTTACCGCAAAATGAAAGAACTTGATATTCAAGTTTAGATGAAATGATTACGTGTTAGCAAGCAAATCAGTCCCTGTTAGACATTTATTAAACTGAAAATATTCTAATTTCTGCAAATAATAAGTATTTTAACTTCTCATTAACGAGAAGATTTTTCAGTTTGGTAGTGTAAAATCAACATTATCCTTACAATGCGGTGGTATTGTCTTTGTTAGCAAATAGCAAATAATAATCACACGATTTATCAATTACAATTCAGGGCAAAAAAATGAAGGATACACTTTTATACATTTTATTTATTTCAGCAATAGTTGCTCTATTCGGATTTGCTTTTTCATTTTCACAAGATCAAGATTTGGATGGTAAGGAAATATTTCTTGACAGCAAGTGTAATAAGTGTCATTCGATAAATTCTATTGAATTACCTTCAAAAAAAGATGATGCTACTGATTTATCGGACGCAGGTTCCGTAGGTGATGTTCAATTCTTAAAGTCTTATTTACTGAAAGAAGTTCAGATCGATGACAAAAATCATAAGACAAAGTTTAAAGGATCGGAAGAAGAGCTTAATACTCTAGCTGAATGGCTGGGTTCACTGAAAACTGAATCAGAAGAATAATTTCTCTACTACTCAAATAACAAAATTATAATGACTAAAACTTTTTTTAACTTGAAAACACTCATATTGGCTATGAGTGTTTTTGCTTTTTTAAATAACACCACATTTGCACAAACGAATGAAGACTGTTTGATGTGTCATGATGATGACACTTTTACTATGGAAAAAGATGGTGTAGAAATTTTTATTGGTGTTAGTACAGAAAAGTTTGAAAGTTCACAGCATGCAAAACTCAAATGTGTTTCATGTCATATAAATTTTGATGCTGAAGAAATACCTCATAGTGAAAATCTAACTCCAAAAGCTTGCGGTGATTGTCATCAAAAACAAATTGTAAAACATTTATTTCATCCAAGGATTCTTAAAGCTTCAGGTAAGGAAAAATCTAAAGACGTTAATTGTTTAAATTGTCATAACAGTCATTACCCAAAGAATCCTCAGGCGCCTGGCAGTAAGTGGAGTTCACAGAACTTACCAAATTCCTGCGGTGAATGCCATAATAAAATCAAAGACAAGTATATGGCATCAGAACATCACGAAGCTTTTGAGGATGGAATGTTGGGTGCTCCTAATTGTCTTAGTTGTCATAAAAATCCAATCGCCAGAGTTCATACTAACGAAGACTCAGCAAGTGTAAAAATATCACAGGAAAAGTTGTGTCTTTCCTGTCATCTAGATTCACCTGAAGTAAGAGCAAGAACTGCACCCTCTGCCGGATTTATACATATGTATGAGAATAGTGTACATGGTTCAGCACTGAATGCCGGAAACTCCAGGGCCGCAAATTGTGTCAACTGTCATGGTTCTCATGGAGTACAGAGAAGCACAACGGCAACCTCAAAGACATTTAAAACAAATATCCCCGCTACTTGCGGGCAGTGTCACACTGAAATTTCAGTTGAATATCTTGAAAGTATTCATGGAACTGCTCTTGAAAAAGGTGTGATGGATGCACCAGCCTGCACTGATTGCCATGGAGAACATAATATCCTTAGACACGATGACCCCAAATCACCGGTTGCGTTCCAAAATCTTTCACGGGAAGTTTGTTCACCATGTCACAGTTCATTAAAACTATCAGAAAAATATGGCATTACCAGTGATCGCTTTGAAACTTTTTCGGATACTTATCATGGACTTGCAATTGAAGGTGGCTCAGTAGCAGTGGCCAATTGTGCAAGTTGTCACGGTTCTCACAACATAAAGCCTTCATCAGATCCGACTTCAACAATTAATAAAGCAAATCTCGTAAAAACCTGCGGAGGTTGCCATCCGGGAGCAAATGAAAGATTTACAGTCGGTAAGATTCATATTACCCGACAAGACAAAGATGAGCCCATTATTTATTTTATCGCTACTGCCTATATCACACTAATATTTAGTGTTATTGGTTTAATGTTCATTCATAATATCATCGACTTCTTCAGGAAATCAAAAATCAAAAAGATGAAGCAGAGAGGTTTAATAAGAGAAGAAAGACATGGTCACAGACTGTATTTAAGAATGACGGTTAATGAACGACTCCAACATGCAACGATGGCTATTAGTTTCATTTTACTCGTGATTACTGGATTTATGTTAAGCTATCCAAACTCATGGTGGGTATCTCACATTCGTGATCTTAGTAGTGGTGCTTTCGAAGCAAGAAGTTGGATCCACCGAATTTCTGCAGTTGTTATGGTTGCAGTAAGTCTGTATCACATTTATTACGTCTCCTTTACCATAAGAGGAAGACAACTTATTAAAGATCTGTTTCCAAGATACAAGGATATTAGAGATGCAATTGATGTAGCAAAGTTTAATCTCGGGTTCTCAAAAACAAAACCTATGTTAGACAGATTTAGCTACATAGAAAAAGCAGAGTACTGGGCTTTGATCTGGGGAACAATTGTAATGACTGCTACCGGTGTAATTATGTGGTTCGATAATACATTTATGGGAATATTAACCAAGCTAGGTTGGGATATTGCCCGAACAATTCACTACTACGAAGCATGGTTAGCATTTCTTGCAATAGTTGTCTGGCACTTTTACTTTGTAATTTTTAATCCGGATGCTTACCCGATGAATCTTGCATTCTGGAAAGGAACGATCACTGAAGAAGAAATGGCTGAGGAACATCCAATTGAGCTGGAGAGGATAAAAGAGACTGAAAAAAACAATCCACCTGGGGAAGAAGATAAAAGTTAGAAAATTTTTAATGAATAAAATTCTTTCTATTATAGCTTTAACTTTTTTAATCCCTCTGACGATCTTCTGTCAGTCTAATGAGGATTGTTTAATTTGTCACGATGATCCGGGATTCAGAGGTGTTATCGCAGGAAGAACAATCTCACTTAGTGTAAATCCTAATTTATTTGATAACTCCGTACACGGAGATCTGGAATGTGTTGATTGTCATTTTGATTATAACCCCGAAGATATTCCTCACACAGCAGAGTACTCAAAAGTTGATTGTGGCGAATGTCATACAGAAGTTCAGGAACTTTATGTTGAATGTTTACACGGACAGGCAGAAGCTGCGGGAGATCCATTAGCTCCACTCTGTCAGAACTGCCACGGTAATCACTATATTCTTCCTGTAAAAGCTCACAATTCTGCTGTTGCCCCAATGAAGATTCCGTTCCTTTGCGGTCAATGTCATCGTGAAGGTTCACCGGTTCAACTTCAAAGAAATATTCCACAGGACAGAATTCTTGAAAACTATTCAGAAAGTATTCATGGCGAAGGTCTTCTGAAAAAAGGACTTGTCGTAGCAGCAACCTGTGTTTCATGCCACTCTGCGCATAGAATATTACCACACACTGATCCTCGTTCCACTATCTCAAGACAAAACATTGCAAATACATGCACACAATGTCATGCTGAAATTGAAACTGTACACAGGAAAATAATACGAGGCGAACTTTGGGAAAAACAGGCTCATGTTTTACCTGCTTGTGTAGACTGCCATCAACCGCATGAAATAAGAAGAGTCTATTACGATTTTGGCATGGCCGATAAAGATTGTCTGGAATGTCATGACAATCCGAATTTAGTCGCTTCAGACGATGGAAGATCTTTGTTTGTTAATTATGATGAATTAAAACATTCAAGACATACTAATATGGCATGCAGCCAATGCCACACTGAAGTAAACGTATCACATAAACGACCATGTGAGACGATCAAAAGTAAAGTAGACTGTTCTTCTTGTCACGCCGAAATAGGTTCCGAATATGCAATCAGTATGCACGGTACTTTAGTGGCAGAAATGGATCCAAATGCGCCAACTTGTAAAGAATGTCACGGAACTCATGGAGTTTTAGGAAGAACGGATCCAGAATCAAAAACTTTTGCGACTAATATTCCAACTCTTTGCGGTAAATGTCATCGAGAAGGAGAGAAAGCTGCGGTCAAATACACCGGCAAAGAAAAAGACATCGTGAATCATTATACTGAAAGTATTCATGGAAAAGGATTACTTAAGAGTGGACTAACAGTGACTGCTACTTGTACGGATTGTCATACTGCACATAAAGAATTACCACACACAAATCCTGAATCAAGTATAAATAGAAACAACATCTCAAGCACCTGCGGAACCTGTCACCATGGTATTGAGGAACAATTTAATAACAGTGTTCACTCACCACGCATGACTAATACTGACAAACAATTGCCGGTTTGTTTTGATTGTCATAGCGCACATGAAATTAAGCGAGCTGATAATGAAGGATTTAAACTCGAAATCATGAGTCAATGCGGAAGATGCCATGAATCTATTGCAGAAACTTATTTTGATACTTATCACGGAAAAGTTTCACAGCTGGGTTATACTAAAACTGCAAAATGTTATGATTGTCACGGTTCACACGATATTCTTCCTGTTACAAACCCTAAATCAAAATTGAGCAGAGAGAATGTTGTTGAAACATGTAAAACCTGCCATCCATCCGCTAACAGACAATTTGCCGGATACCTGACTCATGCAACTCACCATGATCCGGTAAAGTATCCTATTTTATTCTGGGTATTCTGGGGAATGACCGGATTATTATTAGGAACTTTCGTTATTGCCGGTCTGCACACAATTTTGTGGCTGCCACGTTCACTCGAGTGGAGAAGAAAGTTGAAAGCAATGCAAAGTGATGAAAATAATAAGGATGAAAAGAATGAGTCTTAAAGACAAATATGTTTTGAGATTTTCACGGCTGAACAGAATACTTCATGTCTTTATGATAATAAGTTTTCTTATTCTTTCATTAACAGGAATGAGCTTAAAGTTTTCTTATACCGGCTGGGCAAGATTTTTATCAAAATTTTTTGGTGGATTTGAGTCCGCAGGATACTGGCACAGATTCGCTGCAGTTATAATGGTCATTGTATTTACTACTCATATAATTGACCTAATCCGATTACGAAAAAAAGAGTTTAAAACCTGGAAGTCACTTTTAATTGGAAATAATTCTATGCTTTTCAATAAAAAAGACTGGCAGGATTTCAAAGGCTCATTAAAGTGGTTTGTGGGTAAGGGTGAAAGACCTCAGTATGGACGTTGGACTTACTGGGAAAAGTTTGATTACTTTGCAGTATTCTGGGGGATGTTTGTAATTGGTTCAACAGGAATGACGCTCTGGTTTCCTGAATTTTTCACAAACTTCTTTCCCGGCTGGATGATAAACGTTGCAACAATAATTCATAGTGACGAAGCACTGCTGGCAACAGGATTTATTTTTACGGTTCATTTCTTTAATACTCATCTGCGGCCTGAAAAATTTCCAATGGATATTGTTATTTTTTCTGGTAGAATTCCTCTAGATGAATTTAGATTAGACAGACCAGATGAATACAAAGAAATGGTCGAGAATGGTGAACTGGAAAAACATCTGGTTGAGCAATATCCACCGATCGTAATAAAAGGAATGAAAATATTTGGTTGGACTGCTTTGTCGATTGGATTCAGTATTATCATCTGGATAATCTATGCAATGATTTTCGCATATAGATAATTATATTTAAACAACTGATAAATTAAAGAGTTTATTTTTGCCAATGCGTCGCTTTTTTCCACCTTACGTTTACAATCCAATCACCTTCCTGGGAACTGGTTTAGCCGGACTAAGTTTTGGTCTTATAATTTTTCTAACAATTCTTGAATTCCTTTCCACTGATACAAAACCCTATATGGGAATAATTACGTTTATTATTCTTCCGGGTTTTCTTTTGATAGGAATATTTTTATTGATCTTTGGAATGTTAAGAGAGCGAAGAAGATTGGAGAAAGGCCTTCTTCGCAAAAGAAGATTTATGGTAATCGATCTTAATGATCCAAATCAAAGAAGAATGATAACCTTATTCTCCATCGGAACAATCTTATTACTGTTTATGTCGGCATTCGGAAGTTATAAAGCTTACGAATATTCGGATTCTGATGAGTTTTGTGGAGAAATGTGTCATAAAGTTATGGCTCCGGAATACACTGCATATCTTTCTTCACCGCATTCAAGAGTAGGTTGCGTAACCTGTCATATAGGTTCGGGAGCCACATGGTTTGTTCGTGCAAAAATTTCCGGAGCATATCAGGTATACTCAGTTTTATTTAACAAGTATTCAAAACCAATTCCCACTCCGGTTCACAACTTAAGACCAGCTGCCGGTACTTGCGAGCAATGTCACTCTCCACAGCATTTCTTCAGTTCTATCAAAAGAGAGTTCACTTATTATCTTTATGATGAAAAAAATACAAAATCTTCCTTGAATATGTTGTTAAAGATTGGTGGCGGTAATAGTGAATACGGAAGAGCCGAAGGTATACACTGGCATATGAATATTGATAACAAAATAGAATATATTCATTCTGATGAAATTAGAGATGAAATCCCATGGGTTAAACAAACTAATTCTGATGGTAGTGTAAAGATATATAAGAAAAGAAATTATAAAGGCGACATCAGCAAACTTCCTGAGGAAAATTTAAGAACAATGGATTGTATCGATTGCCATAACAGACCTTCTCATATTTTTCATCCTGCAGATAAATCTGTTAATCTTTCTATGTCGCTTGGAAAAATTGATGAAACACTCCCCTATATTAAAAGTCTTGCAGTGAATGCATTAGAGGAAAATTATTCAACTAAAGAAAACGGAATTGATAGCATTGCATTTACAATAGCAGATTTTTATTCAGATAATTATCCATCCGTTGCGGAAGAAAAAAATGAAAATATCGCACAGGCAATAAAAGAAATACAAAAAATTTACGATCGTAATTTTTTCCCGAGTATGAAAGTAAGCTGGAGAGGATTTCCAAATCACATCTCTCATCTATATGACTCTGGCTGCTTTCGCTGTCACGATGGTGAACATTTTACTGATGATGGAGAAATGATCAGGAGGAATTGCAATCTGTGTCATACAATAATTTCTCAGAACACCAGCGATGGAAGAAAATTGGTCTCTTTGAGCGGAATTGATTTTGTTCACCCTGAAAATCTTGGAACAGATGTTAAAGATTTAATTTGTGTTGAATGCCATGCACGAAATTAATCTGAGTTAAGTTTGTAAGTTATTTCGCTTTTTAAAAATAATATTGGTATTATAAGACTAACGATTGTCTATCAGTTATTATTTATCAGTAGCAAATATACTGTGGGTAACTTTAATGATCTTCAACTGTTCCGAAATTGCGATTAATAATTCGTTCTATATAATTAGTACTCTATACTCCATCACAGTCAAGGGAGCTAATTGATGAATAACCTTCCCGAAAATTCAAATCAACCAAATAAAACTAAACGACGTGACTTTTTAAATATTCTTCTTGGCGGTGGTTTTATTGCATGGCTTGGTGCCCTATTTTATCCTGTTTTCAAATACCTTAATCCTCCAAAAGTTGAAGAAGTTAAGGTCTCAAATGTAAAAATTGGATCTGTTGAAGACATGGAGAAGGATAGTGGAAAAATTATAAAGTTTGGAAACCGACCCGTAATTGTAATCAGAAAACCAAATGGTGAATATATTGCTTTTGGAGCCGTTTGCACACATCTGGATTGCATCGTTCAGTACAGGAAAGACTATGGTCAAATTTATTGTGCCTGTCATAATGGACGATATGATTTAAACGGAAGAGTTGCCAGCGGTCCTCCACCAGCGCCACTCACTAAGTTCGGTGTGACGATAAAAGATAATGAGGTAATAGTCTTTCAGGAGGCAAGCTGATGACACAAATTGATAAAAAAAAGAGTGGTAAAATTTATAAATGGCTTGATGAAAGATATAATATTTCCGGCTTAATTGATTTTGCAAGAAAGAAATCTGTTCCAAAATTTCGCGAAACTATATGGTATTATTTCGGCGGAATTGCACTCCTGCTTTTTGTTGTTCAAGTCATATCTGGAATTTTATTGTTGATGTACTATAAAGGCACTGAAGACCTCGCATTTGAAAGTGTTCATTTTATTTCTACAAAGGTTAGTTTCGGATGGCTAATTCGCTCAGTTCATAGTTGGTCCGCAAACTTAATGGTGCTATCCGTATTCATTCATATGTTCTCGGTCTATTTTCTAAAAGGATTCAGGAAACCAAGAGAACTTACCTGGTATACCGGTTTTGGATTGTTAGCAATTTCAATGGCATTCGGTTTCAGTGGTTATTTACTTCCGTGGAATGAACTTGCTTTCTTTGCCACAAAAGTTGGAACTGATATAGTCGGCGAAGTCCCTTTAATTGGTGAACCATTTTTGATTCTTTTAAGGGGTGGAGAAGATGTAACAGGTGCTACCCTCTCAAGATTTTTTGGATTTCATGTCGCAATCTTTCCGGGAATATTTGTAATTCTTCTAACTCTTCACTTGCTGATGATTCAACGTCAGGGTATTGCAGAACCAGAAGATTATAAAAAACTTCCGGCAAACGAAAAGAAAACAATTCCATTCTTTCCAAACTTCGCAATGCGCGAACTTCTGATTTGGTTAATAGTTATTAATATCCTTGCAATCCTTGCTGTCTTCTTTCCCTGGGAACTTGGAACAAAAGCAGATCCATTTTCTTCAGCACCTGTTGGAATTAAACCCGAATGGTACTTCTTATTCATGTTTCAGGTTTTCAAATTCCTGCCCGGTGAGATAATCTTTCTGCCGGGAGAACTTGTGGGAATTCTGCTATTTGGTGTTGGAATTTTGCTTTGGGCGATTGTTCCTGTATGGGATAAGAAAACTGCAAAAGGTGAAAAGAACACGATACTAACCTACTTCGGAATATTCGTCATAATGTTCATTATTGTTTTTACCATTCTCGGTTTCATTTTGGATTAGGAGACAGATATGAAAAACAAACTTAAATATTTTTTAACCTTGGCTCTGTTTCTAATCTTAATTGCAAATTTAATTAACGCACAGTCCGATGATCAATGTTTTAATTGCCATATAGATTTGGATGATGCAAGAGCAATTTTATTTAAAACTGATATTCATCATTTAAAAGGAATTAGTTGTTCAAGCTGTCATGGCGGTGATGCGACTTCCGATGATATGGATATAGCGATGAGTGAGGAAAAAGGATTCATAGGTGTTCCATCAAAAGAAAACAGATACCAGGTTTGTTCAAATTGTCATTCTGATGCTGATAAAATGAAAAGATTTGGCTCTAATCTTCCTACTGATCAATTTGAAAAATTAAAAATTTCTGTTCACTTTCAGCCGAGCTTCAATAACAAGGGACCGGTAGCTGATTGCATAACATGTCACAGCGTTCATGATATAAAAAGAGTGAACGACCCGACTTCTAAAGTGTATCCGACAAAAATTACTTCACTATGTGGCAGTTGCCATAGCAGTGCTGAATTTATGAAACTCTACAATCCGGCTTTACCCATTGACCAGGTAGCAAAATACAGAACGAGTGTTCACGGTAGTTTAAATGCTAAGGGAGACCCAAATGCTGCTGAATGTGCAAGCTGCCATGGCTCACATGAAATCCAGCCAGTAAAAGATTCGAGATCTCTTGTATATGCAACCAATATTCCCTCGGTTTGCTCCAACTGTCATAGCGATGCAAAATTAATGGCAAGGTATAAAATTCCAACTGATCAATATGAAAATTACGTTTCGAGTGTTCATGGAATTGCTCTATTGGAAAAAGGAGATTTAAGTTCTCCTTCCTGTAACGATTGTCATGGCAACCACGGTGCAGTTCCACCGGGTGTTGAATCAATTTCAAAAGTGTGTGGAACTTGTCATGTACTAAATATGGAACTCTTCGAGCAAAGTCCGCATAAAAAAGCATTTGATGAAAACAATTATCCTGAATGCGAAAGTTGTCATGGAAACCATCTGGTAAAACAGGCTACCGATGAAATGGTTGGGACACAAAAACCTGCTGTTTGTATTGAATGCCATAGTGCTGAAGAAAACAAAAAAGGATTTTTAATTGCAGGCGAAATGAAACAATTGATCGACAGCTTAAAGACTGAAGACTCAGAGACAAAAGTAATTCTTGATGAAGCCGGTCAAAAAGGAATGGATGTATCGGATGCAACGTTTTCACTTAAAGATGTAAGACAGGTGCTAATTCAATCACGTACCACAATTCACGCATTTAATCTTGACAAGTTTAAAGAACAAATTGACGAAGGATTCACAATTGTAAATAAAGCCAAGGTAAACGGTGAAGAAGCTATTGATGAATTTTATTTTAGAAGAATTGGTTTAGGTATTTCAACTATTCTGGTAACATTGTTGGTTATTGGATTATACTTTAAACTTAAAAAAGTAGAAAAGAAATCTTAAAGAAATAATAAAAAGAGAATAAAAGATGGACTCATCCCAGAATGATGTAACCGGAAAAGAAATTCTTCAGCATCTAAAGTCAATTGAATCGAGAATTTCACAAATTGAGACTTATCTCGATCTCCCTTCTGTTAAAACTGAAGAAGATGTTGAACCAGAAATAATCATCCAAAAGAAAAAGACTGAAACTGACGAAGAGCTTGAATTTCGGATTGGTCAAATGTGGTTCGCCAAGCTGGGAATATTTGTTTTTCTCATTGGCTGGTTAATAGCCAACACTCTGCCATATGAAGGAATAAATCAATTATTTCCAGTGATTGCCGGATTAGTAGTTGGACTTTCAACTATTTTCACCGCAACCTTTGTTAAGAATAAATTTCCTCACATTTCCGGCTGGATTCTGGGTAGCGGTTTTGCAATTATTTACATTGCTTTTCTTCGCTTACATTTCTTTAGTCCTGAACCCGTTGTAATGAATCTTATTCCAATACTTGTCTTGATTTACATTGTTTCAATTGCTTTAGTATTTTCAGGGATAAAATGGAACTCTCCTTACATCACAGCGTTCGGTTTTTCACTAGGTTACTTATCTGCTTTAATTGGAGAACAATCAATACTTATATTTTTAACAATTACATTAATTGCCGTCCAATCAGGTTATCTTAAAATTAAACTTAACTGGAATGGATTATTCAATTTTGCAATTGTAACTTCCTTCGTTGTTCACTTGATGTGGTTTATAAATAATCCGTTAATTGGTAATTCACTTGAAATTCAGATTAACAACCCAATAAATTTAATTTTCATTTTGATTTATCTCGTGATTTTCACCTCAGCTTATTTTGCTGATAAAAAGTATGAAGAATCATTACCAACAGCACTAAGTATTTTGGTTATTACATCAATGAGTTACGGACTATTTTTGCTCATCACTATTTTATCCGCACCAATGCTCGGACAGGTTTACAACCTTTTGGCATCAATAATATTTATTGCATTTGCAATTATGTTTTACATAAAAAAGTCGAGCAAATCAGCAACCTTTTATTACGCAATGACCGGCTACGCAGCTTTAAGTGTCGCAATTATTCTTCAATTTGATCAACCCGATTTTTATGTGTGGTTGTGCTGGCAAAGTTTATTGGTAGTTTCAACTGCAGTTTGGTTCAGGTCGAAGTTTATCATTGTAGCAAATTTTTTCATTTTTCTTTTAATATTTTTTGCATTCCTTATTCTTGCCGGGGTTACAAGCGGAATAAGTTTAAGCTTTGGAGTAGTAGCACTGTTGAGCGCACGTGTTCTCAATTGGCAAAAAAACCGACTTGAGCTTAAAACCGAACAGATGAGAAATGCATATTTATTAACTGCACTTTTGATCATTCCTTATTCATTGTATCATTTGTTTCCAAGTGGATATGTTGCATTCGGATGGATTGTTGTAGCAATCCTTTACTACATATTTAGCTTACTTCTGAAAAATGTAAAATACAGGTATATGTCGCTCGCTACATTTTTGTTAACTGTTGGTTACGTTTTTGTTTTAGGAATTACGAGCGGAGAAACTGTCAACAAAATTCTTTCCTTTCTTGTGCTTGGTGCAGCACTTGTTATCATATCCATCGTTTATACGAGAAATAGGAATAAGTCTATGAAACCGAAGGAGAAAGAAGGTTAAAATTATTAAACTAACAGTTAGGTAAGAATTATAAATAGAATTTTTTTGAGGAGTCATGAAATACACAATGAAATTAATTCTGATGTATTCAATATTATTATCGATACTTTTTAATCGTTGTTCAGATTCAGTTGAACCAGAAATCCAAAATTTGCCTTATGTCTCATTGACTGTCGGAGACGAAAGACAATATTTCTTTGAAACTGATAGTTCGACAATCCAGTACACCATCAAAGAAAAGTTAGCAAGAAGCGATGGATATCCTGTTTATAGCTGGGAATGGTACTATGGTAAAGATACAATCCCAGTGACCGGTTATTATGGTATTAAGGATGGATTTTTTATTTCTACTGAGTTAGATACTGTTCAGGATTCATCTTATTATTTAACGGAAAATCCTTATTACGAACAAAGACTTGCTAAATTATATCCTAAGGATGGCGACCTTTGGCAAAATATCGTTGGTGATAGCTCTGCTAGATATTTTATAGCACGAAATATTGGTACCCAGGTTACTCCCGCAGGAGTTTTTAATAATACTTTCAGTTTTACTCTTGATAATTTCCTAAGTGTAAATTATTCAAAGGGTGTTGGTCACATAGCATCTATTGTTTTAATAGATAGCACTAAGTTGCTTTCATGTTATTTAAAAGTCAATGGGAAAGTATATGGCAAAAAAATACCACCTAGAGATCCACCTTTTAATAATGACTCTCTAAATTATACTCGAGAAAAAATATTTAATATATTGTTTGGTTCATATTAAGTTTTTAATTGACATTTATTACTACCTCATTTCACTATCGTTCCCAATTTTTTTATGTAAAAATTTTCCTTTTCAACCAGTATATCCTGGAACTTTTCCCTTCCTGAATAGTTAAACACCCAGCAGAATAAATTTCATCATTCATTCAGGAGTTTATTATGAGACAATTAGTTATTGGACTTATCAGTTTCCTCATTAGTTTCTCCCTTTTTGGGGATGTAGCAAAATCAAGCTCAAAACCAACCAACAGCAATATTCAGCTTGCTATACTTCTCGACACAAGTAACAGTATGGATGGTTTAATTGACCAGGCAAAAACCCAGCTCTGGAAAATTGTAAACGAAATGTCCCGCTCCAAATGCAATGGCAGAAAAACAAATCTGTCAGTTGCTTTGTATGAATACGGAAATGACGGACTATCTGCAATGGAAGGATACGTAAGACTTATCACTCCCTTCACAAATGATCTGGATAAAATCTCGGAAGAATTATTCAGTCTTAGGACTAACGGCGGCAGTGAATATTGCGGAACGGTGATTTACGAAGCTCTCCGCGATCTGAACTGGAACAAAGATGACAACAATTACAAAGTGATTTTTATTGCAGGAAATGAGCCATTCAACCAAGGTGAAAAGGATTTCAAAGATGCGTGTAAGTCGGCTCGTAATAAAGATATAATAGTAAATACTATTTTTTGCGGTAACTATAATGAAGGAGTTCAAACTTTCTGGAAACAAGGTGCTGACCTTACGGACGGAAAATATCTGAACATCGACAGCGACTGCAACATTGTCCATATTATAACTCCTTACGACGATAGGCTAATTCTGCTTGGACAAAAATTAAACTCAACCTACATCGCTTACGGTTACGAAGGTGAAGCGTTGAAACAAAGACAGGCAGAACAGGATGAAAATGCCGGTAAACTTGCCCCTAGTGTTTTAACAGAAAGAACAATCACAAAAGGAAGCGGGCAGTATAAAAATGAATCGTGGGATCTTGTTGATGCAGAAGCAGAGGGAGTTAATGTTGAAGACATTCCTAAAGATCAGTTGCCAAAAGAAATGCAGAATATGACAAAAGAAGAACGAAAAGAATACGTTGATCAAAAAGCAAAAGAACGCGAAAATATTCAGAAGGAAATTAACAAGCTTGATCAGCAAAGAAGAGATTACATTGCAAATCAATCTGCAGAAAACAATCAGGACAACACACTTGATGCAGCGATGCTAAAAATAATAAGAGAGCAAGCTTCAAATAAGAATTTTGAGTTTGAATAATAATCTGTCATGCTGAACATGTTTCAGCATCTTAATTTAACTTGCGATCTCGAAACAAGTTCGGGATGACACTCTACAGCTGTCACGGTCGGACTGTGACAGCTATTCAGTCTATCATTGCGAACGAAGTGAAGCAATCTAAATCATTAAGTCACACTGAGCCCGTCGAAGTGTGACTTCTTCAATTGCAATAATGCATCATCCTTCGACAACCTGCCTGCCGTCAGGCAGGGCTCAGGATGACAACCCTAACCATTAGATGTAATCGTCTCTGACTTTTCTTTATCTTTACTTAAAACATTTTTAATTTTTTATGCCAGACATATCTTCCATCGTTCAAATAATTCAACTGATGCTTGCACCGGGATTGATGATTTCAGCGTGCGGACTTCTACTTCTTGGAATGAATAATAAATATTCATTAGTAGTAAACAGAATCAGACTACTTAACGAAGAAAGAAGACGCTCACTTAAAAAACTTGATGATAAGGAACTCACATTGCAAGAAAATGTGCGGTTCGAAAGTATAAACAAACAGCTTGAACGACTTACATACAGAGTAAAACTCGTTCGAAACGCAGTACTCGCATACACAATCGCTGTTGCACTTTTTGTTCTCACTTCTCTGCTTATCGGTTTTGGATATCTGCTTGACATTACTCGTCTCAACAGTTTTATCACAATACTATTTTTATTCGGGATGATATCGGTTCTGTTTGGAGTGATCTTCGCAGCCTACGAAACATACAGAGGTTATGAAATCGTCAGGTACGAAGTTGAGAGTGAAGAATAGCATTTCTTTGTCATTGCGAACGAAGTGAAGCAATCTTAATCGGAGATCACTTCGCTTCGCTCGTGATGACATTGGCAAAACTATTTTTTTGATTCATCCGGTGGTGGTGGAATAACAATCTTTTTAGGTGGATTCTTTTTTAATTCCTCCAACAAAACTTCGACTGCTTTTTCGAGCGAAGGATCTTCTCCTTCAGCAACCAAATCAGCACGATCCAAAACTTCGATGTCTGGATATACACCTTCGTTTTCTACTGCCCAATTACCTTCTGTATCTAAAAACCTGAACACAGGAATACTTATCGAGCCGCCATCCATCAACGAAGGATTGCCTGAAATCCCAATCAATCCGCCCCATGTTCTTGTACCAATTATAGTTCCCAGATTTTTCTCTCTGAAGTAATAAGGGAATGCATCACCACCGGAACTGGAGTAACCATTGATCAAACAAGCTTTCGGACCTTCGTGCACAAAACCAGGAACAGGACGAGCTTCAATGCCTCGCCTAACCCAATAATTTAGTATTTGTCTTTCAAGGAGTTCAATCATTCTGTCCGGAACAAATCCTCCCCCATTGTATCTGTCATCAAGAATTAGCGCTTCTTTATTTGTCTGAGGATAAAAATATTTGAACAATTCCCTGTTACCTTCAACAGCA
>Ga0210085_1000435_pt1 | contig 17569 bp, 18 predicted proteins | sample China_Galinas_PW_5_FD_184866 | JGI IMG/M metagenome (GOLD analysis project Ga0210085, IMG submission 184866) | Wetland microbial communities from San Francisco Bay, California, USA, that impact long-term carbon sequestration - China_Galinas_PWC_D1... | ecosystem: Environmental > Aquatic > Marine... | reverse complement strand
ACAACCTGACGGAGTTGTCAGGTGCAAGCCTCGTCTCGGTCGTGCGAACCAGCGTCGATCTCGACACCGAAGTACCGGCGTTCATGGCGGACCCGCCGAACAACCTGGACGATGCCAACCGCTATTGGGAGCGCCGCGAGGGCATGCGGGCACAGATACCCGCAAACAGCACCACTCTGAGCGGCAGGGACGTGTTTGCGAGCACACTCGATGCCGAGGTCTGGGTGGCCGCCCCCGACAGCCCGATCTCAACATTCACCGGGTACGAGGCGCGGGCGTTTCGTGACGGCCGCAACCTCGACGACTTCGAGGGCAACGGCTTCCGGATCGTGTTGGGCAGTCTCGGCCTCAAGGCTGCGGCGGATGACAACACCGCGATGATCGCGCCGGTTCGGACGTTCGACACGATCACGAGCCCAACGATCGGCGGCGTGTACTTCTCGTTCGGAAAATACCAGATCCAGATCGGGGAGCCGCTCGTCTACTCCGACGGCATCGACCCGTCTGACAACGACCCGCCACAGGCTCCCGAGCTGGCGTCGCAGTACGGCATCACCACGTTCAACATGGAGAACCTGTACGACTACCGCGACGATCCCTTCGATGGTTGCGATTTCCTCGGCAACGCAGGGTGCGAAGGCGTCTATCCGCCGTTCGACTACGTGCCCGGCAGCGCCGAGGACTACGAGGCCCGCTTCGCCGAGATCGCTGCCCAGATCGTGGACGACCTCCACTCGCCGGACATCGTGCTGGCGCAGGAGATCGAGGACCAGGACATCTGCACACTTGACGGGCGGACACTGGTCTGCGGTGACACTGACAATGCGGACGGTAGGCCGGACGCCCTCGAAGATCTGGCTATCGCCATCCATGACCTCGGTGGACCTGACTACGACTCGGCCTTCGATCGTGACGGAGCGGACGACCGCGGCATCGTCTCTGCGTTCCTGTTCCGTTCAGACCGGGTCGAGCTCCTGCCCGCAAAGGCCGATAATCCGGTGCTCGGAAGCAGTCCGACGGTCGCTTACCCGGCGGACGGACTCTCGTACAACTACGAAGTCTCGAACCCCAAGGCACTGAACGCGGACTTGCCGTCGTGGGTCGACACATCCACGGGAACCGACGGCGACCTCGTGTTCACGAGGGCACCGCAGGTCGTGTACTTCCGTATCTGGCAGAACGGGATCGGCATGAGCGCCTTCACCGACCTGTACGCCATTTCGAACCACTTCAGCAGTGGTCCGGATGTCCGTGTCGGACAGCGGACCGAACAGGCGGCATACAACTCGGCGATCATTACGGCGCTCCAGGCAGCCGACTCGAACGTGCGTGTCGTAGTCGGCGGCGACTTGAATGTCTTTCCGGACAGCAGCCAGCTCGCAGCGCTGTACGACCAGGGGCTGACCAACCTGTACGACACGCGGTTGTACGAGCAGCCGTTCAGCGCCTACAGCTACGTGTATCAAGGCCAGGCTCAGACGCTCGACCATCTGTTCGTGACGCCGTCGATGTTCTCCGACCTGGTTGGGATGCAATCGGCGCACATCAACAGCGACTTCCCCGCCGATCACGTGGGTGACGGTCCCCGCGGTACGAGTGACCATGATCCGCAGGTGGCGACGTTCGAGATCACGCTTCTCCAGGTCGAGGATCTGGTACGCTACTACGTGGACATATGGGCATCATCACCGGCAACCGGACCGAGGCGATCCTGCTCGACCGACTGGAGCGGGCATGGAATTACCTCAATGCTGGCAAGATGGCCGTCTACAAAGCGCAGCTACGGGCCTTCTCGAACCAGGTGCAGGGTTTCGCGCCGCAGTACATCGATCAGGAGGGCGCCGACCTCCTGTCGTACTTATAGCCGGTTGCTCATGAGCTCGTAGCAAATAGGAGGGCCGGTCCTTCGAGAGCCGGCCTTCCCTCAGAGGAAACGCCCTTAAAGTTACAGTTGTCCCGAAGGACATTTCAGGTACTCCTACAGGGGTACTTTCACCCCATAAGCTCATGCCCATGCCGGGCGGACACAAACAGCAGCAGAAGGCAAACAAACGGCCTGGTGTTGGTCGAGGTACACTTGGGAACCGTTCGCTCAGAGCAGCAGGTTTGCCTCACGCCATTGCTGAAGGCCGGCGTTGATCAGGGCGACACCGAGCACTAGGCCAAGCAGAATCGAAGAGCCGAAGGCCCCCGTCACAACGAGCAGCACCCCGAGCGCGATGCTCACCCACAACGCGATCTTTCGAAGTACTGGCGGATTGACCACCTCGGCGTCACGCAGGGCCGTCAGTCCAGTGATGCCGCTCAGAATGAGGCCGCCGCCCAGGAGCACGGCGACCAGCCACAAGGCCAGCTCCGGCCAGACCAGGATCACGAGACCCGCGACAACCTGCGCCCAGGGTCCGAAGACACTGAGCGGTACGCCTTGCCGGCGGATGTCGTTGACAAACAGAAGCGAGACGATGCCGCTCGCCAGCATCACACCGCCAAGGGCCATCACCGCCAAGGTTCCGAAAAAGTATGGGAGGGTAATCGCGGCCACTCCGAGCACGATGGAGATGACGGCCAAGAATCTCGTTGAGCCCATGAGTCAGCTCCTTAGTTGAGTCGCAGAATCTTCCGGACGGCTGGGGATCTCGGCTAGGCCGGGCGCAAATCGTCGAGCCAGGCCGGCTCAGATATCCAGATGTCACTGGTCTCGTTCAGGCGCGCGATCAGCCCGTCCAACAGGTCGGCGGCGACCCGCTCCCGGGCCTGCCGCGAGACGTCGAGGGAGCGCACGTCCGCCTGCTCCAACTCCTGCACCAATGGTCCGACACGCAGCACCAGCGCGGGGATGCTTTCGGCGACATGGACATCGGCCCGACCGTCCCGGGTCGCGTCGAGCCTGTAGTCGCCGGGTTGCAGTCGGCGCTCCGAGCTGAACCAGACCAGATCGGGCTCGACGATGTCACGCACGTACAGACCGTAGATGGCCATCACGTCATCCTAGTATTGGAAGCATCCAGAGCCGTTGTCCCGACTCAGTGCTTCGAGAGCTTCTCGACCAGCGTCTCGAGCTCCCCTGCGAGCGCATCCCAGATCCCCATCGGGCCCGCCTGCTCGATCTCTTCCTCTCTCCAATCGGATGGGTCCCGGCGCTTCAGGGCAACGAGCTCGTCGCTGAGCCGGCTGTGCTCTCGGGTGATCCGGTCCAGATCCGCCCGCGCTTCGGCATGCTCGGGCCCTTCACCGACTTGCGCCCGCGCGCGGGCCAAGAGCTCATCCATGTGCTTCTGGCGCGATTCATACGCCAGGATGTGCTGCTCGACCATCTCTGTAATGTCTGTCATTGGTCAATCTCCTTTCGGTCTTCAGGCGTTCAAGCATGCTCATCGCGCTCGATAGATACTGATCGTCCTCAGACGCGCATCGAGCCGTTCGATACGTTCCAGCAGATCCAGCGCCAAAGCAGCTCCGGCGAGATTGACACCCAGGTCCCTTTGCAGCCGCATCGCGACACGGGTGCGCTTGACGCTGTTGGCCGGGAAGCGCCAATGTCGGCCCTCTTTTCCCAAGGGCTCCAAGATCCCGTGATCCATGAGCGCCTCGACCGTCTCCGCTGTTATCGCGCAGCTCCGGCAGAGCTGGATGAGCGTGATCTCGCTGCCCTCGCCGAGAACCTCTCCGCTCAGGACAGACTGCAGCTCAGTCTTGGTCATCGGATCAGGAAACCCCCAGGTTGGCGCGCGGGTCGAACCCGAGCTTCTCTTTCATCTGCTGGTACAGCTTCTTGGCCTCTTCGTTGTCCGCCGGCGGTAATGACAGCTCGAGCACGACGAAGAAATCGCCCGGCGTTTTTCCAGGCAAGCCTCTACCCTTGAGCCGCAGCTTGCGCCCTTGATTGGAATTGGCCGGGATCTTGATGTCGACGACGCCGGATGGCGTGGGCGCCTTGACCGTAGCACCGAGCGCAGCCTCCCAGGGGGCTACAGGCAGATCCAAGAAGACGTCTGCATCCTCGACGCTGTAAAAGGGGTGGTCGCGGAATTCGACCTCCAGATAAAGATCGCCCGCCTCGCCGCCGCCGATCCCCGGCCCACCCTGACCGGCGAGGCGGATCTGCTGACCGGGGCGGATCCCCTTGGGGATGCGCACGTTCAGGCTGTGATCGCGGGTCGTAACACGCCCGTCCTCGGTCATCTCCGGCATGCGCAGCGTGATGGTCCGGGTCGCACCCGCATAGCTGTCCTCCAGGTCGATCAAGACCTTGGCGTGGTGGTCTTCGCCACGTATGCGGAAGGTGCGCCGCCGCTGGCCGCCCCGGGCCTGCTCGTAAGCGGCTCGGCCGAAAAGCTCCTCGAAGAAGGCACTGTGATCCGCCGCATCCGCATCCGTATATCCTCCCCCGCGGAACTCGAAACCGGCATCCCAGCCCGGTGGGGGATGGAAGTCCTGACCCGCCTTCCAGTCGGCACCGAACTGGTCGTAGGCGGTACGCTTCTCCGGGTCTTTGAGGACCTCGTAGGCCTCGCCGACCTCCTTGAAGCGCTCCTCGGCATCGGACTCCTTGCTTACGTCGGGGTGATACTTGCGGGCGAGCTTGCGGTAGGCACGCTTGACCTGGTCCTGGGTGGCGTCGCGGGCGACGCCCATCGTTTGGTAATAGTCTTTGAATTCCATACGGCGGTCACCCAGGCAACTTCACGGTGTCGATCCGGCTGCACCTCATACGCGGCAACGGCTCCATCGTTATTGGGCCCGATGCTCGTCGCCGGCGAGGATTTGACCGCGAGCACCCTGCTCTTCGAGCAGGTCCAACAGGGTCTCGTGACTGTAATGTTCCTGATCGTAACTGATGCTAAGCCGGTGCGGATCATCCCCCAGGAACCAGGCGCTAAGGATGCCCTTTTCTTCCTCCAGCTTGGCTCCCAACAACGAGCGCTGGTTCGCGTCCAGCGCCTCCTCGACATGGATGACGACCTTCGTTTCTTTCATTGCGTGGCTATTCCGTTCGGTTGTGGACACATCACCGAGTTGCCGTGAAGATCAGCTCGCCTTTCTCGGCCTCGGCATGGATAGTGTCCCCCGAAGCAAAGCGTCCCGCCAGGATTTCCTGGGCCAGTGGATTTTCCAAGCGCTGCTGGATCACCCGCTTGAGCGGACGCGCACCGTAGACCGGATCAAAGCCGACGTTGCCGAGCAAGTCCAGCGCCTCGTCGGTGATCTCCAGCGCAATGTCCTGGTCCGCCAGGCGGCTGGCGAGAATGTCTACCTGAAGCCGGGCGATGCGCCGGATCTGCTTGCGCTGGAGTGGGTGGAAAACGACGGTGTCATCGACCCGGTTGATGAACTCGGGCCGGAAGTGCTGGCCGACGATCTCCATCACGGCCTCTTTCATCTCCGCGTAGCGCTCCTCCCCCGCCCTTTGCTGGATCACGTCCGAGCCCAGGTTCGAGGTCATGGCGATGACCGTGTTGCGGAAATCCACCGTACGCCCCTGTCCGTCGGTGAGCCGCCCGTCGTCCAGGACCTGGAGCAGGACGTTGAAGACGTCCGGATGGGCCTTCTCCACCTCGTCCAGCAGCAGTACTGCGTAGGGCCGCCGGCGCACTGCCTCGGTCAGGTAGCCACCTTCGTCGTAGCCCACGTAGCCGGGCGGCGCCCCGATCATGCGCGCCACCGAGTGCTTCTCCATGAACTCGGACATATCGAGGCGTATCATGGCCTCCTCGGTGTCGAACAGGAAGGCGGCCAGCGCCTTGCACAGCTCGGTCTTGCCAACGCCTGTAGGTCCCAGGAACAGGAAGGAGCCATTGGGCCGATTCGGGTCTGCGAGCCCCGCTCGAGAGCGGCGGATGGCGTTGCTGACCGCACGGATGGCCTCTTCCTGGCCGACAACACGCTTGCCGAGCTCTTCTTCCAGGTGCAGAAGCTTCTCGCGCTCACCCTCGAGCATCTTGGAAACCGGGATGCCGGTCCACTTGGAAACGACCTCGGCAACCTCCTCCTCGGTGACCTTGTCGCGCAGGAGGGTCGCCTCCTGCTGCTCCGCCCACTCGGCCTCGGCCAGGCGCCCTTCCAGCTGTGGAAGACGGCCGTACTGGAGCTCGGACATGCGTCCGAGGTCGCCGGCACGCCGCGCCGCCTCCATTTCCAGCTTGACGCGCTCGATCTCCTCCTTGACCTGGGCCGCGCCTTGAAGTGCCGCCTTCTCGCTCTTCCAGACCTCTTCGAGATCAGAGTATTCGCGCACCAGGGTCCCGAGCTCCGTCTCGAGGTCCGATAGACGCCGCTTCGATGCCTCGTCCGACTCTTTCTTGAGCGCCTCGCGCTCGATCTTGAGCTGGATGATGCGCCGGTCGAGGCGGTCCATCTCTTCGGGCATGGAATCGATCTCCATGCGTATGCGGCTCGCCGCCTCGTCGATGAGGTCGATGGCCTTGTCGGGCAGCCGGCGATCGGTAATGTAGCGCTGCGAGAGGGTGGCCGCGGCGACGATTGCGGGATCGGTAATGGTAACCCCGTGGTGCACCTCGTAGCGCTCCTTGAGCCCCCGCAGGATGGCGACGGTATCCTCCATGGAAGGCTCATCCACAAGCACCTTCTGGAAGCGCCGCTCCAACGCGGCGTCCTTCTCCACGTACTTGCGGTACTCGTCCAGAGTGGTTGCTCCGACGCAGTGCAGCTCGCCCCGGGCCAGGGCGGGCTTGAGCATGTTGCCCGCGTCCATGGCACCTTCGGCCTTGCCGGCACCCACCATGGTATGGAGCTCGTCGATGAACAGGATGATCTGTCCCTCCTGCTTGGCGAGATCATTCAGCACGCCCTTGAGCCGCTCCTCGAACTCGCCGCGAAACTTGGCCCCGGCGATCAGGGAGCCCATGTCGAGGGCAAGGAGTCGCTTTCCCTTGAGCCCCTCGGGCACCTCCTTGTTGACGATGCGCTGAGCCAGCCCCTCGACGATGGCAGTCTTGCCCACACCCGGCTCTCCGATCAGCACGGGGTTGTTCTTGGTGCGCCGCTGCAGGACCTGCACGGTACGGCGGATCTCGTCGTCGCGGCCGATCACCGGATCGAGCTTTCCCTGCTCCGCCCGCTCCGTGAGGTCGATGGTGAACTTCTCCAGGGCTTGGCGCTGCTCCTCGGCGTTGGGATCGTCGATGCGCTCGCCGCCGCGCACCTGATCGATGGCCTGCCCTATGGCGCCCTTGCCGGCACCGGCCGCGCGCAGCAGCTCCCCCACCTGCCCCTTGTCCTCGACGGCCGCGAGCAAAAACAGCTCGCTGGAGACGTACTGGTCGCTGCGCTCCTGTGCGAGCTTGTCGGTAAGATTCAGCAGCTTGCCCAAATCGTTGGAGACGTGTATCTCCCCGGCGGTACCCTCGACCCGGGGCAGTCGGTCCAGTGCCTCCATGAGCTGCAGGCGCAGCCTGTTGATGTCGACGCCGGCCCTGGCGAGCAGCGGCCTGGCGGTACCGCCGTCCTGGTCGAACAGGGCCATCAGCAGGTGCACGGGCTCGATGAACTGGTGGTCACGCCCGACGGCGAGGCTTTGGGCGTCCGCCAGGGCGAGCTGGAGCTTGGTGGTCAGTTTGTCCATCCGCATCGGTTCAAACCCTCTATCTGTTCTCGTTCCCGCGGCCCGGAGACTATGTAAAGAATCCGTCGTAGGTTGGGCCGAGGAACGAGGCCCAACGATTCGCTCGAGGCAACTCACGGATTGTTGGGCCTCTTACGCCGGCCCAACCTACCTCGAAGCCAATTGTCGGACCGTCCGGGGCAAATCCTTGCCCAGTCTCCCCTGCGTGGGAGTGCCGTGCGGCCGCTTCAGCGGCATTTGAAGTCCAGATGACGCCGGAGCGTCACAGCTTGGCCTCGATCCACTGGACCAGCTGCGCACCGCCCATCGCACCGGGCTGGCTCGCGACCTGGCGGCCGTCCTTGAAGAGCGCCAGCGTCGGGATGCTGCGGATGCCGTAGCGCTGAGCAAGCATCGGATTCTGCTCGGTGTCCACCTTGGCCAGACGGGCACGAGGCTCGATGCGGGCGGCGGCCTGCTCATAGGCCGGCGCCATCATCTTGCAGGGGCCGCACCAGGGCGCCCAGAAGTCGACCACCAGCGGCAGCTCGCCGCGGGTCAGGTGCCGGTCGAAGCTCTGGTCGGTGAGGGCCACGGGGTGGCCGTCGAATAGGGGTCGCTTGCACTTGCCGCAGGTCGGTCGATCGCCCAGTCGCGCCGTCGGCACGCGGTTGATCGCGTCGCAATGCGGACAAACGACGTTTGTCGTCTCTGCCATGTGACGATTCCTCAGCCGCCCTTGCGATCGTCGCTGACGTCCTCGAACTCGGCGTCGACCACGTCTTCGTTTCCCGCACCTCCGCCCTGCTGTGCACTGCCTGCCGCAGAGGCGGTGCTCGCCGCCTCGAAGAGCTTGCCGGTCTCCGTCCCCAAGGTTTCGGTCTTGGCAGCGATGGCCTTGGCGTCATTCCCTTTGATCGCCTCTTCGAGCTCGGCGATCAGCCCCTCGATCCGCTCCTTGGCGGCGGCATCGAGCTTGTCCGCAAACTCGGCAACCGTGGTCCGCGTGGAATGGATCAGCGCGTCGGCGCGATTGCGTACCTCCACCAGCTCGTGGAACTTGCGGTCCTCGTCGGCATGGGCCTCGGCGTCCTTGACCATGCGGTCGACCTCGGCATCCGAGAGACCGCTGGAAGCCTTGATGACGATGGACTGCTCCTTGCCGGTGGCCTTGTCCTTGGCCGAGACGTTGAGGATGCCGTTGGCATCGATGTCGAAGGCGACCTCGATCTGCGGCATGCCCCGCGGCGCCGGCGGAATGCCCTCGAGGTTGAACTGCCCCAGCGACTTGTTGGCGCTCGCCTGCTCGCGCTCGCCCTGGAGCACGTGCACGGTCACCGCGTTTTGATTGTCGTCGGCGGTGCTGAAGACCTGCGCGGCCTTGGCCGGGATCGTGGTGTTCTTCTCGATCAGCTTGGTCATCACGCCACCGAGGGTCTCGATCCCCAGCGACAGGGGGGTGACGTCCAGGAGGAGCACGTCCTTGACATCCCCCGCGAGCACCGCGCCCTGGATAGCGGCGCCGACCGCGACCGCCTCGTCTGGGTTCACGTCCTTGCGCGGCTCCTTGCCGAAGATGGCCTTGACGCGCTCCTGCACCTTGGGCATGCGGGTCTGGCCGCCGACCAGGATGACGTCGTCGATGTCGGAGGCTGAGATCCCTGCATCGTCCAACGCCTGGCGGCAGGGGCCCTCGGTGCGCTCGATCAGGTCGGAGACCAGGCCCTCGAGCTTGGCCCGGGTCATCTTCACATTGAGATGCTTGGGACCGGTGGCGTCGGCGGTCACGTAGGGCAGGTTGATGTCGGTCTGCTGAGCCGAGGACAGCTCGATCTTGGACTTCTCCGCCGCCTCCTTGAGACGCTGCATGGCAAGCGGGTCCCCGCGCAGGTCGATGCCCTGCTCCTTCTTGAAGGTGTCGGCCAGAAAATCGATCAGGCGTTTGTCGAAGTCCTCGCCGCCGAGGAAGGTGTCCCCGTTGGTGGACAGGACCTCGAACTGGTGCTCGCCTTCTACCTCGGCGATCTCGATAATGGAGATGTCGAATGTCCCGCCGCCGAGATCGAAGACGGCGAGCTTCTGGTCGCCGCGCTTCTTGTCCATCCCGTAGGCGAGGGCCGCCGCGGTGGGCTCGTTGATGATGCGCTTGACTTCGAGGCCGGCGATCCGGCCCGCGTCCTTGGTGGCCTGACGCTGGGAGTCGTTGAAGTAGGCCGGGACCGTGATCACCGCCTCCTTCACCTCGCCGCCGAGGTAATCCTCAGCGGTCTTTTTCATCTTCTGCAGGACACGCGCCTGCACCTCCGGCGGCGCCATCTTCTTACCATTGGCCTCGACCCAGGCATCGCCGTTGTCCGCCTTGACGATCTTGTAGGGCACCATGCCGACATCGCGCTGGACGACGTCCTCGTCGAACCGACGTCCGATCAGGCGCTTGATGGCGAACAGGGTATTTTGCGGGTTGGTGACCGCCTGGCGCTTGGCCGACTGCCCCACCAGGACCTCCCCGTCGGCTCCGTAGGCGACCATCGAGGGTGTCGTACGCGATCCTTCTGCGTTTTCGAGCACCTTGGGCTTGTCGCCCTCCATGAGGGCGACACAAGAGTTGGTCGTGCCCAGATCGATACCGATGACTTTGCTCATAATCTATCTCCTCTCAGGTGTTCTCGACCCACATTACATCCACCTTCTCCTTGTCGGCGGCACGCAGCAGCTCGATCAAGGGAAGGGCGCGAGTCCGTAGACTGACACGGGGCTCACCCTCCTCCTCTTCGGTGGCTTGGCTCGGTACTTCGTCCTCGGAAGCAGCGACGCCGGCTTCCAGCCGTTGGAGCGCTGTACCCACGTCTTCCGCCAGAAGCGCACCGGGCACGGTGCCGCTGTGGCCCATGAGCCGGAGCAACCGAACGGCAACGTCGCCGAACATGGTGATGTCCGCGTAGGCTGGGCAGGAAAAGGTCACCAACATGCTTATTCCCCTCGTTGGTAAAACAGGCAAGATGTCCTCGAAATACAGGACTCGATCTGCCGGTACTCAGCCAGCGTCTTCCATGAGCTCCCGCAGATCCATTCCGGGATCGGGCAGCCCCGAAACTTTCCAGGCATTCTCGTAGCTCTTGAAGAGGTCCCGAATGCAATGGTCTTCCAGGCCGGTAGCGTGACAAACCTCTTCCGCGGGCGGAACAGCACCCTTGGCAAGATAGTGCTCGCGGAGGAATTCAATCACTTGGACGCGCGGGTAGCCGAGCCCCTCGAGCCCAAGCGACTCGGCGATGGACTCGGCGACATCGGCGGTCCATTGCTGCGGGTCCTGCATGAACCCCTTCTCGTCGAATGCGACCTGATCAAGAATCGTCATGGTTTTCCCTCAGAAAAAGTTCAGCTTGGTGCGAGCACCGTTCTGGTCTAGGATCTCCAACGAATCAAGGCGCCCGTCCGGGTCTAGGCTCGCCGTAAGCTCCGTGGGGCCCTCGACCGAGTGCTCGTACGCAACTTCGTCCACTCCGGACGCGATGATGATGGCGTTGCCCTTGTTGACCGGGTCGTACTCGAGGGACAAGAAGGGGGCGTCCGTCAGCCCGATGGCAACCGGCGCCAGCTCTTCCCTGCTTTCGGGCGATACCCCGGTCCCTCCGATCACATCCAACGAGATGCGCCGGCCCCGATTGCCGGCTGTGACCTGACTAAGGTAGTCGGACCACTGATCTTGATTGATCTGCTCTTGCTTCTGCATTGTTAGCGCCCTGTATGTGGTTCATCGCAAGCCCGTGCCGAGCAGGTCCTTGACGGACCGGTTCCGGCGCATATCACTCGCCCTTGACCTCGATTTTCTTTGTCAGCTCGCGCCTTCGATCACTGCGCGAAGCTCCTCTTCCTTGTCCTTGGCGAGCGAGGTTTGCAGCACCTGGCCCTTGCCCGTGAACTCCTTCAGGCCCTCGAGCACCTTGTCGCCCGTGGCCTTGCGCACGAGCACGAAGACTGCCGAGCAGCCAGGCTTGAAGCTTGCTGCGAGCTCTTTCATCATCTTGTCGTCGACTCCGATGTCGGTGAGCGCTCCCGAGACCGCTCCAGCACCTGCACCGACGGCGACGCCCAGCAATGGGTTGAGGAAGATCAAACCGATCAGCATCCCCCAGAACCCCCCAGTGACCGCACCCATCGCGGTCAGGTTCGCAGCCTGGTGTAGCTTGACCTTCCCCTTGTCGTCCTTGGTGACGACCACGACGTCTTCCATCTCGATCAGGTACTCCTTCTGCATCTTGGCCAGTTCCGCACGGAGCGCGAATGCCGTCTGCTCGTCTTTGAATGCAATCACGATCAAGTCGCTCATTCTTCACCTCGGATGTGTGGATCGAGAAAATGTGAAATCTCCGCTGGAAAGGGAAATTAGACTCATATACCAGGTCCCATCGTCACCCCATCTTGATCGCCCCGGCGACGCCATCGATCAGCATTTGCACGCCGATCACGGCGAGAATCAGACCCATGATGCGAGTGACGACGCCGAGGCCGTTCTCGCCCAGGAATGCGACCAGGCGTTGGCCGAAGATGAAGAACCCGTAGGTGATCAGGCACAGCACGGCAAAAGCGACGATGGTGACGACCATCGCGTCGATGCCTCCCGTGGAGGCGAAGTTCATGGCGGTAGCGATGGTACCTGGGCCGGCAAGAATCGGGATGGCAAGCGGGGTAACGGCGACGCTCAACTCCGCTTCCGTGCTCAGGTTCTGATCGACAGGTCCCGACTGATGCACCTTGGACTGTTCGCCGTGCAGCATGTTGTAACCGATCAGCGCAACCAACAAGCCTCCGGTGATGCGAAAGGCAGGTAGCGTGATGCCGAACAGGCTGAAAATCAGCTTCCCGAGAAGGCAGAACACCAGGATGATCCCGAAGGCCATTACCACTGCCTTCATTGCCACCTGTCTCCTGATGGCGGGAACATCGTCAGCCGTGAGGCCGAGGAAGATCGGAGTGTTCGCGATGGGGTTCATGATTGCGAAGAACCCCATGAACACGGACAGGGCATGACCGATCAGCTCGTGCATGTTTCACTCTCTGAAAGATGGACTCCGGTCATTGCCACCAAGAGACTTATCGGCACATTCCACCCTTTGCCGAACGAAACCTTGTCGTCATAGGTGATCGCCAAATCAGTGGGTGAACTGCATATTGAATCCGGCGAAGATCTGCCAGTCGGGCTGCCCCGGCCCCCGCCAGGCCACCGAGTACTGGGGCTCGATGAACAGGTTGAAGACGGTCTTGCCTTTGGGGATGACCTTGCCGATGCCGAGCCCGATGGGGATGCTGTAGGCATCGTTCTCGAAGTTGTACGCCCAGATCGGCGCCGAGCGCAGATAGGTCCCGTGGCCGAGCTGATAGAAGAGGAAGGGCTGGAAGGCCCCGATGTTGACGTTCCCCCGGTCGCTGTCACCCGCGAAGCTCGTCTGCCAGGTCAACAGGTAGCCGTACTGGAGCTTCTTCGACTTGGCATTGAAGAGGACGTTGGCAAAGCCGGCAGACCACTTGCCGCTGCCCAGTGCGTCCTCTGTCGCGCTGGGGGCGGTCAACTGGGGCCCGAAACCGAAGCTCACCGCCGGATCTCCGGTGTCGATCAGGTAGGCAGCGAAGGTATTGATGTCGCCCAGCCCCGTCTCCATGCTGCCGTCGGGGGGCGTCGGGTAGCTGTTCACGGGGAGTGATGCACGCATCAGCCAATCGCCGCCGAGCAGCTTGAAGGGCTGCGCGTAGCGCAGCCAGAACTGGTTGGCGTCCTTGTCCGTTTCGGTCACCCGCCCGATGTAGTAGTTCTGCAGATTAAAGGCCGTCATGTTGGCCAGTGGATTGTTGGCCTGGGCCGCCGCATCGCCCGCGTCATCTGCCGCCGGTGCGTATTGGGCGGCGCAGGCCACGGCCGTTGCCACCAGAAATGACGAGATTTTCATGTTGATTTCGTAGACGAGAAACCGGCGCCCGTGGGCGCCGGCCGGGAGCGTCCTATTTCGTACCGATCGGCATCACCACCTGGTACCAAGGATCGAAGGTGTCCAGGAGGGCGACGAACTCTTCGAACTTCTTGGGGTCACCATCGAGCTTGATCTTGCCGTCGGTGATGCCCTGCTCGACCTTCAGCTTGGCCCCGATGATCTCGTTCAAGGTGGTGCGATCCATGGTGAGGCTGGCGTCGGCGTCATCCGCCTGCTGGTCCTTGTGGTATTGGAGGACACCGTACTGCACCACCAGCAGATATTTGTCGTTGGTATCCGGGAGGTCCAGGTTCAGCTTGATGGTCTTGCCTTCCGCTTTCGGACCATTGAGGCGGATCGAGAGGTAGTCGAAGAACAGATCGAGCGGCATCGCTGCGACCGTGTCGGGGCTGGCGAATCCCAAAACCGGCATCTGTTTTACACCTTCCCGCAGGTCCTTGGCGGCACTCAGGTACCAGCCGCGCCAAGTGCCTGCCTCCGATTGGTAGCCGAGTTGCTCGCTGGCATCCGCCATGAGGTTGCGTGCCGCCATGTTGCTTGGGTCGGCATAGACCACCTGCATCAACACCTGCATCACCCAGCGGTAGTCGCCCTTGTCGAAGTCTGCCTGGGCCTTTTCGAGAATGGCGTCGGCGCCGCCCATGTAGTCGACGTATCTCTTGGCAGCCTCGACCCGCGGCAGCGGATGCAGGGTGGCGGGGTTGCCGTTATACCAGCCGAATTGCTTGTCGATCGCCGCCTTAACGTTGTGGTTGGTGGTGCCGTAGTAGCCGCGCAGCGACCACTCGTCCTGCAGCGCCTTGGGCAGCTGCAGCATCTCGGCCGCCTCGATCATGTCGTAGCCCGAGTTCGCAAGGCGTATCGACTGGTCGTTGATGTACTTGTAAGCGGCGGACTGCCTGGTCAGGTGCTCGCTGATGCGCTCCTTACCCCAGATGGGCCAGTGATGCGGCGCGTACAGGACTTCCGCCTCGTCGCCCCAGCGCTCGTTGGCCAATTTCAGGTACTTGCCCCAGTTGTAGGCGCTGCGGACCTTGGCCCCGCGCAACGAGTAGACGTTGTGCTGGTTGTGGACCGCGTCCTCGGCGGTGGAAAGCGCCTTGTACTTGGGGATATAGAAGAACATCTCCGCCGGCGCCTCGGTGTCCGGGGCCAGCATGAACTCGAAGTCCAGACCGGCGATGGTCTCCTTCTGGACTGGCTCCGTGATGACGTTCGTCGGCACGGCGAAGGTCACAGTCCCCTTGGAGGTATCCAGGCCCAGGCCGCTGGTCATGTTGCCGGTGGGGCTGCGCTCCACCAACATGCTGTACTGGTAACCGCTGAGACGGGTCTGGCGGTTGCCGCCGATCACGTTCTCGTTGAGCGCCGCCTCCGTAAAGCCCTCCGGGGCGTAGACCTTGACCTTGCCGGCATCGATGTCCTCCTGGCTCACCACCCCTTTGACACCGCCGTAGTGGTCGAGATGCGAATGGCTGAAAATCACCGCCACGACAGGCTTGTCGCCACGATGCTTGCGGTAGAGGTCCAGCCCCGCCTTGGCGGTCTCGGCGGAGATCAGCGGGTCCATGACGATCACGCCCTCGGGGGCCTCGATGAAGGTGATATTGCTGAGGTCCAGACCGCGAACCTGGTAGACGCCTTCGGTGACCTCGAACAGGCCGGTGAAGTGCTGCATGATCTGGGCTTGGCGCCAGAGGCTGGGATTGACCGTGTCCGGGGCCGCCTTGTCGCCCGCGAGGAAGTCGAACTTGGGCAGGTCCCAGACGACGTCGCCCTTGGCGTTCTTGACCAGACCATTGTTTTCCAGCGGGGCGATGAATCCGCGCTTGGAATCCTCGAAGGCCTGTTTGTTATTGAACGGCAGCTCTTTGAGCACCGCCGCGTTGGCGGCCTTGGTGGACTCGCTGGCAGGTTTGGCGGTGTCGGCGGCTATGACGGGCTGGCCGACGCCGATGGCCAGTATGATGGACAGGGTCAGGGGTTTCAGCTGCATGGTGATTGTTCCTTTTGTATCTGGTGGTTGAGTGATGCGCTGGATTCAGCTACTGCTGATTTTGGGGGCCGCGGACATCGCGACGAATGCGTGGCGGATGGCCGTTTTATCGCTCTCGTTACCCTCGATGAGGATCATGCCTTCGGCCAGGGCGCGCTCGACCGACAACCTGCCGGCGAGCAGCTCGGTCACCACCGGCTCACCGGTCAGCACCACGGCCTCCCCCTCGGCCGGACCGTCGGTGTGAATATCGGCACGGATCTTCCCGTCAACCCGTGAATAGCGGCTCCATAGCTGGCTCTCGACGTAGCCGAGTGAGAAGCTCGCCGGCAGATCCGCCGCGGCGGGTGACGCGGCGAGGGTCTTACCGAGCCCCTGCAGGCGGCGCACCGCGTCGATGTAGAGGGCGTGGCGCTTGCTCGGTGCCTCCAGGGCTGCGGCATCGATGACGCCACTGTCCGCGGCGCGGCGTAAAGCCACCGCTACCGAGAAAGAGCCGGGGTACATGCTTTCAAGCTGCACCTCCAGAGCAGGATGAAAGCCACAAGCGAATGCTGCCGGAGCGGTGCCCAGACAGAGCAGACCGGCGAGAGCAAACGGCGTATAGAGATGCGTCTGTTTTGCCATCGTCAAATTCCTCGTGTTATGCGAAGCGCACTGGGATCGAGCCTCGTGCGCCGTTTCCTGTCGATCACGGAGAGTGCCGTGGCTGGCTTTACCCCCGTCTCGCACGTTGAGCGGCGAGGAGAATCGAATGCGCCCCGCCGGCACCCACAGGGGGCGCCGAACGGGGCTTGCGGACGACCTCCCAGTCCCTTAGTTGCCGATCGGCAGTTCTTGTCGTCAGTTGCCCGATTGCACTCCGATGTGGTAGCCATCCTTCTTGAGCTCATCCCTGATGTGCTTGAATCGCTCATAGCGAGTAATCGTGATTGGACCCGTGTAAACGTCGCTTTGCAGCTTGCGCGGCGGGTAGTCGACGTAGGTCTTCATCTTCTCCGCAACCAGCTTGTTCGCAGTCGGCAGCGTCCAGGTGGCTTCCGTGAAGGTCGTCATGAAGATGTCATAGCGTTCCTGTGGGTCCTGCAGCAGGTCGAAGATTTGCGGGGCCGTTGCAACGTACTTCTCGGCGCCTTTCCAGCCGAGGTTGGTGTCGACCGCGAGAGCGCCCGTCTGGGCACCGTCATCGCCGCGCATGTTGAACACGTACTTCCAGTTGCCGGACCGGACCGCGCCCGGGCTCAGCTCGTTCTCGGTGTAGTAGAACCACTCGTTGCGCAGTGGCTTGCCTTCACCCGTCCAGACCGGGGTCATGTCTTTGCTGTCGAAGATGATCGGCTGGCCGTCGCGATCCTTCTCCGGTAGCTTCACGCCGGCGAGCTTTGCAAAGGTCGCCATCAGATCGAGACCGCCGACGATGTCGTCGCTCTTCGAGCCGGCCTTCACGTGGCCGGGCCAGCGCACCATGCTGGGAACACGGCTGCCGCCCTCGCGGTCCGTGCCCTTGGTGCTGCGGAACGGCGTATAGCCGGCGTCCGGATAGACATCCTGCCAGGCGCCGTTGTCGACGGTGTAGAAGACCACCGTGTTGTCGGCGAGACCCAGCTCGTCGAGCTTGTCGAGCACGCGGCCGACGCGGGTGTCCAGCTCGACGACCGAGTCGGCATATTTGGTCTTCGAGATCGACTTGCCTTCGAACTCCGGCGCGGGCAGGTTCGGCTGATGGTTCTTCATGAAGTTGACGTTGATAAAGAACGGCGTGTCCTTATCCTTGGCCGCGTCCTCGAGGAACTCGATCGCATCCTTCTCGATGTATTCATCGAGATAGGGGATACCGACGACGCCTTTTTCCGGCGTGTTCACATACTCGCCGTTGACCTTCCAGTCCTGCTTGGCCTTTTCGCCAGCATTGCTGTAACGTCGTTCCCTCCGTTGGGCGTTCCCGGCGGGCATATCCCAAGGTCCGTCAGGACAGATCTGGAAAACTTCCCTCGTAGATTCCGGCACAGAAGCGGGAAAAGATAG
>Ga0210085_1000434_pt1 | contig 17574 bp, 15 predicted proteins | sample China_Galinas_PW_5_FD_184866 | JGI IMG/M metagenome (GOLD analysis project Ga0210085, IMG submission 184866) | Wetland microbial communities from San Francisco Bay, California, USA, that impact long-term carbon sequestration - China_Galinas_PWC_D1... | ecosystem: Environmental > Aquatic > Marine... | reverse complement strand
ATCTTCGAGTTCTCGGACCTCGGCGTGGTCGGCGATCTGCACAAGATCGTCCCCAAGCTGACCGAGGCGATCAAAGCGAAGAGGGGGGCGTAGCAGGCGATGCCCGCCGTAAGGCCGATTGACTATCCGCCTCCGTTTGACTCCGCCGACGTGATCGGGCCGCCGACCGACCCGGTCGACGAGCGGATCGAGGTCGGGGTGGCGATCGTCGGCGGCGGCCCGGCGGGCCTCGCCTGCGCCAACCGGCTGATGCAGCTGCTCGAGGATGAGCCGGAGCTGACCGAGAAGCTCGGCGAAGTCCCGGTCGCGGTGATCGAGAAGGGCAAAGTCCCCGGGGCGCACCTGCTCTCCGGCGCCAACGTCGACCCCTCGGCGATGACGCGTCTGTTCCCCGACATGGACCCGGGTGAGTGGCCGTCGGTCTACCAGGAGGTGACCAAGGACGCGACCTACTTCCTCACCTCTAAGGCGGCGATCCCGCTGAAGCCGCCGCCGCCCAACTTCCGCAAAGAGGGCACCTACACGATGTCGGTCTCCAAACTGGGCCGCTTCCTCGCCGACAAAGCCGAAGAGGCCGGCGTCTACATCCTCGCCGAGACCGCCGCCGACAAGCTGCTGGTCGAGGACCGGATCGTCAAGGGCGTGCGCTCGGGCGACCGCGGCCGCGGCAAGGAGGGCGAAGAGCTGGGCAACTTCGAGCCCGGCTCGGACGTCGTCGCCAAGGCAACGGTGCTCGCCGAGGGCACGATCGGCCACCTCACCTACTCCGCCTACGACTACTTCGGCATGACCGACGGCTCGGACCCGCAGGCCTGGGAGCTCGGGGTGAAGGAGGTCTGGGAGGTGCCGAAGCCGCTCGACCGGGTGATCCACACGCTCGGCTGGCCGCTGCGCTGGGGCGGCAAGTACAAGGAGGCCGGCGGCAGCTTCATCTACCCGATGGGCGAGGACAAGGTCTGCTTCGGTCTCGTCGTCGGCCTCGATTACACCGACGCGACTTTCTCCGTCCACGACGAGCTGCAGCGGTTCAAGCAGCACCCCTTCATCAAGAAGATCATCGAGGGCGGCAAGCGGGTCGGCTGGGGCGCGAAGACGATCCCCTCGGGCGGTTACTTTTCGCTGCCGAAGCGCTTCTCGGTGCCCGGCATGCTGGTCGCCGGCGACTGCGCCGGGATGGTCAACATCGCCGAACTCGCGGGCGTCCACTACGCGATGCACGCCGGCATGTACGCGGCGGAGGCGATCGTCGAATCGCTGAAGAAGGACATCGACTCGGTCAACTTCGAAAGCTACGACGAGGCGATCCGCAACTCGGTGATCGAGAAGGACCTCTACAAGTCGCGCAACATGAAGCAGCCGCTGAGCAAGGGGCTGATCCGCGGCGGCATCGTCGCCAACATGCTGGTGGCGAGCAAAGGCAACTTCCCGCCCGGCCACATGCCGGTCGAGGACAACGCCGAGCCGGCGATGCACCTCGGCAACGCCGAGGACCGCTACCCCAAGCCCGACAACGAACTGACCTTCAACAAGCTCGACTCTGTCTTCCTCTCGGGCAACGCGACCCGCGACGACGCGCCCAACCACGTGCGCATCCAGACCAGGGTGCCGCGCGAGCTCGCCCAGACGTGGGTCTCGATGTGCCCGGCGCAGGTATACGAGATCCCCGACGAGCAGCTCGAGAACGGCGCTGCCGAGGTCGACGTCCACGTCACCGCCTCCAACTGCGTCCAGTGCGGCGCGATCACGGCCAAGGGTGGGCGCTTGACGCTGCCCGAGGGTGGGGATGGGCCGTTGTACCAAGAGACGTAGGACGGGGCTGTAGGCGCGCGGGTCCTGTCGGAGGGTGGGGGTGTCCGGCCTTGCGCTGGATTTTTCGCCCGCTGAGATGGCGCTTCTCGCTGACGATCAAGCGAAAAATTAACGCCGCGCCTAGCCGGACACCCCCACCCTCCGCCACCCGCGCGATTAGGGTCGGCCGGTGCTTGCTCTTGGCATAGCGGCCGCGGTTGGAGCTTCGCTGCTCTACAACACCTCGATCGCGTTGCAGGCATTGCAGGCGCGGGAGGTGTCCGACGAGCACTCGCTGCGGTTGTCGCTGATCGGGAAGCTGGTGCGGAACCGGCGCTGGTTGGGGGCCACGGGGTTGGGGTTGCTCGGGTGGCCGCTTGAGATCGTTGCGCTCTTGCTGGCGCCCTTGACGGTGGTGCAGCCCTGCCTGGCTGCCGGCTTGATCCTGTTGCTCTGGCTGGGGGTTACGCGGCTGGACGAGTCGCCCGGCGTCCGGGAGGGGGTGGCGGTGGCGGCGATCGTGCTTGGGGTCGCTGGCGTCGCCTGGGCGGCGCCGGAGCGGACCACCGAGCACGCCGGCGCCGCCGGCATCACGTTGGCCCTCGTCCTGGTCGCGATCCCACTCTTGGCGCCCTATGCGCTGCGCTTCCGACTTTTTCCACACCGGGGTGCGGAAAAAGTCGGAAGCGTTGCCGCGCTCGGGGGGCTGGCGACGGTCGCCGCGGGCTGCGGCTATGCCTGGACGGCGATCGCCAGCAAGCTGCTGACCGACGAACTCTCTACCGGAGCGTTGCTGGTCGCGGTGGTCTGGCTGGCCAGCGCCGCCGCCTCGGAGGGGCTCGCCCTGCTGAGCGAGATGAGCGCCCTGCAGCGCCGCCCCGCCACGCGCGTCGCGCCGACGATGTTCGCCGTGCAGATCGTCGTCCCGGTGCTGCTGGCGCCGCTGATCTTCGGCGAGAAGTGGGGCGAGACGCCGCTCGGCGGCGCCGCGCTGCTCGTCTTCGTCGCGATCGCGATCGCCGGCACGGTCCTGCTCGCCGGCTCGAAGACGGTCGGCGCGGTTATCGAGAGCGCCAACCGCGATTGAGCGCACTCTAAAGCGCAAATTTAGATAGCTGACCGGTTTCGCTGCTAGCCTGCGCCGCGCCGTGCCCGCCCCAGCCAGCTCTGCGCTCGACGCGAATCGTTTCGCGATCGGGTTCGACCACCGTGACCGTGCGCGGCTCTTCAAGCTGTGGACCGAGGTGCTCGACTCCGAGCAGTGGTCGGAGGGCAGGATGCTGGAGGCCTTCGAGCAGCGCTGGGAGCGCTGGAACGGGCTGCCCAGCCTGGGACTGTCGAGCTGGGCCGGCGGCGCCCTCGCCGCGCTCGAGTTCGCCGGGGTCCGCGGCGAGACCGTGCTCTGCCCCTCTAACACCTTCATGGCGACGCCGCTGGCGGCGATCGGCGCCGGCGCCGAGGTCGAGTTCGTCGACTGCAACCGCGAGGACCTCTGCATGTCCTTCGAGGACTTCGAGCGCAAGGCCGAGCGGCACAGGCCGAGGGCGGCGATCCTCGTCCACATCGGCGGCCACATCGCCTTCGACTCCGAGCGCATCGCCGACTACTGCCAGGCGAACGACATCTTCCTGCTCGAGGACTGCGCCCACGCGCACGGCGCCGAGTGGGGCGAGCGCCGCCCCGGCGGCTTCGGCGATGCCGGGGTCTACTCGCTCTACGCGACCAAGACCGTCTCCACCGGCGAGGGCGGGGTGCTCGTCTCGGGCGACGCGGAGCTGATCGAGTTCGCCCGCAAGTTCCGCAACTACGGCAAGTTCGAGCACGAGGTCGACGGGCTCAACTTCCGGATGAGCGAGTTCACCGCGGCGCTCGGCCTGGTCCAGGCGGACCGCATGGAGGAGATCGTCGCCTGGAAGAACGGCTACGCGCGCGAGCACATCGATCCCCTGCACCCGGCCCGACTCGAGCTGCCCGAGGGGATGACCTCCGGCCTCTACAAGTACATTGTCTTCGAGCCGATCGAGAAGTCGACCGGCCGCGTCTACGAGCAGCCGTGCCACCGGATCATGGGGCGCGACGACGACCTTCCCAACACCGAGTGGGCGGCCGACAATCACTGGTGCGTCCCCCTGTACTACCGACCGGAGAGCCGCGAGGCCGCTCTCGCGAAGGAGGAAGCATGAGAGTCCTGGTAACCGGCGGCGGTGGCTTCATCGGCTCGCACGTGGTCGACCGGCTGATGCGCGACGGCCACACACCGCGGATCTTCGACCTCAGCGCCTCTCCCTACCACTCCTCGCTCGAGGTCGAGACCTTCACCGGCAGCATCACCGACCCCGCCAACCTCGACCTGGCGATGCGCGACTGTGACGCCGTCATCCACCTCGCCGCGGTCGCCGACGTCGCCCACGTCCACGCCGACCCGGTGCTGGCCGAGGAGGTCAACACGCGCGGCACGCTCAACGTGCTCGAGGCGGCCTGCCGGGCGGAGGTCGGCCGCGTCGTCTACGGCTCGACCACCTGGGTCTACAGCGACTGCGCCGAGCAGGCGGTCGACGAGGACACGCCGATCCCCGCGCCGCGCCACCTCTATACCGCGACCAAGCTGGCCGGCGAGACCTACTGCGCCGGCTACGCCGAGCTGTTCGAGCTGGAGTCGACGGTGCTGCGCTTCGGCATCCCCTACGGGCCGCGCGCCCGCGCCGCCGGCGTCGTCGCCAAGTTCACCGACCTGGCGCTGGAAGGCAAGCCGCTGACGATCGCCGGCGACGGCAGCCAGTGCCGCAGCTTCATCTACGTCGAGGACCTCGCCGACGGGATCGTCTCGGCGCTCGCCCCGGCCGCCGCCAACCGCACCTACAACCTCTCCGGCGAGGAGGTCGTGACGATCCTCGAAATCGCCGAGCGGGTGCAGGAAAACACCGAAGGCTGCGAGATCGTCCACACGCCGCCGCGCCCCGGCGACTTCCCCGGCAAGGAGATCTCCAACGCCCGCGCGCTGGAGGAGATCGGCTGGAAGGCGCAGACGAGCTTCCGCGAGGGCGTGCGCCGCTACGTCGAGTGGGTGCGCAACACGACCCGGCCGCCCGACCCCGTGCCCGGGCTGAAGCCGGTCCTGCGCGGCAGCGCCGGGACCGAGGAGCGGCCGCCGCGGGTGCTGGTCATGACCGCCGACATCGGCGAGGGCCACGACCTGCCGGCGCGGATGATCAAGGCGGACGTCGAACGCGACGTGCCCGACGCCGAGGTCGAGGTCGTCGACGGGCTGCAGGCGATGGCGAAGATCTGCGGCTCGGTGGTCCGCGACGGCTCGCGCTTCACCTTCCGCTGGATGCCCTGGCTGTTCGACCTGCAGTACTGGCTGATCACGAAGTTCGCGCCGACCCGCTGGCTGATGCACCACCTCAGCTACCTGTTCGGCGCCCGCGGCCTGATGCGCGCGATCGAGGAGCGCCAGCCCGACGTCGTCATCTCCACCTACCCGGGCGTGACCGCGGTGCTCGGCATGCTGCGCGAGAACCGCCGCCTGCTGGTCCCGGTGCACTCGGCGATCACCGACCTCGCCGGGCTGCGCTACTGGGCGCATCCCGGCGTCGACCTGCACTACGTCACCCACCCGGAGTCGATCGAGGAGGTCGAGCGCCTGGTCGGCCCCGGCAGCGTCGAGTGGCTGCGGCCGCCGATCGCCCGCGACTTCCTGATGCCGCGCACCCGCGCCGCGGCGCGGGAGGCGCTCGATCTGCCCGCGCACGGGCGGCTCGTGCTGGTCTCCGGCGGTGGCTGGGGGGTCGGCGACCTGGACGGCGCGATCGACGCGGCGCTGCGCGAGGAGGACACGCTCGTCGTCTGCATCGCCGGCCGCAACGAGCAGCTGCGCGAGCGGCTCGAGCAGCGCTACCCGGGCAACGAGCGGATGCGGGCGATCGGCTTCACCGAGCAGATGAGCGACTGGATGGCCGCCGCCGACGCGATGGTCCACTCGACCGCCGGGCTGACCGTGCTCGAGGCGCACATCCGCGGCTGCCCGGTCGTCTCCTACGGCTTCTCCGCCGGCCACCTGCGGGCCAACAACGCCGCCTTCGAGCGCTTCGGCCTGGCCGAAGTGGCGCGCTCCGAGCACGAGCTCGAGTCGATGCTGCGCCACCTGACCAGGGAGCGCCGCTCGCCGGATTCGAGCTTCGCCTCGCTGCCCTCGATCTCCTCGCGGGTGCTGGCGGCGCGGCCGCGGGTCAAGCCGCAGCCGGTCTGGCGCCTGCGCATGGAGCGGGTCGCGACCGCGGTCAGCCTCGCCGCCCTGGCGATCGTCCTGCTGTTCACGGTGATCGACCGCGAAGCCCCCTACAAGGTCGTCGCCAAACCGCTCGAGGGCCGCATCCACTTCGGCAAGGACGAAGACGAACCGACGCCGGCCGTGCAGCAGAACCGCCCCGCCGCCTCGCAGAGCGCCGCCGCCCACGAAGGCCGTTGATCGAGGCCCCGCTGGCGCCGCACTCGCCCCGGGTCGCGGCCCGGCTGGGGATCGTGCGACGCCAGGAGGGGCTCGACGGGGTGGCGCTGACCTTCGACGACGGCCCGCACCCGCAGGGGACGCCGCTCATCTTGGAGGCCCTGCGCGAGGCGGGCGCGCCGGCGACCTTCTTCCTCGCCGGCGAGCAGGTCGAGCGGCGGCCGGCGCTGGCGGCGGAGATCGTCGCCGCCGGGCACCGGGTGGGGCTGCACTGCCACCGCCACCGCAACGCCCTGCGCCTGACCCGCCGCCAGTTCGCCGCCGACGCCGAGCGCGGCCGCGCGGCGATCGAGGCGGCGAGCGGCGAGGAGATCGCCGACCACAGGCCGCCCTACGGGATCTACACCGGCGCCGCCCTGCGCAGCGTCCGCGAGCGCGGCTGGCGGCCCGTGCTCTGGTCGCGCTGGGGGAGGGACTGGCGCGGAGCGGCGACGGGACGCTCGATCGCCCGGCTGGCGACCGGCTCCGCCCGCGCGGGCGACATCCTGCTACTGCACGACGCCGACTACTACAGCACCCCCGGTTCCTGGGCGCGCACGCTGGCGGCCCTGCCGATCATCCTCGAGGAGCTGGGCTCGCGCGGGCTGAAGATCGCCTCGTTGCGCCGCTGACTCGGCGGCGCGAGCGTCCAGTGCTCGCAGCCGACAAAGGCTTCGTCGAGCCGCCGCGCCATCGCGCTTCTCCTCTGGGGCCGATCCTGGTCGAAGATCTCTCCGGACATCGCTCCGTCTCCGTCCTGTAGCGGGTATGTGGGCGACGATTTCAGAGCCCTCGCACGCGCCTGGCGGCGGCGGACCTGCGCGCTGCGGTGTCCTCAGTCGCCTGAATAGCGCTGCTATTCAGGCTCCCTGCGTCCTTGCATCGCTTGTTCCGGCGCTCGCCAGTCACGCACGCGGATCTCGGAAATCGCCACCCCCACACCCTCCACCCTCAGTCGGACGAAAAAAGTGCAATTAGCGAAAATCGGCAATCAAGTCCGCAAGTTGGGCGGGTTGATCGAGGGGAACGAAGGTTTTTGCGTTCTCGATTTCAACCAGCCGCGCATTCGGAGCTTCGTCCTTGAGTCGTTCGGCGTACTTCAATGGGAAGTACTTGTCGCCCGGCGCCCAGGCGAGCAGCAGGGGCAGATCGGAGCGGCTGAGCTTCTCGGCCGCCTCTTCCGTGTAGCGCTTGTTGAGCCCGATCGTGAACTTCTTAGTGTCGTGACGGACGCCCGGGTTGTGCAGCACCGGCGCCGCCCATGAGTCGACGAGATCGGCTGGGATGGGGGTGCCAGCGAACGGCTTGTAGGCGGCACGCGCGACCGCGCCGATGCGTACCGGGGCGAGCATCGCCGGCATCGCTCCCGGAATCTTCGCCAGGGCGGGCATCGCCTTGAAGATCCCCGGCGGGAAGTTGTCGTGGGTGTCGCAGTTGGTCAGCACGAGCCGGCCGATCCGCTCCGGGTGGCGGGTGACTAGGACCTGCGACATCGCTCCGCCGGAGTCGTTGCCGACGATCGTCACGTCCTCCAGGTCGAGCGCCTCGAGGAAGCTGGCGACGATCGCGGCGACCCCGTAGGGGGTGAGGTCGGCGTCCGGCTTCAGAGGCACCTGCTGGGCGCCGAGCGGCCAGTCGGGCGCGAGGCAGCGGCAGCGGTCGGCGAGCGCGTCGACGACGCCGTCCCAGAGCCGGCCGTCGACCAGGAAGCCGTGGACGAAGACGACCGGCCTGCCCTCGCCGGCCTCGCGGTAGCGGATCGTCCCCGCGGGAAGCTCCACCTCACGCCGCTGGCCGGCTGACGCCATGCCGACACCCTACTCAGACGCGGCGCCCTTGCGCCACGACTTGCGCACTTCTCTAGACTTGGACGCGATGAAAGCCGCAATCCACCCCGAGTACCAGCTCGCCCACGTGCACTGCTCGTGCGGCAACGACTTCTACACGCGCGCCACGGTGTCGGATCTGCACGTCGAGCTCTGCTCGGAGTGTCACCCGTTCTACACCGGCAAGCAGAAGCTCGTCGACACCGGCGGGCGGGTCGAGCGCTTCCAACGGCGCCAGGCCAAGCACGCCAAGGCCTCCCGCTAAAGTGGCGGTCCCCGAGCCCCCACGCGCGCCTGGCGGCACCGGACACACTTCGCGGGGCGGTGTCCTCGGTCGGCCAAATGGCGCTGCCATTCGGCCTCCCTGCGTCCTACCCCCGCTCGGTCCGGCCCTCGCCAGCCGCACGCGCGGGCTCGCGGACAGCCACTAGCGATGGCCGCGGAGACAGCCTCTCCGCAGTCGCCTGAGGCCGTCTCTTCGAACGGCGCCGATCCGCTGCGCATGCCCGACGGGGCGCTGGTCGCCAAACGCGACGCGCCGGTCGGCGGACAGGCGGTGCTCGAGGGCGTGATGATGCGCGGCGTCTCGACCTGGGCCGTCGCCGTGCGCAACCCCGAGGGCCAGATCGAGCTCAGCTCCGAACCGCTGGTGCCGTGGGCGAAGCGCCACCGGCTCTGGCGGGTGCCGGTGATCCGCGGCGTCGTCGCGCTCGGCGAGTCGCTGAAGATCGGCTTCCGCGCCCTGGCGATCTCCGCCAACGCGCAGATGGAGGAGGACGAGCAGGGCGAGAAGGAAGAGATCGGCGGCTTCGTCTGGGGGGCGACGATCGTGCTCTCGATGGCGCTGGCGATCGGCCTCTTTTTCGTCGTGCCGGTCGGCCTGACCAGCCTGATCAAGGACCGACTCGGCTCGCCGCTGCTCTTCTGGTTGATCGAGGGGCTGCTGCGCACGGGGATCTTCATCGGCTACATCGCCGCGATCAGCCGCCTGCCCGACCTGCGGCGGGTCTTCGAGTACCACGGCGCCGAGCACAAGACGATCTCCTGCTACGAGGCCGAAGACGAGCTCGTCCCCGCGCGGGCGAAGCTCTACTCGCGCCTGCACCCGCGCTGCGGCACCAGCTTCCTCCTGATCGTGATGGTGCTGGCGATCTTCGTCTTCGCGCCGATCGGCCTGCCGGCCTGGTACTGGCTGCTGGCCTCGCGCATCCTCGGCATCCCGCTGATCGCCGGCCTCTCCTACGAGGTGATCAAGTGGGCGGGGAAGAACCGGCGCAAGCGCTGGGTGCGGGCGGTGATGTGGCCGGGCCTGATGCTGCAGAACCTGACCACGCGCGAGCCCGACGAAGAGCAGCTCGCGGTGGCGATCGCCTCGCTGGACAAGGTGCTCGCCGAGGAGACCCCGGCCGCGCCCGGCGAGTCGCCCATAGAGATCGTCGCTTAGGTCGTCCTGGCGGGCGGGTCCTGTCACCGGGTGGGGGTGTCCGGCCTGGCGCTAGGTTTTTCGCCCGTTGAGATGGCGCCTCTCGCTGAGCCGCAAGCGAAAAACTAACGCCGCGCCGAGCCGGACACCCCCACCCGGTGCCACCCGCCCGAGAGATGCCTATGGTTCACGGTCATGATCGACGCGCTCGTTGAGCAGATCGAGGGCCGGTTCTCCGAGTTGGAGGAGCTGATGTCTGACCCTGCCGTGATTTCGGATCGGCAGCGGTACGCCGAGGTCGGGCGGGAATACCGGGAGCTCGAGCCGGCGCGGAAGCTCGCGACGGAGTACCGGACGTTGAGCGGGGATCTGGAGGGGGCGCGGGAGCTGCTCGAGGAGGGCGAGGACGCGGAACTGCGGAAGCTGGTCGAGGAGGCGCCGGGGCGGCTGGAGGAGCTGGAGGAGGAGATCCGGCTGGCGATGGTCGAGCGCGACCCGAACGACGCCAAGAACGTGCTGGTCGAGGTCCGCGCCGGGACCGGCGGCGACGAGGCGGCGCTGTTCGCCGGCGATCTCTACAAGATGCTCACCCGCTACGCCGAAGAGCGCGGCTTCGCGACCGAGGTGCTCTCGCAGTCGGCGGCCGAGGTCGGCGGTTTCAAGGAGGTGACGTTTGCGATCAAGGGCGAGGGCGCCTACTCGATCTTCAAGTACGAGGGCGGCACGCACCGCGTGCAGCGGGTGCCGGAAACCGAGTCGCAGGGCCGCATCCACACCTCGACCGCGACCGTCGCGGTGCTGCCCGAGGCCGAGGAGGTCGAGGTCGATGTCGACCAGAACGACCTGCAGATCGACGTCTACCGCTCCTCCGGACCGGGCGGGCAGTCGGTCAACACGACCGACTCGGCGGTGCGGATCACGCACAAGCCGAGCGGCATCGTCGTCTCGATGCAGGACGAGAAGTCGCAGCTGCAGAACCGTGAGAAGGCGATGCGGGTGCTGCGCGCCCGCCTGCTCGAGCGCGAGGTCGCCGAGCAGCAGGCGAAGGTCGCGGCCGAGCGCAAGGCGCAGGTCGGCAGCGGCGAGCGCTCGGAGAAGGTCCGGACCTACAACTTCCCCCAGGGCCGCGTCACCGACCACCGGATCAAGCACACGTCTCACAACATCGAAGGCGTCCTGGCCGGGAGCCTGACCGAGTTCACCGAGGCGCTGGCGGCAGAGGAGAAGCGGCAACGTCTCGAAGCCGCCGCGGTTTGAGAACCTATCCCGGTAGGGGTTCCACTTAACCTTTTTGAAGGTTTGGGTTCAGCTCTCGCCCGGGGCTGTCGACAAAAAGGTACAAGACGTTCCACCCCTACCGGGATAGGTTCTCAGCGTTGGCCATCGCACCTGACACGAGCAGTAGTCGAGACGCCCTTGCGGCCGCCGTGGACGCAATGCGTGCCGCTGGGGTCCCGAGTCCGCGCCTGGATGCGGAATTGCTCCTAGCTGAGGCAACGGGCTGGGACCGCGCGCGATTTGCGGCCGAGCCCGAGGCTGGTATTCCGTCCCCCGCCGCGAGACGGTTCGGCGAGACGGTGCGGCGCAGGGTTCGGCGGGAGCCTGTTGCGTACATCCTCGGTCGTAAGGGGTTTCGCCACATCGAGCTGGCGGTGGATCGGCGGGTGCTGGTGCCGCGGCCGGAGACGGAGCTGCTGGTCGAGCTGGCGCTGGAGCTGCGGCCGCGGCGGGTGCTCGACATGGGCACCGGCTCGGGCGCGGTGGCGCTGGCGATCGCCGACGAGATGCCGGGCTGCGAGCTGCTCGCCACCGACACCTCGGGTGCGGCGCTCGAGGTCGCCCGGGCCAACGCCGCGCGCCTCGGCCTAGCCGAGCGGGTCGAGTTCCACGCGACGATGCTGCCGCTGGAGCCGCCGCGGCTCGACCTGGTCGTCGCCAATCTGCCCTACGTGGCGGAGGCCGACTGGGCGGAGCTGGAGCCCGAGGTGAACGAGTGGGAGCCGCGCGAGGCGCTGCTCGCCGGGCCCGACGGCCTCGACGTGATCCGCGCCGCGGTCGCGGTCGCGGCAACCGTCGCGCCGTCGCTGGCGCTCGAGGTCGGCGCCGGGCAGGCGCCCGCGGTCAGCGAGCTGCTCTTCGCCGCCGGCTTCGCCACGGTCGAGACGCGCCCCGACCTGGCGGGCATCCCGCGCCTCGTCTGGGGGCGTCGATGATCGTCTCGATCGAGCACGACGGGGCGGAGGCGGCGCGGACGGCGCTGGAGCGGACGATCGCCTCCGGCGGCGTCGTCGTCTTCCCCGCCGACGGGCTCTACGGCCTCGCCTGCGACCCGCTCGACGCGGCGGCGATCGGGCGGATCCACCGGATCAAGGGCCGCGACGAGGGCAAACCCTCCGCCGTCATGTACTTCTCGCCCTTGGCGATGCGCGAGCTGGTGGAGGGGCTCGGGCCGCGCACCCGGCTCGCCGTCGGCGCGCTGATGCCCGGACCGGTGACGCTCGTCGTCGCCAACCCGGAGGGCCGCTACCCGCTCGCCTGCCGCGAGGACCGCTCGCGGCTCGGCGTGCGCCTGATCGGCGGCCCGCTCGCCGGCGCGATGTGCCCGCTCTTCCAGACCTCGGCCAACCTCAGCGGCGAGCCCGCGCCCGGCCGCTTCGGCGAGGTCCCGACGCGGATCGTCGAGGGAGCCGACCTGGCGATCGACGGCGGTGAGCTGACCGGCCTGCCATCGACGGTCGTCGACCTGACCCGCTTCGACGAGGACGGCGAGTGGACGGTGCTGCGCGAGGGCGGCCTCTCCGGCGGGGACCTAACAGCCCGGCTGGCCGCGGTAGGGGAGGCGGACCCGCCGGTGGGCTGAGTTGTCGCGCTCGTTCGACTCGAAGAGCAGCTGCTTCGGGTCGACGGTCATCGTGAAGAGGAAGCAGCCGCGCAGCCCGCTGACGTCGATCCACTGCTTGTCGTAGTCGGCCGGGTAGATGTCCGACCAGCCGACCGAGGTGCCGAGCGTGACCGCCTTCGTGTAGGGGTCCTGGTCGCAGCCGGGGTAGTGGCGGATCTGCGGCGAGCGCCTGCCGGGACGGGTGCGCTCGAGGTCGCGCAGGCAGTAGTTGAGCTTCGGGCCGGTGCGGATCACCGGGCCGGCCCTGCCCTGCGGCCCGACGCGGCGCAGCTCGAAGCGGGCGAGCTGGTGAACCTTCCAGTAGGAGCCGCCGAAGTACTGCCCGACGTCGGTGAAGTGGAGCGTCGCGGCGGTGCGCAGGACGAGCCGGCCGCCGCCCTTGCGGTGGATGCGCTCGTTGACCCGCATCCGGTGCCAGCGGTCACGGTGGCCGCGCAGTTCCATCGGCCCCTTACCGCGGCTCTTCACGTCGCTCGTCGCCCGCAGCAGCGCCTTGCCCTCGTAATGGGTCTCGTAGATTTCCGACGGCTTGCCGATTCGCAGGTTCGGGCAGAGCAGCCGGCGGGCCTGCGGGCCTTCGCAGGGGTTGTCGGGCTTTGCCGCTGCTTTCGCTGCGCCGGGCAGCGAGAGCAGCGCGACGACTGCGATGAGCGCGCGGGCCTTCACGGCGCGCAAGGCTATCCCGGACCGTTGGTATCGTCGATCTACCTTGGCCGAGCTACCCGAGAACCTGCAGGCAGCACCGCTTTCCGAGGTCGATCCGGAGATCTCCGCGGTGCTCGAGGCCGAGCTGCGGCGCCAGCAGGGGTCGCTGGAGATGATCGCCTCGGAGAACTTCGTGCCGCAGGCGGTGCTGGAAGCGGTCGGCTCGGTGCTGACCAACAAGTACGCCGAGGGCTACCCGGGCAACCGCTACTACGGCGGCTGCGAGGAGGTCGACGTCGCCGAGGAATTGGCGATCGCGCGCGCCAAGCAGCTGTTCGGCGCCGAGCACGCCAACGTCCAGCCGCACGCCGGCGCGCAAGCCAACAACGCCGCCTACATGGCGCTGATCGAGCCGGGCGACACGATCATGGGCCTGGCGCTCGACCACGGCGGCCACCTGACCCACGGGATGAAGCTCAACGTCTCGGGCAAGCTGTACGAGATCGTCGCCTACCACGTGCGCCGCGAGGACCTGCGGGTCGACATGGAGGAGGTCGAGCGGCTCGCCCACGAGCATCGGCCGAAGCTGATCGTCGCCGGCTGGTCGGCCTACCCGCGCCAGCTCGACTTCGCCGCCTTCCGGGCGATCGCCGACTCGGTCGGGGCCAAGCTGATGGTCGACATGGCGCACTTCGCCGGCCTCGTCGCCGCCGGCGAGCACCCGAACCCGGTCGAGCACGCGGACGTCGTCACGACGACGATCCACAAGACCCTCTGCGGGCCGCGCAGCGGCATGATCCTCAGCACCGAGGAGCACGCGAAGGCGATCGATAAAGCGATCTTCCCCGGCCAGCAGGGCGGCCCGCTGATGCACACGATCGCGGCAAAGGCGGTGGCGCTGCGGATCGCCGCGAGCGAGCCGTTCCGCGCCCGCCAGCGGCAGACGATCGCCAACGCGCAGGCGTTCGCCGCCGGCCTGGAAGCGAGTGGCGTGCCGGTGCTGACCGGCGGCACCGACGTCCACCTCGTGCTGGTCGACCTGACGCCGAGCGGGCTCGACGGCAAGACCGCCGAGGCGCGGCTGGAGGAGGTCGGCATCACGGTCAACCGCAACGCGATCCCCTTCGACGAGCGGCCCCCGATGAACCCCTCCGGCCTGCGCATCGGCACCCCGGCGCTGACCACCCGCGGCCTGGTCGAGGAGGACCTGACCGAGATAGCCGCCGTGATCGCCGCGGCCCTCGGCCCCGACTTCGAGTCCGAGAAGGTCGCCCTCGCAGAGCGCACCAAGGGGCTGATGGAGCGCTACCCCCTGTATCCAGAGCTTTCAACCACCGCGGCGGTTTGAGCTCAAGCCAGGGTCCTCGGGCTTTCGTCTTTCTGCAGCGCGCCTCGCGGTGGGTGGCGCCGATCTGGGGGACCGCCCGAGGAAGCTTTAGCTACCGCAGGGCGGTGGAACCAGATCGGCGACAGGACCCGCCGCGCCACGTGCACCTCGTAGGACGGCGATGAGGATCTGGGTCGACATGTCAGCTCCCGCGCACGTCCTCGTGCTGCGGCCGATCATCGAGCGGCTGCGGCTGCAGGGGCACGTGGTCGAGGTGACCTCGCGCGACTACGCGCAGACGCAGGCGCTGCTCGAGCTGCACGGGATGGAGCACACGCCGATCGGGCGGCACGGCGGCGCCTCGCGGCTGAGCAAGGCGATGCGGCTCGGCGCGCGCACCGCGGGCATGGTCAACTTCGGCCGCCGGCGCTCCTTCGACCTGGCGCTCGCCCACGGCTCCAACGACCTGGCGATCGCGGCGAAGCTGCTCGGCGTGCCCGAGTGCAACATGCACGACTACGAGTACGCGGTCACCCAGCACCGGATCGGCTGCCGCCTCGCCAGGCGGGTGATGTTCCCCGACTCCGTCCCGGCCGAGCGCCTGCGCCGCTTCGGCGTCGGCCCGGACAAGCTCTTCGCCTACCCGGGGCTGAAGGAGGAGTACTACCTCTACGACTTCGAGCCCGACCCGGAGGCGCTGGCGCGGCTCTCGGTGGACACCGCGCGGGTGGTCGTCGTCGTCCGCCCGCCGCCCGACGTCTCGCTCTACCACCGCAAGTCGAACCCGCTGTTCCCGAAAGTCCTGCAGCGGCTCGGCAGCGACGAGGGCGTGCATGCGATCGTCCTGCCCCGCACGCAGGCCCAGCGCGAGCTGGTCGAGAGTCTGGCGCTGCCCTCGCTGATCGTGCCGCCCGCCGCGGTCGAGGCGCAGAGCCTCGTCGCGCTCGCCGACCTCGTCGTCTCCGCCGGCGGCACGATGAATCGCGAGGCGGCGGCGCTCGGGACGCCCGTCTACACGACGTACGGCGGCCGGCTCGGCGGCGTCGACGAAGCGCTGATCCGCTCCGGCAGGCTGCGGCCGCTGACCGACCCGCGGGCGATCGAGCTGCGCAAGCGCGATCAGGAGGCGACGCCGACGCGGCGCGACCCGGCCCCGCTGGTCGAGACGATCCTAGGTACCGTCGGAGCCGACCATTCCGCGGCAAGCCACATCCCGAGCTGACTCGCTCGCCCTGCCGGAAGACGTCCAGGCCGAGCTGGAGCACTACATCGCGCTCGCCGGCGACGGCGAGTCGCGCTCGATCGACGGCTTGCTGCGGGCGCTCGACGTGCTGATCTCGGCGGCGATCCTGATCGTGCTCTCGCCGCTGCTGGCGTTGACCGCGCTGGCGATCGTGCTCACCTCGGGCCGTCCGCTCTTCTACCACGGGGCCCGCGTGGGGCGGGGGGGACGGCTCTTCCGGATGTACAAGTTCCGCACCCTGAAGCCCGATGCCGAGGAGCGCCTCGGCCCCTACCTGGGCGAGGAGCTGACGCGGCGCACCGAGCTCGAGGTGACGCGGATCGGCCGCGCCCTGCGCAAGGTCCACCTCGACGAGGTGCCGCAGCTGTGGAACGTGCTGCGCGGCGACATGGCGGTGGTCGGCCCGCGGCCGATCCGCCCCGCCTTCTTCACCGAGCTCTGCCGCGAGATCCCCCAGTACTGGCAGCGGCTCGTCGTCCGCCCCGGGGTCACCGGCTTCGCCCAGACGCGGATGACCCGCGAGGAGTCCTGGGCGGACAAACTCGCGCACGACATGGAGTACATCGCCGACCGCTCGGTCTCCCTCTATGTCAGCGTCCTGCTGGCAACCGTGGTCAAGGTCCTCGGCCGCGGCCCCGCCGCCCCCACTTGAGCGTGGTCGAGGTTTCGGCCGCATAGCGGACTCAACCTCGACCGCGGGCGGGAGGACTCGACAGGTCTGACGTGGCGGTAGAGGTTTGGTCCGCATGACGGACTCAACCTCTACCGCGGGCGGGTTGAGAGACTGCGGCCATGTGCGGCATCTGTGGAATCGCCGGGCCGGGCGCGGACGTCGAGGCGGTGCGGCGGATGAACGTGCGGCTCGTTCACCGCGGGCCGGACAGCGACGGCGAGTTCGCCGCCGACGGCGTGGCGCTGGCGATGCGGCGGCTCTCGATCATCGACCTCGAGCGCGGCGACCAGCCGATCGCCAACGAGGACCGCACGGTCACCGTCGTCCAGAACGGCGAGATCTACAACTACCGCGAGCTGCGCCGCGAGCTCGAGGGCCGCGGCCACCGCTTCCGCACCGCTTCGGACACCGAGGTGCTCGTCCACCTCTTCGAGGAGCACGGCGAGGACTTCGCCGAGCGGCTGCGCGGGATGTTCGCGATCGCGATCTGGGACGCGCGCGAGCGGCGCCTGCTGCTCGCGCGCGACCGCTTCGGGATCAAGCCGCTCTACTACCGCCTGCGCGACGGCGCGCTCTCCTTCGCCTCCGAGCTCAAGGCGCTGCTCGAGCAGCCGGGCTTCTCGCGTGAGATCGACCCGCGCGCCGTCGCCGCCTTCCTCGCCTTCAACTCGATCCCGGCGCCGCTGACGATCTTCGCCGAGGCGCGCAAGCTGCCCCCCGGCACGCTCGCCGTCTGGCGCGACGGCGAGCTGCGCCAGCGGCGATACGCACGGCCGGCGCCGGTGCCGGCCGCCGAGACCCGGCGCCGCCCCGCCGGCGAGCTGGCGGACGAGCTGCGCGAGACCCTGCGCGGCTCGGTCCGCGCCCACCTGGAAGCAGACGTCCCGGTCGGGGTGCTGCTCTCCGGCGGCGTCGACTCGGCCGGGCTCGTCGCGCTCGCCGCCGGCGAGCAGGCCGAGCCGGTGAAGACCTTCTCGGTCGGCTTCGAGGAGGCGAGCTTCGACGAGCTCGAGCGGGCGCGCCTGGTCGCCGATCGCTACGGCGCCGAACACCACGAGATCGTCCTCCGCCCCGACGCGGTCGAGCTGTTCCCGAAGCTGGTCGAGGCCTTCGACGAGCCCTTCGGCGACTCTTCGGCGCTGCCCACCTACCTCGTCTCCGAGCTCGCCGCGGGAAAGGTCAAGGTCGCCCTCTCCGGCGAGGGGGGCGACGAGCTGTTCGGCGGCTACCACACCTACGTCGCCGACCTGCTGGCGCCGCC
>Ga0210085_1000433_pt1 | contig 17589 bp, 13 predicted proteins | sample China_Galinas_PW_5_FD_184866 | JGI IMG/M metagenome (GOLD analysis project Ga0210085, IMG submission 184866) | Wetland microbial communities from San Francisco Bay, California, USA, that impact long-term carbon sequestration - China_Galinas_PWC_D1... | ecosystem: Environmental > Aquatic > Marine... | reverse complement strand
CCACGTGTGAGCTGCATAAAACCAGCGCGAAATGCGCCCATTCTGCGGAAACGACTGTCCAAGTTTGCGGCGGGAAGCCCAGAATCCCTTCAATATCAACGCCTAGGGATGTTTTCGGGTAGAGGGGGAGTTGAGGTCTGGACAGACCAGAAGTCGGTACATTAAATTCCTTCGAGCACCCTACCGGTTAATCGGCCGCTGCATCGTCATCGTTCTTTGAAGAATTTTTGGCGTTTTGCGGAGGTACCCGTTTTTGCACCTGATCGCCCTCCTTCGCCTTCCGCTGGGCTTCGCGTTGGCGCGCGATCTGCTCCTCCCGCCTCCGCTCAGCTTCGAGGTGTCGGACGATCACCTCCCGGTCTACGGTGGACATCAGCCAGACCTTAACAGGAAGACCTGTTGTTGAATCTTCCTGCATCGTGTAGTTGTTGCGGCCGAGAAGCCGCTCTAACACTGTCTTCACGGGCACGTCGACGAGATCGACGGTAACCGGCGTTGCGTGCTTTTCTTGCCTAATCAATTCGATGCCGGCGGCCTCACCAACGGCGTCAAGCACCTGGTCGAGAGGAACGTCCACCGCGCGAAGCGTAATCGAGCCTTGGTCGCTGGAAAAGCTCACCTCCAAACCATCCTGCGAAGAGGCCGATCGAGCAAAAGCCAGGGCAAAGAACAAACCCATAGCGAGCAAGAACTTGCCCTGGAAGCCGGAGGGGATTCGCAAATTTCCCATGTCGTCAGCCGCAACCCTTTTGTCACTTTATAGCAGAAATTATGGAGATCGCTTGCCTAGAGCTGCAGACCGCTGGAGACCTGATTGTAAGCAACCTCAAACATGAGGCTACGCATGGCATGTGGCTGAGCGCCGACCGGACCCACAGACACCCCGCCTCAGCGGGATTGTTGTGCGCTGGGAACAGCCGCTTTCGACCCATTGCGGACGTAACCACCTTTCCGGAAAGGTGTATGGTTTTCGCTACGCTTAACAGAAAGGGGTGGCTCATCGCGACCGGCTTTCTCCTTGTCTTAACATGATCATGGACTCGCCATCTTCGCCGACCGTTGAGTCCCAAATCCGGACCCTCGCCTTCCACCTCTTCTCGGTCATTCAAAATGTGAGGTTCCCCCCAATTTTGCCTTTGTTCGACTCTGAGCGGAGCCTTGACCAGCCTCAAACAGGCAGCTCTGTACCAGCGGCGTTTTTCCACATACAAAATCTGGTATCTTGTCCTTTCGAGGCAAACTGGAGGAGATAATATGTCCGCAAATGTCATTGAAGTGTCAGCACTGGGTACGGAAGTGCCGTTCAAGCAACGCTACGAAAACTACATCGGCGGTAAATGGGTTAGTCCTGCTGGCAGCGAATATTTCGAAAATATCTCACCGGTCACGGGACACCCGGTCTGCGAAGTGCCACGCTCCAATGCGGAGGATATCGAACGCGCACTGGATGCCGCCCACGCTGCTAAAGACTCCTGGGGCAAGACATCGCTGGCCGTGCGCTCCAGCCTGCTCAACCGCATCGCGGATCGCATGGAGGCCAACCTGGAGCTTATCGCTACCACGGAGACTTGGGACAACGGCAAACCGATCCGCGAAACCATGGCGGCGGATATTCCCCTGGCCATTGATCATTTCCGCTATTTCGCCGGCTGCATCCGCGCCGAGGAGGGCTCGGTCTGCGAAATCGATCACGACACCTACGCTTACCACATCAAAGAACCGCTGGGTGTGGTCGGACAGATCATCCCCTGGAATTTCCCCATCCTGATGGCGACCTGGAAACTGGCACCAGCACTTGCGGCTGGTAACTGCGTCGTGCTGAAGCCGGCTGAGCAGACTCCAGCATCCATCCTAGTGCTGCTGGAGCTGATCGAAGACCTGCTCCCCGCGGGCGTTGTTAACCTGGTCAATGGTTTTGGCCTAGAGGCCGGCAAGCCGTTGGCTTCGTCCAATCGCATCGCCAAGGTAGCCTTCACCGGCGAGACCACCACCGGCCGCCTGATCATGCAGTACGCCTCGCAGAACCTGATCCCAGTGACGCTGGAGCTCGGCGGCAAGTCGCCCAATATCTTCTTCGCCGACGTGTGCGCAAAGGACGACAGCTACCTCGATAAGGCGATCGAGGGCTTCGTGCTCTTCGCGCTCAACCAGGGCGAGGTCTGCACCTGTCCCTCGCGCGCTCTGATTCACGAGTCCATCTACGACCAGTTCATGGAGCGCGCACTCGGACGCGTCGGCGCGATCAAGCAGGGTAATCCGCTGGACAAGAGCACCATGATTGGTGCCCAGGCATCTCAGGAGCAGATGGAAAAGATCCTGTCCTACATCGACCTCGGCAAGCAGGAAGGCGCCGAGTGCCTGATCGGTGGCGAGCGCAATCGCTTGGAGGGTGTGCTCGAAGAAGGCTATTACATCAAGCCGACCGTATTCAAAGGCAACAACAAGATGCGGATCTTCCAGGAAGAGATCTTCGGTCCGGTGCTATCGGTCACTACTTTCAATGACTACGACGAAGCCATCGCCATCGCCAACGATACCCTCTATGGGTTGGGTGCTGGTGTGTGGACCCGCGACGGCAACACCGCCTTCCGCGCCGGGCGCGCCATCCAGGCCGGGCGGGTGTGGACCAACTGCTATCATGCCTATCCGGCGCACGCGGCATTCGGCGGCTACAAGCATTCCGGTATCGGTCGTGAGACCCACAAGATGATGCTGGAGCATTATCAGCAGACCAAGAATCTGCTGGTAAGCTACAGCGAGTCCCCGTTGGGATTTTTCTGATCGGCAAGCCCAACCCTGCCCCTGCCATTCTAGCGGGGGCAGCTCAGCATGCACGCGGGAAGCACTATGGATATCCAACGAGTCATCGCTACGGATGCCGCATTGGCGTTGATCGAGACGCTGACGAAGAAACACGGCCTGCTAATGTTCCACCAGTCCGGTGGCTGCTGCGACGGCAGCGCTCCTATGTGCTATCCGCAAGGCGATTTGATTGTGGGCGACCACGATAAGCTGCTCGGAAAGATTGGTGGCATGCCGTTCTACATCAGCGGCTCCCAATTCGAATACTGGAAGCATACACAGCTGATCATCGACGTGGTGCCCGGGCGCGGCGGTATGTTTTCGCTCGATGGGCCTGAGGGAATGCGTTTTCTTACCCGCTCACGTTTGTTTGAAGAAGACGAATGGAAGCAGCTACAGCAACAGGAAGCGGCTACGGAAGAACGGTAGGTCCGAGGAAACCTGCAGCGAACTAGTGCAACAGGATCACGAAGGTTGACCTCTTTGTTCATGTCGGCATAGCCCATTCGGACATCGGCACCTAACGACGGCGACCTGCCAACGACCCCGGCTCAGCGTGCAAAGAACCGAGGGAGTGGCCGGATTAGCTATCCTTTCCCTTGCGTTTCTCGATATGTGGAGGCGCTCGTGCACCAGACCGATCTGTTGATCATTGGGGCTGGTCCATTCGGACTGGCGATGGCGGCCGAAGCCCAGGCGCTGGGCATTGATCACTTGGTGCTGGGGGAGCCCATGTCTTTCTGGCGAAAGCACATGCCTGCGGGCATGATTTTGCGCTCGGCCTGTGACTGGCACCTGGATCCGAGCGACCGCGATACCTTGGAGTCCTTCCTGAAAACGCGCGGGCAGACACCGACGGATGTGGAGCCCCTTAGCCTGGCGCTGTACTTAGACTATGCGCACTGGTTTCTGGCTCAAAAGGGGATCGTCTCCCGCAATGCGCACGCGGTCCGGCTCGACCAATGTAAAGGCGGTTTCCGGGCACAGCTGGATGGCGGTGACGAACTCGGCGCAGAACACGTGTTGCTCGCCCTTGGCTTTGCCAACTTCGCCCATACACCGCCGGATCAGGCGGCTATAGTTCCCGCCCCGCGCAGGTCTCACAGCTGCGATTGTTCTCAGCCTGGACGATTCGCCGGCCTTCGGGTGCTGGTCGTGGGGGGCCGACAGAGCGCCTTCGAGACTTCGGTGCTGCTGGCCGAGGCTGGGGCCTCTGAGGTGCACATATGCCACCGACATGATACCCCTGCCTTCATTCTGTCGGATTGGACCTGGGTCAATCCGATGCTGGAGCGAATGGCCCGACAGCCCAGTTGGTACCGCGGGCTGCCGCACGACGCGCGCGACCGGCTGAATGAGCGTTTCTGGGCCGAGGGCAGGCTCAAACTGGAGCCATGGCTCGCACCGCGCCTGCAACACCCTGCAATCCATATCCGACCCCGAACTAGCATCGAGGAGGTTGAGGAGTCGGCTAGTGCTTTACAGGTGCGTCTGAGCACGGGCGTGCAGTTGGAAGTTGACCACGTGCTCTTCGCCACCGGCTACAAGGTCGATCTGCAACGGGTGCCCCTCTTGGCGGACGGTAATCTGCTGAACCGCCTCGAGACTAGGGACGGATTTCCGATGCTCGATATCTCGTTGCAGACCAGTGTCCCTGGTCTATACATGACCAGTCTGCCAGCGGCGCGCGATTTCGGACTGTTCTTCGCCTTTACCTCCTCGGTGCGCACCTCGGCGCAGATCATTGGGCGGGCGTTGCAACAGGGCCGGATAGCGTGAGTGTGTGCAAAATAGAACTGTCCTTTTCCTTGCGGTAGTCGCTCCACAATTCATGGACGGTTTCAGCCGCAAAACGGACCTTCACCTCTAACGGCCTGTCCGACCGGTTTGGGTTGCGTCCTGCCTGTCGAAAGTCTGAACTCCAGCGACTGGAAACAGCGTTAAGCGGTAGTTGGGAATCGATGGGGCGCGAGTGGAAACAGCGGACTCTCGGGGGCACCCTACCGATTCGTAAGCTGTGCCTTGACGTTTTGGCAACACCGGGCGGTTCAAGATCGATCCGCTTTCGTCTGCTTCTAAGCATGAGCACGATAATCGATGGTTTCTTGGCTATTTCTGATCAAGAATATCGAAGGCGCTTACTGTATCCATCTGAAGCGTAACGAGTTGCAGCCTTGCCGGGGGAAAGTACGGGCTTTTCACGATATCTGATGGCATTGATTCGCAGGAGGTTTTTCTGCCTCCATCAAATAATTCCTTATCTGAAGCCGCTTTTTCACGGCACTGGCTCCCCGGAACGGTGAAAAAAAACACGGGAATCTCGTAGCCAGTGCTGTGAAGAAGTGGCAACCCTAAAACAGCCTGCACATGGCTCCATCCAGACCTCAACTCCCCCTTTACCCGAAAACATCCCTAGGCGTTGATATTGAAGGGATTCTTGGCTTCCAGCCGCAAAATTGGACAGTCGTTTCCGCAGAATGGGCGCATTTCGCGCTGGTTTTATGCAGCTCACACGTGGAGTCAAGCCTGACCGTTACCCTCGCGTTCGCGCTTTCGAAGGTGCGCTTGGGGCGTGTGCCTGTGTGTGCTGTTTTTCGGGGGAAACAGGGAAACGACTGTGGTCAGCCAAAAACACGTGAATTGGACAATAGACATTTATAACATATTGAGAAGAGGATCAGAGATCTGCGCTAAGAGATCCTGAAGATGGATATAATGAGTTTTTCTTAAAGCGCACGGTCCGCACCCATGCAACAGGCGCTCGCGCTTGAAAATGCCCCCGAGGTCCCGGAGCGCGGAGGCCACTGCATCGCCATAGGCAAAGGGTTGAGATTGGCGTTCGAGAACCCCCGCGAAGGGCAGGCCGTGCGCTATCGCGGCGACTGTGTGCCACGAAGGCACGCCGGAGGACGGAGTCCTCCGTGCAGCCATGCTGCACAAGTGATGGGGGAGGGCCCCCCGAAGCCGCCGTACAGGCGGAGGCTTCAAACCACCGTAAGCTGCCTCGGTCAAGAGCCGGGGTAGTGAGCGTTGCGGAAAAGGCAGGGCGAGACCCTGTCAGGTGAGGATCAGGGAGACGAACGCGAGTGAACCGCTGATGAAGTGTCGAAAGCGTAGGGACGAGGTCAAAACCGGGGGGTAGTCGTTACTCCGGGATGAGTCTGGAAGGCGCCTGTGTACTGACCAGACGGCCTCCGGCATGAAGGTGGCGTGAATCTGATCCAGGCGCTTGTGTGGAACGTGGGAACTTGTCGCTGCGATGCCAAGGGAGAAACCCAAGTGGAGGCCCCACAAGGGGGAGAGTACCGATGCGCAGCCCAAGGGCGGAGCAACCCGTAGTAGTGAGGAAGGTCCTGTAATGGGGCTGGAGCCAAGGGGTTGGCATCGTCCGGCTTGGAAAAGAGAACAACCGGAAACGGGAGGATTGTCTTGGAACAAGCAAAGCCGTTTTGTATTACCAAACGTCAGGTATGGGAGGCCTCCAAGCGAGTCAAGGCCAACAAAGGAGTGGCAGGAGTAGACGGTCAAAGCCTCGAGGAGTTCGAGCAAGACCTGGAAGGGAACCTCTCCAAGCTATGGAATCGCCTGGCCTCCGGCAGCTACTTTCCGCCACCGGTCCTGCGGGTGGAAATCCCCAAAGGAGACGGGCGGATGCGGCCGCTGGGAATTTCCACGGTCGCCGATCGGATCGCCCAGACGGTCGTCAAGCAGTACCTGGAGCCGGAGCTGGAGAAACCCTTCCACCCTGACTCCTATGGCTACCGGCCTGGCAAATCGGCACTGGATGCGGTGGGGATGGCACGTCAGCGCTGCTGGCAAAACGACTGGGTTTTCGATCTCGACATCAAAGGTTTTTTGGATCGTTGTTCATACTACCCCCCGGCTGATTTTGGGTCGTCAAAAAGGTCTGGCATTGCATTTGGAAGCTTTATTCTCAGGCCCTTACGCTTGCCTTGTGAGACATGGATGGCGTCGAGCTCGCCGCGCTTGACACGCTGCAACACGGTTTGGCGCGATACGCCGAGGATGCGCATCGCGTCCACCATAGGCACATAGCCCGCGGGTGCGTCGCCGGCAAGGCGTGCACGCAGTGCGTCGGTGACGACGATGCGCCAAGGGGCCCCCGGTGTGACTTGTTCTCCGGCGATGAGCCCGTCGTTCAGATGCCGGTGCAATGTGGACGGTGCCAAGCCGAGCACCTCGGCCGCCTCGCGGATCGTTAGGGGCTCGCCGGCGACGGGCTCTATCGGCGGGACGAATCGAGCAATGCCCCAATGGTTGCGCAGGCTGCTGACGCGATTGACGGTGAAAGCCAAGCCGGTCACGGTCGTGCGCTGCTGGCGATTGAGCACGCCTGCGATGATGGCATCCGGATAATGCACGGCCAAGCGGCGAATCAGCTCAACGGTGTCTTCGTCCGTGCGAACAGTGGCCGGACGTGATCGCGGCAATGGGATCGGGATTTCACTGATCAATCCGCCGTGCCAGCGTAACGTCAAACGGAGCTCGTGCGCTGTCGCGTGTGAGCATGACCTCTTCGAGGAATGCGCGCAGCAGCTCCTTGCGGTCGCGATCGGTGGTGGACGGCGCCGACCAGACCGCCTCGAGATCATCGGCGAGGCTGAGAATGGTGTCGCGTTCGCCCGGCGTCAGTACCGGTAGCTGCTGGTGTGTGCGTCGTTGCAGCTCCTGCTCGGCCGCATGGAGCGCCTGCAATGCCTGTTCCCAGGCGGCCTCCAGCCCGCGGGCGACGAGGCGGTTATCGGGATCGACGTTCTGATAGCGCCGCTGCGCGAGTTGTGCCTGGTAGCGTGCCTGTTTTCGCTTGACCACCTCACCAATGGCCGGCGTGCGCGTACCGTTCACCAGCACATCAAGGCGGTGCGAGTAACCCTGAAGGCACCATCGCGGCCCGACCGCACCTTGCCCGACGTCACCGTCACCGTCCTGCTCGCCACCGAGGCACAACCGCCTGCCGGGGAAGATCCTCTCGACTGGATGCTCTTGACCAACCTCCCCGTCGAGACCCCGGAACAGGCAGTCGAAAAGCTCTCTTGGTACCTTTGCAGATGGCAGATCGAGGTCTATTTCAAGGTCTTGAAAAGCGGCTGTCGGGTCGAGCAGCTGCAATTGGAGAAGCGCGTGCGCCTCGAGCCGGCGTTGGCCTTCTACATGATTATCGCCTGGCGTGTGCTGTACCTGACCATGCTCGGGCGCAACTGCCCGGAAATGCCCTGCAATACGGTGTTCGCCGATGAGGAATGGAAAGCCGTCTACCTCGTGACCCAGCGCAAACCACCCCGAGTGAGCCACCGTCACTCGACACCATGGTCCGCATGGTCGCCGGCCTCGGCGGCTTCCTCAACCGCAAAGCCGATGGATTCCCAGGCCCGAAAACGCTCTGGATCGGGCTGCAACGCGTCCCCGATTTCGTGCTCGCTCTCGAGGCTCAGCGCAGCATCGGGGAGAGTTGTGGGTAATGGTATGGCTACGGATGCGGCGCATGTTGGGTTTCAATAGCCTGTGCGGCTCAGGGATGAGTGACCATCACGCTCATGATCATGTCTCTTGTCCTCATGGGTTTCAATAGCCTGTGCGGCTCATGGATGAGTGACATGCCACTCAGGATCTGACGTATCGCGATCTCCGTTTTAATAGCCTGTGCGGCTCAGGGATGAGTGACGTTCGAGAAGCACATTCGACATATTCTGTGTGGTGGTTTCAATAGCCTGTGCGGCTCAGGGATGAGTGACCATATTCCAGCCTCTACGACCCCGAGATGACCGTGTTTCAATAGCCTGTGCGGCTCAGGGGTGAGTGACCACTATTCAAGAGTCGTCAATGTGACGCTCACTCGTTTCAATAGCCTGTGCGGCTCAGGGATGAGTGACAATATCAGTACTAACGAAGCATAGAAGTTTTTAAAAGTTTCAATAGCCTGTGCGGCTCAGGGATGAGTGACGCAGCTGGATCCAGAGTGGAGGAGGCCGTTCTATTGTTTCAATAGCCTGTGCGGCTCATGGATGAGTGACTCGAGGAATGGGCGTGGCCGCTTGGGTTGCACTTGTTTCAATAGCCTGTGCGGCTCAGGGATGAGTGACTAAGATAAGCCATGTGAAAGTCCATGAGGTGTCATGTTTCAATAGCCTGTGCGGCTCAGGGATGAGTGACACGACCTCCTCAAGAAGCTTGCCGACGACGAGCCGTCCGATAGTTTCAATAGCCTGTGCGGCTCAGGGATGAGTGACGGCCGCCTGGGACGGTGACCAAACCGGACCGCGGTTTCAATAGCCTGTGCGGCTCAGGGATGAGTGACAGATGCGCGCAAAATGGCTCGATATTGGAAGAGAGTTTCAATAGCCTGTGCGGCTCAGGGATGAGTGACTTAAGTCCGCACTCGCGGAGTTCTCCACTCTGGAAGTTTCAATAGCCTGTGCGGCTCAGGGATGAGTGACTAATTCGAATCTCCATGGATGAGGAAGATGTGTGTTTCAATAGCCTGTGCGGCTCAGGGATGAGTGACCTTTGAAGTGTTAGCCGAAGTCATCGTCGTCTTATGTTTAAATAGCCTGTGCGGCTCATGGATGAGTGACGTCAGAGGGGAAGAGGACAACTTCCTCGTCATTGGTTTCAATAGCCTATGCGGCTCAGGGATGAGTGACCAATAATTTGTTTCGTTGGGATCGCGGTTTTGGTGTTTCAATAGCCTGTGCGGCTCAGGGATGAGTGACCGTCGCTAAGGCGGCGCGCACCGACAGCCCTGTGTTTCAATAGCCTGTGCGGCTCAGGGATGAGTGACATCATGAGGGCATGAAGGTGTTCCAGCTCGTTGAGTTTCAATAGCCTATGCGGCTCAGGGATGAGTGACCCTTCGCGTCGCTCGACTGGACGAAGGCGGATGGTTTCAATAGCCTGTGCGGCTCAGGGATGAGTGACTTAAGGCCCGCGAGGCCTACCACTACGATATCTCCAGGTTTCAATAGCCTGTGCGGCTCAGGGATGAGTGAAATGCGGCAAGACGCGACCACATCTTACAGCTGTGTTTCAATAGCCTGTGCGGCTCAGGGATGAGTGACTGGTGTTCAGCGACCATTGGCGAACCCATTACCGTTTCAATAGCCTGTGCGGCTCAGGGATGAGTGACAGAAAACGGACCTCGCGAGAAAGCTCATGGAAATGTTTCAATAGCCTGTGCGGCTCAGGGATGAGTGACCAGATGTTGCGGCGCTTCGTTGCCGATGCGATGTTTCAATAGCCTGTGCGGCTCAGGGATGAGTGACTGATCATCCTTGGTCTACTCGGATCTGCTGGGATGTTTCAATAGCCTGTGCGGCTCATGGATGAGTGACCGTTCTCGCGCAGTGACCTCCACGTGAAGTAGGCCGGTTTCAATAGCCTGTGCGGCTCAGTGATGAGTGACTTAAACGGACAATCGGCCTTTGTAACTAACAACGTTTCAATAGCCTGTGCGGCTCAGGGATGAGTGACCACAGGACGGGAAGTCCCTCATCGCGTATCAACAGGTTTCAATAGCCTGTGCGGCTCAGGGATGAGTGACACAATTCCGTTGGGGGTAAACTTCGGTCCTCCGGGAGTTTCAATAGCCTGTGCGGCTCAACGATGAGTGACTCAGCCCTTGCGCTCCGAACCGTCACCGTATTGTGTTTCAATAGCCTGTGCGGCTCAGGGATGAGTGACGTATGTCGTGTGTCTAAATCACCGATTTTACCGGTTTCAATAGCCTGTGCGGCTCAGGGATGAGTGACCGGCTTCTTCCCGCTTCGTAAAAAGAAGACTATCAGTTACAATAGCCTGTGCGGCTCAGGGATGAGTGACTCGCGCGTTATGGCGTCCAGATCAATTACGTGTCGTTTCAATAGCCTGTGCGGCTCAGGGATGAGTGACAGGAAGAGGAGCTGGTCATGCCAGAAACCAACGAGTTTCAATAGCCTGTGCGGCTCAGGTATGAGTGACTGGCGGCACCGTCGTCATCGGGGTGTCCCCCAATGGTTTCAATAGCCTGTACGGCTCAGGGATGAGTGACAATCAATCGAAGCGCTCTTTCGGGAAGATGTTGAGTTACAATAGCCTGTGCGGCTCAGGGATGAGTGACCTTGGAGGGGTATGGGCGCACGAGAATAATGGACAGTTTCAATAGCCTGTGCGGCTCAGGGATGAGTGACATTTATGGCATCCCGTCCCAAGCGTTTTGCTTGTTTCAATAGCCTGTGCGGCTCAGGGATGAGTGACCAGGGTGTCGATATCGATCGCTTGGCCGCCTTCGCGTTTCAATAGCCTGTGCGGCTCAGGGATGAGTGACCCGGATTCATTGCGGGTCCGATCTCGGGTCTCCAGTTTCAATAGCCTGTGCGGCTCAGGGATGAGTGACATAGCATGTACCTGCCCACCAAAATTTGCGTACAGTTTCAATAGCCTGTGCGGCTCAGGGATGAGTGACTGGCACTCTTCTCACGGATGAGGAGATCTTACTTGGTTTCAATAGCCTGTGCGGCTCAGGGATGAGTGACTTGAATGGAACACGGTATTCCGACCGTGTAAATTCGTTTCAATAGCCTGTGCGGCTCAGGGATGAGTGACCTTGGGAGGGGCTGTGGAGATGGCCAAACATGGTGATGTTTCAATAGCCTGTGCGGCTCAGGGATGAGTGACACCATGCCCGGGAGTTCTTGCGTGGTGGATTTCACGTTTCAATAGCCTGTGCGGCTCAGGGATGAGTGACGTGAGCGCTATGAGCTGTGCGGAGAGCATCAGTGTTTCAATAGCCTGTGCGGCTCAGGGATGAGTGACTGGCCACGGATGGCTCCCTTCTCATTCGAATCTCCGTTTCAATAGCCTGTGCGGCTCAGGGATGAGTGACTAATCATGACCGAAGGTAATATTTAGCTCGATAGTTTCAATAGCCTGTGCGGCTCAGGGATGAGTGACCCGATAAGTTGTCGGCATTCTTCAATGACGCGCCAGGTTTCAATAGCCTGTGCGGCTCAGGGATGAGTGACAAGTGATCGGGCTCACGAAAGAAAGGAACGGTGTTGTTTCAATAGCCTGTGCGGCTCAGGGATGAGTGACGCAACACCCGTATTGGGTGCGGGTAAACCCGAGCGTTTCAATAGACTGTGCGGCTCAGGGATGAGTGACATGTAGTTTATGTTCCAACAAATGGCTGCATGAGTTTCAATAGCCTGTGCGGCTCAGGGATGAGTGACCTTATCATGGCCATTGAATTTTCCAACCATTTCTTGTTTCAATAGCCTGTGCGGCTCAGGGATGAGTGACACTTAGAACCCTGTGAGACTATATTGTCTCCAAACAGTTTCAATAGCCTGTGCGGCTCAGGGATGAGTGACTGACCATGCTAGAGCTAGATAAGAGCTGGAACGAGGTTTCAATAGACTGTGCGGCTCAGGGATGAGTGACATGATGACTTGGCGTCCTACTGGGATGCTCAACTGTTTCAATAGCCTGTGCGGCTCAGGGATGAGTGACCGCGTATCCATGATTAATACTGCTCAACCTTTGGAGTTTCAATAGCCTGTGCGGCTCAGGGATGAGTGACATGCCGTCACGCATCAGCAAGACAACGCCTTGAGGTTTCAATAGCCTGTGCGGCTCAGGGATGAGTGACTTGAAGCGAATCCGTGGACGCCAGATCAGCACATGTTTCAATAGCCTGTGCGGCTCAGGGATGAGTGACGTGTCAGAACCACGAAATCAAGTCTGCGCTAGATGTTTCAATAGCCTGTGCGGCTCAGGGATGAGTGACCTTACTACGTCATACGTTCGCGTCACTATCGATCGTTTCAATAGCCTGTGCGGCTCAGGGATGAGTGACACATCCCGGTCTATTATAACTGTGTCTGGGGGGCAGGTTTCAATAGCCTGTGCGGCTCAGGGATGAGTGACTACGATTGACACTGTGGTCCAAGTGGTTTTACTGTTTCAATAGCCTGTGCGGCTCAGGGATGAGTGACGAAGCCAAGGGGCATATGAACCTGTGCCTTCCCAATGTTTCAATAGCCTGTGCGGCTCAGGGATGAGTGACACCCTCCTTTGGTCGTCATCCCTGACGACATGGAGTTTCAATAGCCTGTGCGGCTCAGGGATGAGTGACAGCATCCCCAAATCCACCTTTGCAGACAATCCCTTAGACTGGCTGTTCGGCGGTACTCATAAGATCGGTCACTCATGGGTCGAAGTATACCTCCTTCGGAAGCACCTTGCTCACCTAACCTCCTGATTTATCCGGGGTGGCGCGATACGGCTGCGACCGAGCCGAGATTTTTTTTCCAACCCACGGAATCGATAGCCGAATTGTTAAAGATCTCGACAGTACCGTTTACGGAGCATCCGAATCGCCGCTCAACACATACGATCAGCACCGCGGGAAAGCCGGCAACATCACTGCCATCGAGGGTCGAGGAGGCTCCCCGGCAGGCCGCGCAGAGGCGATAGAAGCGTATGTTATCGTCGTCGCCGACGATTTCCACCAACTCCCGGCGGATGCCCTCGAGCGCGGCGCGATCTCGCACGGAGATCTCGAACACCGATTTCTGGACGCGATCGCCGTGACGCAGAAGGACCTTGCCAGCCCGTGTGCGAAGACCATCGTCGCTGATGTCGAAGCAGGCGACGTAGACCTCCATCAGCGGTTCACCCAGGCCGAAAACACCGGCCCGCCCCGCATCCATTGGATGAGCCGTCGGTTTTGTGCGTGCAGGTGCTGAAGCAGCGGGCGCGCCTCTTCTTCTCCGACCGCGTGCAGGGGGGTCTCGAGCCGATCCGAGAGGAGGGCCATGTAGCGTCGCAACGCGGGTGGATTGAGGCGGCATCCCAGACGCTCGTCGGTACGGAAGTCTCCGGGCTCGAGGGTGCCGCGGGTCACGGCGGTCAGGGCGACGCGCTCGACCAGGTGCCGGAAGGGCTCCATCAGGTCCGACGCCAGGGTTGCATGGGTGCCGTGGGGCTGGTGATAGAAGCCGGCCCAGGGGTAGAGACCGGACACGCGCACCAGGGTCTCCACGTGTGCGTAGAGGAGTGTGTAGCCCAGTGAGAGGAGGGCATTGAAGGGATCGCGCGGCGGGCGGCGGTTGCGCCCGGTGAAGCCGTAGCGTTCCGGGACCAGCGCCTTCAGGGCTCGGAAGTAGACGCGGGTGGCGTTGCCTTCCACGCCATTGAGGGCGGCGAGGTCAGTGGCGCTGCCGGCGCTCTTCAGGGCGCCCTGGAGGATGTCGCGCTCCTTGATGAAATCCCTCGGACGTCGCTGCCGGAGGACCTCGCGCATGTGGCGCACGCGCGCCATGACGACCTGCCGCGAGGCCAGGAGCGCGTGCTGCGGGTCCGCGAGCCACTCCTGCTGGCGCAGCCAGAGGGCACTGCCTTCCGCGCCGGGCACGCCGTTCCAGAGGGTGCCCTGGTAGGTGCCGAAGCCGCTTGCGAAGTGGATGGGCACGGATCGGCCGAGCGCGGCCCGCATGGCGGGGGTGGTGACATGGTGATTGCCGACCAGGAGCAGCGCCGAGAGTCCGTTCCAGGGGGTATCGATCAGGGTCTGGTCGTCGCGGGTCACGATGAGGCGCCCACCGCTGGTCGAGGCGAAGGCGCTCTTGCCGGTGACGATGACCAGGGTGCCCTCGTCGGAGCGCTCGCCCAGGCTCAGGCGCCCCAGCTCGTCCGTGTGCCCGCGCCGTGCCTCATTGGAGCCCTTGGGCTCGACCGAGGTGCCGTCCAGGGGCCGCGCCTCGCGGCGCCCGAAACGGGCTAGCCAGCTGTTGGGAGGCGGGGGCTTGGGGTGGGGCACCTCGGTCTGGCCGCCGCTGACGTCCAGAACCATGTCGTTCAGGAAGAGGTAGCCGAGGTAGCGGAACCCCTGGTCGAAGGCGACCGCCCGGCTCTTGTCCTCGTTGAGCGTCAGGCCGAGTTCCCGCAGGGAGCGGCGCACGGCGGCGCCTGCCGCCTCGGCCTGCTCGCGGCTCTTGCAGAGGACGACGAAATCATCGGCGAAGCGCACCAGCCGGAAGCCGGCGCTCTCCAGGTCGCTGTCGAAGTCGTCGAGCATGAGGTTGGCGAGCAGGGGGCTGAGCGGTGCGCCCTGGGGCAGGCCGCGCATGCGCTCGATGCGGAATCCCTGGTAGTCCACGGGCGCGCTGATCCAGGCCAGGATGAGACCGATGGCCGGATCATCGCGATAGAGGGCCTGGAGGCGGATGCGTAGGTGCTCCCAGTCGACGTTGTCGAAGAAGTCATCGATGTCGGCCTCGTAGACCCAGCGATAGCCCTCGCGCCAGGCCTGCTGGATGTCGAGGCTCGCCCCCTGGCGCGAGCGCCCGCGACGGAAGCCGTAGCTGCGCCGGTACATCAGGGGCTCGAGGGCAGGGGCCAGGACTTGGTTGAGGGCGCGCTGGGCAACGCGGTCCCAGAATGGGGGGATGGCCAGTGCGCGCAGCTCGCCGTCTTCTTCGGGAATGACGACGCCCTGCAGCGCGGCGGGCTCATAGCTTGCAGCCGCCAGACGCCCGGCGAGCCGCTCTTCTTCATCCGGATCGGGCAGGTCGGGGTAACGGGCGAGCCACCAGTCCTCCTCGGTCTGCTCCTTTTCGGCCTCGGGGGCGGGGTGCTTCCTTTCGATATTCTCGCGGATGGCGCTGTAGGCCGCGAACAGGTTCTCCATGCCGGAGGCGTGGTCCAGCAGGGAGGCGGCGGGCTCGGCGACGGTGGTGGTGGTCGCACCTTCGGGCGCTTCGAGGAGGTAGCGCCCCATGCCGAAGGCGCGCATCTGGCCGATGCCCAGGTACTGGCCCAGCACCAGCAGGCGCCACCAGTCCGAGGGGAGGTCGCGTCCCGGGCCGAGGGCGATCTCGCCGCTCATGCCGCCGATGGGATGGCTGTTGCCCGCCGCATCCCGGTAGTCGCTGTCGACCCAGAACAGGTGTCCGGCAAGGTCGGGCAAGGCCGGAGGCTCGTCCCGGGCGGGCATGGCGCCGCCGCGGCGGCGCGTGAGATCGGCAAGCGCATCGTACATGCGGCGCAGGAGCAGGCCGGCAACGAGATCCGGGACTTGGCGGCAGAAACGGGCCTCGCCCTTGGCCTGCCCGCGGGCTTCGGCATCCTTGAGCAGGCGCACGGGGCTGAGCCAGCGCAGGCGCACGAAAGGGGCGCCCGCCCACAGGGACGCCTCACCCTCCAGGCGGTCGTTGTCGTAGAGGGTTAGCTCATCGACGGCCTCGACTTGGTCCTCCGTGAAGAGGTCCTGCAGGGTGAGCAGACGCAGGTTGTCCCGCAGCGGCGCCCCGGCGTCGCGAACGGGAGCCGAGCTCGGCAGCGCGCGCAGCCGGCCGATCAGCCGGGCCAGCAGGTGCTCGCCGCCTGCCAGGGCGTAGACCGCAAAGCGGTAGCGCTCGCCGCGCGCATAATGCAGGCGCCCGGACTCGGGTGCGTCGACGGCGAGGTAGGTGTCCAGCTTTTGCCGTTCCGGCTGTTTCGGCGGGTCTAGCAGATTGCCCACGAAGGCATAGACCGGTGCCTGGTGGAAGAACCCGAAGTCGGATGCGGCGGTGAATTCGAGCGTGACCGCCAGGGCGCGGAGGGGGAAAAGCGATCCGAGCGACACGGTGTTGGAGTGGGGTTGATTGCTCATAGCATGCCTATTCCCAGCTCAACGCGTAGGGTGGGCATCGCCCACCAAGCGGCTAGGGTCCGCTGTGCAAACCACCGGGTGGGCACCGACCACCCGAGCGAGAGCCTTATCCTGGTATTCGGTGGGCGATGCCCACCCTACTAGGCTGCCTCCGTCATTCCCCGTCCGTGCCCGGATACCGGTCGTCTCTGTGCGCGCGCTCCACGGCATCCAGAAGCAAAGGGGCAAACCGAAACACGGCCTCGAACAGCTCTCGAAGATCTTCGAGCACGTACTCATGAGAGATCTGATTGCGTAGCTCGCGGATCTCGCGCCATTGTTCGGCGCTTGCGATCTGGCCGCGTTTTTCCGCCCGGTTGAGCCGGTCCAGGAGACTGCCCTCGTCCTCCAGAAGCAACGCGTCCTGGGCGCGGAACAGCTTCTGGACCAGGAGGTCAGCCAAGCGGGCGAAACGGGCGGTCAACGCCTCCAATTCCACGGCCAAGCCTTCCGGGATAGGGTCCGGGAGCGGAAACCTCTGGCGCACGCGCTCATATGAAGAGCGCAAAGCCGCAGCAGCACGCCCCGCTGCCGCAAGCTGCTCGCGGTAGTAACGAGCCCTCAGCTCGGACCTTCCGTTCTCCATATCTCCTCCGCACCTTCGCCGACCAGGGTTGCAAACGGCGAGGGGGAATCGGGTAAGTCCCAAACGATATCGATTTTCTGCTGCTCCACGCGGGAAAAGATCGCCAAACGCAATTGACGCGCCAGGGCGGTCAGGGGCTGTGCCGGCATCTGCTCCAGGCAGATGAGCAGATCGATATCGCCGCCCCTCTTTCCGGGATCGATCCGCGAGCCGAACAGATACACCCGGGCCGCCCCTAGCGGGGCCAGTACTTGAGTAAAGGCCGCGCGCAGGGCCGATGCATCCCGGGGGCTGAGACGAACGGTCGGTGCCCCCGACGAGGGGGTGGTTTGCGATTGCATGGGGCGGAGAGTAGCACAGGCCACTACGAGCTGGAGGCCGCCGAGCGGGCGGTGGGCTAAGCACATAGGACGTGGTGAGGAACGAACCACATCACATGCGGACGCTGCGGTTCGCAAGCTCACCACATCCTATAGCCTTGAAAGACGCATGACAATTGCCGAAGGTATAT
>Ga0210085_1000432_pt1 | contig 17598 bp, 23 predicted proteins | sample China_Galinas_PW_5_FD_184866 | JGI IMG/M metagenome (GOLD analysis project Ga0210085, IMG submission 184866) | Wetland microbial communities from San Francisco Bay, California, USA, that impact long-term carbon sequestration - China_Galinas_PWC_D1... | ecosystem: Environmental > Aquatic > Marine... | reverse complement strand
GCCGCCCTTCGCCTCAACCAGGCAAGGACTGAACTATTCCGTTCCATCAATCAAGCCCAAAAACCGGCCGCCTGAGGGGCTTACCTACCACCCCCCCTTCAGGCTCATTTCTGGATTGGAAAGGACTCCCCCTGCCCTGGCCCGTTGCTGGGTTTTTTTCGGCGCAACCGCCCGGAACGAGGTGCTGACCCGCCACGAGCTGGAATACGGATTGGTCTACGAGACACCGGTGGCCGATGCCGACCCGGAGGCCGGGAGCTATTTTCAGGAGTTCGACAGGCGTGTAATGCTCGGCATGTCCAACTGTGGATTCGGCCCGCCGAGCAGTGCCATCGTCGCAGACCGCCCGAGCACGTTCCGTTCCGTTGCGGACTGGAAGCGCGCCTTCAGCGGGTGGATTCGCGACCCCATCGAAAACTGTGTCTATCGCGCGACACCCCTCTTCGACCTGCGCGCTGCCTTTGGCTACGCGGCGCTGGTCCGGGAGCTTTCAGGTCACATCGACGCGGAAAAGCGGGAAACCCCCAACTTCGTGCGGCTGTTGGCGAACGACTCCATGGAGAACCTGCCCCCGCTGACTTTCTTTCACGGTCTGGTGATCGACGACGCAGGGACAGAGGCGCAGACCCTGGACCTGAGCACGCCACCTTGAGACCGGTAGTGGATGTCGTCCGCACGCTTGCCCTGGATATCGGCTGCACACGAAGCTCGACCCTGGATAGATTGAGAGACGCGACGGACGCCTTCGGCGATGAGGATCAGCTGCTCGCGGAGACCTCCGCGGCGTTCACGAACGCCCTGTACCAGCGGGCTCGGGCGGGATTCTCCGACGGCACGGACGGTAGCCACATCGACCCGCGCAAGCTGACGTGCTACGAGCAGACACTGCTCAAATCCGGTTTTCGGGCCGTCGTGAGGTTGCTGGAATTCGCCGCACGGCGCTACGGCCTGTTGCCACAATCATGAGCACATCCGAGCTTCCCCGAGCAGTCTCGGACTACCAGGGTCGCTTTGCATTCACCTGGCCGGGTGATGCCTCCTTGCGATCCGTGCGGTTCGTCGTGCTCGATTGCGAAACGACGGGGCTGGACCCGCGCAGAGACCGAATCGTCAGCATCGGGGCCGTCGCCGTCAGAGAGGCCCAGATCATCCTCGCCGACGCGTTCGAGGCCCTCCTGAAGGTCAGCTACAACACCGCCGCTACGCTCGTGCACGGGATCACCCGCGAGGAGACCCTCGATGCGCTGGACGAGCGCGAGGCCCTGCTGGGATTTCTCGACTACCTGCGCGACGGCGTCATCGTGGGCCACCACATCAATCACGACCTGGCCATGCTCGATGCCGCCTGCGAGCGCCAATTCGGCATGCACCTGAAAAACCGCCACCTCGACACCATGGGGCTGACACTGCACCTGCAGAAGGATGGTGCATTCGCCCCGGAGCCGCCAATCGCGGGCTTTTCGCTGGATGCCTTGTGTGAGCGCTTCGGGGTCGTTCCCTACGATCGTCACACGGCCGCCGGGGATGCCTTCCTGACGGCCCAGATCTTCTTGCGCCTGCTCCGCCGCGCAGAAGGATGCGAGCGAGCGACGCTCGATGCCTTGACGGAGCCTTGCGACCCGGAAGAGGATTGAGGATTCCGGTAAAGAGACATACTTCTCCAACCCCGACTCTTGGAAATTGGAGCCGAAACCATGCATATCTCCGAGCAGATCAAAGAAGATGCCCTCATTCTTCGCCTCCAGGGGCGGCTGGACAGCAACACATCCGAGCCTTTCGAGCAACGGATGACGGCCATCATCGATGCCGGAAACAGACGGCTGGTCGTGGATCTGACAAAGTTGGAATATATCTCGAGCGCCGGGCTACGGGTCCTCTTGATGGGTGCCAAACGGTTGAAGAATGAAGAGGGACGGCTGGTACTCTGTGGTCTGCGGGACCACATTCGGGAAGTCTTCGAGGTCAGCGGATTCCTGGATATCCTGACGGTGGTCGATGACGAGGATGCCGCGCTGGCTGCCGTTGTCGAGTAAAAGTCCAGCCGATGCGCCGGTGCTGCCCTCGCAATTTCCTCCGGTAGCCGGACGAATCCCGGACTGGATTCGCTACCGATTAGGAATGCCAATCCATGGGATAGTCGGACCTCAGGACTTCAATCGACCGAGAACCAGAGAGTTACTCGGTTTTGCGTGAGCTCTCGACGGTACTCGTAGCGGTCTGCGAGCGCCTTGACCAGGTGAACCCCCAGCCCCCCGATCTGGCGCTCCTCCAAACCCGAATCCAGATCCGGCGAAGGCGCTTCGGTAAAGGGATCGAAGGCTCGTCCAGAATCGAGCAGCTCGACTCTCAAGGCTTCCGGGATCAATTCCAGAGCGACGAAGATGGGGTCCGCCGGTGCCTCGTCCGCAATCCCATGGCGGATGACATTGACGAGCAGCTCTTCCAGACAGAGGTTCACCTTGCCCATCAAGGCGGATTGGATTTGGTGCCGCCTGCCGAAATCCCGCACCCAGGCTGCCGCCGCTGACAGGTCTTTCACATCCTTGCCGACATCCAGCCTCAGGTTCGCGGACATGGCGATCGACCACGAGAAATCAGCGAGTCAGGGAACATTTCGTCGCCCAATTGGACGCAGCACCCGGCAGCGGCCATGCGCTTGGCTCGTCTCTCTCTTTTTTTCGTCACGGGCCACATCACGGAAGAAGTCCGCGGTCACAAAATCCGGATGACCGCTGAAGGCGATGATAGTGAGCAGTCCCCAAATTGCAACCTGGCCTCGCTACAGATCCTGCTGACCTACGCTGCAAACAGACCCGTGTCGGGCCTGGCCGAGTAGCGGCGAGGCCCTGCAGCCTCGGATCACACCAGAACGACTGCCGCCGCGTGCAGAATCACCCAGACAAGGGCTCCGGCAGCCAGGTCGTCCAGCATGATGCCGATCCCGCCCGGAACCCTTTGGTCCAGGGCTCGGATAGGCCAGGGCTTGAGGATGTCGAGGACACGGAACAAGACGAATCCCGCCAGGATCCAGGGCCAACCCGGCGGGGATCCGGCCATGGCCAGGAGAAATCCGAGGATCTCGTCCCACACGATGGCCGAGGGATCATGCACCTTCAGCTCCCGCGCCGTCTTGCCGCAGGCCCAGATCCCGATCCCGAGCATCGCCAGAAGCACCGTAAGGTACCAGCCGAGCGGCAGGGGGCTCAAGAGCAGATAGAGAGGAACGGCGGCGAGGGTCCCGGCCGTGCCCGGTGCCCAGGGGATGAGCCCGGAGCCGAAGCCGTAGGCCAGCCAGTGATGGGGCCGGCGCCGGTCGAAGGTCGGTGCGCCCGGGTCTTCAGCATCCATCGGAAAAATGGTCGAAGCCGGTTGTCCTCGGAAGCCAGGTCGATCCGTCTTCGAGCAGACAGCGTAGCCCGGCCCTCTCCAGGGTACGCCCGACGACCCGGACGCCGAGACCGATCTGCTCCGCCAAGGCCGCCGCTTGGGCGCACCCCTCCTCGGGGATGCAGAAACAAAGCTCGTAATCGTCTCCCGACGCCAGCGGCAGCCCCCAATCGGCGCTCGCCGAAACCCGAGCCCTTACCTCCTCACCGAGAGGCAGATGGCTAAGCCGGATCTCGGCGCCCACACCGCTCGCATCCAGGATGTGTCCGAGATCCGCTGCTAGCCCGTCGGAGACATCGATCATGGCCGTGGCGATTCCCCGAAGTGCACGGCCAAGCTCGACCCTCGGGGTGGGACGCTCCAGTCTTGCACGCAAGTAGGCGGACACGGGCTCCCCGGCCTCGAGCAGCCGCAGGGTCAAACCGGCGTCTCCAAGGGTCCCGCTCACACAGATCAGCTCACCGGGTCCGGCACCGCTGCGCCGCACCGCACTTCCCTGGGGGACAAGCCCATGGACCTGCACGCTGATGGTGAGCGGCCCACGCGTGGTGTCCCCCCCCACGAGCTCGATGCCATATTTTGCGGCAAGCCCCCCCAAACCGCGGCTGAAGGCATGCAGCCAGGCCCGGTCCGCCTCGGGGACGGTGAGGGCCAGGGTCGCCCAGGAGGGCTCGGCACCCATGGCGGCAAGGTCGCTAAGGGAGACGGCGAGCGACTTGTGCCCCAGTCCTTCCGGATCGGTATCGGCAAAGAAGTGGACGCCCGCCACAAGGGTGTCGATGCTCACCGCGAGCTCGGACCCGTTCGGCACCCGCAGCAGGGCGCAGTCGTCGCCGACCCCCAGAGAAACATCCGCCCGGCGGACGCCGAGCCGCGAAAAGTGATCCCGGATCAGATCGAATTCGGACAATGCACCTGTTCCTTGGCCGGACCAGCGATTGCGCATGGATGCATCGCGGCTACCCACCTACGGCATCCACACCCGACTCGCCGCGGCGCGTGCTGCGGGCGACCCGGTCGAGGACGCCGTTGACGTAGCGGTGCCCCTGCTCGGCCCCCAGCAGTTTGGCCAAATCCACCGCTTCGTTGATTGCCACCCTGTAGGGCACAGAGGGGGAGTGGAGCAGCTCGAAGGCCCCGACACGCAGAATCGCGCGCTCCACCGGATCCACCTGCGCGATGGGGCGGTCGAGGGCCGCCTGCAGCCGGCTATCCAGCCCTTGCAGATTCGCGGGGACACCCAAGAGGAGCTGCTCGAAGAGCCCGCGGTCGTAGCTGTTCGCTCGCGCCTCGCCGGGGCTCGCCGGTACATCCACGTCCTCGACCAGGGACTCAGCGAGCTCGCTAACCCAGTCCGGGTCCTCCGAGAAGTGGCGGAGGATTTCCGCTGGATCCTGCTGCCCAGTGAGCTGCCACTGATAGAGGGCGAGCACGGCATAGAGGCGCGCCCGGCTACGGCGTCCGCTCATCTCAGCCCAGTTGTCGCAACAGATTCACCATCTCGATCGCGGAGATGGCTGCGTCCGCCCCCTTGTTGCCGGCCTTGGTGCCGGCGCGCTCGATGGCCTGCTCGATGCTGTCCACCGTGAGCACACCGAAGGCCACCGGGATCCCATGCTTCAGGCTCACCTGGGCAATGCCCTTGACGCACTCGCCGGCCACATACTCGAAATGGGGCGTCCCGCCCCGGATCACGGCGCCGATCGCGAGGATGGCATCGTAACCCCCCTTGGCGGCGATACGCTCGATGGTCAGGGGCATCTCGAAGGCGCCGGGAATACGCACGATGGTCAGATCCGAGGCCTCGGCACCATGGCGCTTGAGGGTGTCCACGGCACCCGCGAGCAGGCTCTCCACCACGAAGCTGTTGAAGCGGGAAACGACCAGGCAGAACCGGGCGTTGGTGACTTTCAGTGGGCCCTCGATCGTCTTGATGGTCATGGAACTGGCTTCTCCATGGGTTGTGGCCGGTTCATAAGGGGCCGTGGACATACGGCAAGCAAGAGCGCATGCGCACGACGTCCCTTATGAGATCTCTAGTTCTTCGTCGATCCGTTCGCTCATGTTCAGGTCGGATTCGCGGCAACTGCCCCGTTTCCAATTGCCTCGATCTAGGGGGCATCGCCCCCCACGTACTCCACGACCTCCAGCTCGAACCCGGAGATGCCGTGCATGGCCTTCGGGGCGCTCATGACGCGCATCTTGCGCACCCCGAGGTCGGCCAGGATCTGGGCCCCGATACCATAGGTCCGCAGCTCGCTGCGGTCCTGCCGACGCTGGGGGACCGGCTCTTCCTTCTCGTAAAGGTCGAAGTCTCGGAGCCTGGTCAGGAGGTCCTCCGCACGATCCCGGTTACGCAGGACGACGATGGCGCCCTCGCCAGCCTCCGCGATCCGCCGCATGACATCCCTGAGCGGCCAGCCGCATCCGAAGTGATCGACGCCGAAGAGGTCGCACAGACTGTTTTGCAGGTGCACCCGGACCAGGGTCGGCCGCTGCGGCGAGATCTCGCCCAGGGTCAGGGCGAAGTGCAGGTCGTTGTCGATGGTGTCCCGATAGGCCGAGATCTTGAAGTCCCCGTGCTCCGTGGACAGATCGCAGGTGCACTCGCGCCGCACGGACTTCTCATGGGCTACCCGGTACTGGATGAGTTGGGCGATGGTACCGATCTTGAGGCCATGGACCGCGGCAAAGGCCTCCAGATCCGGACGCCGGGCCATGGTGCCGTCCTCGTTCAGCACCTCGACGATGACCGCCGCCGGCTCCAGGCCGGCCAAGCGGGCCAGGTCACATCCTGCCTCCGTGTGGCCAGCGCGCACAAGGACACCGCCCGGCTGCGCCATCAAAGGAAAGACATGACCCGGCTGCACCAGATCGTGTGGCTCGGCCTCCGGTGCCACGGCTGCGAGCACGGTGGTCGCCCGATCCGCGGCCGAAATACCTGTGGTAACGCCTTCGGCGGCCTCGACGGAGACGGTAAAGGCCGTGGCATGCGGGGAGCCGTTCTCGCTCACCATGAGCGGCAGGCGCAAGCGCCGACAACGCTCCTTGGTGAGGGTGAGGCAGATGAGGCCCCGACCGTACCTGGCCATGAAGTTGATCGCCTCGGGTGTCACCTTGTCCGCCGCCAGCAGCAGATCGCCCTCGTTTTCCCGATCCTGGTCGTCCATGATGATGACCATCTTGCCCTGGCGTAGGTCTTCGATGATCTCTTCTGTGGTGTTCAGGGCCATGATGTAACGCTTACCGCTGTGCGATGAAACTATCCAAGCCCGGCAGTTTAGCAAATCCTAAATCTTGCAGCCCGGATGATCTGCTATCGCAAGAACCCGTGCTCGGCGAGGAATTCCGCCGTGATGCCCTGTGCCTCTGGATCGGCTGCCCTGTCGCCGAGCATGAGCCGTTCCAGATAGCGGGCGAGCAGATCCACCTCGAGGTTGACCCGGGTGCCCAGCGCGTATCCGCTCATGATGGTCTCTTCCAGGGTATGGGGAATGATGTTGAGATCGAATTCCCGTCCGCTGACGCCGTTCACGGTCAGGCTGATACCGTCGACGCTGATCGATCCTTTGTGGGCGATGTAGCGGGCCAGCTCCGCCGGGGCCTCGATTCGAAATTGGACCGAGCGCCCATCCTCCCAGCGACCGGTCACCCTCCCGACCCCGTCCACGTGGCCGCTCACCAGATGGCCCCCGAGGGGTGTGGCGAGGGTCAGGGCCTTCTCCAGGTTCACCCGGCTCCCTGTCTTCAGATCCCCGAGCGTGGTCAGAGACAGAGTCTCGCGGGAAACGTCTGCGGCGAAGCTCGGCCCCTCGACCACCACCGCCGTCAGGCAGACGCCGTTGACCGCGATGCTGTCGCTTGGGACGACGCCCGCCATGTCCAGCTTGCCCGTTCCGAGGCTCAAGCGGACATCGCCGCCGCGCGGCTGCAAGGCGCGAATCTCTCCTAGGGCTTGGATGATTCCCGTGAACATAGCCTGATCGCTCTCATGTCGTTTGAATTTCCCGCTTACCCATCGGACGCGAGAAAGAGCTGTAAGTACGGAAGGTTGCCGCAGAGAAAAACCGCTTCTCTCTTAGATGATGCGGTTCGCTCCGCTCACAACATCCTACTCGCTGACCTCTGCCCTGATCCGCAGATCCGGCCCGACCATCCGCAGGTCTCGGATCGCGAGCGCGATGCGGTCCTGCATCTTTTCAAGCCCCGGCAGCCGGAACAGTCCGCGGGCATCGTCGCCCATGAGGTGCGGGGCCAGATACAGCACGATCTCGTCCACCAGACTCGCCTGCAGGAGCGCCCCGGACAGGGTCGGCCCCGCCTCCACCAAAACCTCGTTGATCTCCTCGCGGGCCAGGTGACGCAGCAGGGATTCCAAGTCCAGACGGCCCCCGCTGCCGGGGCAGACGTAGACATGGGCACCCGCCGACTCCAGCTGCATCCTGCCATGCGGCCCCCGATCCAGGCAGGCGATCAAGGTCTTACCGGGAAGGCTGAGCATCCAGGCGCTCACCGGGGTGCGCAGGCGGCTGTCGACCACCACGCGCAGGGGTTGGCGCACCCGCTCGCCCGGCTCCATCCCCGGTAGCTCCTCCGCCTCCAAACGCACGTTCATGGAGGGGTCGTCGGCCAACAGGGTGCCGATCCCGGTGAGGATCGCGGAGCTGCGCGCGCGCAGCCGCTGCACGTCCCGGCGCGCCTGCTCGGAGGTGATCCACTTGCTCTCCCCGCTGGCCATGGCGGTTCGTCCGTCCAGGCTGGTGGCCAGCTTGCAACGCACGTAGGGCAGCCCCCGCTCCATGCGCTTGACGAAGCCGGGATTCAACCGCCGCGCCTCGGCCTCCAGCACCCCCACCTCCACCTCGACACCAGCAGCGCGCAGCTTCTCCAACCCCTTGCCTGCCACCAGGGGATTCGGATCAACCATCGCCACTAACACCCGAGTCACACCTGCCTGCAGCAGGGCGTCGGCACAGGGCGGGGTCTTTCCCTGGTGGCAACAGGGCTCCAGGGTGACATAGGCGGTCGCACCACGCGCCCGATCCCCTGCAGCAGAGATCGCGTTGCGCTCAGCGTGGGGCTCGCCGGCGCGGCGATGCCAGCCCTCGCCGACAACCTCCCCAGCGCGGACCAGGACGCAGCCTACCCGCGGGTTGGGATGGGTCGTGCAGAGCCCCAGGCGCGCAAGGCGGATCGCCCGCGCCATGAAGACAGAATCGTCTCTCAAGGCTTCTTTTCCAGGTCGGCGAGCAAGTCCAGCTGGTGGCGCCGGACCTCGGGGGTCGGTTGCCTCTCGAGACTCTCGATCTCCTCGCGGAAGGCGGCGACGTCCTCGAATTGACGGTAGACGGAGGCGAACCGCACGTAGGCGACCTGATCCAACCCGCGCAGCTCGTCCATGACCAGCTCACCGATCTTGCGGGACGAGACTTCTCCCTCGCCACTGGAGACCAGCCGCCGGTTGATGCGGGCCAGGGCCGCGTCGACATCCTGGGTGCCGACGGGGCGCTTCTCCAGCGCCCGCATCATGCCCGAGCGCAGCTTGCGCCCATCAAAGGGCACGCGCGAGCCGTCGCGCTTGACGACACGCGGCAGATTGAGCTCGGCGGTCTCGTAGGTCGTGAAGCGCTCCTTGCACAGGGTGCACTTGCGGCGGCGGCGCACCTGATCGCCCTCCCCCGACAGGCGGGAGTCGATGACCTTGGTGTCCTGGGCTCCGCAGAAGGGACAGCGCATGTGGATTCAACGCAGACCGGACGCGCAGCCCGATGCCGAGCGCCGGGCTCCCGGATCGATGCCTCTTCCGCACCCTCCGAGCCGGCGAGGCATCACCGCTCGTACACGGGGAAACGGGCGCAGAGCTCCAGCACCTTCGCCTTGACGCCGTCGATGACGGCCTGCTCCCCCCCCGTATCGATGATGTCGCACATCCAGTCCGCGAGATCCCGCACCTCGTTGGTGCCGAAGCCGCGGGTGGTGACCGCCGGGGTCCCGACGCGGATGCCGCTGGTGACGAAGGGCGACTGGGGATCCCGAGGCACCGCGTTCTTGTTCACCGTGATGTTGGCCGCCCCCAGCCAGGCGTCGACGTCCTTGCCCGTGAGCCCCTGCTCGATGAAGCTCACCAGAAAGAGGTGATCGCTGGTACCGCCGGACACCACCTCGTAACCGCGGGAGATGAAGACCTCCGCCATGGTCTGGGCGTTGAGCAGGACCTGCTTCTGATAGGCCTTGAACGCGGGCTCCATCGCCTCCTTGAAGGCGACCGCCTTGGCGGCGATCACATGCATCAGGGGACCGCCCTGGGTCCCGGGGAAGACCAGGGAATTGAGCCTCTTCTCGATCTCCGGATTGGACTTGGCGAGGATGAGGCCGCCGCGGGGACCGCGCAGGGTCTTGTGGGTGGTCGTCGTCGTGACGTCCGCGACCTGAACCGGGCTCGGGTACAGATCCGCTGCGACCAGGCCCGCCACATGGGCCATGTCCACGAAGAGGAAGGCGTCTACCTCATCGGCGATGGCGCGGAAGCGCCGCCAGTCGACCACCCGGGAATAGGCGGAGAAGCCGGCGACAATCATGCGGGGCTTATTCTCCCGCGCGAGCCTCTCCACCTGGGCATGGTCGATCTCCCCGGTAGCAGGATCCAGCCCGTATTGCACCGCATCGTAGAGCTTGCCCGAGAAGTTCGGCTTGGCCCCGTGGGTAAGGTGGCCGCCGTCGGCCAGGCTCATGCCGAGGATGGTGTCTCCGGGCTGGCACAGGGCCATGTAGACCGCGGCGTTGGCCTGGGAGCCGGAATGAGGCTGGACGTTGGCGTAGTCCGCCCCGAACAGGGCCTTGGCCCGCTCTACGGCGAGCCGCTCGGCGACGTCCACGTGCTCGCAGCCGCCGTAGTAACGCTTGCCGGGATAGCCCTCGGCGTACTTGTTGGTCAGCACCGTGCCCTGGGCCTGCAGGACCCGCGGGCTGGCGTAGTTCTCGGAAGCGATCAGCTCGACGTGCTCCTCCTGGCGGCGCTCCTCGTCCCGGATCGCCTGCCAGAGCTCGTCGTCGTAACCCGCAAGCTGCATGGTCTTGTCAAACATGGAATCTTCCTCGGCAACAGATGCCGGTAGTGTAACCTCTTCCCGTCCGCTGCCGGTCGATTATGGCTGCCGTGGGGAGGGGCCGCTTCGGAAGCGGATCAAAGCTCGCGCAATCCCAGCACATCCTGCATGTCGTAGAGTCCATTTCCCTTGCCGGCAATCCAGCGCGCGGCACGCACAGCTCCTCCGGCAAAGGTCATGCGGCTGGATGCCTTGTGGGAGATCTCCACCCGTTCGCCCTCCGCCGCAAACCACACCGTGTGCTCGCCGACCACGTCACCGGCGCGGATAGTCTCGAAGCCGATGGTCGGGCGCGCCCGCGCCCCCGTGTGCCCTTCGCGTCCGTAGACGGCGACTTCCTTCAGGTCCCTACCCAGGGCCTGGGCGATGACCTCCCCCATTCGGAGCGCGGTCCCGGAGGGGGCGTCCACCTTGTGGCGGTGATGGGCCTCGATGATCTCGACGTCGACCGTGTCTCGCAGCACCCGGGCGGCCACGTCCAGCAGCTTCAGACACAGGTTGACGCCCACGCTCATGTTGGGGGCAAAGACGATGCCGATCCCCTCCCCCGCCGCCGCGATGGCCGCGCGCTGAACGGCGTCGAGCCCGGTGGTGCCGATCACCATCGCCTTGCCGGCGCGGCGACACAGCGCGAGATGGCGCATGGTCGCCGCCGGGGACGTGAAATCGATGAGCACGCCGAAGCGGTCCAGCACGGGCTCCAGGTCCGCGCTCACCTCCACGCCCAGGCGCCCGACGCCGGCCAGCTCGCCCGCGTCCGCCCCCAGCAGGCTGTTCCCGGGCTGCTCGGTGGCGGCGCCGAGGCCGAGCCCTTCCGCCTGAGTTACCGCCTGAATCAGGGTCCGCCCCATGCGTCCGCCGGCACCGGCGACCGCGATTGCGATGTTAGTCATGAACATTCTCCGATTGGGGGGCTCAGTTGCGGTAGAGACCCATGAACCCTTCTCCTGAAAAGCCGTTCATCCGCCGGCTTCCCACCAGTATGACGGGAACGCCGGTGGCCTTCATGCGCTTCCACTCAGCTCTGGCCTTCGAGCTCTTCTCGACGTCCAGCTCCCGGAAGGGAATGCCTTCCGCCTTGAAGAAGCGCCTTGCGCGCGCACAGACCCCACACCAGGAGGCGCTGTACATGACCACCTTCTTCGAGCCCCCGGATTGCGGACGCCGGGTTTGGCGGTCCTGGCTCCCTGCGGGCAGCTCGATGCTGACCGCCTCGTAGGTGTTGATCGGCGGCAGCTCGACCTCTTCGGCGCCGCCCTCGACCGGCGGACGGTCCGAGAGCTGGACCCGGCCATCCGCATCGATCCACTTGTAGATCTCTGCCGGGGCGGGCATCGACGCGATCAACAGGAAAACGCAAAACGGGACGAGCCCGAGGGACGCTAGCAGCTTCCAAAGAGCAGGCCCGATCGGGTGCAATCCTCTCATCTCCGTCATTCGCTGTCGTTTACCTTTAGATAGGCCAGGTTTTCGATATTGAATGACTTCGGATCGATCCCAAAGGTGTCAAAGGCCTCGCTCCCATCGCAGGTGTTCCCTTCGAGCAACATGGTGAGCTGATCTCGGGTGATCGGGAAGAAGGCGAAGCGGTCGAACAGGGTCGCCAGGGACCGGATTCCGAAAGCCGGGGCCGGCAAGGCGAACAGCTTGCGTCCGGTTGCCGTCGCGATGATCTGAAGGATCTGCTTCCAGGTCAGCTCCTCCGGTCCGCCGAGGGGGAAGGTCTTGCCGATGGCGCGTGGGTCCTCGAGGCTCGCCACGAAGGAATGGGCGACGTCTTCCACGTGCACCGGCGACATGGCGTAGCCGCCCGGATTGCTCGGCCAAAGCCCTTCATAGAACAGGGGGGCGGGCAGAGGCGCCTTGATGATGTCCCGATACAGCTGAGTGGCAAACTCCTGCTTGCCGCGCGGATCTCCGAACAGGACCGAGGGCCGGAAGACGGTCCAGTCCAGACCGGTCGTCGCCAGGTATTGCTCGGCCTCGAGCTTGGTCCTCTGATAGGCCGTGCCATCGGCGCGCACGCCGTTCGCACTCATCAGGAGGAAGCGCCTCGCCCCTGCCGCGACGGCAGCATCCATGGCCCGCTTCGCGCCCTCCAGTTGCAGTCCGGAAAAGCTGATGCCGCGGGCGGGATCTTCGCGCAGGATACCGATGTTGTAGATGGCCGCGTCGGCCCCGTCCAGGGTAGCGGCGATGGCTTCCCGATCCTCGATGTAGCCCGGTGTCAATCTGCACCGCTCCGGTTGCTCCAGCTTCCCCTCGCTCCCCGGACGAGTCAGGACCAAGGGTTGATGCCCGGCGCTGAGTAGAGCATCGATCAGATAGGTTCCGACGAACCCGGTACCACCGAAAATCGCGACTTTCATGTTTCTCGCTCCGTTAGCCGATTCCGAGATCCCGCCTACGGGAGATTCGATTTTTCACCGCTCGGTCTTGCGCCCCGGCGCATGCCGGAGGACAGGCCCATACGGAATTCTCCGAGGACTCTGTTACAAGAGAAAGCTAGCACAACCACGGATTCCGATGCTGGAGGGGGACAGCATACGGATACGGCTACGCAAGTCCATTACAGCGTCCCGGGTCGAAGACGGCTCTGGCCTCTTGCGCTGCGATCTTCCCGCGGAGCGCAGATTAGCGGATTTCGATGTGATCGACGCCATGTGCAAGCGAGACGATGATCGCCCTCGATACCTACATCCTCGCGCGCTTCTATTTCACGGCCCTCTCGCTTATCGAGCTGTCCGCCTCGATCTGTTTCTTCGGTCGTCCCCGTCTGGAGAAACCGACCGCACGGCCAAGCGCCTGCTCGATCTGAGCACGGAAGCGGTCGTTTCCAAGAGGAGTCCCGGTCTGTAGAGATTCGCGCAGTTGCGTGATTGTGCTTTGGTCGAGGTGAGACTCGAAGAGTGCTCGGTATGCACTCCGGCGATCGCTGTCGGAGCGCCCGAGAGCCAAGTAATCGGCGTGGGCGCTGAGAATCGGGTCTTCCTCACCGATCGCATTGCCACGGTAGCTCGACCAAGTGTAGTCAACCGGTTCCTCTACCATGCCATCCCGAACCGGATTCAACTCGATGTAACGATAGCACGCGAGCAGGTACGAGCGGGCCTGAATCAAGCTGGACTTGAAGCGTCCCTCCCACAGGGTTCCGGTGCGTCCGTACTCGTGGTTGACGTAGGGGACATAGCGCCGCCCCAGATACTGCATCATGCGGCTTACTCCCTCCCTGTCCTGCGGTGTTACGAGCAAGTGCACGTGATTGGTCATCAGAACATAAGCATGGACTGCGCAGTTCCACCGCTTTGCCGCCTCGGCGACCCAGCCCAAATAGGCCCGATAGTCGTTGTCAGTAAAGAAGATCGCTTGGCGATTGTTGCCCCGTTGGACTACATGGGTTGGTATATCGGCAACGAAAAACCTTGGCTTGCGAGGCATCGTTAAGGAGATCCTCCGGTAGGCATGCCTGGAGGATAGCACATATTAGGGCTCTGACCCCTTTAACGCTACTTCCTGACGACCACAAGCGCGTATGGTCGCGAGAAAAAATGTCGTGCCGTTGATCGGGGTCAGCTAAATGGCGACCCCTTTTCTCCTGGATAACGGAGCCTTCAGGCTTTCCTCCGTAATCTCCCGGTTGATGAACTTGCGTGCGGATTACTGGTGGGATGCTGCGGCCCGGGAATGGCATCGGAGAAGATCGGCCCCGCCGAAGGTGACGCGAAACCACATCTTGAAGCTCTCATCCCCTAAGCACCAAAAATTGGCCCCTCAGCTCATCTACTGTGCTCCCCGCAAGGTCGCCGCCATCCACTAGCTGGCTCTCGGGGTGGAGGGCTGTACGGGGCTCTCAGGGGCTCATGCAGAGAGTGACTCGCTAGGCGAGTCACCCTGTCTCAGGCATCAAAAAAACGATGACTCTATGTTAGCTGGCGCTTATAAGGGCACCTCGAAAAATTGCCATTTTCGCTGATCACGCGACTCTAACCCGTTGATAACCTAAGATCGCGTTTTCTCGAAACTGAATTTTTCGAGGTGCCCACAAGTCAGCTCGCGGGATCGTCCGATTCTTCAGTATCATCCATTTCCGGAATGACTAGTGGAAGAGTTAGGCGCAATCCCATCCGAGCAAATGTATTCAAAATGTACTCGCGCAACGGTAAGTAGACTTGTGTCGCAGCCCACTTATAGCACGCAACGAATTGATCGAGCGAGAACTCGATGCCCTCTGTTGCTAGAAACGTTCCGCGCATTTGAGCCTCAATGGTGAACGCCCTGTCTCGTTCGGATTCGTTTTCATCCTCCCCGCCTTCCTGGCCGACCACCGATACCGTAAGCAACACGCTACCAGCGTTTTTCTCGTTAACCTGGCCGCTGCCAGCGACTCCAAATTCAGTGTTAACCTCAAACTTGACATTCCCCCCCTTGATCTCTTCCTTAAGAACGTCTACGGATGCTTTAACCAGCCTTAGCGACGTTAATGAGAGATTTTCGCAGGGATGCGTCGAGCCCATTGATCAACTTCCTCGTGTGCCGAGTAAACGAATGTAGTAGACGGTTCTTTAAAAACCTCGATGGTATACGGTAGAACTTCAGAAGCAAGTATCGCACGCATATGTTTCACGCGGCGAATGGTATCCGGCGTCTTTAGCTTTTCCTCAATCGCTTTCTGTACAAACTGATTTAGCGACATATGGATGTGGTAGGCTGCCCGTGCAGCATCCCGATGCACATCTTGAGAAATCCGAACCTGAAACTGACCGCTGAATGGTTTGTCAGGATCTTTCTTTAGTTCTGCACATGTTTCTAGGTAGTCGTCGACGGCCTCACGAAAGCATTCCGTCAATTCAGGAAGCGTATTACCTTCATAGGTTATGTGATCTCGAACGAACAGCACGCGACCATGGAGGCAGTCGTCCTCAACGCTTGCTTCAATCGAACCCTCGTATCCACGGTGTTTTAGCGTCTGATTATTCATCGATGCGACCCACCTCTTGCAAGACTTCGAGTAAATCGTCTACCTGGTAAATTTTCAGAGTATTTTCCGGATGGGGCTGTGATATTTGAAAATATAGCCCGTCAGGGCGGCGGAACTTACGGTGAGAACCACGTCCGGTTCCCGTCTTCTTGACCTGCTGAAATCCGTGATGCTCTAGCAACCTGACCGCTTCGTCCCAAGTGAAATCCTTCGGACGACATTGTAATCGGCACATGAGCTTGTCGATTCTCGACATGCATTGTTCCCATGAATATCGGATCTTTGCAACTAAATTCTAGTTGCATTTCCGCAGAAAAAAATCCTAGCGAGTATGCCTCAATATATCGGTGGCCCCGCGTTCTTACTGGTACAACATGTTGATTTCCCGCCGGGAGTTGAACCTTAACCTCCCGAGAGTCCCCGTACAACTCCCCACCTTACAGTCCGACCTTGAATCCTGACTAGCCCTTCGTGGTGCCTTAGCGGTCGATTTTCGGGAAACGGGTGGCTGAAGACGAACGGCGAGGACGACATTCTTGTCGTTCGTCTTCAGCACGTAGGTTGGACCACTTGGCCCAACGTTTTGACCCAATCTGAAGCCGCTCTGCCCGCTTCCGAACGCGCGCCCGCTCCGTGAGCATCGGCGAGATCCGGGGACAATATATGGAGTTCGAGTGATTGGGGAATATCGGATGTTCCTTCCGTTACGACTCGATTCGTCGCTCCGCGCTTGCCACAGAATCGCAAGACGCGCTCTGGCGGATTTCCGAGCTGATTGGCAGAAATTGAGACAAACCGAGGGTTGGATTCGGGCTAGAGAAGACGAAAATGGGTTGGCGTACTTTGACTATGGTAAACAAAATGCGGGATAAACCCCGTCGTGGGTCTATCGCCCGTGGCGCTTCAAGGGCTCGAAACGCTCGATGTGGAGCTCCCAGCAATTTTCGGCGGCGTCGAGCACGATGCACGATGGCCCACCGAAGGTCCGTGCCAGGCCCGCGGCGCCGGGGTTGAGCACCCAGGGCTCGCGATCGAGGTCGGCGATCAGGCGGTGGCTGTGCCCATAGACGATTGCGCGGACATGAGGGAAACGATGGCGCAGGCGCTCGTGGCGATTCCGGACGGCGATCTGGTGACCGTGAATGATTGCCAGCGTCCCGCCGGGCAGCGCAAGGATATCCTGCTCGCACAGGCTCTCCAGTAAGTGTCGTTCCTCGGACGGCCACTTGTGGGGGCTATCATTGTTCCCGGTAACGGCGATGACCCGTCCCCGGCGGGGGCGCAGGCGCTCAAGCACGCCGGCATTTCCAATGTCCCCACCGTGGACCGCCAGGTCGCAGTCGGCCACCAATGCCTCCACTCGGTCATCCAGTTGGCCGTGCGTGTCCGCGAGAATGGCTACTCGAATCACGGGACCGGTATTGTGCCTACGCGCCCGGATCTCCAGTCAGACGGATCGCGATCGCCTCCATCGCCTTGCCTCCTTTCGTCGCAGGTTATGCTTCGGAAACTTTGGAGAAATGTTCATGAGGCCGCCACTCGATGTCTGACAAACCAGAAGACGAGCTGGATACCTTGACCGCCGGGCCGTCCGATGCGGATTGGACCCTGATCCTGGCCCATGGTGCGGGACAGGGCATGGACTCGCCTTTCATGACGCAAATCGCCGACGCGCTGGGACGGGCTGGAGTACGGGTGATCCGCTTCGAGTTTCCGTACATGGCCGAGATGCGGCGCACCGGCAAGCGCAAGCCGCCGAACCGGGAGCCTGTGCTGCTGGAGCGCTGGAATCTGGTCATCGATCGGGAGCTTGCCGCCGGCACCGACCCTCGGCGACTGCTGATCGGGGGCAAGTCCCTGGGTGGGCGCATGGCGAGCCTGATCGCCGACGAGCGTGGAGTCGCCGGGCTGGTCTGCCTCGGCTATCCTTTCCACCCGCCGGGAAAGCCCGACCGGCTGCGCACCGAGCACTTGCGGGACCTGCGCACGCCGACGCTCATTTACGTTTAGGTCACCTGACCGGTAGGCCCGGATTTCCGGGTCTGCTGTACCTGGCAAGGGAGGGTGTCCGCTCCAAAACTGTGAGGTAGCAATACCTTTGGGACAGTGCACAACAGGAGCAGACAC
>Ga0210085_1000431_pt1 | contig 17600 bp, 11 predicted proteins | sample China_Galinas_PW_5_FD_184866 | JGI IMG/M metagenome (GOLD analysis project Ga0210085, IMG submission 184866) | Wetland microbial communities from San Francisco Bay, California, USA, that impact long-term carbon sequestration - China_Galinas_PWC_D1... | ecosystem: Environmental > Aquatic > Marine... | reverse complement strand
CCCCGCCGTGCCGGTGTTGCGTGTTGGCGCGAACAAGGTCGCGCGCGAGCTCGGTCACGTCGACCTGACGCTGCGTCCCGGCCTGGAGGTCCTTGACCTGCACGTGGCCGCTGTCGAGCTCGTCGCCGCAGATGACCGCGAAGTGGGCCCCGGCCTTGGCCGCACCATCGAGCTGCTTGCCCAGGCGACGCCCGGTCAGATCGGCGCGACAGGCCAGACCTGCGCCGCGCAGCTCGGTGGCCAGTTGCAGGCGGACCACCGTGTCGTCGGGGTCGGCACCTACGACCACGACGGCCGGTCGCCAGGGCTCCGGCGCCGGACGGCCCGCTTGCTCGGCGAGGGCCAGGGCGACGCGGTCGAGGCCAAGCCCGAAGCCGATGCCGGGCGTCGGCTGTCCGCCCATCAGCTCCACCAGTCCGTCGTAGCGGCCGCCGCCGCCGAGCGCCTGCTGCTGTCCCTCGGCCCCGGGCCGGTAGAACTCGAAGGCGGTGCGGGTGTAGTAGTCGAGGCCGCGCACGAGCGTGGCCTCGACCCGCGGCTCGATCGACAAGCCGGCGAGGTGTGTGAGCAGCCCGTCGAAGTGGGCCTGGCAGTCGGCACACAGGTGATCGGTGATGGTCGGTGCCTCCGCGATCAGCGGCGCCATGCGCTCGTCCTTGGAATCGAGCAGGCGCAGGGGGTTGCTCTCCAGCCGCGCTCGCTCGAGCTCGGGCAACGCGTCACGGTGCCGGCCGAACCAGGCCCGCAGCTCCTCCACGTAGACCGGACGACAAGTGGCGTCGCCGATGGAGTTGACGAGCACGTGCACATCGTCGAGGCCGGCCGCCGCGTAGAAGGCCATGGCCAGCTCGATGACCTCCGCGTCGATGGCCGGCCCGGGGTCCCCGATGACCTCCACGTCGAACTGCCAGAACTGGCGATAGCGGCCGGCCTGGGGGCGGTCGTAGCGGAACATCGGCCCGGTCATCGTCAGCTTCACCGGCTGCGGCCAGGTGCGCATCCCGTGCTGCACGTAGGCACGGCAGATGCCGGCGGTGGGCTCGGGCCGCAGAGCCCAGCGCTCACGCTCCGACTCGCCGCGTCCCGCCTGTACCCGGAAGAGCTCCTTCTCGACCACATCGGTGACCTCGCCGACGCCGCGCTCGAAGACGGCCGAGCCCTCGAACATGGGCGTCTCCAGGGGGGCAAAGCCATAGCGCATGGCGAGGTCGCGGGCGAGTCCCTCGAGACGCATGAAGACGGCGCGCTCGGACGGCAGCAGGTCGCGAGTACCGCGGGGGGCCTGGAACTTGGGCATGGTCGCTCGAGTCTAGCGGTGACGGCGGTCGTGGGCGGGACCGCTCAGGTGCGATCGCGCTGGACCGAGTAGACATCCTTCAGCTGCTCGAGGTGGGCCATGACCTTCGAGAGCTGGGACACCGAGGAGACTTCCAGCGTGGCCTGTACGGTCGCTCGCTGGTCCTTGTGCACGTGCACGGAGGCGGCCACGATGTTGATGCGGTCCTCCGCCACCACGTTGCTGATGTCGCTCAGCAGGCCGGTGCGGTCATACGCCTCGATGATGATGGCGATGGGGTAGGTCTGCTGCGCGGCCGTCTCCCACTCCACGTCGATCAGCCGTTCGACCGCCTTCTCGTTGAGGATGGTCGGGCAGGTGGCGAGGTGCACGGTCACGCCCCGGCCACGCGTGATGAAGCCCACGATCGGGTCACCCGGGATGGGATGGCAGCACTTGCTCCAGCGGACCAGCAGGTCGCCCACACCGCGAACACGGACGCCGCCACGCTGGGTCGGCGGAGGCGCGACCTGGGGCAGCTCCACCTCGTCCACGTCATCGACCACGCCCAGCCGCGAGACGATCTGCTGCGCCCCGATCTGGCCATAGCCGACGGCAGCATAGAAGTCGTCGATGGACTTGAAGTTGTGGCTCTCCGCCAACTCCTCCAGCGTGGCCGCGGAGATCTTGTCCAGCGAGGTGCGGGCGAGGCGGTGCAACTCGCGATCCAGTACCTGCTTGCCGTGCGCGATGTTCTCGTCACGCTGCTGGCGCTTGAACCACTGGCGGATCTTCTCCTTGGCGTGGCTGGTCGTGACGATGTTGAGCCAGTCGCGCGAGGGGCCGTGCGCGCTCTTGGTGGTGACGATCTCCACGATGTCGCCGTTCTTGAGCTTGTAGTCGAGCGGCACGAGGCGATTGTTGACCTTGGCCCCGATGCAGGCGTGCCCGACCTCGGTGTGGATGCGATAGGCGAAGTCGAGCGGAGTGGCGCCCGCGGGCATGTCCTTGACGTCGCCCTTGGGGGTGAACACGAAGACCTGGTCCTGGAAGATGTCGAGCTTCACGCCTTCGACGAACTCGGTGGCGTCGCTCACGTCCTGCTGCCACTCCATGAGCTGGCGGACCCAGGCCAGCTTGGCGTCATAGGCACGATCGGAGCGAGAGCCTTCCTTGTAGCGCCAGTGTGCCGCGATGCCGATCTCCGACACGCGATGCATGTCCCGCGAGCGGATCTGCACTTCCAGGGGCTTGCCGTCGAGCGCGACCACCGCCGTGTGCAGGCTCTGGTAGCCGTTGTTCTTGGGCATGGCGATGTAGTCGTCGAACTGCCCGGGGATGGGACGCCACAGGGAGTGGACCACGCCCAGTGCGGCGTAGCACTCGCGCACGTCGGCCACGAGCACGCGCAGGGCGTGGACGTCGTAGATCTCGCCGAACTCGGCGCGCTTGCGCTGCATCTTGCGGTAGATGCTGTAGAGGTGCTTGGGCCGCCCCGAGAGGTCGGCCTTGATGCCGGCGTCCAGGAGCGCTGCGTCGAGCACGTCCATGGCTCGCTTGACGTAGGCCTCGCGCGCCCGCCGGTGGCTCTCGAGCTGGCCCGCCAGCTCGCGATAGGCCTCGGGGTCGAGGTACTTGAACGAGAGGTCCTCGAGCTCCCACTTCATCTGCCAGATGCCGAGGCGCTCGGCAAGCGGTGCGTAGATCTCCGCGGTCTGCTTGGCGATGCGCTGTTGCTTGGCAGGTGGCAGCGAGGACAGGGTGCGCATGTTGTGAAGCCGGTCGGCCAGCTTGATGAGGACGACGCGGATGTCCTCGGCCATGGCCAGGAACATCTTGCGGATGTTCTCTGCCTGCTGCTGCTCGTGGGAGAGGGTGCTGAACTTGCTCAGCTTGGTGACGCCGTCCACGAGTCGGGCCACATCGACCCCGAAGCGCTCTTCCAGGTCGCCGAGCGAGTAGTCGGTGTCCTCCGGCACGTCGTGCAGGATCGCGGCCGTCACCGCCACCGGATCGAGGCCCAGCTCGGCCAGGATCTGGGCCACCGCCAGCGGATGGCTCACGTAAGGCTCGCCACTCACTCGCTGTTGGTCGCCGTGCGCGGTGACCGCGAAGGCGAAGGCGGCGCTGATGGAGTCGAGATCGGCCTGTGGGTAGCGCTGGTGCAGCTCCGTCTCGATCAGTTCGACCGTCCGCTGCATCGCGGCCGGCGAGAAGTCCTCCGCCGGCGCCGGTCGGGCACGCCGCTTCTTGCGCTGCGGCACGGCCGGTCCCCCGGGTGGGGAGCCTGTCTGGTGGTCGGTGGCGGGGATGGTCATCGCCTCCGAGTGTAACCAAGCCTCGCGAGCCACCGTCGGGGATGGCCCTGCTGGCTAGCCCGTATCCTTCGGCGTGGCCTCAGCGTCGAGGGTCAGGACCGCGGTCTCGGCCATCGCCTCATCACCCGTCCAGATCATCCAGAGCACGTCGTCGGCCGGCAAGAGGTAGACCGGGGGCAGCTCCGGAGCGGCGGCATCAGCGAGCGTGGTCATCTGCCGTCCCGCGACCGTGCGCGAGCCAGCCTCGGGCCGGGAGAGGTGCTGCGAGAGGATCTCCACCCAGTCGTCGACCGTGGTGGCCGCATCCACGCCCGCGATCTGGTGCGCCTGCAGCACCAGCGCGAGCGACTCGCCGAACCTCAGCCAGGTCGATGCCGCGACGTAGTCGTCGAGCGACTTGCCGTGCGTGACAAGGAGCGCATCGAGCAGCGCCGCCTCGGACGGTCGCATGACCCCAGCGATCTGCTCGCCTGTTGCCGCCTGCACGTGCTCGTCGAGGGGCAAGCCCGCAAGCTCGGCAGGCATCATGGCCACCATCGCTTCGAGGCGTGGGTCGATGGCCGCGGGCGAGGCGATCGGTGCAGCTGCGGTGTCGGTGCCAGCCTCGGCCCCGGCCGCATCCGTTGACAGGAGCAGGCAGCAGGCGACGAGCAGGCCGGCCAGCAAGCGAGACGGGGGCATGGCTTCCTCCGGACGGCGTGCCCGGGAGTGTAGTCGCAGACCGGCATCCGGTCACCGCAGCGCGGGTTCCTCCTCGGTTTAGCGAACACAACAGCACTCCTACCGCAGCCCAATCGGCGCACCCTCGAGTCGGTGTACGGTGCTGGGGTGTTGCCGTGGAACCGCCCACCCCGCGTGAGGGGACTGCTCCTGCACGCGCTCGGCGTACTGTCCCTCGGTGCCGTCGTCTCGTGCACCACCGTGGCTTCCGGATCCGTCCCCTCCCCCGCGCTTGTCGCAGGCAGCAGCGCCCCGGCTTCGACGCCGACACCCGCGGCCACCTCGCCATCACCGCGGGCGGCGGTCACGCCCTCCGTGGCGCCCGTTCCGTCTCCGTCCGCATCGCCCGTCCCGTCGGCCGTCCCGGCCTGGACACCCCTGCCGGTGGAGTCGCTGACGCCCGTCGTCCTCGACCGCAAGGCGACCAGGACCGTGAAGCGCATCCTGGACAACCAGGTGAACAGGCAGGGCATCGCCGGGCTGCAGGTGGCGGTCAGGACCCCCGATGGGCGGACCTGGTCCACCGCCGCCGGGGTCGCCGAGTACGCACCGGACCGTCCCCTGCGGGAGCACACGCAGATGGCGATCGCGAGCGTGACCAAGACGTTCGTGGCCGCGCTCATCCTGCAGCTGGCCGAGGAAGGCAAGATCGACCTCGATGCCACCTTCGGCTCCTATTTCCGCGATGCGCCCCGCAAGGACACGGTGACGATCCGCCAGCTGTTGAGCCACCGCAGCGGCATCTACAACATCTGGGCCAATCCGCGCTACGGCAAGATCACCGAGGCCTGGCGGAAGCGCCCCAACGCGAGCGGGCTCAGGTCACGCTCCCATCGCTGGACCTACGAGGAGATGATGGGCCTCGTCAAGAGCGGCCTGTTCAAGCCGGGTGCGGACTACAGCTACTCGAACACCAACTACGTGATCCTGGGCAAGGTCGCAGAGGCCGTCGAGGGGCAGCCCCTGGCCGCTCAGCTGCGCCGCCGCTTCTTCGAGCCGCTGGGTTTGGCTGACACGATCTACCAGCCGGCGCAGAAGCCACGCGCGGACGCCGCGCACGGACACTGGGCCTCGAAGGCCCTGTGCGCGCCCGCGCTCGCTGCCGGCCGGCACTGCGATCACACCGGCGACGCCGACTACATCCCCTTCCTGGCTGCCGTCACCGTGGCCGATGCCGCCGGGGCCATGGCCAGTACCGCCTCCGACCTGGCGCGATGGTCGGGCGCGCTGTACGGAGGCGAGGTGCTCGAACCGGAGATGCTGGCGCAGATGACCACGTTCCTGAAGCCTGGCCTCTATGGCCTGGGTACGGACGTGGCGGTGTTCGCGGGACACGTGGCCTACGGGCATCGGGGCGGCATCCGTGGCTACGAATCGTCGATGTGGTACTTCCCGGAGTCCGGTGTCTCGATCGTGTTGCTGTCCAACCAGGGCAACTGGGTCACCGACGCGCCCATGGAGCGCATCGTCAAGGCTGTCCTCGGCGAGGTCTGACGCGCGGACCGTGCGCGGGGGCCATCAGGGCCGGGACCGCACGGCCTCCTGCGCGACCGCGAGCTCGTCCCAGGGCACTTCCCCGGTACTCGTCTCGATCGTCTTCTCGTGGCCCTTGCCGGCCAGCAGGACCACGTCTCCAGGGCGCGCCCGGCGCACCGCTTCGCCGATGGCCAGCCGGCGGTCGGGCACCAGCAACAGGTCGTCACCGCGCTGCTTTCCCGCCGCCTCCGCGCCGCGCGCGATGGCCTCGATGATGGCACTCGGGTCCTCCGTGCGTGGGTCCTCGTCGGTGATCACCACGAGCCGGCAGCGCTCACCGGCGACGCGACCCATCGGCTCGCGCTTGGTGGGATCCCGGTCGCCGGCAGATCCGAAGACGGCGATGAGCCCGTTCGCCGGGTCGGCCGGTGCCAGCTCGTCGAGGACCTTGGCCAGCGCATCGGCGGTGTGGGCGTAGTCGATGACGAGCGTGAACGGCTGGCCTTCATCGACGCGCTGCATCCGGCCGGGTACCGATCCGAGGCGCCCCAGGGCGGAAGCGGCGGTATCGAGGTCGAGCCCCAACGCTCGCGCCACGCCCAGGGCCGCGAGCGCGTTGGCCACGTTGAAGCGTCCCGCCAGTCGTAGGTGGCAGACGCCTGACCATGCGCCGGCGTTGAGCTGCATGCGCATCCCGGCCGGGGTCTCCAGCAGACCGCTCGCGGTCACGTCGAGCTCGTCCGCGCTGCGGGCGCCGAGCTCGCCCGAGAACCCATAGCGCCAAACCCTGGCCCCGGCCGCCATGGCCGTCGCTGCCATCGACTCGGCTGTGGGGTCGTCGGCGTTCACGACCGCGTGCTTGCCCCAGCCCTTCTCGGGGTTCTCGGCGGAGACAGCCAGGCGGCTGAAGAGGCTGCGCTTGGCCGCCCGATAGGCCTCCAGGGTGCCGTGGAACTCGAGGTGCTCCGAGGTGATATTGGTGAGCACGGCCACGTCGTAGGCCACGCCGCTGACGCGTTGCTGGGCCAGCCCGTGCGAGGATGACTCGAGCACAGCCCAGCGGTCGCCCGCAGCACGCATGGCCGCCAGCGCCGCTTGCAGCTCGGGTGCCTCGGGCGTGCTCGTGCGCGCGGGATTGCCGCTGCCGGCACCGCCCGCGATCACGTCGGTCGTCCCCACGAGCCCGGTCGGCTCGCCGGCCGCCTCCAGGATCGTGCGCACCAGGTAGGCCGTGGTGGTCTTGCCGTCGGTGCCCGTGATGCCCACGATCCCGAGCGCCTGCGAGGGGTCACCCGCGGCCCAGGCCGCGGCGATCCCGAGCGCGACCCTCGCGTCGGGCGTCACCAGCTGTGGGACCCCCAGCCGCGGGGCCGGCCGTTCGACGATGACGGCCACCGCACCGGCAGCCACGGCTGCAGCCAGGTGGTCGTGGCCGTCGCTGTGTCGGCCGGGCCGCGCCACGAAGAGGTCGTCGGCTCGCACCTGGCGGGAGTCGTGGCGCACGGCTCCGATCCGGGGGTCGACATCGGCCACCTCGCCTGTGAGCAGCGGCGGAGCGGTCAACAGGCGACGTGCGCTGAGCAGCTCGATCAGCCCGGAGAGCCGGTGCTCAGTCACCCGAGGGTCCGGCTGTGACCGGAGTGTCTGGGTCGAGGCCGTGTCGTCGTCGGGCGTACCCGATCCACAACCGCCGTCCCCCGCGATACAGCGCGCGCACGGGCGCGTTGGTCACCAGGTCGAACGTCCCGCCGTAGTCCACGGTCCTTCCCCCGAAGCCCTGCTTGAAGTGGGCGATGCCCTTCGTCGAGCGACCCCACATGTCGAAGATCCCGGCGCCCGCGGCCTTGCTGCGGATGATCGCCTCCCACTCGAAGAAGTGGCCCGAGCGGGCCGCCCCGCCCTCGTCGGTCAGCCCGCCATAGAGCTGGGAGGCACGGGGCCCGCTGGTGAGGATCATCTTGCTCGAGACGGCCGTGCCGTCGGGCAGGTAGCCGATGAGGATGCGAGCCGCCCCCCGAGCGGCGAAAGCGCGGTACACGTCGGTGTAGGCCTGCAGCGAGCGGGGGATGAAGCCGGACCGTCCCGCCGTCTCCACGAGGATGTCGTAGAAGGCGCTCAGCCCCTCCTCCCCCAGCTCTTCCACACGGCAGCCCTTCTTGCGAGCGCCGTTGGCATAGCGCCGACTGGACTTGTAGACGTCATGCCACAGCTCTTCCTCGGACTTGGACAGATCGATGAGCTGGGTGGACGCCAGCTGCATCGGTTCGGTCCGCTGCCAGCCGGCGGCTTCGAAGAGCGCATCGTGGGTGCTGCCCTCGAGGCCCGGGTCGGCGGTGACATGGGTGAGTCGTCGAGATCGAGCGAAGGAACGCAACGCAGCGGTGAAGGCGTCAAGGCTCGCAGCGTCGAAGACCGTCGCGACCGGTCCGCGCGGAGCGTAGCCGAGGGCGAAGGGCCCGGGCCCCAGGCTGCGCACGAGGACCTGGGCACCGATCGGTCCCGACCCTCCGTCGGCCACGACTCGTCCTGCGGTCCAGCCGTAGGGTGCCTTGCCGCTTGCCCACGCGGTCAGCTGCAGGGGGAAGGCTGTGTCGGAGGCTGCCACGAAGGCATCCCAGGCGGCATCGTCGGTGCGGAGGCGGTCGAGCTCAGGGGTCATCCCGCTCATCTTCGCATCCCCGCCAGCAGGTCGAGCGTCCGCCGTCGGACCCGGGCGAGGCGCTCCGCTCCAGGCCGGAGCACGATCCGGTGGGGGGACTCGCGTTCGACCCACTCGGCACCGAAGCCGCGCTTGTGCTCGTAGAGGCCGCGGTTGGCGTCTCCCTTGACCGGTGGCGAGCGGTGGCCAGGCAGGTCGACGCCACCGAGCTCGATGGCCGGGCAGCCGGCGGCCCAGGCGTCACGGATGGCCCGCCAGCGCACGAGATGCATCGTGCCCGGCAGCTCGCGGCGACGATCCGCCCGGTCCGCCGAGTAGGCCGTGGCTTCGATGCCGCCCTGGCGGAAGAGGAACAGCCCACCGACGAGCTCGCCCTGATGTTCTGCCAGGAGGAGGCGGGCGAGGCCGGCCCGGATGAGCGCGCCCCACGCGGCCACGAAGCCTGTCCCGGACTGCAGCTGCATGCCGACGACGTCGGCGCGCTCGTGCAGCAGCTCGGCGAAGGCGGTCATGCGACTCGGATCATCGGTCTCGGTGATCGTCGTGCCCGCGGCTTCTGCCGCCCGGATGCGTTGGCGCGTGGACTTGGAGAAGCCATGCAGCAGCCCGGCCTCGTCGGTCTCCGGCGGGAAGGCCAGGCGCATCACGTGGATCGATGGCTCGAGGCCGTCCACGGCCTCGAAGCCGGCCGCGGCCATGCGCTCCCCATAGGCTTGGTCTGCGGGCATCTCCGGGTCCAGGAAGAGGCTGCGGGCACCCTGTTCGGCAGCCCAGCCGGCGAGTGCCTCGGCGCGGGCAGCCGCGGTGTCCACGCGCGCGTCACCGCCGACCGGCCCGCGTCGCACGACCGCCTCCACCCCGGGCAGGCCCGCGGAACGGCGCAGGAGGGCGAGAGCGACACCGCCATCGTCGAAGGCGAGGTAATGCGGTTCGTAGCCGTCAGCGGCGCGCAGGGCGCCCCAGGTCGCGGACTGCATCACGTGTCCGCCGCGCACCTCCACCGCCCGGGCGTCCCAGTCGGGTGGGGGGCTCGAGGTATCGGAGACGACGTGGGCCGCCGCTCGCTCGCCGTTCACCGGCCGCGGATGGCGGAGCGGAAGAGGTCGATCGAGCGCGGCAGCTCGGGCATGCGCACGACCCGACTGTACAGGAGGTAGACGACGAGCCCGACGCCAGCCGAGAGGATGAGCTGGGCCAGCAGCGTGGGCACCCGTCCATAGCCTTCCGGCACGAGGTCGAGGGCCAGCAGCCCGGCTGCGATCAGGGCCGCGATGGCGGCCCCGGCCAGCGAAGCGAGCCCACCGCGCACGATCGTGGTCAGATCCATGGCTGTGTGGCGCCGGCGCAGGAGCAGGGCCAGCACGACCGCTTCCATCCAGGCCCCGACCGCGATGCCCAGTGCCAAGCCATCGATGCCGAGAGCGTCGACCGTGAGCAGCGAGACCACGACGTTCACGCCCACGGCCAGGATGGAGATGGTCACCGGCGTGATCGTGTCCTTGCCGCTGTAGAAGGCGCGGGCGAGGATGATGTTGAGCCCGTGGGCGGGCAGGCCCAGCAGGAAGACGCCCAGCACACCCGCCGTGGCGGCCAGCATCGCGGGGTCGAAGCCGAAGCCGAACAGCAGGTCCACGACCTGGTCGCGGGTGACGATCCCGACCGCCGCGACGAAGGTCAACGTCCACAGCAGGAGGCGCAGCGCTCGGACCACGATGGTCCCGAACTCGCGTTCGTCGCCCTGCGCCACCGCCCGCGACATCGCGGGCAGGAGCACCACTCCCAGGGGCAGGCCGATGACGCCGAGCGGGATCTGCAGCACGCTGAAGGCGACCGAGTAGCCCACGACCGCGCCGACGGCCACGGTGCTCGCGAGCGCGGTGTTGACGAGGAAGGTGATCTGGTTGGTGCCCATGCCGATGGCGCGGGGCAGCATCAGCCAGAACGTCTGGCGTGCGGCCTTGTCGCCCGGGTCAGCCACGAGGGAGTAGCTGAAGCGGCTGCGGAGCGCCGGCAGCTGCACGAAGAGGTGGCCCATGGCACCGACGACGACGCCGATGGCCACACCGAAGATGCCCAGGGCCGGCCCCAGCAGGACCGCGCCGAGGATGATGCTGGCGTTGTAGACGATGGGGGCCAGGGCCGCGGCGCCGAAGCGCTCCTGCGTCTGGAGGATGGCGGTCACCACCGATCCGGCCGCGAGGAAGATCGGGGCGATCAGCATCAGACGCGTGAGCTGCACCGTCAGCTCGGTGGTGGCCTCGTCGAAGCCGGGCACGAGGATCGGGACCAGCACCGGCGCGAAGATCGCCAGCAGGACCGCCAGCGCCAGCAGGACCATGAGCATGAGGTTGAGCACGGTCGAGGCCACGCGCCACGCACGTGGGCGCTCGCCGTGGGTGATGAGCTCCGAGAGGATGGGGATGAGCGCAGAGCTGATGGCGCCGGCCGCCACCAGCTCGAACATGAGATCGGGGATACGAAAGGCCGCGTAGTAGGCGTCGAGCTGCCAGAGCGTGTCCTGGCCGCCGAAGAGGTTGCCCAGCACGAGCACGCGCAGCCAGCCGAGCATGCGAGAGACGAAGAAGGCGCCGGTGACGATGAGCCCGGCGCGGGCGAGAGAGCCCCTGCTCACGGCTCGCGGTCGCGGTCAGCCGGTGGCGTCTCGTCTTCGGAGCGGGTGTCGTGCTTCGGTTCGAGCCTCGCGCGCGGATGGGCCTCGCGATAGGTGGCGCGCAGACGGCCCGGACTGACGTGGGTATAGACCTGGGTCGTGGACAGGCTGGCGTGGCCCAGTAGCTCCTGCACCACGCGCAGGTCGGCCCCACCCTCGAGGAGGTGGGAGGCGAACGAGTGGCGCAGCGTGTGCGGGGTGGTCCTGGGGGGCAGGCCGGCGCGCTCGACGAGATGATCGATGCGGGCTCGCACGCCGCGGGCACTCAGGGCACGGCCCTGGGCGTTGAGGAAGAGCGCGTCGTCGGGTGGCCCGGTCCCGGTCGCGGTGGCCGAGGATCCCAGGACCGGGCGACCCGCGTAGAGGTAGGTCTCGAGGGCATCGCGAGCGGGCGCGCCGAGCATGCCGACCCGTTCCTTGCGGCCCTTGCCCAGCACGCGGATCTCGCCGTGGACGAGGTCCAGGTCGGCGACCCGTGCCCCGGCGATCTCACTGATGCGCAGGCCGGCCGCATAGGCACACTCGACGATGGCGCGGTCGCGCAGCTCGATCGCCGCCGGCACGTCCGCGGCCCGCGCCGCCCCGACCGGCCGGCCGGCCGAGCCGGGGACGGCATCAAGCAGTCGCTCCACGTCGTCGACCTCGAGCACCTGGGGCAGGCGCGATGCGCGTCGAGGGGTGACCACCGCGGACCACGGGTCCCCCTCCACCCAGCCCTGGCGACGACAGAAGCGGTAGAACGAGCGCAGGGCGGCCACGCGGCTGCCGATGGTCGAGCGAGAGAGTCCGCGACGGTCGAGCTCGGCGAGGTAGGCGCGCAGGGTCCGGCGCGGGGGCCGGGTCCACTCGACGCTCGGCACCCCGTCGAGCCAGTCGAGGAACTGCTCGACCGCGGTGCCGTAAGCCCGTCGGGTGTGCGGCGAGGCGTCGCGGGCCTCCAGCGAAGACTGGAAGGCGGACGCGGCAGCCCGGCCGTCGCGCTCGCTGTCCCCGCCACTCATCGCGCGCATCCCGGCCGAGCGGGCATCAGCTGCCAGCGTCGTCGGCGTCGCCGCTCGACTTGGTGGTCTTGCGCCGCTTGGCGCTGCCCTTCGTGCTCTTGGCGCGCCCCGTTCCTGCCGCCCGCCGCTTGCGCGACGGTGCCAGGGCCGCCGCGTTCGGCTCCCCACCGGGCAGCGTCTTGCCGACCAGCTCGGAGCGCTCACCGGGCAGATCCACGGGTGCGCCGCAGCGCAGGCAGATGCCCGACTCATCCTTCAGGGCCACCGGCCCGGCATCGGCGTCGTGCATGGCCCCGACCGGCTCGAAGTTGGTCGTGAAGTCGCACTTGGGGTACCGGCTGCAGCCGTAGAAGACGTTGCCGGAGCGGCGAGCCCGGCGGGCGGTGAGGTGCCCCTCACCACACTTGGGGCACTCGACCTCGAACGGCAGCGGTGGGGGTGGCGGCGGCCCGGTGCGGTGGATGTAGTCGCACTCCGGATAGCGGTCGCAGCCGGCGAACGGCCCGAACCGACCGCGCTTGGTCACGAGCGTGCCCCGGCCACACTTGGGACAGGGCTCTCCGGCGCCTTCGACCGGTGGCATCTCCGGCTCCTCGCCGGGGATCGGCCGGGTCTCCTTGTGGTCGGGATACATGGAGCAGGCGAGGAAGCGCCCGTTGCGCCCGAGGCGGATGACCATGGGGTGACCCTCGGAGCAGACCTCGTCGGTCGGCTCCGTGGTCAGCTCGGCCCGCTTGAGCGTCTTGCGCTTCTCGTCGACGAGCTCCTTGAGCGGGTCGTAGAACTCGTGCAGCAATGGCACCCACTCGCGCTTGCCCTCGGCGACCTCATCGAGCTCCTCTTCCATGCGCGCGGTGAAGTCGTAGTCGACGTAGTGGCCGAAGTGCTCCACCAGCACGTCGGTGACGATGTTGGCCACCACCTCCGGGCGCAGGCGCTTGTCCACGACCTTCACGTAGCCCCGGTCCTGGATGGTGCTGATGGTGGCCGCGTAGGTCGAGGGGCGGCCGATGCCGTACTCCTCGAGCGCCTTGATGAGCGAAGCCTCCGTGTAGCGCGGCGGGGGCTCCGTGAAATGCTGCTCGCCCTCGACGTCGCGAACCGCTGACCGATCGCCCTCGGCCAGCGCCGGCAGGGTCGCCTCCTTCTCTTCGTCATCGCCGTCGTCGCGGCCCTCGGTGTAGACACGGGTGAAGCCGTCGAAGGTGGTGCGCGTGGCGCTGGCGCGCAGGCCGAAGCGACCGGCCTCGAGCTCAGCGGTCGTGTTCTCCAATCGCTTGGGCGCCATCTGGGAAGCCAGCGCACGCTGCCAGATGAGTCGGTAGAGCCGCAGCTCGTCGTCCTTGATGCGTCCTCGCAGCGAATCCGGGTGCCGCTCGAACGATGTGGGCCGGATGGCCTCGTGCGCCTCCTGGGCGCCCTTGGCACGGGTCTTGTAGCCGCGCCCGCCCTCGACCGCGTACTCCTTGCCGAAGCGCTCATTGACGACGCGATAGGCCTCGGCCTGGGCCGACTTGGCCAGGTTGACCGAATCGGTTCGCATGTAGGTGATGAGGCCGGTGGGCTCACCGTCGATCTCGATGCCCTCGTACAGGCGCTGGGCCACGGACATCGTGCGGCGGGGGCCGTAGCTGAGCTTGCGGCTGGCTTCCTGCTGCATCGTGCTGGTGGTGAAGGGCGGAGCGGGGTTGCGCTTGCTGCTACGGACCTTGACCGAGGTGACCGTGGCGGTCTCGCCCCTGAGCGCTTCGACATACGCATTCGCCGTGGCCTCATCGGAGATGGGTACCTCGTTGCGCTTGACCTCCCCGCCCTGGGCGATCTTCGTCCCGTCCACGCCCACCAGCGCAGCCCGGTAGCGCTCGCCGGCCGCCGTCTCCAGGATGGCCTCCAGCGTCCAGTACTCGCGGGCCGTGAAAGCCTCGATGGCACGTTCGCGCTCGACCACCAAACGTACCGCGACCGACTGCACGCGTCCCGCGGACAGGCCACTGCGAACCTTGCGGCTGATCAGCGGGCTCAGGGTGTAGCCCACCAGCCGGTCCATGATGCGGCGCGTCTGCTGGGCATCGACGAGGCCCATGTCGATCTCACGGGGATCGGCGAAGGCGTCGGTGATGGCTGACTTGGTGATCTCACTGAAGGTGACCCGGCGACGTTTCTCGGGCGGGATGTCGACGGCCTCGACGACGTGCCAGGCGATGGCCTCTCCCTCACGGTCGAGGTCTGTGGCGAGGTACACGAGGTCCGACTTGCCCGCTTCACGCGTGATGGCGTTGAGCTGCTTGCGCCGGTCCTCGTTGACGACGTACTCCGGCGCGAAGTCGTGGTCGATGTCCACGCCGAATTTGCCCTTGCCCGGGTTCTCGGGCAGGTCGCGCACGTGGCCATACGAAGCCAGCACCTTGTAGCCGTCTCCGAGGTAGCGTTCGATCGTGCGAGCCTTGGCTGGCGACTCGACGATGACCAGGTTCTTCGTCACGGCCGGAGACTATAGCAGCGGTGCCTCGACGCACCAGTGGATGCCTCGCGTCGGGCCGTCATGCCTCGCGGATGCGCCGAAGCAGCTCGGCGTCCGGCTCGAGGTCTTCCAGGTCCGAGCCATGGGACGCGTCGGGCCGGGGCGGCGGCGTGACCAGCACCCCCTGGTCCTGGTCCACCGCACCGGCCTCGGCAGGCAGCGCCGCGGGCGCGGACGGCAGATCCGCGTCGAGGCCCGAATCGTGGATGGCCTGGCGGGGGATCTCGATGAAGCGGATGACGTTGTACGGGATGAGGAAGACCGAATCGAGGTCTTCGGTGGAGATGGGCTTGCGCCCCTCGAGCGTGCGCAGGTTGGTGCAGAGGAGCCCGACATCCGCCGCCGTGGGCAGCGACTCGATGTCTGCCTTCATGGGCAGTTCCCCGATGAGATGCAAGACGACGTTCCGGATCATGTGACCATCCTACGCTGCGACGACGGGCGGCTCGGGAGCCCGCCGGACTCTCTCACGTGCCGTGGTCACCTGTCCATCCGGACCAAGGGACCAGCCGGCAGCTGGGTCCCGCCGTGGACCGTGGCCCAGCCCCGCAGCTGGAGCATGGTCAGCGCTGCCACCACCACGCCCGGCGCGAGGCCGGTGGCGCGACAGAGCGAGTCGATGGAGCCGGGCCCCTCGGCCAGCGCGGTGGCCACCGCTCGCTGGGTCGGCTGCAACAGGGCGAGCGCGCCGGCTCGGTCGAGTCGTGTCTCCTGCCCGTCTCCGGACAGGGTCGCGGCATCGCCCAGCCCCAGGTCGACGACCACCTCATCGAGGCTCGTCAGCAGGCGCGCGGGAGTCTCTCGCAGGAGGGCGAGGTTGCCGGCCACGCTGCGGTCCAGGAGCCGGCCCGGGGCTACCAGCACCATCCGGGCCTGCTCGAGCGCGTGATGCGCCGTGATGAGCGCGCCGCTGCGCGCTGGCGCCTCCACCACGATGGTCGCGCGGGCCAGCCCGCTGATGATGCGATTCCGCCGGGGGAACGTGCCCTTGGTGGGGTTGACGCCGGGCGGAAGCTCGCTCACGACCGTCCCCCGCTCGACGAGCTCCCGGGCGAGGCGCGCGTGCAGGGCCGGACCGGGCTGCTCGATGCCGCTGCCGATCACCGCCACGGTGGCCGCGCCTGATTCGAGGGCGGAGCGGTGGGCGATGCCGTCGATGCCCAAGGCCAGTCCCGAGACGATGACGGCTCCGGCTTCTGCGAGGCGGTGCGTGATGCGCGCAGCCAGGTCGCGTCCCTGGGCCGTCGGCCGACGCGTTCCGACCACGGCCACCGCGCGCGGGCGCGAGAGCGATCCCGGGTCGCCGAGTCCATAGAGCACCGCGGGCGGCTCCGCGATGCGCCGCAGCGGCTCGGGGTAGGCCTCGTCGAGCGAGGTCAGCAGCCAGCCGCCGAGCGCGGCCACCTGCTGCGGCACTCGGGAGGGGTCGCGGGCCGCCTGCTGGAGCCTGCGACCGAGGCCCGGTCGAGGGCGCAGACCGGTCATCGCGGCCACGGCTCGGTCGACGCGTCCAGGCCGCTCCGCGGCGATGGCCTCGAGCGCGTCGCGCGCGGTACCGTGGGCCTCCAGCAGGCGTTCGAGGGTCACCGGGCCCACGCCCGGCACGCTCGCGAGGGCGATCCAGGCTTCGCGCTCGTTCACGCCCCGCTCGCCTGTTCGAGCGAGCGATCACGCAGGGCCGCGGCGGCCAGCAGATCCTCGCTCTCGACGGAGCCGGCCCCACGCAGGTCGGCGATGGTGCGCCCCACGCGCATGAGGCGGTGCACGCCACGACCCGTGAGGTCGAGCTGCTCGCCCAGTTCAGCGAGGGTGCGGCGCGCGGATCCCGGCAGGGCACAGACCGCCAGCAGCTGGCGACCCTGCAACTCCGCGTTCGGCCGCCCGCCGTTGCGCCGGAGCGCATGTTCCCAGGACCTGTGCACCCGGCGCGCGACGACCGCGCTCGACTCCGGTCCTGCCCGGCTGACGAGCTCTTCGGTGGCCATGCGCGGCATGACCACGCGCAGGTCGATGCGATCCGCAAGCGGTCCGCTGACCCGCCTCCGATAGCGAGCTGGCTCCTGCGGCGGGCACGAACATGGCCGCTCCGGGTCGCCATCCCAGCCGCAGCGACATGGGTTCATGGCAGCCACCAGCTGCAGGCGCGCAGGATAGGTGACCGACCCGCGGGCGCGGACGATCTCGACCGACCCATCCTCGAGGGGCTGACGCAAGGCGTCGAGCACGTCGCGGTCGAACTCCGTCAGCTCGTCGAGGAAGAGCACGCCGCGGTGGGCCTGCGTCACCAGCCCGGGACGGAGCTGGGGACCGCCGCCGACCATGGCCGCGTACGACGTCGTGTGGTGCGGCGATCGGAAGGGACGGGTGCGCCGGTCTTGCGTCCCGGCCTCCTCGCCGCAGACGCTGCGGATGACCGCCACCTCGTGCGCCTCGGCTTCTGTCAAGGGAGGCTGGAGGCCCGGGATGGAACGGGCCAGCATCGTCTTGCCCGCTCCCGGTGACCCGATGAGCAGGAGGTTGTGGCGGCCGGCCAGGGCCACCTCGAGCGCCCAGCGAGCCTGTTCCTGACCACGCAGGTCGGCCAGCTCCGTGGCCCCGTTCGTGGCCAGGCGCTGCGCACCTGCGGCCTCCGCGCTCCCGGCCACCCGGACGACCCGGCGCCGCCTGGCGCGCGCCGCGGTCCTGCCTCTCGGCCCTGCTACCAGTCGCGCGACGTCATCGAGACCGTCCGCGCCCACGACCTCGATGCCCTCGACCAGGGCGGCCTCCTCCATGTTTGATCGAGGGACGCAGACGCGCCGATGGCCGGCGGCGCGCAACGTGGCGACCATGGGCAGGACCCCGGAGACGGCTCGGATGCCGCCGTCGAGCGAGAGTTCGCCGAGCAGTGCCCAGGCGCCGCCCGCAGCGCGGATCTGCTCGTGGGCGAGCAGGATACCGACCGCGATGGCCACATCG
>Ga0210085_1000430_pt1 | contig 17622 bp, 14 predicted proteins | sample China_Galinas_PW_5_FD_184866 | JGI IMG/M metagenome (GOLD analysis project Ga0210085, IMG submission 184866) | Wetland microbial communities from San Francisco Bay, California, USA, that impact long-term carbon sequestration - China_Galinas_PWC_D1... | ecosystem: Environmental > Aquatic > Marine... | reverse complement strand
TTTTACCTTTGAAGCCACTTCATTTTTAATTAATATTGAGTCTTAATTTTATGAAATTAAAGCACTTATGAAAAAATATTTAATTATTTCCAGTCTAATTTTATTGATGATTTGGGGCTGTAGTTCTACCCGCGATGTGAATGAAATGGGCGCTGATGAAAGACTCAAATATGCAATGAGTTTATACAATGACGAAGATTACTTGGAAGCGGCAACAGAATTTGAGGCTTTGTTACTTCAATATCCCGGCAGCAGCATAGTGGATGATGCTCAATACTATCTGGCGATGTGTAAGTTTCAGCGGGACGAGTTTATTCTTGCAGCTTACGAGCTCAGCAGATTGATTAAAAATATGCCGGCTAGTGAGTTTGTCCCTGATGCTCAGTATATGCTTGCTGAGAGTTATTATGAACTTTCACCAAATTATACACTTGATCAAAAGTATACAGTAAAAGCAATTGAAGAATTCCAGGCTTTTGTGGATTTCTTTCCATTGAATGAAAAAGTAAGTGAAGCCGAGCAGAAAATAGTAGAGTTGAATGATAAACTTGCGCGAAAAGAATTTACAATCGCATATATTTATCAGAAGATGGATTACTACACAGCATCACTTAAATATTATGAAAACGTTGTTGAAATTTATCACGATACACCTTATGCACCACGAGCACTTTATAGTAAAATTCAATTGTTGATGGAAAGAGAACGAGAAGATGAAGCATTGAGTGAAATGAAAAGATTTGTTCGTATGTATCCGGATGATAAGAATTTTGAAGAGGTTAATGATTTGAAAAACTCACTCGAGGCAAAATTAAAGGGAGGATATTCTTCTAACTAATGAACGTCCGCAAAGTTAGTGAATCACAGATAACGATGACAGAGTTGGTTCTTCCAAACCATACAAATCAGTTGGGTACCTTGTTCGGCGGACAGTTAATGTTCTGGATAGATATTTGTGCTTCACTTAGTGCTGGCAAACATAATCAAAGAGTCTGTGTAACTGCTTCTGTAGACAGAGTTGATTTCCATCACCCTGTAAAACTTGGTGATGCAGTTACACTTATTTCATCAGTGAACAGAGTTTTTAATTCTTCGCTTGAAGTCGGTGTAAAAGTATTTGCACAAAATTTCAAAGAAGGCAAAATAAAACATACTAATTCAGCTTATCTTACTTTTGTAACTGTTGATTCGGATGGGAATCCTGTAAAGGCTGTCGAAGCTGTACCTGAAACAAATGAACAAAAAAGAAGATTCAATGAAGCGCTTGTCAGGAGAGATAACAGACTTAAAAGCAGGTCTGTTGAAAAATAGTTTCGTTCTATTTTTTATAATCTTCAACTCACTTTCCTTCGGTCAAATTCCTATCAATGGATTTTGTTCTAATACTATTTTCCCTGTTCCTAAAGATTATTCCAGAATTTTGTCTGCCGATTTGAACTCAAACGGAAGTGATGAGTTTATTTTTTATTCTCCCGAAAATAAAATTGTGGGGATCTACTTTGGAATACCAGGTGAAAAAGCATTAATAAAAGAATATCGGATCAGTTCAGAAATTTCACAAATTAAAAGAATAAAAGAAAAATCAGGAAGTCCAAATTTATTTGTTGCAGTGGATAGAAAGCACAGACAAATTTTGCTAATGTCTGTTTACATCGACTCAGTTAAAAACGTTAGTAAGCTGATTGATTTTGATTCCTATCCTGAAAAAATCTTAACAGGAGATGTTGATTTGGATGGCAATGAAGAAATTCTTGTATCAGGAAGTGGATTCGATGGATTGTCAATAATCTTTCCATCAAAAATCGGAACGGGGGAAAACAAAATTATAACAGGAACCAGTTTTAGTGAGGCTGTCTTCATTGATTTTAGTGATGACGGTTATCCTGATATCATTGCTTTCAATATTCTGGAGAACTCACTGCAATTTTTTGTTAATAACACGAAGGGAATATTCAGACAAACACGCTCGATAAAGTACGCAGATAAAATCAGCAATCTTAAAACTGCAGATTTCAACAATGATGGCTTAAATGACCTGATTTATTCCTCTGGCAAATCCATGGAAATTATATACGGCGATTACCAGGTTATGTTCAGTAATAAAAAATCCCTCACACTTGATGATAAAGTTTCGGGAATTGTCCTAGGAGATTTTAATGGCGATAAGTATTTGGACATTGCCTTCACACTTGTCAAGGGTACATTGAATATTCACTTTGCAATGAACGATTCAACTTTTTATGAAAGCGTTACTTACTTAAATAATATACCATCGGGCATATTTGCTAAATTCGGATCCGGTGGAAAAGATAATATCGTTGCTTTTATCCAGTCAGGAGAAATATCTGTAATTACGACTGTCAGAGAGATAAGCAAGGATTTGAAAATAGTTCCTGCAATTCAAGCTGGTACAATAAAGAAATTTGATTACGGTAAAGATAACATTCTTGATATTTGTTTTATAGATGAATACGATAACTACCTGAAGGTTTTTTTATCAAATAAGTCGGGTGTGCCATCTCTGTTCTATTACCTCCCGGTTGCTGAAAAACATAAAGAAGTTCTTGTTGGTGATTTTTTTAGCGAATTTAAAACGTTTTATTGTTATTCAGAACATACACCATTGCTTGAAGTGTTTACTTATAATTTTAAAATGAACAACGTTGATCGTAAACAATTATATGCACCTGGTGAGATATTCGATCTGAATCTGCAGAGAGTTGATAGCTCACTTGTTAATATTTTTGTTGCCTACAACAAGCGATCAAAACTTTATCTTGGCAAATTTGAAAATCGTGATCTGAGTATCACCTTCAAGGAATTTCCGGTTGTGGACAGAAATGTAACCTCGGCAAAAATTCGCCTTGGTGATGAACCTGAAATTTTTTACTGGAAGAATGATCGGGATACTCTTTACTTTAACAAAGCTGATGTAAAACCCGGACCAAATAACTTAAAAAGCTATTTCAAAATTCCGGACTCAGAGGCACTCAATATTAATTTATATGGCTCAAATATTTATAGTAATGATTATCCAACTATTGTGAGCTTTGTTCAGAATGATGAGGTAAATTATATGCTACTTTTTTCAGGGGAAAGATTTAGTAAATCATCGCAGTTTTTTAGTGAAAAAGTAGAAACTAATACACAATTTGGAAGTGGATTTTTTGGACAAATTGAAACAAAGGGAATAAATTATTTCACAGTTTATAACCTTGATGATAATTATATTTATACTTTGAAATACAGTGAACGAGAGAAAAATTATTTATTGAACCGCACTATTGCTATCGATAATGCCGTTGACTACCTCTTCGCTAAACTAAATCAAAAACTTTTATTCGTCTATTCAAACACAAAAGGTGAGCTATCAATTTCATTAGTAAAAAAATAATTCTTTCTGTTGGAATTACATTTAGTTTAATGTTATCGATTCAAATACTTCCACAACAGTTAAATCAAGCACAACTTGATTCGCTTTACTCAAAATTTATACAACTCAATGCACCGGAATTAACGGCACAACCTGATCAACCGGTTGAGATTTCTTTAGAAGATAGAAAATGTGGGTTTGAAACAGTTAATGATGTCAAATTAAATTTTTATTCTTTTACACCAGAACAACAAAACGGTATGCAATCAATTCTGAGCAGACCATTTTTACAGACAAGTATTGTCTCTCCATCAGGTTTTTTTAGAATTCATTATGATGAAACAGGAATAAATCGACCCACTTATGTATCTGGAATGACTCCAACTCAAAACGCTATGCAAGTTGCAGAAGCATTAGATTCTGTTTATAGATTTGAGATTGAGTATCTTGGCTATTTATCACCTCCGGGTGATGATGTTGCAGGAGGCGATGACAAATACGATATTTATATTCAAGAACTTTTTAATAACTATTACGGTTATACCGAATGGGAAAATAAAGTTGGTCCAAACAACTGGACTTCGTTTTTGGTAATTGATAACGATTATCAGGGATTTTACAGTACCGGTCTTAATGGTATGAAAGTAACTGTAGCTCACGAGTTTCATCACAGTATTCAATTGGGCAGTTACTCCATCTCAGAAGATAACTCTCCCTACAGAAATGATGATGTGTTTTTCTATGAGATGAGCTCTACTGCAATGGAAGAATTCGTTTTCGACAGCGTTAATGATTATTACGCATATATGCAATCTTATTTTAGTAATCCTGCAAGAGCAATGCCCAATCAGAATGGTTATAACATTGCTATCTGGAATATGTATCTGCAAGAAAACTTTGGTTTTGGGATTTTAAAACAACAATGGGAGTTAATACCAAGCATAGATGCAATTCTTGCAATAAATAATACTATTGCTAACAGGGGTTCTTCATTCCCACGTGAGATGAACAAATTTGGTATATGGACTTACTACACCAATTATAGATCAATTGCCGGACAATACTTTGAAGAAGCTGCTAATTATCCGATTATAACACCATTAGAATCAATTAGTTATCCACAATACTCAAATGTCGAAGTAAATTCATATTCAACAGCAAATAATTTTTTAAAATTCAATAATAGTATTAATGGAGACACATTGTTTGCGATAGTTACAAATGGTGATGCTATTCAAGCCAGCGAAAATTCTAATCGCCAATTTCTTTTTGATTACACACTATACTCTGATACACTCAACGGACAAAGAAAATTGACGAATGGTTATTCATCCACATTCACTGCAAACAATTTAAATCATTGGTCGGTCTCAGAAATTTTAAACAACTTTTTGATCAGATCTGATTCAGTTTTGTACCCCATAGTTGAAGTAAACGAAAGTTTAGTTTTTCCGAATCCTTTCTATTACTCAATGGCAAACGGTTCGGGGGCAAATATTAATATAGTGCTGAATTTCCAAAGTGGAACAAAAATAGACTTCAATGTATATACATCAGGATTGAGTGAAGTTTTTACTTCAACAGAGACAGTTGGTCCGCTGCCAAATAATTCTCTTGGCATTCAATGGGATGGATTAGATGATAATAATAACAAGCTCGGTTCCGGGGTTTACATATATGTTATAAAGCAGGGAGACGAAGTAATTAAAGGAAAAGTTGTAATTTTCGATGAGTAGCTACTCAATCCAATCTCAAAAACTTTCCAAGCTCTTCGGAAGAAGATTAATTTTTAAAAACATTAATTTTAGTTGGTCAGATACAGGCATATTCGGTATTTCAGGTCCCAATGGTTCAGGAAAATCAACACTTGTAAAAATTGTTGCCGGACTTATTGCCCCTTCGCAAGGAAAAATAATCCATAAAAATTCTGATGGAGAAATAATTCCTGAAAAGCTTCATAACCATATCGGTTTTGTTTCACCCTATCTGGTCCTGTATGAAGAATTTTCTGCCTGGGAAAATCTGAAAATATTTGCGAAGATTAGAGGCATCACTCTCAATGAAGAAATGGTAATAAAATACCTTGCCAAGTTTTTATTGGAAAACAGAAAAGATGATCTGGTAAAAACTTATTCATCAGGAATGAAGCAGAGATTAAAATTTATTTTTGCATTAATGCATTCACCCGAAGTTTTAATATTCGATGAACCAACTTCCAATCTTGATGAAGAAGGAAAGAAATCGGTTTATGAAATTGCACGTGAAGAAGCGAAAGCAAAAATCGTAGTTATTGCTTCAAATGAAATAAAGGATTTAGAGCTCTGTGATGAAATTTTATTGCTGGAGAAATTTAAATGATCACGCAGTCGTATTCATTATTTAAAAAAGATTTTAGTTCAGAATTGCGAACAAGATATGCAATCAATTCACTTGCAATGTTTATTATTGTGGCGATAAGTGTTATTCTTTTTTCCATTGGCAACGAAACAATCACAACAAGTTTAACTGGTGGTTTATTTTGGGTGGTCATCTTTTTTACAGCTATGTCGGGTCTTGCCAGAGCTTTCGTATCTGAAGAGGAACGAGGCACAACATTAACTCTTCAACTTATTGCGTCTCCATCAACAGTTTTTTCAGGTAAGTTAATTTTCAACTTGATACTTGTCTTTTGTATGAATCTGGTTATTGCACTTCTTTATTCAGCGCTGTTTGAAAAATTTGTTGTGCAGAATTTTTCTCTCTTTTTGTTGACTTTTATTTTAGGAAATATTGGGTTGGCAGTCTCTTCAACAATTATTGCAGCAATTATAGCAAAAGCAGGTGCAAAAGGAACACTTTATCCTGTCCTTTCTTTTCCGATTTTATTACCTTTGATTCTTACCTGCGTTCAATTAACTTTGTTCTCCTTCGATGGTACAAGCTTTGAAGAAGCTAAGTTTGAACTGGCAATTGTTGTTGGTTACGACGTAATTATGTTAACTGCATCTTATATGTTATTTGATTTTATCTGGAAAGATTAGTCATTTTCGAAGAATTTATAAACTAAAATTTTATGATCTGGAAAATACTCTTATTCTTACTTTTAGCTTTCGTATCAATAGCAGGAATTGCGTTTCCAATTGTTGAGAAACCAAGTGTCTGGTACGAATTTCCGTTCATTCCCGGGTTGGAGGAAAATGCAAAAATCATTTTTTTTCATGTTCCAACTGCCTGGCTTACTGTTATTGCATTTCTGTTATCAACAATTTTCAGTTTCAGATATTTGAAAAACAAAAATCTTGATGATGATGCTAAAGCATATTCGGCTGCACAACTTGGAATGGTATTCTGTATTCTTGCAACTGTAACAGGTGCAGTGTGGGCAAAGTTTGCATGGGGACAATTCTGGAGCTGGGACCCAAGACAAACAAGTATTTTTGCAATTCTATTGATTTATGGTGCACTCTTCGCTCTGCGTTCATCAATTGAATCCGAAGATAAACGCGCAACACTTTCTGCCGTTTACTCGATGATTGCTTTCGTTACTGTTCCATTCTTCATTTTTATAATGCCAAGGATAATGAAAGGGCTTCATCCCGGTTCTGCAGATGATGCAAACTCTGGTCCGGTAGTAGATTTTCAGATGAACTCAAATATGCAGCTTATCTTCTTCCTTTCATTAATCGGATTTACGATTTTATTTTTCTGGATGTGGAGAGTAGGTTACAGATCAATCATCATAAAAGATAAACTGAATAAACAATTAACTGATTCATTAACAGGATAGTTGGGAGAAATTTTGAACGGTTTATATGAATTTTTACAGAACAATGCAATTTACATTGTGATGATCATTGTTTTGATTGTTTGGGTCGGAATATTTTTTTATATGTTCGCCCTTGATAAAAGATTAAAAAATATTGAAAAAGAAATAAGCGGAGATAAAAAATGAAAAATAAATATATATTCGGTGGAGTAATCATTGTTGTCTTTCTAGGACTTATGATGTATCTATTCACCCAAAGTAACATAGAATATGTTGACGACTTTAATAAAGTAATGTCAACTGAAAAAACAGTAAAAGCAACTGGCAGCTGGGTTAAAGAAAAGAATTATAATCTTGATAATCAAAATAAAACCTTCTCATTCTTTATGACTGATGAGCAGGGTAATCAGATGAAAGTAATTTACGAAGGTTCAATTCCAAATAACTTCGAAAGTGCTACAAGTGTTGTCGTAACCGGTAAATATCAAAATGGTTACTTTCACGCCAAAGACATTTTAACTAAATGTCCCAGCAAGTATGAAGAGAAAACTGCAAACTCTTCTCTCTAGTTATTAGTATCTGAAAATAAGAAATCATATTTGAGGTTTGAATGGTAGGAAGTATTATACTTACACTTGCTCTTGCGTTTAGCATTATATCCATGGTAATGTATTTTCTAAATTATCGTGGTTATAAGAATACATTAAACTATGGAAGAATTGCTTATCACGGGATGGCTGTTCTTGTAATAGCCGCTTCTGTTTATTTATGGTATGCAATATTAACTCACCAATATCAGTATCAATATATTTACAGTTATAGTAACAATTCATTAAGAAACCTTGGAGTTTTCCATCTTGCTTCATCATTCTGGGGGGGGCAGGAAGGAAGCTTTATGTTGTGGCTTTTGATGACTGCGGTAGTTGGAATAATTCTTCAGTCCTATGCGTCAAAAAGAGGAGACCTTGAACCTCGTGTGATGGCTGTTTTCACACTTGCTACTTCGTTTTTATTAGTGATGGTTTCTCCCTGGTTCAAAAATCCATTTGAATATATCTGGACAGACCCTCATGGTGTATTTGTAAAAATTGAGCATCTTAATTCACAGCTTTTTAATCTACCGTTTATACAACAATTTTTCTTTACTGATCAAAGTAGCAATCAGGGATTTATAAAAATTGATCCTGATTTTGTTTCGCATTTAAGACAGGCAGGATATTCTCTAAATCAATTTATTATTGATGGTAAAGGCTTGAATCCACAACTTCTTAATTTCTGGATGCAGATTCATCCGCCAATATTATTTGCAGGATTTTCAATGGCAACTGTTCCTTTCGCTTTTGCTATTGCTGCATTGATGAAAAACGATTATCGTGATTGGGTTAAACAGGCTTTCCCGTGGATGCTTGCAGGAATGGGCGTACTTGGTTTAGGAATAATGCTCGGCGGATACTGGGCTTATGAAATGCTCGGTTGGGGTGGTTACTGGGCATGGGATCCGGTGGAAAACTCTAGTTTAATTCCCTGGCTGGTTGGTGTTGCATCTATACATACACTTTTGGTTCAAAAGAAAACACAAGCTAAAGGTGGAATAGGGAAGTATGCAAAAACAAACCTCATGCTCGGCGTGCTTACTTATGTGTTTGTTCTATATAGTACATTTTTAACTAGAAGTGGTGTGCTCGGTGATGCTTCCGTTCATTCTTTTGTTGATCCGGGAATGTTTGTTTATCTCTTTTTGGTTTTGTTTATTGGCACATTCACACTTTTAGGTCTTGGAATGATTGCCTACAGATGGAAAACACTAAGTGAAAATATAAAAGATGATGAAGGTCTTCTTTCACGTGAGCTTGCTCTATTTACAGCGATGATAGTATTGATTGCCTCTGCAACTATTGTTTTAGTTGGGACGTCCGCACCAATTTTTGGGAAATCAGTTGATACATTCTTTTATAATGAAATGCATCTTCCTCTTGCAATTATAATTATGTTTTTAAATGGAATCAGTCTTCTGATCAAATGGCAAAAATCTGATCTTAATGAACTAATTAGAAAATCAACTTATGCTGGAATTGGAGCAATTCTGTTTACAGTACTGCTTGTAATTTTTGGTGGTGTTAGTGAAATAATGATGATAATTCTCTCACTTACTACTGCTTTTTCGCTCTTTGTAAATATCGATATTGCAATTAAAATAGTTCGCGGGAATTTTAAAATGTTGGGAGCGTACGTTGCCCATATCGGAATTGCACTCTTTATTCTTGGAGTAATTGGTTCTGCAGTTTATAGTGAAGAGATGACAGTTGATCTCGAGAAAGGAAAATCTGTTTCAGCTTTTGGCTACGATATGACTTTTACCGACAGCTATCCAGTTGAAAATAATACAAAGTTTGCTTTTGAGGTTGATGTAAAAAAGGGAAGTTCACAATACAATGTAACACCAAAAATGTATCGAAGTGACTTTAACAACAGCATTGTGCGTGAGCCAGCTATACTCACTCTATTGACAAAAGATATTTATTTCTCTCCACTAGGTTACGATCCTGGAGGCGAAACACAGAATCAGCATTCCCATAATCATATTAAACTTGAGAAGGGAACCTCAACAGAATTTGATGGAGCACAGATTTCTTTTATCCGATTTAATATGGCTCCGGAAACAATGCAATTGATGAGCGAAGGAAAAGATTTTCAGATGGGTGCAGTGCTTGAAATTGAGAAGGATGGAAATAAAACGGAAATTGAATTGTTAAGGAAACAAACAGATGGAAAAGTTGAATTTACTTCTCATGAATCTGAGGATATGAATTTAAAGATTGATTTAGAAAATCTTTCTGCTGGTGTAATCGAAATAGCATTGTCTACTTTAGATGGTTCAGAAAATAACACTGAAAATACAACAACTATTAGTAATGAAACTTTAAGTGTTACCGCAAGCATTAAACCTTTTGTAAGTCTTGTATGGGTTGGTGTTTTAATTATGGTGTTTGGTTTCTTTATTTCGATGACCAGAAGACTAAAAGATTCAAAAATAGTTTCTTAATAAAAGATTAGATGAATTTCATTAGCCCCGTTTTTACGGGGCTTTTTTATTTACTCTTTATTCACCTGTTACATAAGGAAAATTCTGAATATTATTTGTTGAGAAAGCATAATTGATTAATTCAGGATCATCAAGTAATCTACTGTAGAATAATTGGTTTGCACCAAACAATAACATCTTCACATCATAACCCAAAACTCTTAAATAAGCAGTCATACAAGCCCCAAGCTGACCATCATAATCATATAAGAAAATTGGTTGTGTAACTGGTAGTGTTTGAAGGTAATTAACAGTTCTTAAATCATAATTTGGATAATCTTTATATGATCTAGTATTATGGGGATGTCCCATTTCATCGAACACTCCAAATTTACGAGCATTATATAAATTAGTTTTTCCGTAACAAACTGGATATATACCAAATAGTCCTGGAAGTGTTAGAAAATATTCTTCATTTTGATTAAATCCGTAATCAATTATCTCTTTAATTCTACTCTTAATTCTTTTATCAATTTGGTCATTAGGATTAGCAAATGAAATTTGAGGTAGGGAAGTAAAATCATTTTTACTAAAGGTACTGTCTGTGAATTTATCAATACCGTTGTAATCTCCTAACTCACTCAACCACTCCGCAGCAAAATCAACATTCCAGGATGCCATTCCATATTCCAAAGTATAGACATTATCAAAACCAGCAAGTCGCAGCATGCAGCTAAAGTATGATGAGCTATGCCCATTCTTACTTATCAAAACAATTTTTGGATAGTTTGAATGAAAATTCATTTCAACAAAATCATACAGAGAATCATAAGCCACATTAAAAGCATGCTCAATATGTCCGTTTTTAAATTCTGATTCAGGTCTGATATCAATTAACAAAAAATTATCCAGATTAGAAAAAACTTCTTCTGCCTGAATTAAAGCCGGAGCGCCGGTACTATTTGCAAAGTCTCCATTGGATTCAAAGTAATAGAGCATCTCTCCAACAGGATTAAGATCACCGGTTAATGGAGGGGTAATATTATCCTCGATGCAGGAGCTAATCGTTAACACAAAAGCAAATAAAATTGCTGGTATAAATTTTATGTGTAAATTTTTTTTCACTGGTTTACCTGTATAATCTCTCCGCGCGCAATTCCGACAAACATTCCAATCACTTTATCACCTTGCATATTCCATTCTATTGCTCCTCCACCCTGAATGAACGGATCATTTATTTCGCTGCCAGATGTCCTGCTGTAAAAATAATTTCTAAAGGATTTATCGAATGAATAAACCTGAATGTATCTGCTATTGGAGTAAAAAGGTGAACGATACTGCTCCGGTAAAGAAGATGTTCTGACTCCAACAATACTGTAGGTTGTTGTTGCAGGTGTAGATACGGAATAAAAATCATCAGCAACTCCAGGTTCGTTCCCTGCCACAATCCATAATGCGCCATAAACCTCATTTAGTCTTGCCTTAACCTCTGCAGTCAATGAATAATTTGCCCCATTGTAACCAACAGTATTAATTTGAGGTTCATAGGGTATGACAGTTTTTCCATAAATAAATTTTTTATTGCTTTCTGCATATAACTCAAATGTCTCGCCTTCCCCAACGTAAAAATCATATAGCGGTTTATATAATCCTTCGCTTGTATAAATAAGAGGAATAACCTGAACTTCATTTTTGACAAGATAGGCAGTAACATTTTTTAACTCAGCTTTGTTGATGTCATAGGGAATGCCAAGTGGTAATGTTTTTGTAAACCGAACTGAGGGAAAATATTTACCAGCTATTATTTCAGCTTGTACTACAGTGAATTCTTCATAGGTATCTTCCGGACCAAGAATTTCCTCGCTTTGACACGCTGCAAAAAAAAGGATGAGTGTTATAAGACAATATTTTATAATGTAGTTCATATATAGTTTAATATTGCAGTACAATTCCAAATGAAGGAATAAATGGGAATAAGTAGATTCTTTTTACGACCGGAACCTCTTCACCTTCTTCATTTTCTTCCAGTACGATATACTGAGCAAATGTATTATTCATATTGTATACATTGTATAAATTGAGATAAATTTCAAAATCAAGACCGAAAGATTTAAAACTGTAATTGAAATTCAAATCAAGCTTATTGTAATCCGGGAATTGTGCAGTGTTGAGTCCCGAGTAATTAAATGTTATTTCTGTATTTCCACCCGTACCAATTGGATCAAAAATAAATTGTCCCGGTGGTAGTGAGTATCTTTGACCAGAAGTGTATATCCAAGTTAGTCCCATATTAAACTTTTCCAGCACACTGTAAGCAAGTGCAACAGAAAAATCATGTCTTCTGTCATACTTTGAATAATATTTTCTGCCACCATTTAGCTCATCAAACTGGTAATTTGTCCAGGCAAGTGTATAACCAAGCCATCCCGAAAAATTACCTTTTGACTTATTCAGAAAAAATTCAATTCCATATGCCTCACCCTGTCCTGGCACAAACTGATCTTCAATTGAATCATCAAACGGATTTAGTTGTGGAGCATTTCTGAACTCGTATAGATATTGCATTTCTTTGTAAAAGCCTTCAACTGAAAATAGATAACTCTGTTCAAGAAAGTATGTATCAATACCTAACACATATTGTAGTGAGTTGCTTGGATGAATTTTATCTGTTGATGGATACCACAGATCAGTTGGAAGTGTTATATCATTTCTAACAATTAGATGAAGGAATTGGTGTGCTGTGGCAAACGCCCCTTTAATAATGAAGTCAGGTGTAAACCTGTACGAAGCAGAGATTCGAGGTTCAAACCAGAGGTTATCAAGATTAGTGAGGTAATAAAATCTACCCCCAAGATTTGTAAAAAATTTATTTGAAAAATTAGATTCATTCTGAATATAAAGTGCAGCCTCAGTTGCAAGAATTTCCTGACCAGCATAATAATCTTTTTCAAGCAGCTTATCATAGTAATCATTATAAATCAAGTCATAATTATGAAGTGCAATATCAAAACCTGTTTTGAAAGTTTGATTCTGTTTCCATTTTAATTCAGCATTCTGCCTGAAGTATAAATCAGTAAGATCAGGATTTGAAAAATATGTGAACGAGTTAACTGTATTCGAATTTGCTCCAATTCTCGATGCAAAATTAAACTTGATGAAACTGACAATGGAATTAAGAAGTAGAGATTTTTCATTAATCTGGAGCCAGTTAAGACTAAGATTAAAATTTTCCCATTCTATATCATAGTCATTCGCTGGGATATTGGTTGGACTGTAACAATGATCGTGACTGTACAAACCACTGATCGAGAGATTGCTGCGTTCAGAGATACTGTAGTTCACTTTAAAATTTAAATCATAAAAATTGTAGAGAGGTACCGTTGAAGTATTGTTAAAAGCTTTTTGCAATGCATCATAATACATCACTCTACCTGAAACCATGTAAGTAGAGTTTTCACCCAACGGACCTTCAAAAGCTGCGAAAGAATTTATTGTGCCCAGTCCAATCTTTCCAATTTCTTTTTCTTTAGTTCCTGAACTAAGTTTAACATCAAGAACACTAGAAAGCCTCCCCCCGTACTCAGCAGGGAAAGCACCTTTTATTAAAGTAACATCGCTAATTGCGTTTGTGTTGAATGTGCTTGCGATATTTCCTAAATGAGCTGGATTGTAAATGATGACTCCATCGACAAGTGTAAGCGTCTGATCCGGTGAACCGCCTCTCACGTATAATCCTGTTGATATTTCAGAAGCTTGTGTTATCCCGGGCAGTAATTCCAAAGATTTAAATAAGTCAATTTCTCCGCTTAATGTTGGCATCTTTGATAAAACTTCAGGAGAAAGATCAATTGCACTTACATTTGTACCCTCTTGTTTCTTCCCTTCGACAATAACTTCCTCTAATTGAATTTCTGCTGGTGTTAGTTCTATTGATTTAGTTTCAGGTAGAAGATTTTTGTTGACAATTACTTCTGAAATATTTGTCTTATAACCAATATGGCGCACGATTAAATAATAATTTCCCTTGGGAATTGATGGAATTGCATAGTATCCAAATTTATTTGTGGCAGCTCCTGAGAATGGTGGGTCGTTAAAATCTAATGTATCTTTATAAAGAAGTAAATTTGCCCCAACGAGTGATTCCCCTGACACTGCATCACTCACAAATCCTGAAATAGTAACATTTTCATCTTGAGCAAGAACTGCTAAATTTAAGGTAAAAATCAGGATGAAAAATTTTTGAATTATTAATTTCACTTTCTTTGTGAAGTTTAATAAAAATTAACAACAGGTAATTAGTTAAATTAGATGTAAAATTCAATAACCAATTTTTACGAAAAATAAAAAACCCCGCTGTGCGCGGGGTTTATGGTGGTTGTGGTTGAGTCGAGATAGGAAGAGCTTAATATTTTTATTCAGTCCCCATTTGCAATGGTCCCCGATTTAATATCTTTTACAATTATTGATTCTGCTATTTATTTAGCTCAATTGATATACCATGCAGAAAAACTCTTAAATAAATGTCTCATTTGGTGATCTAAAAAGTCAGCTTTGTCGGTGCAATTAAATTCTGTTGGAGTATGAAAAATTTTTAAGGAAAATAGAATGTTCTCAAGATTCAATCAAAAATTGTCGTTTCGAAAATTCTTCCTGTAAGAATTACTAATGGGAAATCTTTGAACCGCTATTTTGCAAAAAAATTATTTCAATTAGAATTTCTCGTCTAAATTGACGCATCAATCATCGAATTAAAGGTGTGATCAACAAGACTGACTGCTTTAATTTTATCTGAGAGAATGTGATGTCAATCAATTTTGTTCTGAACAGAGAAGGGGAAAATTATTGGACTAAGTATTAGCTAATAAGGATTAATTATCAAGAATAATTATAATACGGCATTCTTGACTAGTGTTAATTGAGTCCGTAAATTTGCTCCTCAATTTTAATGAATTCCGCAGTAGCTCAGTTTGGTTAGAGCACCTGACTGTTAATCAGGGTGTCGTAGGTTCAAGTCCTACCTGCGGAGCAAAAAATCCCCGAAAATTATTCGGGGATTCTTTTTTTAAAAGAAAAATATGAGAAGTTTATGAAGACGGGAATTGTTTACGATCCAATCTTTTTGAATCATAACCAACCAGGTCATCCTGAAAATGCAAACAGGCTTCGTTCAATTATCAACGAATTGACGGAGAAAAAGTTATTGGAAAAAATAGAACAAGTTAAATCCCGAGTTGCTGAAGTTGATGAAATATCCTTCTGCCACAATAAAGAATATGTTGAATATGTAAAAGAGTTTTCTGAAAAGGGAGGTGGCCACCTTGATCCTGATACCTATTCAAACAAATATTCATTTGAATCTGCTTCTACTGCAGTTGGTGGTTCGATAGATCTTACTAAATCAGTTATTAGTGGAAAATTAAAAAACGGATTTTCACTAGTTCGTCCTCCAGGTCATCACGCTCTCTCAAACAAATCAATGGGATTCTGTCTTTTTGGAAATATCGCTATCGCGGCAAAAGTAGCACTAACTCAGCCGGGAATTAATAGAGTAGCAATCGTTGATTTTGATGTTCATCACGGAAATGGTACACAGGCATTAATTGGTGATGATCCAAATATTTTATTTATTTCTTCTCATCAATATCCATTTTATCCGGGCACGGGAAGTATAAATGAAATCGGAACAGGTGAGGCAGAAAGAACAATTGTAAACATTCCTTTTCAAGCCGGAGTAGGGGATACTGGATTTAAAGCAGTATATGAGGAAGTAGTTATTCCATCTATCGAAAAATTTAATCCCGATTTAATTCTTGTCTCAGCAGGTTTCGATGCTCACTGGGATGATCCATTAGCAAATCTTACTCTAAGTTTAACTGGTTTCAACTGGATATCTAGAAATCTGATTGAGCTTGCTAATAAAATTTGCACCGGCAAAATTATTTTTTTTCTTGAAGGGGGATATAATCTGGATGTTTTAAAATTTGGAGTAGCAAATTCAGTACGGGCATTACTGGGTATTGAAATGTTTGAAGACCCAATTGGAAGAGCACTGAAACCTGAAGAAAGCGTTCAAAAATTAATTGGGCAGCTAATTAAGATTCACAATCGTTAATAATGTAAATTGAGATTTCAAATAAGCATATAACCCAAATGTTGCTTATTTTTAAAGGGGAGATTCACTTATTCTTTACTCAATTAAGAAATTCAATTATGAATAAAATCACAAAATCTATCATCAGTTTAGTCCTGATTTTTATAATTCTGTCCGGATGCAATCAAAAGGATCCTTCACAAGAAAATGACTTAAAATATGAAATTGTCAGTTATGAAAAACAGTCTGAAGGATGTGATGGTTTAAGGGAAGATAATTGTGCAAAAATAAAAATTGAGTTTCCACAGATTGTAGCCTTTAAAGATGAATTAATAAAGGAGAAAATCAATAACTCAATCAAATCAGTTTTCTCAATGAGTGAATATTCAGATCAGGATGAAATTGATTTTAAAGCTGAGATGGAAGAATTTATTAAAGATTATGAATCCTTTATTTCCGAATTTCCTGAATCATTCCAGTCCTGGTTTATAGAAAAGACGGGTGTCGTTAAACTTAACAGGGCAAATATTTTATCAATTGACTATTTGGATTACTCATATACCGGTGGCGCGCACGCTAATACATTTGTTGCATTTATAAATTATAGTTTAGCTGATGGCAATGAAATTACTTTGGATGATATAATCCCCCCCGCCAAACAGGAGGAACTGACAAAAATTGGAGAAGAAGAATTTAGAAAACTTAAAGAACTTAAGCAGGAGGCTGATCTGGGACAGGCAGGTTTCTGGTTTGAGAATAATGATTTTTATCTGAATGATAATTTTTTAATAACAGATTCCACACTAGTATTTTATTATAATAATTATGAAATTACTGCATATGCATTTGGACCAACCGAATTAATCATTCCATATTCCAGCATCAAATCGCTCGTTGATGATAATAGTCTAATTAAACCATTAATTGAGTGACGAAAAGTTTTTAATATCAATAATAATCAATAAAAGGAGACGTAAACATGAAATCTGCGCTAATCGCATTTTTTGTATTCATTATATCATTGAATCTTTATGCACAGGATTCTTCAGAAGTAAAAAAAGATACTCTCTGGGTTCCTAAAGGAGTGCTTAGTCTAAATCTATCTCAAGTTGGGTTGTCCAATTGGTCACAGGGTGGTCAAAGTTCCCTTGCATTCACATTCCTGACATTAGCCGGAATTGATTATATAGGTGATCCATGGAAGTGGAAAAATGGATTAAAGTTCACTTATGGTAGAACAAAGTACGGAGATGAAGAATACAGAACTAATGAAAACGACATTTTCTTTGAAAGTACTTTAATTTATCAGTTGAACTGGGCGGTTAGTCCTTATGCAGGTGTTACTGCTCAGACAGCTGTCACTAATGGTTATAATTACGATAGTATCCCTG
>Ga0210085_1000429_pt1 | contig 17726 bp, 15 predicted proteins | sample China_Galinas_PW_5_FD_184866 | JGI IMG/M metagenome (GOLD analysis project Ga0210085, IMG submission 184866) | Wetland microbial communities from San Francisco Bay, California, USA, that impact long-term carbon sequestration - China_Galinas_PWC_D1... | ecosystem: Environmental > Aquatic > Marine... | reverse complement strand
GTTGGGAGACGGCGGCTTTTTGCGTTTTCGAGTTGATATACACCGGGAGTTTGTAACGGCGCGAGAGAACGCCGACGCCCTGAATGTGGTCGGAATGCTCGTGAGATACCAGTATCGCGTCAAGACGTTTCGGGTCGAGTCCTCTAGACGTTAACCGGCGTTCGATTTCGATGCCGGAAAGACCCGCATCAATCAGCAATGAGGTATCGCCGCTGGAAATAAAAATCGCATTTCCCTTGCTTCCGCTGGCCAATATGCATACCGCAAGATTATAATCAGGCTTAACTCTAAACGGTTCTGAAACAAGATTATCTTTCATCTTAGCGCCCTGTATGCCCGAATCCGCCACTGTTTCTGTCGGTTTCATCGAGCTCTTCCACAACTTTCAGCCTCGCCTGGTAGACTCGTTTAATGACCATTTGGGCAATCCTGTCACCGCGTTTAACCGAATAGGTTTTCCCCCCGAGATTTATAACCGCAATTTTTACTTCTCCCCGATAATCGGCATCGATGGTTCCCGGGGAATTAATAATTCCGATTCCATGCTTTACGGCCAATCCGCTTCGGGGACGAATTTGTATTTCAAACCCTTCGGGAATGGCCACGGCAAAACCGGTAGGTATCAATGCAACGACACCTTTTTCCAGCACAAGGTCTTTTTCAACGGCCGCACATATATCCATCCCGGCAGCCTTGGGGGTCATATAACGGGGCAGGGGAATATCTGCATCCGATTCTGGTCTAAGACGAAGAAATTTTATAACCGGGGGAAGATCCATAACTCAGTTAGTGCTCTAATTCGTAGATTCGATGACGTATTTTTATCAGTGCAACGATCCCGTATAAGCTGAAGTCCAAAAGTTTGAAGTTTGAAGTGCCTAAAGTGAACTAAAATTGAGGAACGCGCTTTCAGCGCAAACAATATATAATTAAAATTGATAGAATACCATAACTTTAGGCACTTTAGCTCACTTTAGGCACTTTACACTTTTGCATACATAGAATGAATAAACAAAGGTATTAATACGTCACCGTATTTAGGAGTACGTATGCTATGGCAATATATCATCAAATACATGTTTATCGGTGACAGGCCCTAACAGGGTCAGTGCAAAACGATTGTTTTGAAATAGGCTTTCAGCAAGTTCTAAAATATCTTCTTCGGTGACGGCTTCAACGTTATTTATAACTTCGTCCATAGGGATATACCGTCCGAAGTGGGTCTCATTTTGTGCCATTCGAACCATCTGATTGTCATTGCTTTCCGAGGCAATCATGAGGTTGCCTTTTGTAAATTCTTTGGCGTAACGCAGTTCGTCTGAATCGACTCGCATGTCTCTGATTTTGGAGATTTCTTTTAGAATGAGTCTTACGGATGTTTGAATATTTTTAGGAGCGACACCTGCATAGGCACCAAACATTCCCGTATCGACAAAGGAGGATGCATAGGAGTATACCGAGTAGGCAAGCCCTCTTTTTTCGCGGACTTCCTGAAACAGCCTTGAACTCATGTTGCCGCCTAAAATGGTATTCATCAAAGAAAATGCGTATCGTCGCGGGTCGGTGATTGACATGCCTTTGGTTCCCAAACAGATATGAACCTGCCCTAAATCTTTGTAGTGAATGTTCACCTTGCAGTGTTCATCAGGTGTCATTCGCTCGGAAAAATCATTGCCCGGTTGAATCGATTCGAATACCGGACCGGCAATATCCATGAAACGGCTGTGGTCCAGGTTGCCGGCGACTGAAACAACCATGCGTTCGGGCTGATAAAAGCGGTAAAAGAACTTTTTTATGGTATCTGAATTAAATTCATTTATGTTTTCACGACTGCCGAGAACAGATCGACCCAGAGAATGTTCGCCCCAGAAATTCATTCCGGAAAGGATGTGAATATATTCGTCCGGATTGTCTTCCGCCATTCCGATTTCCTGGAGAATCACCGCACGTTCATTTTCGACTTCTCTATCATCGAACACGGAGTTAAAGAAGACATCCGTTAGAATATCGACCATGGTGTCCAGGTGGGTGTCCATCACTTTTGCATGGTAGCAGGTATTTTCAGTACTTGTAAAAGCGTTTGTTTGTCCGCCGATGGCATCGAATTCCTTGGCGATCTGAAAGGCCGTTCTTTTTTTAGTGCCTTTAAAGATCATGTGTTCAATAAAATGGGAGAGGCCGCTTTCGGCCAAAGATTCATCACGGGCGCCGACATTGACCCATACGCCCATGGATACGGAACGAAGATGCGGCATTTTTCTGGTGATCACCTTGATACCGTTGGCAAGGATGGTTTTGTTTACGCTATAATCCATTTTATTGTTTATCCTTCTTCTTCCAGCGCTTCTTTGTAACTCAAGCGAATTTTACCATCTTTGCTTATTTCGAGGACCTTGACTTTAATCTGATCTCCTTCCTTAACGATATCCGACACCTTATTTACACGGTGTGCGGCAAGTTGTGAAATATGCACAAGACCGTCGACGTTGGGAAGTATCTGGACAAAGGCGCCAAAATCCATGATTTTTACGACGGTTCCTTCGTAAATTTTGCCGACTTCAGGCTCAACGATAATTTCTTTGACCATATTTAAAGCAGCATCGCCGTCTTCTTTGGAGATAGCCGCGATTTTGACGATACCCGTATCATCTATTTCGATTTTCGTATTGGTCTCGGCTTGAATCGCTCTGATGATTTTCCCGCCGGGACCGATGATTTCACGGATTTTATCCGGATTAATCTTGATGGTGATGATTTTGGGCGCGTAAGGGGAGATTTGCTTGCGGGGTTCCTTAATGGCCTCTGTCATTTTTTCAAGGATAAAGATCCGACCGACCCGGGCCTGCTCCAGTGCCTTTTCCATGATATCTTTGGAAAGTTCATGAATCTTGATGTCCATCTGGAGGGCGGTGATGCCGTCTTTAGTTCCGGCAACCTTGAAGTCCATATCTCCCGTGTGATCCTCATCTCCGAGTATGTCGGAAAGAATCACGACATCGTCTTCTTCCTTGACAAGTCCCATGGCAATACCTGAGACCGGGGCTTTAATGGGAACACCGCCGTCCATAAGTGCCAGGATACCCGAACATACGGTGCCCATGGATGAAGAGCCGTTGGATTCCAAAACCTCCGAGACGATCCGGATGGTATAATCAAATTCTTCCTTAGAGGGTAGAACTTTCTCGATGGCCCTTGTTGACAGTCCGCCATGACCGATATCTCTTCGGCTCGGGCCGCCCATACGTCTGACTTCTCCCACCGAGTAGGGTGGGAAATTGTAATGGAGCATAAAGGGCCTGTGCTCTTCTCCGATCAAGGTTTCCACCCGCTGCTCGTCCTGACCCGATCCAAGGGTCATCACGCCGAGCACCTGGGTTTCTCCCCGTGTAAAGAGGGCGCTGCCGTGAGGTCGGGGCAGAATGTTGACTTCACAGGTGATCGGTCTTATTTCATCAAATTTTCTGTTGTCGATGCGACGCCTTTCTTTGAGGATGATGTTCCGGCTAATTTTTTTCAGCGTGTCACTGAATATGCCGTTTACCTCGTCCTTTTGGTCTGCATGGGCCTCTCCCAGTTCTTCGAACAACTCTGATTTTAAATTGTGAAGGGCGGCACTGCGTTTACTTTTTTCGGGTATCGCCAGAGCGTCATATATCTTAGACGATGTTTTGGATTCAATGGTTTCAACAAGCGTCTCATCTTTCTGGGGCGGTATGAAGGTTCGTTTTGGTACACCGCTGATTTCTTTAAGTTTCAGCTGCATATCGATAATCGGTTGCATAGACTTGTGACCGAAAAAAATGGCTTCGAGCATATCCGATTCACTGACAATATCGCCACCCCCTTCGACCATCACAACACCGGTTTTTGAACCGGCGACAATAATGTTGATATCGGAATTTTCATATTCGTCGACAGTGGGATTGATTTTTAACTGGCCGTCGATTCGTCCCACACGGACACATGCAATGGGTCCTTCAAATGGAATATCTGATATTTCAAGGGCAGCAGATGCCCCGATCATTGCAAGCGTGTCAGGATCGTTTTCCTGATCCATGGACAATACGGTTGCAATAACTTGAGTTTCAAATCGATATCCTTTGGGAAAGAGGGGTCGAATGGGGCGATCGATAATCCGGGCGGTCAGGGTTTCCTTTTCACTGGGTCTGCCGATTTCACGCCTGAAATAATTCCCGGGTATTCGGCCCGCTGCATAACCCTTTTCCTGATACTCAACGGTCAGCGGCAAAAAATCAACCGACCGTTCTTCATTAGATGATACAACCGCCACAAGCACAATGGTGTCCCCATATTGAACCACAACTGAACCGGAGGCCTGTTTGGCATGTTTGCCGGTCTCGATACTCAGAGTTTTTCCTCGGATCTCTGTTTTTAATAAAGTTTCCATATTTGTCTCCTAAAAGCCAAGCAGCTTCAAAACCGTGTCTGTACCCCGACACGATGGTCTTTTTTCGTCCGAATAAAAGACATCAACAGGTATCGCACGGATTTTTCATGGGTTCGATAGGTCCAATTGAAAGACATGGTATATTTTTTATTAAAATTGATGTTCATTCAATTGCTGATGGCAAAATTGATAAAAGTTATGACCTGATGAAGGTTAAATTATTGATAGTATCCTATACTCGATTGAACGATACAGACATCCGGCAATCCAACTCCTGTGTGACCTGTTTTCGAGAAAGACCCGTATGTCATTCGTGTCATCTATCTTCTCAAGCCTAAGGTTTCAATGATTTTGCGATATCGTTTTACATCTTTGTTTTTTACGTAATTTAAAAGCCTTCGCCGTCTTCCCACAAGGATCAAGAGCCCTCTTCTTGAATGGTGATCCTTTTTATGAATTTTTAAGTGTTCGGTTAAATAAGAAATACGGTGCGTTAAAAGACCGACCTGTACCTCGGGAGAGCCGGTATCGTCTTCATGTACTTTAAATTGCTCAATCAATTTCTGTTTTTCGTTCGATGTCAGGACCAATTTATTTTGCCTCCTTTTATTAAAATAGTCGTTATGATGAATTCACATGTTGAATACACAACAATAGGCATACCTGTTCTTTTCTTTGGCGTACTTTAGTATCGCCACGAGCGTTTTGTCGGTGTCGACGATTTTGATAAAGTCTTCAAAAGCGTTTATCTGTTCAGACATAACATCATCTTTTGTAATGATATGACCATGGTTTATTTTGTTAACCAAAACGTTGTCGGCAATATATTCCGGCATATCCTTTAAGGCATTTGACATGCTGATGATTCGATCAGAAGATTTTTCAGATAAAGCCAGATCTTCCAGTTCTTCTAAGGTTACAGCATCCGTAATTGAAAATCCACTGCTTTCAATGCGCCTGAGTTCTTTAAGATGACCACCGCATCCCAAGGATGCGCCAATGTCTGCACACAGGGTTCTGATATATGTTCCCGCAGAACAAAGGACCTCAAAGCGTATGAATGGCGAATGCATCTCAAGTATTTTAAGCGTTATTATGGTAACTTGCCTTGCCGGTTTTTGTACAGGTCTATTGCTGCGTGCAAGTTTGTAGAGCGGAACCCCTTTATGTTTTAGGGCCGAGTAAATCGGCGGCAGTTGCTTTATATTCCCTTCAAACCTTTTAAATGCAGTTTGTATGGTTGTTTTAGAAAATTTTACGTCATGACATATGTTCGTTACTGTCCCGGTTGAATCCTGTGTATCTGTTTCAACGCCAAGGTGAAGAACAGCCTCGTATTTTTTTTTGCCGTGCAGAAAAAATCTGGAAAGCTTGGTTGCGCGATTGATGCAGCACACAAGTACACCTGTTGCAAAGGGATCAAGTGTACCGGTATGTCCTGCTTTTCTTGCTTTCAGCAATTTCTTGACGCGGGCCACCAATTTTGCGGAGGTGATGCCCGGGGGTTTATCAACAACGATAACCCCGCTCGATTCTTGCCTTTTGAAATTTGGCATGTAAAGTTTCAGATTATATTTTATCAGCCAGGCTAAAAATCCTTGATTTTATGTTAGAAAGTGTCGATTCAATACTGAATCCTGCAGCACTGGAGTGACCGCCTCCACCAAACGAGGATGCGATAGCTGCAACATCAACGGCCCCATCGGAACGCAGGCTGACATGAAACCGGTTCGGTGTTTTTAATCCTTTTTTACCGTTATGTTGCTCCTGTATCAGTGCTGCGACTTCAACATCCTCAATACGTTTTGCATAATTAATCAGGCCGTCAACATCCTCGGATTGTGTATGTGTTTCATCGAACATATCCTTGGTCAGTGTCATAATTGACAGTTTGCCGTTTTTGGATAGTTCAATAGAGTCAAGGGCAAGATTTAAAAGTTTTATGCGACTTAAAGAATATGTACCGTATACGTGCCGGGCAATATTGTGAGGATCGACGCCGATTTCCACCATCTCCTGACAAATGGCAAAGGCTGCTTTGTTGGTATTTGAAAAACGAAATGAACCTGTATCTGCTAAAATTCCGGTATATATTGACGTGGCGATGGTTTTATCAAAGGAAAGACCCATCTGTTTTATCAGCCGGTATACGATTTCAGCGGTGGCACATGCGGATGTGTCGATCAATTGAAGATGACCGAAACCCGTATTTGTAACATGATGGTCGATGTTCACAATGACCGGTATCTGTTTCACGAAAGAGATTGCTTTCCCAACCCGGCTCAAGTCGCCGCAATCAAGTATAACGGCCGTATCATAATTTAAACGGCCAATCTTTTTCACGACACGATGAACTGCCGGAAGAAAGCGATATACTGCCGGAATGGGACTTTCACAATATAAGGTTATTTTTTTATTCAATGCCTCTAAAGACAGCCCCAGAGCGATCAGAGATCCGATGGCGTCACCATCAGGGTTGGCATGACAAACAACTAAAATTTTGTTGCTGTTATTAAATTGTTGTATTATTGAATTCATTTTCGGATTTTACAGCCTTAATAACTTCGTCAATGTGCGACCCGTAATCAAACGAGTCGTCGTAAAAAAATCTAAGCTCCGGCATATAACGTAATCCCAACTGGGAGGCGAGGTTACGCTTTACATAACCCAGCGCACTCTTAAATCCTTCAACAGCATCTTTTATACTTTCTTTGCCGCCGGATATAACAAAATAGACCCGTGCGAATTTTAAATCCCGTGACATCTTTACGCTTGTAATTGTAGCAGCTTCAAGACGGGGATCTTTAATTTTTTTTAAAAGTATATCCGACAGCACTTTTTGTACTTGACCGCTGACTCTGTCAGATCGTGAAAACGGTTTCATATATTAATAATCTCCATTTCTGTGTCGATGATCTCAGCCAGATTCAACTCATCAACGAGATTGAAAACTTTGTCTATTTTGGAATTTATCACCGCTCGATTGTTTCCAACCAGGGCAAATCCTATCATTGCGCGCTGGTATATGTCGTTTGATCCTATTTCAGCAACCGAGGCATTGAAATTATTGCGCATCCGGCCAATGATGGATTTAACAATTTTTCTTTTGGCTTTCAAAGAATGACAATCATGCAGCCTGAATGTAACAATTCCTAAGCCCGCAACCATGAGATGCTCATCTTACTCAATTGAGGTTAAAAATATATTGCCACAATATGTTCAAAGTTTACAAATTAAAAATTGACGGCTTCGTAAAAAGTCCAATTTCCGCGTTGCGCTTCATTCCTTTATTCAAATTCAGGTTTTATCTCTTCCACATAGTAGCATTCAATGATATCGCCGATTTTGACATCATTATAATTCTTAATGCCGATGCCGCATTCATAACCGCTTTGGACCTCTTTTACATCATCTTTGAAATGACGAAGAGAAGAAATTTTGCCCTCATAGGTCACCACCCAATCTCTAAGGATGCGTGCGAACTGTGCCCGTTCAATTTTGCCTTCGGTGACGTAACAGCCCGCTATGGCACCGACTTTAGGGACATGAAACACTTCTCTCACTTCAGCTCTGCCAAGCGTGCGTTCTTCAAAGGTAGATGACATCATACCGACGATAGCATTTTTGACGTCTTTGATTACATTGTAAATAATATTATAGAAACGTATGTCGACATTTTCTTCATGAGCAAGCATTTGAATTTTAGAGCTGGGACGTACATTAAAGCCCAAGATGATCGCATTCGACACGGCAGCAAGAGAGATATCCGACTCATTCAAGGCTCCTGTGGCCGAATGGATGACACTGATCCTGACTTCCTCATTGGAAAGCTTGGTCAACGCATCGGTAAGGGCTTCGATGGAACCGTGCACATCGGCCTTGATAATGATGTTCAGATCTTTAACCTCATTTTCCTGCATCCTTTCATAAAGTTTTTCAAGGCTTAACCTGCTGGTTTTAGAAAGTTCTTTTGACCGCTGTTTTTGAGTTCGATGCGAGCTGACCTGTTTAGCATCCTTTTCGTCCGCTAATGCAATCAGCACATCTCCTGCATTGGGCACACCGGAAAGACCGATGATTTCCACCGGGGTTGAGGGCGCTGCAAATGTTACATGTCGTCCCATGTCATTTAGTAATGCACGTACTTTACCATAGTGTACACCGCAGACGACCGGATCGTGAATTCTAAGGGTTCCTTCATTAACCAGGACCGTTGCCACAGGGCCTCTGCCCGAATCCAGCTTGGCCTCGATCACGTGCCCTGCTGCGAGTTTGTCCGGGTTGGCTTTAAGTTCCAGTAGTTCAGCCTGCAAAAGTACCATTTCAAGCAAATCATCTATTCCTTTATTCTCTTTTGCGGAAACCTGTACAAAGATGGTATCGCCCCCCCAGTCTTCAGACACGATTCCGACATCGGCAAGCTCTCGCTGAACGCGATCAGGGTTTGCATCCGGCTTGTCCATTTTGTTAATGGCCACGATAATCGGAACTTCTGCGGCCTTGGAGTGATTTATCGCTTCGATGGTTTGAGGCATAACACCGTCGTCGGCGGCAACGACCAGGATAACTAAATCGGTAATCTTAGCACCACGGGAACGCATTTCCGTAAAGGCCTCATGGCCCGGAGTGTCCAAAAAGACGATTTGTCCTTTGTCCGTCGTTACATTATAGGCGCCAATGTGTTGTGTAATACCTCCTGCTTCATTTTCCGTAACTTTGGTTTTTCTTATCACATCAAGAAGTGATGTTTTCCCATGATCGACATGCCCCATTATGGTTACCACCGGAGGTCTTGAAACGAGTTTGTCCGGATCATCCTCTTGTACCTTTAGGACCGTCTTTTCCTCAAAGGAGGCTTTTTCAAGTTCATAATCAAATTCTGCCGCAACGAGAACGGCGGTATCAAAGTCTATTACTTGATTTACCGTCGCCATGACACCCAAGTCCATTAATTTCTTTATCATTTCGTTGGCCTTTATCCCCATTCGTTTTGCCAGATCAGACAGGGCGATGGCGTCATCGATTTTTATTCTGCGCTTAATGGCTTTGGGTACCGTAATCAACGGCTTTTGTTTAGTAATTGCTGCTTTACCTTTAGCTGCCTTTCGTCCCTTTCGGCCTCGATGCCCTTTGGCATAAAGATCCGCTCCCTCAACAACTTCCTTTTTCCGAAAGGAGATTTTCTTTTTGAAAAACTTTCTGTCCGTCACCCCTTCATCAGGTTTTTTGGTCCATTTTTTCTTCGGTTTCTTGGGTTCTATTATGGACTCATCTTTCGGAATTTCTTTTGGTTCCGGTTTGGCTGCAGGTTTCTCATCGAGCTTGGAAACAAGGTCTTTTTCGATCTCGGGCTCTTTTTCCTTTGGGGGAGGAGTTACAGGCAGTTTTATTATTTTTGCCGGCGTATCTTTTTTACGTTTTTTGGTTACTTTTTTGGGTTTTGATTTCTTTGGCTCAGCGGGTTTTTCAAGTTTTTTTGCCACCGGCTTTTCGGCGTCAGGTTTTTCTTTGACAACGCCTGTTTTTGCCGTAACTTCGTCAGCAGCTTCTGCTTTTTTAACACTTTCTTTCTCTATACTTGCTGTTTCTTTAACCGCTATTTCAGGGATTTCTTTCTTTTCAGGCCTTTTAGTTTCTTTATCAGAGGGCAGTTCTTTTTCTTCAAGAATTTTCTCAGGCGCTTGATCCTTAACGTCTATCTTTTCGGGACGCAATTCCGGTTCAGCACTCGTTTCAATTTCAACCGGCTTCGGTCGGACACGTTTTTTACGCCTTCTGATCAGTGTCGGCTTTATACGCGTTTCCTCAACTTCTTTTGCTGGCGAACCAAGAATCTTTCCTCTAATACGAGCTTCAGTTTCATCATCTATAGAACTCATATGGCTTTTTACTTCGATATCCATATCCCGTATTTTTTCAAGAAGCGTTTTATTGGTCATGTTAAGATCCCTGGCAAGCTCATATATTCTGATCTTTGCCATCCAATCCCCCCTAAAGTTATTTATTTGTAGCCCGTTGTATGTGTTTGTTTTTTTCTCTATTCGTCGCTATGTATTGCTGTCTTACGATTTATTTGTCCAGATGGTTATTTGGTTGACTCCGCAGAATCTGCTTCTTTCTCGTCCGAAACCATCGTTTGTCCGGTCACATCCTCATCGCTGCCGGGTTGGTCATCAGAGGCTTTTATAGAATCCGATATATCAGAAGCGCCGTTGTGCTCATTTTCTTCTTCTGATAACGTTTCCTCGGATGTTTCATCCGCCTGATCCTCATCGCTGCCGGGTTGGTCATCAGAGGCTTTTATAGAATCCGATATATCAGAAGCGCCGTTGTGTCCATTTTCTTCTTCTGATAACGTTTCCTCGGATGTTTCATCCGCCTGATCCTCATCGTCATCGGATTGCTCTTCAGAGACTTTTAAGGAATCCGAAACATCAGAAGCGCCGTTTTGCTCATCGTCATCTTCCGGTAACGTTTCTTTGGATGTTTCATCGGCTTGATTCCTACTTAATAAATACGCCTCACCGGCCTCAATAAGTTGTATGGCTTTTTCTTCAGTAATATCTCTTATCTGGATGAGGTCTTCTATTGAGGCCCTGCTGAGTTCATCTGCAGAAAAAAAGCCTTTTTCATATAACGCATCCGCCAGACTGATTCCAACATCCGGCAGTGATACCAAAGAATCATATCCGTCCTGCATGGCCTCGCTGTATCGTGTTTCACTGATGACATCAAGGTGCCATTTGGTCAACTTTGAAGCCAGCCGCACATTCTGGCCTTTTTTCCCGATGGCGATTGAAAGAAATTCATCAGGAACAATAACTTCCATGGAACGATCCTCTTCGTCTATGATAACCCTTGAAATTTCCGCAGGCGCAAGTGCATTGCACACAAATCTTGCCGGGTCAATATGATATGGAATAATATCTATTTTCTCACCCTTAAGTTCCTGAACAACATTTTGTACACGGCTGCCTTTCATTCCGACGCAGGCGCCAACGGGATCTATATCAGAATCGTTTGAAGTGACTGCAAATTTTGCCCGTATGCCGGGTTCCCGTGTGGCCCCGATAATGGTGACGATCCCCTCGTTTATTTCAGGAACTTCTGTTTTAAAAAGGGCGACCAAAAAATCAGGGTGCGTTCTGGAAAGAACAATTTGCGGACCGCGTGTATCGTAAAGGACATCGACAATGTATGCTCTGATGCGATCGCCCCGACGGTAGGATTCCTTTGGGATCTGTTCTCGGGTCGGAAGGATTCCTTCTGTATGTCCGAGATTAACAATAATATCGTTTCGATCAAAACGCTGAACGATTCCGTTGATGATTTCGCCCTTTCGATCAATAAAGTTGGAATAGACGGCATCCCTTTCAGCATCTTTCATTTTCTGTATAATGACCTGCTTGGCAGACTGAGCAGCGATGCGTCCGAAGGTGGAAGTATCCATTTTTGTCCCGAGGCTATCGCCGACTTCACATTCCGGATCCAGCTTTCGTCCCTCTTTAATGCTGATTTGCAGGTCAGGTTCTGTAACGACTTCGGCAACATCTTTAAACTGGAAGACCTCTATTTCGCCGGTCGATTCATTGTATTGAACTTCAATATCGACGCTGCTCCCAAATTTTTTCTTCGCAGCAGATACCAAAGCCTCCTCAAGAGCTTTGATTAAAATCTCACGGTTAATGCCCTTGTCTCGACTCACCTGTTCGACGACACGTTTTATGTCTGATATAAACATCCGTTTTCTCCACTGTTATTTATTCTGTCACTGAAAACCGGGTCTTTCCGTCGGGGCAGAGCCCCTCTGTGGCGGTGCCTGGATCCAAGTCCTTTATGTCAAAAATTAAGCTTTAATCTCTTTAGAGATGTTATCTGCAAGCCTGGCTGTTACAATGTCATGATACGGAATCTCCACGATTTGGTCATCCATGGAAACTTTTACCACATCTTCTGATATGCCCAGCAGAACACCATTAATTTTCTTTTTACCGCCAACAGACGGAGTGGTTCTAATATTTACCCGGTTTCCTTTGAATCTATCAAAGTCGCGCTTTTTCCCCAGCGGTCGATTCAGTCCCGGCGATGAGACTTCCAGGTTGAACGGCCCCGTATCTTCGAGATATACATCTAACATGTCACTCGATTGACGACTGATATGTATGCAATCATCCAAAGTTACACCACCGGGTTTGTCGATGTAAAGTCGAAGTATTCTGCCTCCGGCTTCGCGTTGGCACTCTATGTGCACCAGTTCCATCCCCTCGGCGTCACACAATGGATCCAGTAAGTCTTTTGTCCGGGCAATCATTGTTTTCATACTATCCGGTGACCAATGATGTTGTTTCCGGCTTTTGTCTTTCGGTCTTTTCTTGCCTTTTTTTCCGTTTATCCTCTTCAATGGTCTTTCAACTCGCGTGCCCTAAGAAAAACAAAAACGGGCTGTCGCCCGTTTCTTCTCATACAGGTAGATCTATTGGTGGATTGAAAAACGTTACCTGTTCATTTAATTACCCATGCGAGAAAAATTAAATCCAAATCACACCTTCATTGCCAGAATCTACACTCAGCAACCTTTATCATGAAAAGGCGACTTTCAATGGAGCGGGCAACGAGATTTGAACTCGCGACTCCAAGCTTGGGAAGCTTGTACTCTACCACTGAGTTATGCCCGCTCGTAAAGAAACCCAAAAATATTACAAAATATATACATTGTCAATATTTTTCAATATTAATTTTATAGGTAAAGATGGGGAACGGATCAGATTAAAAGATCGCGGATTTTTTGAAGTTCGGTGGAGATTTCCTGTAGGATGTCGGTAGGAGGCTTTTCCCTTTGTCCGGCGGGCTTGGTTTTTAATCGTTGTTTGGCGCCTTCAATGGTGAATTTTTTTTCATATAAAAGATGTTTGATCCATATAATCAGCTCTACATCTTTTTTCCTATACAACCTCTGACCCGAGGAGGTTCGTTTGGGATGTATCTTTTTAAACTCGGACTCCCAAAATCTTAGAACATATGCCGGCACGCCGACAATCGAACTGACTTCTCCAACCTTGAAGTAAAGTTTGTCCGGCAATTCTTTCTGATAGGGGGTATCGTTCTGCATTTTTATTTTGCTTTGAAAAACCCGGTCCTTCCCGCGTGGCGGGATATTCAATGGGCCAAGCCTGCCCCGCATTAAGGGGGATTCTTTACGCTTTAATAAAAACTATTCGGCCGGCAAGGTTGCATCAAACGTTTTTATAAGCTGGTTGGTAATGTTTTTGTGAATATGATTAACCCGGTTATCTTCCAGGGTTTCTTCTGAAGATCGATAGATTATTCTAAAGGATACGCTTTTTTTACCCTTTGGAATCGGATTCCCGCTAAAAACATCAAACAGATATAAATGTTCCACCAGTTTTTCCCGGAGCATTTCGACGGCTTCTATAATTTTATACGTTTCAATAGAATTGTCAATGATAAGTGTGATGTCCCTTGATGTCGCCGGAAATTTTGGGATGGGACGGGCGGATTTCGTGTCCGGAACCGATTGAATGAGCCGGTCGAAGTTAAGCTCAAAGATAAATCCCGTTTGTTTCAAATCGTAATTTTCAAGTACTTTTGGATGGACTTCTCCCACAAGACCTATGGGTTCATTTTTATCAAGAATTCGTGCTGTAAATCCAGGTTTTGAATATGAACAGAATTCCGGATTCATCTGCGTAAACGAGGTCTTGACAATTCCGAGGTTTCTCAAAAACTCTTCAAGCACACCTTTTATATCATAAAAATCACAATTAATCTCTTTGGAAGACCAGGACGAATCGATCCTGGTTCCTGTCCAAAGCCCTGCCAGCATTTCAACTTCATCCGGCTGATGGTCTTTTTGGCCGGTGTGAAAAAAGACATGGCCGATCTCAAAAAGCCTAAGGTTTTTATTTTGTACCGATATATTGAGTTTCATCGTTTCAAGAAGACCCGGGATGAGAGATGTTCTCATAACCGCCTGATCTTCAGAGATCGGATTGAGGATGTCCACCATCTTTCTTTTGGGATCGTCCGAGGGAAGTTCGAGATAATCGCAAGACTGTTTGCTGATAAAACTGTAATTTATGGCTTCACTGAATCCCAGACCGGTCATCAGCGCTTTTGTACGGTCCCTTAAATCAATTTTTTTGTCGGGATGTCTGGCTTCGGCGGGTATCAGAGGAAACGTCGTTTCGATGTTATTGTAGCCGAATAGTCGGGCAATTTCTTCCGAAATATCTTCCAATCTTCTGATATCGACCCTGCATGAGGGTGGCGTTACCTGAAGTTTGTCGTCATCTATTTTTTTAACGTCAAATTCGATGGACGTTAAATATTTTTCTATGGCAGCTGTATCGAGGCGGGTGCCCAGGTGCCGGTTTAAGCGACGGGTACTGACATCGATGGTGGCTTCAGAAAAGGGAAGCGGATATTCATCGATGACCCCTTTAACACATTTGCCGCCGCCGATTTCAGCGATGAGCTGTGTTGCCCGATTTAATGCGGTGATGGTTCCGTCAGGGTCCACGCCACGTTCGAAACGGTGGGATGCATCGGTGTTTAGGCCTGTTTTTTTAGACGTTTTTCGAATACAAACCGGGTCAAAATATGCGCTTTCAAGGAGAATGTTTGTTGTGGTATCTTCAATTTCTGAATTCAGTCCGCCCATGACGCCTGCCATGGCCACCGGTTTTTTCCCATCGCAAATCATGAGCATTTCCGGATCAAGGCGGCGTTCTTTTCCGTCCAGGGTGATAAAGGTTTCGTTATCCTGAGCCGTTCGCACCACAATCCGGTTTTCAGCAAGACGGTCAAAGTCAAAGGCATGCAGTGGCTGGCCGGTCTCCATCATTACGAAGTTGGTAATATCCACAATATTGTTGATCGGTTTTAAACCTATTGAAACCAAGCGGTCCTGAAGCCAAAAAGGAGAGGGACCGACGACAACATCGAAAACAAGGCTGGCGGCATATCTTGGGCAAAAAGTGGGGGAATTTATTGTCACTGAGGTGTGATTGACAATATCATCAATGGCTTCCGGCAGATAAATTTCAGGATATGTGACCCTTTTATTTTCAATTGCGGCAATTTCGCGGGCGGTCCCGATCATACTGAGGCAGTCGGGTCTGTTGGGGGTCAGATCGATTTCCAATACCGGGTCCGACAGTTCCAGAGCCTTATTCAATGAATCGCCCACCGAGAAATTGTTATCCAGCATCATAATACCATGACCGTCGCTGCCGAGTCCCAATTCGAGTTCGCTGCAAAGCATCCCTTCCGAGGTTTCTCCACGGATGATACTTTTTTCAAGAACGGTTCCTTTTGGGAAACGGGTGCCTGGAATGGCGCACGGTGCAAGCATATCTGTTTTGATATTGGTCGCTCCGCAAACCACAGAAATGATACCTGTCCCGATATCCACGTGACAGAGTTTCAATGTATCAGAATTCGGATGGGGATCAATATTGACGATCCTGCCGACATGAACACTGTTCAAATATTCATATCGGTCCGAAACAGCCTCAACTTCGAGTCCGGCCATGGTGAGCGCATCTGCCAGATCATTTGCATTCAGGTTAATGTCAACGTATTCTTTTAACCAGCTTAGGCTGACTTTCATGTTAACCCTATCGTTGCATAAAAAATATGCCAAAAATATATTATATTAAAATATTTCAAAATGTTACACATGTCACACAGAAAATATTGGAAGAAACCCATCATGGATTCCAAAAAACTAAGTTTTTATATGGCATATTTTTTACCCTTCGGGAAAGCCTTTGATACCATAATTCCTTCGTTGCCAAGGGTTCGCGGTAGTTTACTACAGCGTCACCCTTGGACGCCTTGGACTTACGGCATCCTGAACTTTTGCAACGTTAGGGTTAGAATTGCCTCAGAAATCTTAGATCATTTTCAAAATACCTTCGGATGTCATCAATACCGTATTTTAACATGGCAATCCGTTCTACGCCCATTCCGAACGCAAATCCGGTATATCGGGTCGAATCATATCCAACGTTTTCAAAAACAGCCGGATGAACCATGCCGGAACCCAGAACTTCCAGCCAGCCGGTTTTTGAGCATACCCTGCACCCCTCGCCTTTGCATATCACGCATCGGATATCGACTTCGGCACTGGGTTCGGTAAAAGGGAAAAAGCTGGGTCGAAATCTCAGACTGGTTTCCGGATCAAACATTTGATGGACAAAGGTCGTCAATATGCCTTTAAGATCCCCGAAGGATATATTTTTATCAACCAGAAGTCCTTCAACCTGGTGAAACATCGGTGTGTGTGTCAAGTCGGAATCACATCGATAGACCTTGCCGGGGGCAACAATCCTTACCGGAGGATTCTGCTTTTCCATGATTCGGGGCTGGGTCGGTGATGTGTGGGTTCTTAAAACGATGTTTTTGGATATATAAAACGTATCCTGCATGTCCCTTGCCGGGTGATTTTGGGGAATATTCAGCGCTTCAAAATTATAATAGTCGGTTTCAACCTCAGGTCCTTCGGCAATGTCAAAACCCAGGCGGATAAAAATGTCGCAAATTTTTTGGGTAATCTGGGTGATGGGATGTAAAGACCCTTGCAGGGTCACTCTTCCGGGGAGTGAAACATCAATCTGATCGTCGATTCCCAAAGAGGATGTTTTAAGCGCTTTCAGAGTGTTTTTGAATAATGCGTCGAGACTTTTTTTTGTTTCGTTGGCTTTCTTTCCGGCTTCCGGTCTGATATCTTCGGGCAGATTGGAAATGTTTCTTAAAAATTGGGTCACCGCCCCTTTTCGACCCAGGTAGCGGATAGAAATGGCTTTGATACTTTCTGCATCGGGTGCAGATTCAAGTTCCTTTATTGCATCTCGGTGAATCTGTTCAATGGTTTTCTCCAATGTCGTTCTACCTGTTCCCTGTCGAAAAATTCGTAATCAAGTTTCGCATCCATATGATAGGCTGATCCGGGTTGTGATTATAATTGTTCCGAGGCCAAACCGGCAATTTGACTAAAACCCGAAGGATCCGATATGGCCAACTCGGCCAACACTTTTCGATCCAACTCAACACCGGCAAGTTTCAATCCGTGAATGAATTTGCTGTAAGACAGATTGTTCATGCGCGCCGCGGCATTAATTCTGGCAATCCAGAGTTTTCTAAAGTCACGTTTTCGCACTTTGCGATCCCGGTATGCATACATGAGTGCCTTATCAACAGCGTCCGCTGCTGTGCGAAATAATTTGCTGCGGCCGCCACGAAACCCTTTGGCTAATTTTAAGACCTTTTTTCTGCGCCTTCTTGCTTTAAAACC
>Ga0210085_1000428_pt1 | contig 17731 bp, 13 predicted proteins | sample China_Galinas_PW_5_FD_184866 | JGI IMG/M metagenome (GOLD analysis project Ga0210085, IMG submission 184866) | Wetland microbial communities from San Francisco Bay, California, USA, that impact long-term carbon sequestration - China_Galinas_PWC_D1... | ecosystem: Environmental > Aquatic > Marine... | reverse complement strand
GCGCCACCCAGCCGCTGAGTGGTTTGTTCGAGCGTATCCAGGAAAGGGTTTCCGGCACCTGGCAGTGCTGCAACGTGGCTCTGGAGAAGGGCTTTTGTTTCTATTTCGGCGGCGGTATGCATCACGCTCAGAAGTCATTTGGCAACGGCTTTTGTCTGCTCAACGACATCGTGATCGCCATTCGCAAACTGCAGGCCGACAAGCGAATCGAGACCGCCTGGGTGATCGACGTCGATGCCCACAAGGGCGACGGCACCGCGGCCCTGACGGCCGACGATCCGTCGATCGTTTCCTTCAGCATCCACATGGGGCGCGGGTGGCCGCTCGACGGCCCCGCCCAAGATGCGGCCGGCCGGCTCACTCCATCTTTTATCCCCAGCGATATCGACATTCCGATCTTTGCCGGTGAAAACCAATTGTATCTCGTCAAACTCGAAGAGGGCCTTCGGGAACTGGCCACCCGGCCGAGGCCCGACATTGCGGTGATTGTCTCCGGGGCCGATCCTTACGAAAAGGACGAGTTGCCCTCGACCGCCGATTTGCAACTGACGCTCGAACAGCTCTTCGCGCGCGACTGGACCGTCTACCGGTTTTTAAAGCAGCGTTTGATCCCGCGGGCCTATCTGATGGCCGGCGGTTATGGTGAGCACAGCTGGCAAGTCTACACCCGGTTTCTGCAATGGGCGCTCATGGATCACCTCGAGATAACATGAGAATAGCACGTACGTCCGGCATCAAATCGTGCTGTCGAGTATAAGGGTCACCGGGCCGTCGTTGACCAAACTCACCGCCATCATCGCCCTGAACCTTCCGGTCTTCACAATGATACCTTCTTGTCGCACCCGGTTTGCGAAACAGTTGTAAAGCCGTTCGGCCAAGGCGGGTGGGGCCGCCTCGACGAACGAAGGCCGTCGGCCCTTGCGGCAGTCTCCGTAAAGCGTGAACTGGGACACTACCAGCATTTCCCCGCCGGTATCCAGCAGGGACCGGTTCATTTTACCCTCCGCATCCTCGAAAATCCTCAGGTGAGAAATCTTGCGCGCCAGTTCCTTGGCACCGGCATCCGTATCCTGCCGGTGAACGCCGAGCAGAACCAGCATCCCGTGACCGATGCGGCCGACTTCTCGACCGTCGACGGAAACCATGCTTTCCTTTACCCTCTGGATCACGGCCCGCATTAATTGAAGCCTACCTTTTCAAGTTAAGTCGGTTGAGACAGTTATGCCCGTTTGGCCGGTTGAAGGATGTCAACGGTTTTACCGCATAATCGGCTCGGATGCGTTGGTCCTGCAATGTATTTTTTATTCTTTCTGTACTAAACGCTCGTGGCCCGGTGGGCCGCTGCGGTGCATGAAAATTCAAATTTCGTATTAAGGCAGTTGTGCCAGTTGAGTCGATTAAGTCAGTTTTGTCAGTTAAAGGATGTCATCGATTTTAACGACTTAACACGCATGACCTTTAAGCCACCAATGGTTCCGGGTTTAAAGTTTAGGTTATGGGTTTCGAGTTTCTATTTGCGACGCTTGCGCCCCAGGGCATCTGCAAAAGGATTGTGAAATGGGCGGTTCTGTTTTTTTTCAACTGCCGGTTTACGATTCTCGCGTTGGGGCCGGCGAGGTTTTTTATTTTCCGGGGAGACTTTTATGCGTGCAGGGGCCTTTTTCATGGAGAGCGCGATGCGGTTTCGTTCCAGATCGACCGCGAGGACCGTCACGCTGACCCGTTGTTGCACGGAAACGACATCGGTCGGGTCCTTGACAAACGCGTCGGCCATTTCGCTGATGTGAACCAGGCCGTCCTGATGGACGCCGATATCGACAAATGCGCCGAACGCGGTGACGTTGGTGACCACGCCCGGCAGGATCATGCCCGGCCTCAAGTCCGTGACCTGGTTGACATGACCGGCGAAGGCGACGGTTTCGAAATCTTTGCGGGGGTCGCGGCCCGGTTTGTCGAGTTCGGCCAGAATGTCCCGTAGGGTGGGCAGGCCGATTTTGTCATTGACGTATCTCGTGAGGTCGATGTTTTTCCGGCGGCTTGCCTCCTGCATCAGTTCGGCGACACTACAGTCTTGATCCCGGGCCATGGCGTCGACCACGGCATAACTCTCCGGGTGCACGGCGCTGGCATCCAGGGGGTTGGCGCCACGCTGAATCCGCAGAAATCCGGCCGATTGTTCAAAAGCCTTGGGCCCTAGCCGCGGGACGCTTTTCAATTCCGCCCGCGAGGTGAAAGGCCCTTTTTCGTTGCGAACGGCCACGATATTGGCAGCCAACTGGGGGCCGAGCCCTGAGACGTAAGTGAGCAGCTCGACACTGGCGCGGTTGACATCCACTCCGACGGCGTTGACACAGCTGATGACGACATCGTCGAGGGCTTTTTTGAGGTCGGGTTGATCGACGTCGTGTTGGTATTGGCCCACGCCGATCGATTTCGGATCGATCTTGACGAGCTCGGAAAGCGGGTCCATCAGGCGTCGGGCGATCGATACCGAACCGCGTACGGTGAGGTCCAGGTCCGGGAACTCGCGGCGCGCGGCTTCCGACGCCGAATAGATCGACGCGCCGCTTTCGTTGACCAGCAGGACCGGAATGGTCTGGAGAGCGTCGATTTTACGCACGAAGGCCTCGGTTTCGCGACCCGCCGTTCCGTTTCCGATCGCAACGGCTTCAATCGAAAACCGGTGGCAGAGTTCGGTAATTTTTTCGGCCGCATGGCGATCTTGTCTCTCGGTCAAATGGGGGTAAACCGTTTCGTGGTGCAACAGCTTGCCTTGGCGGTCGAGACAGACGATTTTACAGCCGGTGCGATAGCCCGGATCGATTCCCATCACGCGACTGGCGCCGAGCGGCGGACTGAGCAGCAGCTGCCGCAAATTGCTGGCGAAGATGCGGATGGCCTGTTCGTCGGCGCGTTGTTTGGTGGCCAGCCGCAGTTCGGTTTCCATGGCGCGCGCCAGCAACCGCCGGTAGCCGTCATTCAACGCCGATCTAACCTGGGCGGTGTCAGGGCCGTCTCCGTTTACAAAGAGATCCTCGAGCAGGGTCAAGGCATCGGCTTCCGGCGGCGCCATTGTCAAATTGAGAATATCCTCTTTCTCTCCGCGCCGCATGGCCAGAATCCGGTGGGAGGGTGCGGTCGCCGCCGGCTCGTTCCAGTCGAAATAATCGCGATACTTCGCCCCCTCGGTCTCTTTATCCGTGGCCACCCTGCTCAGGATGATTCCTTTGCGCAGATAGAGCCCACGCATGCGTTCGCGTGCCCGGGGGTCTTCGTTGATGATTTCGGCGATGATGTGGCGGGCGCCCTCCAGGGCGGCCTCGACCGATTCGACGCCTTTTTGCGGGTCCACGTAAGCGGCGGCCAGTTGAACAGGGTCCCGACCCATCTGTTCCTGGATTTCCCGGGCCAGTGGTTCCAGGCCTTTTTCGCGGGCCACGGTGGCCTTGGTGCGTCGCTTGGGCCGAAAGGGCAGGTAGAGATCTTCAAGCACCGCCAGCGTTGGTGCGGCCGACACCTGCTCTTTAAGCTCGTCGGTAAGGTGGCCGTTGGCTTCAAGGGACTTCAACACAGCCGCTTTGCGGCCGTCGAGCTCCTCGAGCTGGTGAAGCCGGTCCCGGATGGCGGTGATGGCAACCTCGTCGAGGCTACCGGTGGCTTCCTTGCGGTACCGGGCAATGAACGGCACGGTGCCGCCCTGGCCGAGAAGATCGGCAACGGCGTCGATCTGTTTCGTCGCAATATTGAGTTCGGCGGAAATGGTCGCGGTATGCTCCACGCTCCAGGTTCCTTTCTGTCGTGAGAGATTTTACCAGTCGGGCGCGTAACGGGAATGGATGTCGATGGCATCGCAATTGAAACGACTGGCCCTATATGCGACTATGTCCGTAAAGTCAAGGGACGCTAGAATCCATAGTTCTTGAAGAAATCAGCGTTTTCGTGTATAATTTTGAAGTCTTAACTCGAGTTGATTTCGACCGGCGGCCGGCTTCGCCCGCCAGAGGATCAGGAAATGAAATTAAACAGATGGCTGGGTGAAGGGTCCCTGAAAGACAAGAACCTGTCTTACAAGCTCAATATCATCTTCGGCCTTTTTTTCCTCTTTCCAGTTTTCGGTTTTCTTTACTTCGGCTACAAGTACAATATCCTCACCGATCGTTATGTCCCGGTTTTTTTTATGGGGGTGTTGGTTTTTTCGTTGGTCGGCTTCATCATCCTCAGAAGCCTCTTCGACAAAATCGCCACCATCTCCCAGGAAATGACGAAAGACTTTTTCGCCGACATGGCCGGGGAGAAAATAAAGACCGGGGCGGACGAACTGCAGAACATCGTCGAATCTTTTTCGGCTCTCCAGAAACAGTTCGGCAGCACCTTTCATCAACTTGAAAAGAAGGCTTCGGAAATATCGATCCTCAAAGAACTCTCCGAGCTGTGCTACGTCACCTTCGATCCCGAAGAAATTCTCTACGTCACCCTGGAACGAGCCCTGATGCTGACCCGATCGGACCTGGGGTCGGTGTTGACCATCGAAAAAAAAGCGCGCAAAGAATTTGTGGTCAAAGCCAGCGTCGGCCTGGGTGAATACGTCAAGCTGGGCGACCGCATCGACTTCGAAACCAGCATTGCCAAGTATGCGGTCATCAACAAGTCGCCCCTGGTGGTCAAGGATGTTGAAAAAGACCGACGCTTCGGCCGTGCCAATCTGCCGCACTACGGTACCAAATCATTTGTCTGCATGCCGATCAAGACCAGCAAGGAGATCATCGGCGTTTTGACGCTTTCGCGCAAGGACGACGCCCGGGTTTACGGTCAGGAAGACATCGAAGCGCTCACACCGCTTCTCAGCAACGCCGCTTTCACGTTCGAGAACCTGCGGTTGATCAAGGAGAACGAACGCGGTTTTCTGCAGCTCAGGTCGATCGAAAAAATTTTCAAGATCATCAACTCCAGCTTTCGTGACAGCGAGCTGCTCCAGGCCGTTTTAGGTGAGATGCACACCGTCATTGGCTTCGACCTTGCGCTGGTGTTGACGAAAAACAGCCAAAAACCCGGTTATCTGACCGTTTTCGACATGACGGCATACGGTCCTGCCGATGTCACGAAGGGTGCGCAACTCTATTACAGGGAGACCGTCATCGAAAAAGTCCTCAATCAGGAGACGACTCTCGTCATCGATGACACCCGATCTGCAGGAGCGATGTTCAGCGGGGATGACACCGACCGCGACGCCGACGACATCTTGGAGGAGCTCTTTCTGAAAAACGGTCGCAGGACCTGTCTCCTGTCTCCCTTGCGCAGCGACGGGGTGGTCACCGGCGTTCTGGTGCTTTCCGCCAAAACTCAAGGGCTCTTCGACGGGCTGCAGAACCTGATCGAGTGGATCGCGAACGGGTTGTCGATCGCGATCGAACGCAACCGCCTTTCGGCCGCTGTCCTCAAACGCAATCGTGAGCTGGAAACGATCAAACAGGTCGGCAGCGCGCTGGCCTCCTCGACCTTCGACATGAAAAAAGTTCTCAAATACACTATGGACATGGTCAGGGTTCTGATGAATGTCGAAGCCGGATCGCTACTGTTTCTCGAGAAAAGCGAACTGGAGCTGGCCGTGGCTTTCAACACCCAGCTGTCGTCGATGAAGAAGTTTCGCCTCAAAATCGGCCAGGGTATTGCCGGCTATGTCGCCGCCCGGGGAGAGGCGATCATCGTCAACGACACTCAGAAATCCCCGCATTTTTTTCCGGGAGTCGACAAGTACACCGGTTATTTGACCCGCTCGGCGCTGTGCGTGCCCATGATTTCCCAAGGAAAGGTGATCGGCGTGATCGAAGTCCTCAACAAGATCAACGGCGACTTCTCCTCCAACGACGAAGACCTGCTCCAGTCGATAGCGGCATCAGTCAGCATCGCCATCGAAAATGCGCGTCTCTACAAGGAGACGGTCTCGATGGCCGAACACGAACGCGGCGTACGCCGGATGTTCCAGAAATTCGTGCCCAAGGCGGTCCTGGAAAACATCATTCAGGGCGAGCGCACCGGCCGGGGTGTCGTCGACGAGGTTAAGACCGTCACCCTGCTTAACATCGACATCAGGGGTTTTACCGAACTGGCCATGGAAATGGGACCTCAAAAAACCGTCTCTATTTTGAACAATTTTTTTTCGGTCATGGGAGAGATTGTCTTCAAGCACAACGGCATCGTCGACAAGTACCTCGGCGACGGGTTTCTGGCCCTTTTCGGTGCGCCGGTATCGAGTGTGCGGGACGCCGACAACGCCGCGGCTGCGGCGTTGTCAATGAAAGAGGCGATTGCTCCGATCAATAAGACCTTCGAAAAAGAAATGGGAATCGCCCTCCACATCGGCATCAGTGTGCACACAGGGGACGTGGTGGTCGGCAACATCGGGTTCGACAAGAAAATGGACTACACGGTGATCGGAGATGCCGTCAACACGGTCTTCAGGCTGCAGGAACTGACCAAGTCTTACCCGAACGGCATCATCATCGGCGAGAACACCCGCCGCGCAGCCCAATCCAAACTTCTACTCCGCAACCTCCACAACGCCCTCGGCGATTTGAGTCTCTACGAACTGCTCGGCATCGAGGGCCACTCGTTTCCATCTCAGAATTGACCTTAGTGTCGTGTCAATTTTGAAGTGTCTCGATTGCATTGAGCGACTCATTGGTTGTTGGAAACCAGAATCACCCGCATATCCATGACATTTGTGTTGGTGGGGCCGGTAAGCAGCAACTCACCGGTATGTTTAAAAAATTGGTAGGCGTCGTTGGCTTCCAGGTAACGTCTGTAATTCAGACCCAGAGCTTCGGCCCGCTTTATCGTCGAGTCGTCGACGATGGCCCCGGCGGCATCCGTCGGACCGTCGGTTCCGTCAGTGCCGGCGCACAAGGCAACGACGCCGGTACAGCCGGCGATTCGGGGTGCAAGCGCCAGTGCAAATTCCTGGTTCCGTCCGCCGCGACCGTTACCGCGAATCACGACCGTGGTCTCTCCACCGGAAAGGATGCAGGCCGGCGGCGGTACCGGGTGACCGGACTTGAGCACTTCCTTGATGATGCCGCCGTGTAAAATGGCCGCCTGACGGGTGTCGCCCTCTATCATCGAGGACAAAATCAGGGGCGGGTAACCGATTCGTGCCGCTTCGGCGCCGGCCGCCTTGATGGCATCGAGGTTACTGCCGACGATCAATCGAAATCCGTGCCGAAAAACAGGGTCCGCCGCTTTGGGTGTTTCCGGTATATCGCCGGCCGCCCCTCTCCTCAAGTGGTCAACCACAACCTCCGGCAGTTGGGTGACAATCCGGTATTCGTCCAAAATGGATAGGCAATCCTCGAACGAGCTGGCATCCGGAACGCAGGGGCCCGAGGCAATCACATCCAGATCGTCGCCCACGACATCCGATAGGATCAAGGTTACGAGCGTTGCGGGGTGCACGGCCCGGGCCAGTTGCCCCCCCTTTATGGACGAGGTGTGCTTGCGGATGGCATTGATTTCGTGAATGGTCGCCCCGCAGGCGATGAGCACCTTTGCCGCAGCCTGTTTGTCGGTCAGAGTCAGCCCGGCAGCCGGCAACGGCAGGAGGGCCGATCCGCCGCCCGATATCAGGCAAAGAACAAGATCGTCGTGTCCGGCTGATTCCGAGAGAGCGAGGATAGCGCGGGCCCCTTCCTCACCACAGCGATCCGGAACAGGGTGGCCGGCTTCGACGATCCGGATTCGGCTCAGATGGGCCAGGTGACCGTATTTCACGACGACGATACCCGCTGTGATCCGCTCGCCCAGCAGCCTCTCCATGGCTTTTGCCATAGCGGCGGCGGCTTTCCCGCAACCGACCACGTAGATGTTTTTAAATTCGGCAAGATCGTAACAGCGGCTTCCGACCCAAAGCCGCTCGTCTTCAATCCGGCAGTAGCGCGCCACCGCGATCTCAGGCGCAACGGCCGCGAGGCCGGCCTTAAAGATCGACTCCGCATCTGCACGCATTTTCTTCATGCTTTTATTTAACTTTTGCAATGCCACCTCCATGTGGTCAGTCATTTTTAAGCGAACCCTGAGGATAGGAAAAATACACCGAACTGTCAAAATCATTGAACTTTTCGTCAACTTGACAAGCCGCACGGTTATCAGTAATTAGTTTCCAACCTGAAGCATTTTTGGTCTGGAGACAATCATGGAAACCATGGCGGGAGAACTTAAGGGCCACTTTTTAATGGCTATGCCCGGATTGCTCGATCCGAATTTTAACCAAACCGTTACAGTCATTTGCGAACACAACCAGGAAGGTGCCATCGGCCTCGTTATCAACCGTTCGCACGCCTTCTTGACGTGTGAAGAGATTTTCAAGGAATTAAAAATAGGCTATACGCCTGCGACCTCATCGCTACCGGTTCACATCGGCGGACCGGTTCACACCGGTGAGATTTTTATACTCCACGGGCCGCCTTTTTCTTGGGATGCCTGTTTAATGATCAGCCCGGCTCTCGCCATGAGCAACAGCCGCGACATCCTCGAGGCGATCGCCATGCGCCGCGGGCCGCAGGATTTTATTCTGTGCCTGGGGTGTGCCGGGTGGGGGCCCGGACAGCTGGAAGCGGAAATTAGGGATAACGCCTGGTTGACCTTCCCGGCACAGGAAGATATCATCTTCGGTCGGCCGATAGAAAGCCGCTGGGAGGAGGCCGTGAAGCGCTTGGGTATCGACCCGTCACTGCTGTCGTCTACGGCCGGAAATGCCTGAGCGAACCGTTAATCTCTGGCAAGCGGGCCATCGGTTTGTTGCAGGATGCAGGAGGGAGTTGTGAGGAGGGAAGCAATAAAACGGCGGGCTTCAGCCGGTTAACCTTTCATCTCGGCATCTTGCTCGACCTTCGGCTTCTTTTTTTTGAGACACGCCTTGTCTTTTCTTACAAAGGCGCATAGCTTGGGATTGTGATACTCTTTGCAGTTGAGCGGATTGTACAGCGGACATTCTGGGTTTTTTTCTGACATGGACAGACTTTTTCCTTTAAATCTTATACCGACCGTCCGAAATCGCATCGGCCCCGCATAGGCTACCGGTCGCATCCGTATGACTTCCATAGCACGAAACCCCTGCCAGCACAACCGCCGAAATTTAGGCGGAAATATGGAGAGGTAGTGGTACCAGGTTACGGTGCTGTAGAAACCACAAATAGTAGCGTGAACAATGGATCGTTATCGTGACTACAAAAAAGAGCTTCTGATCATCAATCGCGGCCTCGAGGCGCTGCTCTCCTCTGGTGTATCCATACCGGGGATGCCCAAAAGCGCTTTCGAGGATTGGAGTCGATCATGTCAAACGTTGAAGCGCCAACTCTCGGAAGAGACGCTTCGCATCGCCGTGGTCGGAGCCATTAAATCAGGCAAGAGCACCTTCTTGAACGCTCTTCTGGGAGGCGATTATTTGAAGCGTGGGGCCGGGGTTGTCACTTCCATTGTGACCCGCATTCGTGGCGGAAAGCATCCCAGGGCCCGGTTGATCTTTAAATCATGGAGCGAGGCCAACCGGGAAATAGTTGCGGCCCTGGCCCTTATTCCGGCGGGAAACAAACTGGCCGACAAGGAACAATTCGATATCCGTGATACCGAATGGCGCACGGCACTCAGGTCACTGCTCGACAGCCTTCCGGTCGAACAGCAGGTCTCCCAGGGCGCCCGTAATTTGAACACGGCCCTGTTGACCTGCTACTCAAGTGGCTATGACCGAATCCGGGATTTTGTGTCGGCCGAGAACGCCGAGAGGATTCTTGAAGACGGCGACTGGCACGACCACTGGCGGTTCGTTAGCGACGATGCACTGGCGGTTTATCTCAAAGACTTGCAGTTGGAGTTGGTGAGCCGGAATATGGACAGTGATACCGAATTTGCCGACTGCCAAGGCAGTGATTCGCCCAATCCGCTGCATCTGGCCATGATTCAGGATTATCTCCAGCAGGCGCATTTGATTATTTATGTCATCAGCAGCCGCACCGGCGTGCGGGAAGCCGACATCAAGTTTCTGTCCATCATACGTAAAATGGGGTTGATCGAAAACCTTCTTTTCGTGGTCAATACCGACATCAGTGAGCACGAATCTGTCAACGACCTGAAAACCCTCGCAGGGCGGGTGTCCGGAGAGTTGGGATTGATTGCGTCCGCACCTGAACTCTATACTTTTTCTGCACTTTACCACCTTTTCGGTGAGATCAGAGCGAGCTTGAGCGAAAAGGATCAACTGCGGCTGGCGCAATGGGACAAACAAAGGGAAATTGTCGACTTTTCAAAAGTCGAACAGCAACGGTTCAGCAAAGATCTCGAACAGAGATTGGTTCGCAAACGCTATCAACTGATGCTCAAGAGTCAGATCGAACGTCATGGCGTTATCCTGGCCGGCGTGAGTGACTGGATCGGCATCAACCGCGAATTGTTGTCCCGCAGCGACGGCGATGCCCGACTGATTGCCGACGGCATTGCCCATCAACAGGAGCGAATCAGCCAGATTAAAACGGTTGTTGCGACGACAATCGCCGGGGCCGTGCCGAAAATCAAAAAAGAATTGACCACCGACGTCAACCGATTCTTCGAATTTCCTTCCGGAGCGTGCGCCAGCCAAACCATCGGATTTGTCCGTGACTACCGGGTCGATTTCACCCAATTCGAAAATAGTCTGCAGGACAACGGTTTCCTCAACACCCTGTACCTGGTCTTTCAAGAATTCAAACTGGCCCTCGACACGACCATGACAAACACAGTTTATCCCGGGATCGTTCAATTCGTACGCCGGGAAGAAGAAAAAATTCAACATCACATTACCTCCATTTTTCAGCCTTACGAGGGGATTGTCGACCAGGGACTGTCGGAATTGAGGAGCGTTTTGAACGGATTCGACATCGATCGGCGCCCGGATCGACATTTCAGCCCACAGGACCTTCCGAGCGTTGCCGCCGTCAAGGAATCCGCCGGTTTGAAGCTGCCGCCGCTGGTCGCGTTTTTAGGGTATTCAACTCAAATAAAAACCGAAGCCTTCATCTCGCTGGGTTATTTTTCGGTCGCCAGGTTTTTCAAGTCGGTTTTCAAGAGAAAGGAAACCGTGCACAAGGGCTCGCATGTCAAGGCGCTCCAGAAAAGTGTGCGACGGATGAAACGATTGACCGAAGATTCGCTTCAATTTCAATTCAAAGATTACAGGGAAAACCTGAAGTTCACCTACCTTTTCCGCTTATTGGAGGAGGTCGCGCAGCGACTGGTCGAAACCCTGACGGATCGGTTTCAGGCCTACGGCGGCGACACGACCGAAATCTCGGCCCATTTCGACCGGCAACTTTCCGACAGACAACGGATTGCAACTCTTATCAAGGAGATGCAGGTCACGGCCGGTGATATCGACGACATGATTTCGCGGTTGCGGCAGGCGGTCGAAAACAATCAGACCTGAGCCTCGGACCGACTGCCTCCGAACCCTCAACCGCGGGTGGGTCCGATCAGATTCTGGGCGAGCTTTTCGAGATTTTCGCGTGCAAAGGTAATGGACGGATCGATTTCTAGCGCCATCAGATAATAGCGAACGGCGTTTTCCTTCTGCCCGAGGTCCCGATAATTCGAGGCGATGTTGGCGTAGTCGATGGCCGAAGAAGGATCCAGCGCGATCACTTTTTTAAAGCATGCAATGGCTTCTGCATGCTCTTGCAGCTTGAAATGACAAAACCCCATTAGATTGTAAACATCCGTTCGCTCCGGGTCGTATTTTTCCCCTTCCTCGAGAACGTTCAGCGCCAAACGGTAGTCTTCCATGTCCTTGTAAGCAATTCCCATATAGGCGTAAATAGCGGCCGTGTCCTGTCGGCCGGGCTGCCGTTCGAGGGCCTGACGGAAATACCGCAACGCCAGCTGTGGATCTCTCAACGTCAGGTGGCAGGTGCCGAGGTAGAAACTGATGTAGTACTTGTCCGGCAGCAGTTTTTCGAAGCGCTCCAATTCTCGAACGGCCCGTGCAGGACCCAGTTTTTCGACCAGCAGTTTGGCTGAAAACATGCCGACACCGGTGTTCAGCGCACGCTCCCTGAAGTGGGCCCCGGGAACGATGGTGTAAAAGGCCGGGACCCCGAGCAGGGGATGGGTGGTGTCGACCGCGATGACTTCCAGGTTCCGGGCGGAGAGTTCGGCGATACAGCGTTCCACCTCGATTCTTATGTTATCGGATGAGATGTTCGGCAGTTCGGACAGATCGATGGTCTTCTCCGGGTGGGTGACGAAGGCGGCGTCCTCGAGCCGGGTGAATTTCGGCAGACCGCTGGCGACGTAGCGGGTGCCGCTGTTGAAATCCCCGGCCAACTGGGCCACTTCGGTCAGCGCCCGGCTCAAAGCTTTTTGCGGGTCCGGGGTCGTGCCGGCAGTCCAGACGATCTCGCTTTTGTCTGGAAAGCTCGCCGGATCGTAAGCCAGGACGCCGATTGTCGGAATGCCCATTTCAAGCGTAAAATCGGTAGCATACAATTTGATCCCGGCCCTGCCATACTTGCCGAGCATCTCCTTGACCAATGGGTCGCTGGCGGAATCCGGATTGATAGCGGGGCAATTGAGGCGTTTGTGACTGACAATCGAAGAGGTATGCCGTTCGACGATTTCGCAAATTCCTTGGCACAGGGCCTCCTCCACACAGTTTCCGGCTGACGGGCCGTTGAAGGCATTGATGGCGTAAAACCAGTCGAATGGGATCAATACGGTCTCCCTGCGGGTGAAATTAAAGGCCCGGGTCCACTTCAGCGGAAGGCTTTCAAATATTTCTCTTGCCGCCGCAATGTCCGACGAAGTGTCGTGAACCGATGCGGCAATCATCTCAAAGGGTGTGCATCGTTGTGTGAGTTCCCGATGAGGCGCTTCGACAAAGTTGGTCGGGTTGTTGGCAAAGCTGAAGAAGCTGAATCGCTCGGCCAGCTCCATCACGGCGCTGGCTTCGGCCTGTTCCGGAGTGGCGCCTTTGCCCATCTGCTTTTTGGTTCCGGTCAGCGCAGCGGCGTCGCGGCCGCAGTAACTGAAAAAGACAGGGATGTCCAGACGACCATTGTCGATCCTGACGGTTTGAGCAAGGATTTCCAAGTCGAGCTGCTCCAGTTTTGTTCTCAACTGGCGCACGGTCTCCTCCGGTGGGAGAATCTTGTCCTGATCACGGGTATACCCTTTAAAGGCATCCTGTAATTTAATTTCCGAGGTCATGGTGGTTTCCTTTGAATTTTTCGCAACACATGATCCGCCGCGAAACATGCCCTGTCAGGGGGACGGCGGCCTGTTGAGGGGTGTTATCGGAAGGACGGCCATTCAGGCCGGCAGCGGACAGTCGGGCACCCACCTTATCAAATATCCTCAGCCTTGAACACCACCTTCTGAATCGCAAAAAACCCATTTCACCGCTGGTTTTGTGGCTCGGTTACCTGATGCCATGCAAACCTTGCCTATGGTTTTAAATTGACCGAATCGATTTTCTCTGTTAAAAATGAATCTCGCGATTGGGGATGTAGCTCAGCTGGGAGAGCGCAGCGTTCGCAACGCTGAGGCCGTGGGTTCGAATCCCATCATCTCCACCAAAAAAACACTCAGTCAGCCGCGGGTTTTGCCCGCGGCTTTCTTTTTGAGTAAAGTCCCGCGAGACCGGCAAGCTCGAGGATACGCTGACACATTCGGATCTTCAGCTCCTTTCTGCAGCGTGTAACCTCGGGCAACCTTTTGTCTCTTAAGTACTGAACAGCCTAATAGCCCGGGTTGTTCAGAAAGGTGTGCACAATCTGCATTCATCTTTCCTCCTTACAGCGCAAGGAGACCGTTTGCCGCAAGGCAGCGGGGGGTTTCCAGAGCCTTTCCATATCTCCTTGCGCTGATCCTCAATTCGAATGTAACGGCGAAAATCATTTCAGTCTCATTAAAATTTGAAGCGACCGTTTTTCGATGATGGTGTCAAGTGATCGAAACAAGATCTGACGCTTCTTGTATGACGTCTTTTAGCGGGTGGTTCATCGTAATGAAATGAATCACCCGTTTTTACGGGGTGACCGAATACAATAGAATGGTCACCCGCTCAGGGTCACGGTAAGAAATAATTCCACACGATTGCGCCGGATTATGGTTTGTCTGCAAGGCACATCCACCTGCGCATATCAGGATACGTGTGGGTGGATGTAACGCCGTAGACGAGCCATAAGACAAGCAAGAGGTGGAATTATTTCTTGCCGGGACCCTTTTATCTCACATCAACGTTGGTTCCTTCAATTTTCGCTAAAACCAATGAGTTCGTCTCGCCTGTTTGACTTTTTGGTGCAGCGTGCAGCCGGCAACTAACGGTTGGCTACACGGTTATGCGAGACCTATTCTTGAGAGCGGGCAAGGAAAAAACGAGAGGATAACGGCAAATCGTGTCAATGGGAAAGCAGAAAAAATCGGTCCAGTTTTCGGTCGAATGTATCAAGCTCCATTGTCATAACTACTGCGAACTCGGCACCATGTTCAGGTGTTCGGCCGGCTCGGCTTGGGAGGAGCAAAAATACTGTAAGTTTTCCCGCAAGTCTTCGGGCGGAGGGCGGTGCATGCATTTTCGCAGTAACATCGGTGGTCACTGTGACTGCGTGCCGGCCCAAAAAGACGCTGTGGTGGCGATGCGACGGCAGGATCCCTGAGAGCGGATTAGTCCTCGGGAAGTCGATTGTGCCGGGCGCCCGCTTCGGCCGGTACCCCAAAAGGCAGTTCAGGCTGACGGTAGCGGCGATATGCGAGGCAACCACTGTTCCAGTTGCAGCGTGCGCACACGGCAACGTGTTTTTTGTGACGGCCCTTGTAACGGGGGCAGCTCAAGTAATCACGGCTGTATAAGGTGTTGTGGTGGCGCATCGACCATCGGTCTCTGTGGTTTTTTTTAAAGGGGTGCATGCATTTTGCTGATCTAAAAAATTCTGCATTCCCTTTCTGATTCTAGTTTATTTATATTCCAAAATGACCGGCAGATCAAGGCTGGCTGACACCATTTCATTGGTAACAATCAATGAGGTTTCTTTCGGCACGAAGCCGGGAAATCGCTTTGGTGATTCGGTGGGCAAGAATTGATGCTTGACTTGGGGTGAGGATCTAATGTAATTATTTATAGTTATTTAAACGATTTCTTCGATTTTGCGGTTTTTTTACCCGGAAGGACGGTATGTCAAAAAACATGACGCGATCATCCGAAGCGACCCGCACCACGAAAGAGACTCAGATACACATCAAAGTAGACCTCGACGGCAGCGGCATCGGTGACATATCGACCGGCATCCCGTTTTTTGATCATATGTTGACGCTTTTGGCGGTGCACGGTTTTTTTAACCTCACGGTGGCAGCCAGCGGAGACCTGGACGTCGATCATCACCATACTGTAGAAGATGTCGGCTTGGTGTTGGGTGACGTTTTCCGGCAGGCACTCGGGGAACGGTCGGGAATAAAGCGTTACGGACATGCGGTCACACCGATGGACGAGGTCCTGACGAGTGTCAGCGTCGATCTCTCGAACCGGCCTTTTCTGGTATACAATTGCGCCGGTTTGGCGGGCAGCGGTGTACAATTCGACATTTCCCTGGCCAAAGAGTTCTTCAGGTCTTTCGCCAACCGCTGCGGCATGAACCTGCACATCAATGTTCACTATGGCGAAAACCCGCACCACGTGATCGAGTCGATGTTCAAGGCCACCGGCAGGGCCTTGGACGAAGCTACCACCTTCGATGAGCGGATCAAAGGTGTTCGCTCATCTAAAGGTTCGTTTTAAAGCCGGCAGGTTGAAATTTATGAAACTGCCCCATAACGATCGCCGAGTTGGTTTAGTGCTGCTCGGCCTCCTCTTGCTCATCGCAAGCGGTTGCAGCACGACCGGCGTCAAAACCGTCAGGGTCGGTTCGGCCGCCGGCATCAATTCGATATTGGTACTGCCGTTTGACGATCTTGCCAAAATTTACGGCGAAGCCGGGCTGATAAAATGCCCATTATGCGACTATTATTTTGAAGCCGGTCCGGTGCCGCCGAATGCGGTTGACTGGTTGAGCGAGCGATTGGTCGGCATACTCGGGCAGCACTCTACCGCCGTGTTGATCACTCACGGCCGGTCGTTTGATCAAAGCAAACCCGCTTCCAGCACGGGCATGCTCACGGAACGGAAACTGGTGGCTCAGGCCGGGCGGTCCATTAAGGCGGATGCCGTTTTGACCGGTTACATTTACCGCTATGAAGAGCGGGTCGGGACCCCGTACGCCGCATCGCAACCGGCGTCAGTGGCCTTCAGCATCCATTTGATCCGGTCCGCGGACGGTGCGGATGTCTGGTTCGGCTATGTCGATGAAACACAGCAGACGTTGAGCGAAAACCTTTTTAATGTGGCGGTTTTCTGGCAAAGAAAAGGACGCTGGGTGTCAGCCGACGAAATGGCGGAAGCCGGTCTGACCGAGCTGCTCGATAAATTTCCCAAGCAATGATGAATGGTTTCGCAGATAGTCCGGTTCTTGTCGGCACTTCAGGTTTGTGGCTGCCGCAGTATGGGCCGAGCCTGTTTTTTTCAGTGAAATCCGGGTCCATTGGGCCGGTTCTTCTCACGTTGTCATCCGAATACTTCCACGTTGGCCTGAATCCATCATGATCATCATACCGGCAATCGACATTCAATCCGGCCAGTGCGTGCGCCTTCTGCAGGGACGTAAGGAAGAGGCCACCGTTTTTTCCGATGACCCGGCGGCCATGGCCTGTCGCTGGGCCGAGGCGGGAGCGCAGTTGATCCATGTGGTCGATCTCGACGGTGCTTTTGAAAAAGGCCCACGCAACACGGTCGCCATCCGCGCTATTCTAGACAGCGTCGACGTTGCGGTTCAGGTCGGCGGCGGAATTCGAGATGAACAGACAATCCAGAATTATCTGGATGCCGGCGTCGCAAAAGTGGTTATCGGCACGGCGGCGGTCAGAGACCCGGATCGGGTCAGGGCTATTTGCAGCCGGTTTCCCGACCGTATTGTTTTAGGGATCGATGCCCGCAATGGGATGGTGGCCGTCGAAGGATGGACCGAGACCACGCGTATCCGAGCGGTCGATCTGGCCCGTCGATTCGAAGATTGTCCGGTGGCTGCCATCAACTTCACCGACATTCATCGGGATGGAATGCAGACCGGCGTAAATATCGAAGAAACCCGCCGACTGGCACAGTCGGTTTCGATTCCGGTGGTGGCTTCCGGCGGGATTTCCTCGTTGGCGGATATTCACCAGCTTCTGCCGCTGGGGGCTTTAGGAGTGTGTGGCGTGATTGTCGGCCGGGCCCTCTATGCCGGTACGCTGGATCTGAAACAGGCCATCGACAGTGCCAACGCATATCTCGCACAGCGTCAATTATGACCACCGGCTTTTTTTTAAAAAATACTTGACAAAAACCGTATGATAAAATACTTTACTCTGCTAATTCATTTGACAATATTGCTGGGGTGTGTGGCGTTCAAAGATCATTACGTCATTGATGGCGCCGGGCATCGACGATTGCGTCGTATCTGAGTTCCGGCAATGTTAAAAATTTTCGCTGAGCTTCATTCCATTTAATCACCTCCATTACAGGACGATTTCCCATGTTCCAGAGAAGTGGAGGGTGCTCTTCTTGACCAGTTTCATCCCGGAAGAAAAAATCGCCGAAATTCGAAATGCCGCCGACATCGTGGATGTTATCTCCGGTGAGGTGCTT
>Ga0210085_1000427_pt1 | contig 17734 bp, 17 predicted proteins | sample China_Galinas_PW_5_FD_184866 | JGI IMG/M metagenome (GOLD analysis project Ga0210085, IMG submission 184866) | Wetland microbial communities from San Francisco Bay, California, USA, that impact long-term carbon sequestration - China_Galinas_PWC_D1... | ecosystem: Environmental > Aquatic > Marine... | reverse complement strand
CGAGCACGCACGGCCCAGGAGCGCCGCGAGGCGGCGGAGGCACGACGCGCTCGCCGAGCCGCGGTCACGGACCCTGACGTGGTCATGGAGGCGGCAGCGGCATTCCTGGCGGTGCGCTCGCGATCGAGCGAGGAGACCCGGCGCCGGCTCCGGCACCTGGGGTACCCGCACGGCCTGTGCGACCAGGTCGTGGAGCGCCTGGAGCGGCTGGGTTACCTGGATGACCACGAGTTCGCGCGGGCCTGGGTCGAGAGTCGCGACCGCGCCCGCCCGCGCGGGGCGGTGGCCCTGCGACGCGAGCTACAGCTGAAGGGCATCTCTGACGCCATCATCGCGGCTGCCCTCGAGGGTCGCGGGCAGGCGCCGGGTGCGGGCACGCCAGCGGACGGCTCCGACGCGGACAGGGAAGCCGCCCGCAAGCTCCTCTCGAAGCGGGCCAGATCGCTCGCTCGCGAGCCGGATGCCTACCGCCGTCGGCAGCGCGCGTATGCCCTGCTGGCACGCAATGGATTCGCTCCCGATGTCTGCCAAGAAGTCGCCGCTACGCTGACCGACGACCCCATGTCCTGAGCCACGACGCTCGTTTGACGCTCTCGTCCGCGCCCCGCTAGGCTTGACGCTTGGCCCGAACAGGCCCGAGCGGCGCAAAAGGGAGTGGACGCCGCCGAGTCGCCCGCAGGCGGCTCACCCTTGGACGATTGATTCACCTCCAGCTGCAAGGCTGGATGGGAGGGAAAAGTGAACGAACCCGTCGTGATGGCGGTCGTCATCCTCGTGGTGGCCGCCGTCGGGCTCGTGGTCGGATTCTTCGCTCGCGGTCTGCTTGCCAACCAGGGCATCAAGTCAGCGAACGAGAAGGCCGAGCGCATCGTCGCCGAAGCGCGAGCCCAGCAGAAGGAGCTCATCCTCCAGGCCAAGGAAGAGCAGGTCAGGCTCCAGCGCGAGGTCGATGAGGAGGGCCGCGCGAAGCGAGCCGACCTCCAGAACCTCGAGCGACGGCTGCTCCAGCGTGATGAAGCGCTGGATCTGCGCACCGATATGCTCGAGGAACGGGACCGCAAGCTGCTCATCCGCGAACAGGAGCTCAACAACCAGCGCTCCGAGCTGAACGCGGCGCGGGCGGAGCAGGTCCAGGCGCTCGAGCGCGTGAGCGGCATGTCGGCCGAAGAAGCCAAGGCCATCCTCGTCGAGGAGGTCCGCGAGGACGCCGAGAAGGACGCCGTACGCCTCGTGCGGGCGATCGAGCGTTCCGCTCGTGAGAACGCGGAGGACAAGGCCCGCGACGTGGTCATCACCGCCATCCAGCGCGTGGCCGTGGATCACACCGCGGAGCACACGGTCACGATCGTGCCCATCCCGTCGGACGAGATGAAGGGCCGCATCATCGGCCGTGAGGGGCGCAATATCCGAGCGCTCGAGCAGGCCACCGGCGTCGACCTCATCATCGACGACACCCCCGACGCGGTCATGCTCAGCGGCTTCGACCCGGTCCGTCGCGAGGTTGCGCGACTGGCGCTGACCAAGCTGGTGCAGGACGGCCGCATCCACCCCGGCCGCATCGAGGACGTGGTGGCCAAGGCCCAGGCGGAGGTCGACGTGGTGATCCGCGAGGCCGGCGAGTCGGCGGCCTATGACACCGGCGTGCCCGGCCTACCGGCGGAGATCCTCACCCTTCTCGGACGGCTCAAGTACCGCACATCCTTCGGTCAGAGTGTGCTCAATCACGTCAAGGAGACGTCGATGCTGGCCGGCATCATCGCGGCCGAGCTGGGTGCCGACGTACAAGTGGCCAAGCTCGGTGGCCTGCTGCACGACATGGGCAAGGCCATCGACCATGAGGTTGAGGGACCGCACGCGGCCATCGGCGCCGAGATCGCGGCCAAGCACCACCTCTCACCCAAGGCCGTCAACGCCATCGCCGCCCACCACCAGGAGGTCGAATACACCTGCCAGGAGGCGCCCATCGTGCAGATCGCCGATGCCATCAGCGCCTCCCGGCCCGGTGCCCGCGGCGAGACCATGGACACCTACATGAAGCGCCTGACCGAGTTGCAGGAGATCGCCGACGCGTTCCCGGGTGTGGAGAAGTCCTTCGCCGTCCAGGCCGGGCGCGAGGTCCGCATCCTGGTGCGCCCAGAGGAGATCGACGACCTCGCATCTGGTCGCCTGGCCCGCGATATCGTGCGCCAGATCGAGGAGACCCTGACCTACCCGGGCCAGATCAAGGTCACCGTCATCCGCGAGACGCGAGCCGTGGAGTACGCCAAGTGACGCTGCCGCACGTGTGCGGCACTGGACCTCTGATCCATCACCGGCGATGAATCGTCGAGACAAGACGCGAACGCTGGCAGCCGACCAGTTGCCAGCGATGCCGCTGCTGCCCACGCGCGGCGTCCTGCGCGTGCTGATGATCGGGGATGCCATCGGCAAGCCCGGCCGCCAGGCCCTCGAGCGCGAGCTGCACGGCCTGCGCGAGGAGCGGGGGGTGGACTTCGCGACCGTCAACGGCGAGAACGTGGCCGGCGGTATGGGCCTGACCATGTCCACTGCGGTCGCCCTCTTCGATGCCGGAGCCGACGTCATCACGAGCGGCAATCACATCTGGGACAAGCGCGAGCTCATCCCACAGCTCGACGATGAACCGCGGATCCTGCGGCCGCTCAACTACGGCAGCGTGCCCGGCCACGGCTGGGGCATCTTCCACGCAGCCGATGGCACGGAGGTCGCCGTGGTCAACGCCCAGGGCCGGAGCACGATGATCCCCATCGAGAACCCGTTCTCGACCATGGACGCACTGCTCGAGGATGGGGCCGATGGACTCCCGCCGGTCACGCTCGTGGACTTCCACTGCGAGCTGACGAGCGAGAAGACCGCGTTCGGCCTGCATCTCGATGGCCGCGTGAGCGCGGTCGTGGGCACGCATACGCACGTGCCCACCGCGGACCACCGCCTGCTCGCTCGGGGCACTGCCTACGTCAGCGACCTGGGCATGACCGGCCCCCTCGACAGCGTCATCGGCTTTGCCCCCGAGACGGTCTTGCCGCGGTTCCTGAACGGGATGCCCACGCGCTTCCAGGTGGGCACGGGTCCGGTCATCCTCAATGCGGTGCTCATCGATATCGACACGGACGACGGTCACGCCACCGGCATCGAGCGCGTCAGCCGGATCGTGGAGCTCTGATCGGACGTCAGCCATGAGGAAGGACCCCTCCCACGAGGGGAGAGGTGCCCAGAGTGAGACTGCGGAACGGCAGGCTCGGTCAGCGCTGATTCGGGCAGTGGTCTGCGAAGCAGGGCCCGGCGGCGAAGCCCATGGCGCCGCTCCCAGTACCACTGGTGTGGCCGGACTCGCGGGCGTTCGACGCGAGCTATCCGGAGCACGCGCGGCTGTGGTGGTTCATGCCGTATCCGAAGACCATCTCACCGCGACCGGGCTGAGCAGCCGCGGCGGGCCCGGCGGTGGCCCTGGATGTCTCCCTCGTTGCGCTTACCATTCGAGCCTATGAAGTCATCGTCCCTGCCCGTGCTGGAGATCGCCACCCCGTCGAAGGCACGGGCGCGTCCGCCGCTGCGACCCGCGGGTGGACTCGAGGAGTACGGCACCGAGGCCGCCATCCTGCCCAGCTTCCACGTGTGGACTCTCGGCTGCCAGATGAACCAGTCCGACTCGGAGGAGATGGCGGGGGCACTGCTCGCAGCCGGGTGTCCCGAGGCCCCGGACCTCGAGTCCGCCGAGCTCATCGTCATCAACACCTGTTCCATCCGCGAGGCCGCGGAGCAGAAGGTCATCGGTCGCATGGGTCTGCTGGCACGCCTGAAGCAGGCTGATCCCAGCGTGCGCGTGGTGCTGACCGGCTGCTCCGTCCGTGCCGACAACGAGGACACGCTGCAGCGTCGGTACCCAGCGGTCGACCTGTTCCTGCGCCCGGACGAGGAGCCGGAGCTGGCCGCGCGCCTGGGCCTGGCAGGCCCGACATCGCCGGGCGGGCTTGGCGCACCGACCTACCAGCGAGTCGGCAGATCGGTCGCGGCCACCGCGGACCGGCTGGCGGGCACCCGCGCCGCGGCCGTGGATGCCGGCCAGGTCGCTCGCGGGCACGGTGCCAAGGCCTGGCTGCCCATCGTCTACGGCTGCGACAAGACCTGCACCTACTGCATCGTGCCCTTTGCCCGTGGCCCGGAGCGCAGCCGCCCGTTCGACGACATCGTCGACGAGGCCCGATCGCTCGCGCAAGCGGGTTACCTTGAGGTCACCCTGCTGGGCCAGAACGTGAACTCGTATGGCCACGACCTGCCGCCCGATCCGCGCTTCGCGGGGCTCGCGAGCGAGCGCTGGTTGGGACGCGCCCAGGACCGCACCGGCCGGCCCGACATCGCGGCGCTGCTCCGAGCCATCGACGCGCTCCCCGGTCCGACGGGAGCACCGGCCATCCCACGGCTGCGCTTCGTGACCTCTCACCCGTGGGACCTGACCGCGCGACTCATCGAGGCCATGGCCGACTGCCCATCGGTCTGCGAGCACCTCCACCTGCCGGTGCAGTCGGGCGATGATGCGACCCTCCGACGCATGGGCCGCGGGTACACCGTCGAGGCCTACCTCGACCTCGTGGACCGACTGCGAGCGGCGGTGCCGGGGATCAGCCTCACCACCGACGTCATCACCGGCTTCTGCGGCGAAACGGAGTCGGCCTTCGAAAGCACGCTGGAACTGCTACGCACGGTGCGCTTCGACCAGGCCTTCGCAGCGGCCTATTCGGAGCGCCCAGGGACGCCCGCGACACGGCTCGCCGACGACGTACCCCAAGCCGAGAAGAAGCGGCGGCTCAACGAGCTGCTGGCGGTGCAGGAGGCCATCGGCGCCGAGCTCAACGAGGCCTGGCTGGGGCGACGGACCGAGGTGCTCGTCGACGAGGCGCGGCAACCACGCGTCCACGAACACGGGTCGTCCGAGAGGAAGGGGCCGCGTCTGGTCGGACGCAATCGCGAGCACAAGCTGGTGCACCTCGACGGACCAGCCTCGCTCGTGGGCACGCTGGTGACCGTCGAGGTCGAGCGCACAGGGCCGTATGCCCTCTCGGGCCGACTGATCGAGGAACAGGGCCACGCCTGACCTGCCGCCGCTCATCGTCATCGCCGGGGCCACGGGTACCGGCAAGACCGCGCTCGCGGTCGAGCTTGCGCAGACGATCGCTGGCGCGGAGATCGTCTCGGCCGACTCGCGCCAGATCTACCGCGGCATGGACGTCGCCACGGCCAAGCCCACGCCCGCCGAGCGTGCCGCCGCGCCCCATCACTGCCTCGACCTGGTGGATCCCGACGAACCCTTCAGTGCAGCCGACTATCGTGCCGCCGCCCTCGACGCTCTCCATGGCATCGCCGATCGCGGTGGGACGGCGCTTCTCGTCGGCGGTACAGGGCTCTACCTGCGCACGGTCGCCCGCGGCCTGCCGGTCGACGTCCGTGATGCCGACCCCATGGTGCGTGCGTCACTCGAGGAGCGACTCGCGGGTGATGGCCTCGAACCGCTGTTGGATGAGCTCCGTACGCGCGACCCGGCGGGTGCTGTCGCGATCGACCAGCACAACCCGCGACGTGTGGTGCGGGCGCTCGAGCGGGCGATCATCAGCGGCACTGCCCGGCCACCCGAGCCCGAAGGCTATCCGGCACCGGTCACCTGGCTGGGATTGCGCATGGAGCCGCCGGCCCACCGCGCCCGGATCCGGGCGCGCATCGAAGCCCACTTCGCAGGCGGGCTGCTCGAGGAGGCGGCCAGCCTGCGGGAGCGCTATCCGGAGGACCTGCGTGCCTTCAGTGCCATGGGTTACCGGGAGGCGTTCGATGTGCTTGCAGGCCGCTGTTCGATGGAGGAGGCTGCCGAGCGGGACGCGGTCCGCACGTGGGCCTATGTCCGCCGCCAGCGCACCTGGTTCCGCTCGGAGCCGGGCGTCACCTGGCTGGCGGCGGGGGAGGGCGCCGGCGCCGCCGCCCGCGCACGGATCCAGCCCTGGCTCCAGGCAACGCCGCCGGCCGACTATGCTGGGCGGCGATGAACCGCAACGCTCCGATCGATCTCACGCCTGCGCTCGAATATGCCTTCCTCATCGCGGTCGACACCGGCGCGGACGAGGGCTGGACGGCCGAGGATTCACTTGAGGAGCTCGCCAGCCTCGCGGACACCGCCGGTGCCAAGGTGGTCGGCGCCGAGTGGCAGCGCCGCCGACACGTCGATCCCAACTGGTACCTGGGCAAGGGCAAGGCACAGGAGCTGCGGGAGGCCAAGGAACAGACGGGCTTCACGCTACTCATCGCCGACGATGAGCTTAGCCCCAAGCAGCAGCGATCACTCGAGGAGCTCCTGGGTGTCAAGGTGCTCGACCGTTCGGGGCTCATCCTCGACACCTTCGCCCAGCACGCCCGCACCCACGAGGGCCGGCTACAGGTGGAGCTGGCCCAGCTCGAGTACCAGCTCCCTCGCCTGACGCGCATGTGGACGCACCTCTCCCGCACCGGCGGCGGCATCGGCACCCGCGGACCGGGCGAGACCCAGCTGGAGACCGACCGGCGTGTCATCCGGGGACGGATCAAGAAGCTGAAGGAGCGTGTCGAGGGCGTGCGCCAGCAGCGCGAGACGGCCGGCCGCTCGCGCGACCGACGATTGGTGCCGAGCGTGGCCATCGTGGGCTATACCAACGCCGGCAAGTCATCCCTGCTCAACGCGCTCGCTGGGCGGGAGGCGGCCCGCGCGGAGGACCAGCTCTTCGCCACCCTCGATCCCACCAGTCGGCAGGTCAAGCTGGGCGACGGCCAATCGGTCGTGCTGACCGACACGGTGGGCTTCATCCACAAGCTGCCGCACCAGCTCGTCGATGCCTTCCGCGCCACCCTCGAGGAGGTCGTCCGGGCGGACCTCTTGCTGGAGGTCGTCGATGGTGCGGACCGGCACGTGCAGGAACACCGGACCACGGTGCAGACCGTGCTCGAAGAGTTGGGCGCCGGCGACAAGGTACGCGTGGTGGCGCTCAACAAGGCCGACCTCTACGATGCGGCCCGCGCGGTCTCGGATGTGCCCGCCCCCGTCATGGGTGACGTGGTGCCGGTGTCAGCGGTGACCGGATATGGACTCGACACCCTTCGACTCTCGCTCTCCTCCGCCATCTCGACGCTGTGGGAGGACGTGGACCTGCTCATCCCGTACGCGGAGGGCGAGCTGCTTGCGCGCGTGCGCGAGCGCGGCACGGTGGAGGTCGAGTACCGCGATACGGAGGTGCACGTGCAGGGGCGCATGGTCCCGTCGCTGGCTGGCGAGCTGCGGGCGGCGGCAGCCCGCTGGGCGCGAGTGCAGCAAGGGACCACCGCATGAGCGAGCCCCTGTCTGTGGCCTGCCGCCTCACTCCCGACGGTTTCGCCTGCACGGTCACCGTGGGCGATGACGCCGCCGCCACCCATCACACGGTGCTCGTAAGCCAGGCCGACCTCGAACGCTTCGCGCCCGGGCACTATGATCCCGACGAGCTCGTGCGGGAGTCGTTCGCCTTCCTTCTGGAGCGCGAGCCGCGGGAATCGATCCTGCGCCAGTTCGAGCTGCCGGTCATCGAACGCTACTTCCCGGGCTACGAAGCGACCATCCGTCGTCAGCTCGCCCGCGAGGGCTGACGCGGCCTCGTCTTTGCGCAAAGACGAGGCCACCACGGGCGGCGGACGACGGGCGGGACCGTCGGCCACGGCGATGCTATCGTGTACAGCGCGTGATGGACGCCCCGGGACACGGGCGCCACACCGGGACATACCTCCAGGGGAGTCGACCATGGAGCTCATCTTCGCGTACATCGACCCAGGTTCAGGCAGCCTCGTCATCCAGGCGCTGATCGCGGGGCTGGTCGCCGTACCCATCTTCTTCCGCCGGCAGATCGCCCGCTTCGTAGGCAACGTGCGCGGCAAGGACGAACCGACCGAGACGGCCGTGATCCAGGACGAACCACCGAAGAGTGGCTGAACCGGCGGAGGGCGGTCGGAACGCCCCGTCGACGCGAGCAGCGCGTGACCCGGGCTCCTACCGCGACCCGGCCGGCTTCGTCTTCCGCCGGGATGGCGAGGTCTACCGCCAGATCGCTGCCACCTTCGCGGAGGACTGGGAAACATACCTCGAGTCCGGGCTCCACGAGCGTCTCATCGCGGACGGCCTGGCCCTCGCGTTCGAGGACGTAGATCCCTCGTTGGCGGCCGAGCCCCCGGCGTTTCGCGTCATTCGGCCCGAGCAGCTCGAGCTCATCTCGTATCCCTATGAGTGGTCGTTCGGCATGCTCCAGGACGCCGCGCTGGCTACCCTCAGGGCCCAGTCGCTGGCGCTCGAGTCCGGACTCTCGCTGCGTGACGCCTCTGCCTACAACATCCAGTTCCGGGGCAACCGGCCGGTGCTCATCGACTCGCTCTCGTTCGAGCGGGCGGAGCCGGACCGGCCATGGGTAGCCTATCGCCAGTTCTGCGAGCACTTCCTCGCTCCGCTGGCGCTCATGGCCAGGGTCGACGTGCGACTCGGGGGCCTGCTGCGCGACCACCTGGACGGGATCCCACTCGACCTCGCTGCGCGGCTCCTACCCGCTCGGACGCGACTCTCGCTCGGGCTGGGGCCGCACATCCACCTCCACGCCCGCGCGCAGCGGCGGCACGCCGCCGACGGTACGACCGACGCGAAGTCCGAGGCAACCATGTCTGCCAAGCGCCTGGCTACGCTCATCGAGAGCCTGCGGGATACCGTGGCCGGTCTCTCCTGGGAGCCGGCCGGCACGACCTGGGCCGAATACGCCGACGACAACAGCTACGACGACGAAGCGACGGCCGCCAAGGTCGCGGCGGTCCGGGCTGCACTCGGGTCGGCCGGTGGCAAGCGCGCCTGGGACCTCGGTGCCAACACCGGGCGCTACAGCCGTGAGGCTGCCGATCTCGGCTATCGGGTCGTGGCGCTCGACATCGATCCGGCGGCTGTCGAGCGCGGCTACCGGGCCCTCAAGTCGCAGAAGCGCGACGACATCACGCCGCTGTTGGCCGACATCACCGATCCTAGCCCGGCGCTGGGGTGGGGGAGCGCTGAGCGAACGAGCCTGCTCGAGCGCATCGAGGCCGGTGCCGATGTCATCCTCGCGCTCGCGCTGGTCCATCACCTCGCCATCGGCGCCAACGTACCGCTACCCATGATCGCGGGCCTCTTCGCCCGGCTGGCGCCCTACGCGGTCGTGGAGTTCGTGCCCAAGGAGGACGCGATGGTCAAGCGACTCCTGTCCGCACGCAGGGACGTCTTCGCCGACTACGGCATCGACGGCTTCCGCGCCGCCTTCGGTCGTCACTACGACATTCAGATCGAGACGCCGATCGCCGGGACCGTCCGCACCCTCTTCGGCCTGCGCCGGCGCGACTGATCCTTCTCAGCGTCGTTCTTCCATGCGTTTCGGCGTGTCCCGTAGCAGGTGGCCTCGCCGGTTCCGCACCGATCAGTGTTGGGCTCTCCCCGCTCCTGCAACGTGGCAACACTTCCGATAATGTAAGTTATGTAACATCAGGCAGGCAGGGCCCGCCGATATGTGCGACGCAGTCGGCCGCACCTCCCGGTGACGCCGCTCCTCGACGGGCCAATGCGCAGCCGCCGAACCACGACCTTCGGCACTCGCAGCGGTATCAGCCGCGGTGACATCGTGCGGTCACTTGCGTGATTGCGCAACCACTGTAATGATGGTCCCACGCAATGCCAACCCACGCGCACGCACGGGGGAATCTCATGTCACGCAGACTGCTCACGCTCCTGACCCTGGCGCTGGTCGCCCTCTTCGCGGTCGCCGCCTGCGACTCGACGAGCGAGACCGCTTCCGATGCTCCCGGGGCGCACAAGGTCTCCGCTTCAGACGCGGTCGCGCTCATCGAGAGCGATGACCCACCCGTGGTCATCGACGTGCGCACGCCCGAGGAATATGCGTCCGGCCACGTCGCTGGCGCGATCAACATGGACGTCAACGGCGCCGACTTCTCGAGCCAGATCAGTGAACTCGACCCCGACCAGCAATACCTCGTCTATTGTCGTTCTGGCAACCGCAGCGCACAGGCGGCGGCCCAGATGGAGGCCGCGGGCATCGCGGACATCGCCGACGGCGGCGGGCTATCCGATCTCGTGAGTGCTGGCGCTCCGGTCGAGTAAGCCGCACGTCAAGGGGGCGGCCCAGGACGGCGCGAACCCCTCGCCATCGCTACGGTGGAGCTTGTGAGTGCTCCTCCCGGACTCCATATCCGCCGTATCCGTCCGGATGACGGCCCGCTCCTGCGGGAGCTGCGCCTGCGCAGCATCGCAGACGCGCCCCATGCGTTCGGGCAGCCCTTGGAGGAAGCGCGCGCGCGACCCGACGTCGAGTGGAGTCGCAGCGCCCGTCAGTCGTCGCATGGTGACCACCGCGCCTGGTTCATCGCCGAGAACGCCACCGGCCCAGTCGGCCTGGTGCAAGGCCGGCGACGTCGTCCGGCGACGCTGCTGCTGTTCAGCATGTGGGTGGACCCGGACGCGCGACGTGATGGCGTGGGCCGCGAGCTGATCGCCAGGCTGGAGGAATGGGCGCGCGGCTGGGACGCGCTCGAAACCATGCTCTGGGTGTTCGCTGCCAACTCGTCGGCCCTCGACTTCTACCGGGACCTCGGCTTCGAGCCGGTTCGCGAGGGCCAGGACGCAGAGTCAGGGGCTCGCTTCGCCGCGGTGGCCATGCGTCGCGAGATCCACTCCCCCACTCCCTGAAACGCTCCGGCCTGCGCGGACGGTGCACGGAGTCACCACGTACGCGTTGCGTCAGCGCACCGGACTGTCTTTGCGCACGGACAGTGGCCGCAGGACCCTGGCGAAAGGGTTCAGTCGCCGGTCAGCGGGTTGTCATCCACGGAGAGCCAGGCTGGGTCGACCTTGACGTGGATGACCGATGTCTGACGCGACGAGATGGCCTCCCGCAGCGCCTCACCGAATTCCTCGTCGGTCTCGGCGCTGAACCCGAGGGCGCCGAGAGCGCGCGCCAGGGCCGCGAAATCGATCGCTCCGAGGTCGGTCGATGCCGTCGGGCGGCCGTCCTGGAGTTGCCGAGCAGCGATCGTGCCGTAGCGATGGTTGTCGAGCACGACCACGATGGGGTGAGCGCCCTCACGCACGGCCGTCTCCAGGTCGCTCGCCGACGCGGCGAACCCCCCGTCCCCACAGAGTGCGACGGCGATGCGATCGGGGTCCATGAGCGACGCCGCGATCGCGGCAGGGAGCCCGAAGCCCATCGTGCCGGAGGTCGCGCCGATGAAGGTACCCGCGCGCCGGAAGCGATACCCGCGCGCTACGAAGGCGGCCAGGTTGCCAGCATCGGTGGCGATGGTGGCGTTGTCTGGCAGGGCAGCGCGCAGGCGGACGATGATCCGGCCCGGGTGCGCGCCCGGACCGCCCCACCCCCCCGCCGCCACATCGGCGGCCTGGCGATAGGCCTCGCGATCGGCAGCGTTGCGCGCCTCTCGGCGCGAGCGCATCTCGTTGTCCAGCGCGGCGGCCCGCAGGTCGGACCAAGCTGAGTCGAGGAAACGCGAGGCGTCGGCCGCGATGGACAGCGTCGGTGCATCCAGGCCGGCGTGTGCGGCCCGCGGCTCCAGGTCGACGTGGATCCAGCTCGTGTCCTGCCCAGGGATCGTGTAGCCGGCGGTCGTCGGCTCCGAAAGACGGGTGCCAACGAAGAGGATGACGTCGGCATCAGCCAGCCGCTGGTTCACCGTGGGCGCAGCCCAGGGACCGGCCATGCCGAGGTAGTTGGGGTGGTCGTTGGGGAATACGTCCGGGCGTCGCCAGGCGGCGACGACGGGCACCGCGAGCACCTCCGACAGCGCCACGAGTCGTTTGGTGGAGCGTGAGCGCAGGACGCCAGCGCCCGCCACGATGATGCCCCGCTCGGATGCCGCCAGCATCTTCATGGCGCGGCTGACGGCCGCTCGGTCCGCCGCGGCACCGCGGGCTCCGGGTGGCTTTGGCGGCGCCTCGTCCGGCAGCTCAAGGACCTGGCCCTGGACATCGACCGGGACGGAGAGCAGCACCGGACCGGGGCGCCCGGTATTGATCCGTCGCCAAGCCTTGCCGAGTGCGTCGGCGGCACGATCGGCGGTATCGATCTGGGTCGACCACGCTGCGAGCGCACCGATGCTGCCCGCGAGGTCAGCCTCCTGGAACGCTTCTCGGCCGAGCATCGACGAAGGCGTCTGGCCGATGAGCGCGACCAATGGCGCCGAGTCCTGGGCAGCGGTGTGGATGCCGATGGCCGCATTGGCGGCACCGACCGCTCGGGAGGCAGCCACGATCTGCGGCCGTCCGGTCGACTGAGCCAGGGCCTCGGCCATGAACGCTGCGGTGCCCTCGTGGCGGGTCGTCACGACGCGGATACCCGCCGACGCGAGATCATCGAGCAGGGGCAGGATGGGCTCAGCCGGTACGGTGAAGCAGAAACGGGCACCGGCGGCCGCCAGTTGCCGTGCGATCTCCTGTGAGACGGTCCGGCGGACCGTGGGCAGGGGTTCGGGCGCGGGCTCCGGTTCGGCGACTGGCGCAGGCGCGGGTTCCGCTTCGGCCATCGGCTCCGGTTCGGGCGTGGGCTCAGGCGCTGACTCGGGTTCGGCTGCCGGCGCGGGCTCGGGCTCGGGCGCAGGTTCGGCCACTGGCGTGGGCTCGGCTGCCGGCGCGGGCTCGGGCGCAGATTCGGCCACTGGCGTGGGCCCGGGTTCGGGTTCGGGTTCGGGTTCGGGTTCGGCTGCCGGCGCGGGCTCGGGTTCGGGCGCAGGTTCGGCCACTGGCGCACGCACGGGTTCGGCGACTGGCGCGGCGTCCGGTTCAGGCGTGGGCACTGCCTCGGGCTCAGACGGCACCGACGCGCCCTCTGTGGGCACGCTCGGTGCGGTCGGTTCGGTCAGCTCGTCGCGGGGTTCGGTCACACTAATACACCATGGTGAAGATGAGAGCCAGGACGATGAAGATGGCGAGGAGCGCCAGGACGAGCCGGGCCGCCCGCCCCTGGGTGTCGATCATGTCGGACCCTATCGGTAGTTCTTGAACTGCAGGGCCACAGGGTAGTCCTCCCCCACCTCTTTGAGACGGGCGATGACACGCTGGAGGTCATCCTTGGACTTGCCGCTCACGCGCACCGCCCCGCCCTGGATCTGTCCCTTGCACTTGGGGAACTCGTCGCGGATGAGCTTGGTGACCTTCTTGGCGATGTCCTCGGGCAGGCCCTCCCGCAGCCTGGCCACCTGCTTGTAGGTCATGCCCCCGGCGGGTTGCACCTCGCCCCAGTCGAAGACCTTGAGCGAAAGCCCGCGACGGACGGCCTTGGAGCCGACGAGGTCTGCGATGGCCGCCGAACGCATCTCCGAATCCGTCACCACCGTCACGTCGCTGGGGTTGAGGTCGATCTCCACCTTGGCACCCTTGAAGTCATAGCGCGTCGCGACTTCGCGTCGCACCTGGTCGAGCGCGTTGACCAACTCCTGCCGGTCGAACTCGCTGACCACATCGAAGGAGACGTTGCCTGCCATCGCTATGCCTCCGTTGCGGGATGCTTGTAGCTGCTATCGACGCCCACGACGCGCTCCACCGGCCAGTCGCGCATGCGTTCGATCCGACCGTGGCCATCGAGCTCCATCGTGCTGAAGCCGCGGACGCGCACGCGGTCCGCGCTCGCGCGACGGGTAAGCGCGGCGTGCCAGCTGGCCAGCACGGTCCGTCCGGAGACCCAGACACGCTCGGCGTCGAACTCGATGTGGTCCTGTGAGGCCACGACGGCGTTCCAGTGTTCACGGATGGGGTTCAGGCCGACCAGCGGTTCCATGAACGGATCCAGCCGGTACTCGGCGCGCTCGGCATAGAGCTCCAGCATGGCCTCAGGGTCGCGACCCTCCCATGCCGACTTGAAGCGCGCGAGCAGATCCTGCCCGTCGCCGGGCGTCAGTGTCGTGGGCACAGCCGCATTCTACCCGTCAGCGCTCTCCGCCAGCAGTGAGACGAGCCGATCCGCGATGACGTACGAGCGCCCGCCGCCGAGGACCAGGACCACATCGCCGGCGCGCACCCGGCTCGCGAGCTCGTCGGCGGTCGCCTCGGGGCTGCCCGGCGCAGACACAGGACGACCGCTGAGCGCGGTCACACGCGCCGCCAGCCCCGCTGCGCTGGAGATGGTCTGGTCGGGGTCACGACCGGCCCAGATGTCGGCGATGACGACCTCGTCGGCCTCGGCCAGGGCCGCCGCCAGCTCGTCGGACATGGCCGCAGCGCGGTGGAACGTGAGCGGCTCGTGGGCCACCCACAGGCGTCGACCGGGGTAGCCCGAGCGTACGGTCGCGATGGTGGCGCGGATGGCCGTGGGGTGGTGGCCGTAGTCGTCGATGACGAGCACGCCCCCGGGCTCGCCCTTGACATCGAAGCGGCGCCCGACCCCGGTGTAGCCGGCCAGTCCGTCGGCGATCTCATCGGCACCCAACCCAAAGAGGGCGGCCACGCTCGCGACGCATGCGGCGTTGGCAGCATTGTGGGCGCCGGCCAGGCTGATGGCCGCGGTCACGTGGCGGTCGGCAGCCGGCAACCCGGACAGCCACAACAGCGACCCCTCGAGACGGTAGCGGACGTCCGCGGCCTCATCCTCGTCGGGTCCGACGGTGACCACGCGATCGGTCCAGTCGGACAGGCGTTCGACCAGCTCGCGCCCACCCGGGTCACCTACCTGCACGACGACGCGACGCGCATCTGCGCCGGGCGCTCGCAGCCACGACTCGAAGATGTCCACCACGGCGGTGCGATCGGCGAAGACGTCGGGGTGGTCCCAGTCCGCGTTGAGCACGACCGCCAGGTCGGGCCGGTAGGGGTCGAAATTGCCGGCGTACTCGTCAGCCTCGACGACGAAGGCATCGCCGGCCCCCCAGCGTGCAGTGGCGGGCGTCGCGCCGGTGATCGCTGACGGCAGCAGTGCCCCGACGAAGGCGCCCGGGTCGTGGCCGGCCCTGATGAGCAGGTGCACGAGCCAGCCTGTCGAGGTCGACTTGCCGTGGGTGCCCGCCACGGCCAAGAGCCGTCCACCCTGGCTGGCCGCCGCATCAGCGACCGCCTGCTGCCAGGCCTCGATGGGGATCCCCGCGTTCCGCGCCGCCACCAGCTCAGGGTGGTCCGGCTCGACCGAGGTGAGTGCCTTGGTCACGGCCAGGCGCGAGGGCCGACCGCCCGTGACGTGTGCCGCGTCGTGATGATCGGCCACCGGGATCCCGCGCTCCGCGAGGGCGGCGGTGTACTTGTTCGGGGCTCCCGGGTCGCAACCGTCGGGATCGCCGCCCGCGGCCTGGATCAGCAACGTCGCGCCCGAGGCTCCTGCACCGGCGGCCCCCACCACGTGGACCCGCTCACCCGGAGCGATGGGTCGCGCCGGGCGTGCCGGAGCCAGCCCCCGGGCGACGTCTGCCGTGCCGCGGATCACGGCTGGCCAGCTCCGATGGCCTCGATCAGGAGCCCGAGCGCGGCCATCGCGCTGCGCTCCTTGTTCCCTGTCCGGTCGCCGTCCCAGGCATGGCGCTGCACGCTGCTTCCAGTGGGACCAGCCACGGCCACGTAGGTCAGGCCGACCGGCTTGGCCTCGGTCCCGCCGCCCGGTCCGGCCACGCCCGTGACCGCGACCGCGTAGTCGCAGTCCAGTCGCTCACGCGCGCCTTCGGCCATGGCCACGGCCACCTGAGCGGAGACGGCCCCGTGTGCTTGGAGTGTCTCGTCAGGCACGCCCAGCAGCGACCGTTTGAGCGCATCGCTGTAGCTGATGACGCCGCCCCGGTAGTACTCGCTCGAGCCGGCATGGGCGGTGATGGCGTGGCCCACGAGCCCGCCGGTGCATGATTCGGCGGTTCCGACCGAGATACCCGCGGCCAGGGCCAGGGCCTGCAGTCGGCCGGCCAGCTGGACCGGGCCGTCGTCCACCAACGTGCTCAGTCGAGCTCCCGCGGTCGCTCGCCCTGCTTGATCCGCCACTCGACCGGGAGCGCCTTGTCACCCATCGGGCCGTAGGCCTCGCCGTCGACGGTGACGTTGGCGGCCTTGGCGTTGCCGACGCGCAGGATCACGTCCGGATCGACGTTCCACGTCCTGGACTTGCCCTTGGTCAGCAGCACCTTCTCGTCGATGACCTCGCCGTCGGGCGTGGACAGCTTCACGCGCGTCTTGCCATCGACGGCCTCGACCATGACCTCCATCTTGTCCTTCAGCGAACGGACCGCGACCTCTTCCACCGCCGGATAACCGCCGTCGATCGAGGCACTGGCCCACACCACCCAGCGACCCTTGGGCAGCAGGAACCTGCCGCGGAAGACCCCATCCTTGACGGGCAGGACCTGGGGCGCCGGCGCCTTCTTGGCGGCATTGGCGTTACCCCGCCACTTGAAGCTGATGGTCACGGTCTCGGCGTCGCTGGTGCCACTGACCTTGAGCTTGCCGTTCTTCGTCTTGAGCCCCTTCTGCGGCTCGAGCAGGGTCAGCTCGGCCGAGGGGATGCCGGTGATGTTCGTGTCCGCTACGCCCTCCGGGAGGACCGGCCCGAGGTCGCCCTTGGGCAGCGAGTCGTCCTGCACCGGCACCGACACGATGACCTCCAGGGGCGCCGAATCTCGTGCCGTCTCCGGGTCGCGGCCCATGATCGTGAAGTGGTTCTCCCCCTTGACCACGGGCAGGGTCACGCTCCAGGCACCGCCGGCGTCAGCGTCGGTGGTGCGCACGATCTGCTCCGAGGTCCCGGTGTCCGCGCCGGTGGCGGTGATGACCGAGTTGGCGCTGCCCGTGCCACGCAGGGTCACGAAGGGATCGGCGCCCGGCTGCAGCTGGCGGATCGCCGGGCCGATGAGCTCGATCTCCGGGTTCTGGGTGAAACGCACCAGCTGCAGTCCGACGTAGCCCACGAAGGCGAAGACGATGGCGGCCAGGACGAGGGCCACGACCAGCCCGCTGGTGAGCTTGAAGCCGCGGCTGGGGGCGGTGATGGGCTGGGGCGGCGGCTTCACGCTGGGCTTGTCCGCCGAGCGTGGCTGGTCGATCTCTACGCGCCAACGGTCGAGCATCTCGTCGGCATCGAGGCCGAGGTAGGTCGAGTAGTTGCGCAGGAAGCCCTTGGCATAGACCGGTGCCGGGAGGTCCGCGATATCACCGCTCTCGAGAGCCATGAGGTGACGGGCACGGATCTTCGTCTCGCGCTCTGCGCGAGACAGATCGACGCCCTTGCGCTCGCGGGCGGTCTGCAGGATCTCGCCGACATGGGGGGCACGCTGGGTCTCGAAGGACCAGCTGTCCCCGCTCGTCGCTCGAGTCCTGACGCGTGCATCTTGGCGCGCGGTCATCCGGCGATGGAGCCCTCACTCGTTCACGGCGACGCCCCGACCACGGCAGTCGCGGCATCGCGTCCAGTCTACCCGCTATCAGCGCTGCGTGGACACCGACTTGGGTGAAGGTTTGGTGACCTGGGCTGCCGTCCGCGTCAGATCGCGTCAGCGTCCTCGGGGCCCTTGAGCCAGTTCTCCGGCCCATAGACCGCGCGTGGGACGGCCGGGTTGCGCGGATCCTGGGGTCCCACCACCCCGACCCGCTCCAGCTCTTCCATGATACGGCTGGCGCGGTTGAAGCCGACCTTCAGCTTGGTCTGCATCATCGAGGTGCTGGCCTTGCCGGTGAGGAGGACCA
>Ga0210085_1000426_pt1 | contig 17771 bp, 13 predicted proteins | sample China_Galinas_PW_5_FD_184866 | JGI IMG/M metagenome (GOLD analysis project Ga0210085, IMG submission 184866) | Wetland microbial communities from San Francisco Bay, California, USA, that impact long-term carbon sequestration - China_Galinas_PWC_D1... | ecosystem: Environmental > Aquatic > Marine... | reverse complement strand
CCAATCCCTCGATCAGCTGATCGAGGACTCTCTCGGCAGCCTCTTGAGCGCCAAGGAGGAAACCACTACCGTGTAAGCCGATTGGCAGCGGACACCCGTCCTGCACCGGTCAGATGGCCTTATTTCGGATACACTTCACGAGTGGAATATTGCCTGTCGGTCCAGGACCCGATACCGATCTGCGATTCGGTGCAGATAGCGGTTCGAGGGTGGGATCGCGGCCTTCAGCTTTAATCAAGAGAAGAGCGTTCGAATCAGATGCCCTACTTCGTTTACAAGGTATTGTCGCCTTCCCGGCTGACATGGATAGAGACCAAAGATCGCTACCAGGATGCCCGCACCTTGGTGCGTCGGCTGCGGCAAGAGCAGCCTTCCGATGATGAAGCCCAATACCGGATGATCTTCGCGAGCGGCACTGCCGAAGCGGAGAAGCTCTTGTCCAGGCCGCGAGACGAGCGCGTCATCGGAGAGGACTGAGGAATCGTGCGTCGCACGAGGGGTAGCCTCCTCCTTGAGGGATGGCCCCTGGTAACGAGGTACCACTGCGCTTCCGGATGTTCGAGCAGGATCGGGCGCGGAGGCGTGGCGGAACAGGCCCCTTTGCGCGACCAACGCGTTTTGTCAGAGCTATGATCGAGTCGACATTCGACCGAAAAGAGTCCCGTCAACGCTACACGGGTATCCTCGACAAATGCCAGGACTTGGCTGTCGCCTTCAGCAACTACCAGCTCGAGGATCTGTTCGAGCACGCCGGCCCCGCGCTCATCGACTTTGCCGAACGCTCCGAGGACAGTGGTATGCAGGGACGTTTTTTCGAGGCCATGGGGCTGATCCAACGACGGCGCTTCGACATTGAGCACGTCTTCCGCCGGGAGATCTGCCTGGGCTTCAAGAGGTTTAACCGCAACAACAGCTCCGTTCGCGCAATCGGCTTCGGAAACGTATCCACCGAGAAGGGGGAGCTGAGTCTCGTCGGCCAGGACGACATGGAGCAGCATATTGCCTCGGAGCGCATCGTCACCAAGGCGACCGAGAGCTTCTCTCCCGAGCTTTATGTGCTTGGTCGGCGCCTCGCAGTGATCAACGGCGGGAGGAAGCTTAAGGACTACGAGATCCCCGCCGGCCCGCACCATCTGGTCCAGGCATTCCGGTGCTCCATGGAAGGTCTCGATGTCGAGGCCAGGACAAAAGTGATCCTTTACGCCCTGTTCGACAAGTTCGTAATCAAGCAGGCGAATAATCTCTATGACGAGCTCAATGCCTACCTCGAGGATGCGGGGATACTGCCCAATCTGAAGCCTCTCGGGATTCGCCCCAGGAGCTCGTCGGGACCCCCGAAACCGGATAAGCGCAAGCCGCAGACCCAGTATGCGCAGGGGCACTCGCAAGCCGCCGGGGCGTTGCATGAGGACGCAAGAGGGTCTGTTGCGCTCGGCGAGGACCTTTTCGGCTCCATCCTGGATCTGATGTCGAAGCGGAGCGAGACCACTCATGGCCTGGCCCGCCCGAAGGACCCGGTCGATCCGGAGGTGTCAGCCGCGGCGTTCCGCGATCTGGTGTCCGCGGTCGGCAGGGTGCAGACGAGGACGACCCTGGGCTCCGTACACGCGACGGTGGCCGATGCGGTGGCGATCCCTGGCCTGGAGTTTGACCATGCCTTTACCGAGAAAGTCAAGAACATATTGAGCTGGGAGCGCGAGCAGGTCATCTCGCTGATCGACCCCGGCAAGCTCTCGGCGATGGACACGGACCTGATCGACCTGATCGGCATGATTTTCGAGTACATGCTGAACGACCCGGTCCTCCCCAACCTTGCCAAAGCCTTGCTCAGCCATCTACACACCCCTTACCTGAAAGTCGCACTGGTCGATCGCCGTCTTCTCGTAGACGCGCGTCATCCTGCCAGACGGCTGCTCGACCAGATGGTCGAGGCCGGTAGCCTCTGGGTCGACGAAAGCAATCCGCAGCGAGGTATCTTCCCCGCCTTGCAGGCGATCGTCGACCGGGTGATCAAGGAATTTTCGGAGGACGTCACCCTCTTCGAAGAACTGCTGGACTCGTTCGAGCAGTCGATGAAGGAGCAACAGCGCAAGACGGGCACCATCGAGCAGCGTACCCAGAATACCGCTGCGGGCAAGGAAAGGCTTCGACTCGCCAAGCGGCGAGCCGGCAATCAGATCCGGTCCCTGCTCCAGCGCAGGGCCGTGCCGGCACCGGTCATCGACTTTTTAAGCAAGAGTTGGTTCGATCGCTTGGTCTTCATCTTGTTGCGGGACAAGGACGAGGACCGCGGCGATGCCTGGCTGCAAGCCGTAAAGACCGCGGAAAGCCTCGTCTCTCTGTTCGACTCCAAGAGGGAGGCCGTACCGCCCGCTGCGAATTCGGACAGGCTCGCGAAGCTGCGCACTCGTCTGACCGATGGCATCCAGGGCATGGGGAGTTATCCACGCTCCGCGTTGGATACCCTGCTAGCATTTCTTGCCGTCCCAGAAACCTGGCAGGAGGCCCGGGCCGAAGCCGTTGCTGCGCTGACGGAAGGACCGGGCGTGAAAAGGATGGGGGAGGATTTGGACGGACAGGGGGATGCGCTGGCAGGTCAGGCCACGATCTCCCAGGAGGAGCAGGATGCCATCAGGCAGCTGAGCAAGGCGAAATTCGGCACCTGGTTCGAGTTCCAGTCCGCCGCTGGTGGCGCCCCGCGAAAGGTCAAGCTCTCATGGCTCAGCCATCTCACCGCCACCTGCCTGTTCGTTGACCGCTCGGGCATGCAAGCGGAGATCAAGACCCTTCGGGAGCTTGCCCAAGAGGTCCTGTCCGGGCGGGCGAAGGTGATCCCGCGGCCCAGGCACCCCTTTATCGAGCGAGCGCTCGTAGCGATCCGTGGCATATTGCAGGACGGTGAGACCCCAACGCCTCCCGGGAAGACACCGCAGGCGTAATCATTTCAAGAAAACAATCTCACACATCGTGGGTCTGACTCAGGACCCCGCTAGAAGGCGGCAGTAAAGCGCTTCACGAACTCATCGATGACATCGTCCGGGAGCCGGTTGATGCCGCCCGCGGCCTTGCGGCCACCGCCGGTCGGAAACTGGCGGCAAAGCTCGTCGGCACCCTCCCCCACGGCAAGGGGTGCACGCACGCTTACGAGGAATCCGCCTTCCGGACGTCGGGTGAGCAGGGCGTGGGCACGCTGGGGAAATGCGTGCGCGAGCTCATTGGCCAGGGTACCGCTGGCGCGACGTGCCCAGGGCTCCGCGGGCAAGACGAAGATTCCGTGGCGCTCTCCGGCAAGCTCCGGCTTTAGGGCTCGCGCCCGCGTCATGTCGGACGCGTAGCCATCCCGGAGTGTCGCGAAGGCATCCTCCTCGGCCATGAAATCCAGCGGATTCGCATAGGGCCGCACTCTCCGATACAGATCGTCTGGAGCGAAATGCAGGTCCTCTATCCGCACACCGTACCCGTTGTAGTTCAGGCAGATGCCCAGCTCCCGCAGTGCCGTCAGCTGTGCCTCCTCCAGGCCGAGCGGTCTTGCCGCCCGCCGCGCCGCCGCGTCGAAGTTGTCTCCGAAGGTGCCGACCACCGCCCAGGCACGGAATCTGCCACCGAGATGGTCATCGACCAGGAGGCTGGTACCCTTGTCGGAGATCGTCTCGACGTGGACATCCAGGCCGGGGTTGGAGGGTATGGCGCCCGGGAAGTGATGATCGAAATACTGGACATGGACACCCTTGGCCAACAATCGGACGAGCGCATCCCGATTTCTGTCCAGAGAGATGTCGAGCACCGTAACCTCGTCACCCGGACCCGCCTGGACGCGCTGAAGCAGGGAGATGTCGCGCTTCATGCCCGTGACCAGGACCGCATCCCTGGGCTCGGCAAGGCGAAGCTGTTGAAGTGCGCAGATACCGTCCGCGTCACCGTTGAAGACGTCATAGCAGCCCATGCCCCGAATACCCCCGATCCGCTGCAAATGGAGTCAGTCTGCAGTATCGGTGCTTCCTCGCCGAATCGCCAGCGCGGACCCACGAGACCGATTGCCCGGTCGGGACAGTCTCAGTAAACTTCGAATTGGTCCAATCGGCAATCGTGGAGACTCGCACGGAGGTGGCCGCGGGCATCACTGAAAGCCGCACGCCAACTTGCAGTGCTCGGGCGAGCCAATTCCAAACGACATCGAGACCGGATCTTCACCATGGCGGTTGAATGCCCCCTGTCCATCATCAAGTCCGACGCGGACGGGAAAAACCACATCGACGGCGTCAGCGAGCGTACCCGCTGAGGGAACCCCGGCCGTGAAGACGATCCATCCTGCTCTCAATCTGCTGGACCTCGACCGGAAGGGGTGCGAGGGCTTGGTGGTCGGCATGGGGTTCAGCGCCTTCCACGGCCGTAATCTTCTCAAGTGGATCCACAAACATGGCGTCGTCGACTTCGATGCCATGACCGATCTGCCCAAGGCTCTGCGCAAGCGGCTGCAGGACGAGACGCGGATCCTTCTGCCGACGCCGGTTGGCATGCAGCCCTGCACCGATGGAACCCGCAAGTGGGTGATGGAGCTGACCGACGGCCAGCGGGTGGAGACCGTATTGATTCCGGAAGGTCGCCGCAATACCCTGTGCGTCTCGTCGCAAGTGGGTTGCTCCCTGGATTGCCGCTTCTGTGCGACGGCGCGGGAGGGATTCAACCGGAATCTCTCGCCCGGGGAGATCGCCGGCCAGGTTTGGCACGTAGCCCGAGTGCTCGGCGAGCCGCCGACGAACGTCGTGTTGATGGGCATGGGCGAGCCATTGGCGAACTTCGAGGCCGTTGTGACCGCCATGGGCATCGTCCAGGACGATCTGGCTTACATGCTTTCCAAATACCGCGTCACGCTGAGCACCTCCGGAATCGTGCCCAACATCTATCGCCTGCGGGAAGTCAGCGACGTGTCTCTCGCGGTCTCGCTGCATGCTCCGGACAACGCGTTGCGGGACCGGTTGGTACCCATCAATCGCAAGTATCCCCTGGAGATCTTGTTGCCCGCCTGCAAGGCATTCATCCAGGGAAACAGGCGACGCCGCATCACTTGGGAATACGTCATGATCGATGGGGTCAACGACAGTATTGCCCAGGCCAGAGGTGTGGTTCGGCTGCTGCAGGGAGTCCCTTCCAAGGTCAACCTGATCCCCTTCAATCCTTTTCCGGGCTCCGAATTCAGGACCTCGCCACCGGAGCAGGTCGAAGCATTCCGCCGGAAGATACTGAGCTCCGGGATCATGGCCGTGACCCGCAAGACCCGAGGCCGGGAGGTCGCCGCCGCCTGCGGTCAGCTCGTGGGAAGGGTTCGGGACCGCAGCCGTCGAGTCATTAGCTTGCAAACCGCTAGCGGGGTGGCTGTACCATGAATCGAAGCGTACTGGCGGGCATGTTGTCGTGGCTTGCCGCCTGTGTGCTGGTGGTCGGGTGCACGGGCAAAGGGCCGTATAAAGACGACGCGACGGGGGATCTGGGAAGACCGCAAGAGGAAAACCCCGCCGACTTGTACGTCAAGCTCGCCGTCGAATACCTCCGACAGGGAGATATGGAAAAGGCGTTGCTCAGAGCAAAGAAGGCATTGTCGGAGGATCCGAACGATGCCCAAGCCCACAACGTCATCGCCCTGATCTACCAACGGCTGGGGCAGCGCGAACTGGCGGAAACCCATTTCCGCAAGGCCGTCGCCCTGGCGCCAGAGGACCCGTACATCCTCAATGCGTACGCCAGCTTCCTCTGTGGAAGCGGCAAGTTCGCCGAGGCAGAGTCCCAGTACAAAAAGGCCCTTGCCAATCCCTTGAACCCGGCTCCCTGGATCGCCATGACCAACATGGGGACCTGCGCCGAGCGCAACGGCAAGGCCACCAAGGCCGAGGGTTATTACAGCCAGGCCCTGAACGCGAATCCGAGCTTCGGCCCGGCCTTGGCCGCGATGGCCGGCTTGGACTACGAGCGCGGTCGCTACAAATCCGCCAAGACCCTTCTCGACCGCTACTTCCGGGTCGCGCAACCCACGCCCCAAGCCCTCCTGCTGGCCGTTCGTGTGGAGCGCAAGGTAGGGTCGCGCAAGCGGGCAAAGACCTATGCCCAATTGTTGCGCAAGAGCTATCCGAATTCACGCGAGCTCCTTCAGCTCTAACGGGTCTCGATCGCCATGAGCACCCATTTTTCTACTGAACAGGAAGACCACGCGGCCGCGGAGCACCCCGATGGCTTCGGCGGACGTCTACGGGTGGCCCGTCTCGCACAGGGTTTGGACCTGGATCGTGTCGCCGGTGAGCTGCATCTGACTACGACCGTCATAGAGTCTCTGGAGCGGGATGACTACGAGGCCCTTCCGGGCCGGGTCTTCGTGGTTGGATACCTTCGCAAATATGCACGCCTTTTGGGCCTGGACCCGGAGCCTCTGCTGGCTGCCTATCAGGCCCGGGCGCCCCGCACCGAGCCGCTCCACGCCGGAAGCACCTCGCGTCCGGAACTACAAACCGGAAGCAGCCATGTCGTCGTTCGTCTCGTCAGTGCCCTGCTTCTGGTCCTGTTGGCTGCCCTGACTTACATCTGGTGGGTGGACCGACAGCCTGTCATGGAGACGGAAATGGACGATGCCGGTGTGGTGCAGGACAAGGAGATGCAGCAGGAAACAGAGACGGCTTCCGCGTCCGCACCGGAGGTCATCCCGCAGCCGCAGGTGCCGGCACCCATCGGCCTTGCCGGTACCGGTGCCGGGGCGGGGGCCGTCACCATGGCCCCGGAAACGGCAGCCGGTGTCCAACACTCCTCGCCCGAGCCTCGGCCCTCGGACGAGACGCCTGTCGAGCCCGCGACAGCCACTTCGTCGGTCGGGTCGGAAACAGACACCAGTGGGGGCGCCGAGGGAGCCGGAGCAGGCGCCGGCAACTCTGAGCTCACGACCACCGGGGAGGGCACCGAAGCGTCGGCGCAAGGCGGAGAAGGCGCCGAGGGGGAGGCTGCCGCAACAGACGGCGAGGTCGTCATGAGCTTCGCGGGTCCCTGCTGGGTGGATGTGCGCGGCAGTGACCACAAATACAAGCTCTTCGGCGAGATGAAGAAGGGAGACCGTCGGGTCCTGGGGGGCACGCCGCCCTATTCGGTCATACTCGGAAACGCGGCCGCGGTGACGATTACCGTCGATGGGAAGGCGGTTGATCTGAGCGCCAAGTCCAAAGGCAACGTGGCCCGTTTCACACTCGACCCGTCCGCGACGCCCTGATCGCCGCACTTCTGCAGCCGGCCTTTGCCTTTCGCACCGATGGCACGAAATATCCAAGCGATCCGGGGGATGCATGACATCCTTCCTGAGCAGATTTCTCTGTGGCAGACACTCGAAGACCGCGCCAGGGTCGTGCTCGAGGGCTATGGTTACCAGGAGCTCCGCACCCCCCTGCTGGAGGTCACGGAGCTGTTCGCACGCTCCATCGGCGAGGTCACGGACATCGTCGAGAAGGAAATGTACAGCTTCGACGACCGCAACGGTGAGAGTCTCAGCCTGCGTCCGGAGGGTACCGCGAGCTGCGTGCGCGCCGCCATCGAGCACGGCCTGTTCTCCTCGCCTCGCCGCCTCTGGTACCGAGGACCCATGTTCCGGCACGAGCGCCCCCAGAAGGGCCGGTATCGCCAGTTCCACCAGATCGGCGTCGAGGTCTTCGGCTTGGAGGGGCCTGACATCGACCAGGAGGTGGTGCTGCTGACCCGGCGTCTGTGGAATGCCGTCGGACTACGCGGTCTCAGGCTCGAGATCAACAGCCTGGGAGAGGGAGAAGAGCGCGCCGTCTACTGCCGCGAGCTCACGGACTATCTGCAGCGCGATGTTCAGTACCTCGACGAGGACAGTCGCCGGCGCCTGCAGACCAATCCCCTGCGGGTGCTCGACTCGAAGAACCCGGACATGCAGGAGGTGATCGCTGGGGCACCACGGATCCTGGATCACCTGGGCAAGGAGTCGCGCGAGCACTTCGATCGCTTCTGCGCGGGCCTCGATCAGGCCGGCATCGGCTACCAGGTCAATCCACGCCTGGTACGGGGGCTCGACTATTACAATCGGACCGTCTTCGAGTGGATTACGGACAGCCTGGGTGCCCAAGGTACGGTGTGTGCCGGAGGACGTTACGACACCCTCGTCGCCCAGCTGGGCGGCCCCCGGACACCCGCGGTCGGCTTTGCCCTGGGGCTGGAGCGGCTGGTCGCCATGCTCGGGGCCGGACAATCTCTGTCGCTCGATGGCCTGGATGCCTATCTGGTAGCCGTCGGCGAGGCACCCATGGCCAAGGCACTCGTGGTAGCAGAGGATCTGCGTAACGCTGTGCCCGGTCTGCGCCTGCTCTGTCACTGCGGTGGGGGCAGCTTCAAGAGTCAATTCAAGAAGGCCGATCGGAGTGGTGCCCGCTACGCCCTGGTGCTCGGCGAGGGTGAGCTCGAGCGCGGCATCATCGGGGTGAAGCCCCTGCGCGAAGCTGGGGAGCAGCTGGAAGTGGCGCTGGAAGAGCTGCCGGCCTTCTTCACCGGCAAGGCTTGACCATCCCAGGGATGGTACGGAAGTTATCGACAATTTTATGGAGGGCCTAGTGTTCGACTACGAGACCGACGACGAAAAAGTCGAAGCCATAAAAAAATGGTGGAAGGAGAACGGTGTCGCCGTCATCGCCGGTGCTGCCATCGGCCTCGGGAGCATCTTCGCCTGGCGCGCGTGGGTCGGCTACCGAAGCTCGGTCGAGCAGCAGGCATCCGCTGCCTTCGAGCAGCTCCTGGTGAGCACGGACGAGGGCGACACCGATTCCGCGCTCGCCCAAGCCAATCTGCTCTCCGAGGAATACGCTTCCACTTCCTATGCGGCCCTGGCGGCCCTGGCTCAGGCCCGTGTCGAGCTTCAGGCCGGCAGGGCCGACGGTGCCCGCGCCGCACTGGAGCAGGTCATCGCCGACTCCCCCGATCCCGGCATCACGCGGATCGCGGCACTGCGCCTGGCCAGGCTCATGATCGCCGAGGGCGACCTGGCGGCAGCAACCGCCCTGATTGCAAAATACGATGACGACAGCTTTTCCGGGGCATTCGCCGTCGTCCGCGGCGATATCGCCCAAGCCCAAGGGCGCATCGCCGATGCCCGCGCCGCTTACGAAAAGGCCATCGCCGCCGGCGCACCAAGCACCGAGCTCCTGCGGTTGAAGCTCGACAACCTGCCCCCGTCCGGCTGAGTCGCGAGCAAATCGAATGTTCAGATCGTCCCTGGTCTTTTTCAGCCTGCTGTTGCCCTTGCTCTCCCTCGTCGGATGCAGCTACATACCCTGGCTCAACAAGGAGGAGGATCCGCGTCCGCCAACGGAGCTGACAGATCTCAGTCCCGAGATCAGCTCCAACGTCATCTGGTCGACCAATGCCACCGAAGGTACCGAGGACCGGAGGCTGGATCTGATCCCCGCGATCCATACGGGCCGCGTCTATGCGTCCGGTGCGGAAGGCCGGGTGGTTGCCATGAGCGTGGACACCGGCAAGGTCCTGTGGACACGCGAGACGGGTGTTGCCTTCAGCGGCGGACCGGAGGTCGACGACAAGCACATCGTTCTGGGGACCAGCGATGGCAACCTGGTCGCTCTCTCCATGAGCGACGGCACGCCTCTCTGGACTGCCCGCTTGGACAGCGAGATCCTCTCGGTGCCGCGCATCGCGGGGTCCAGCGTCTTTGTCCACACCACGGACGACAGCATCTACGCCTATGATCTCACCTCCGGCAAGCAGCTCTGGAAGTACAGCTATCCGGCTCCGGTCCTCACCTTGCGGGGCAGCAGTACCCCTGTCGTTGTCGGCGACAGCCTGATCGTCGGCATCTCGGGGGGCAAGCTGGTGAAGCTGGAGCTGAAGACGGGGCTTCCCGTGTGGGAGACCACCGTGACTCCACCGCGTGGGCGCTCGGAGCTCGAGCGCATTGCCGACATCGACGCCAACCCGATCATCGTCGGTGACATCGTCTACGTCGCGACCTACAACGGGGATCTGGCTGCAGTGGACCTGAGCAGCGGTTCTGTCCTGTGGCGGCGGCAGCTCTCCTCCCAGGCGGGGATGACGGAAAGCGCCGGCACACTCTATATCACCGACTCCGACGACATCGTCTGGGCGGCACGACTGGACGACGGAGCCGGTATCTGGAAGCAGAAGGCCCTCAAATACCGGCGCCTGACCGCACCTGCTGTGCTCGGTAATCTGGTTGCGGTAGCCGACCTCCAAGGCTATGTGCACTGGCTGGATCGCCGCGACGGACGCATCCTGGGCCGGATAAAGGTGGCGAAGGGACCTATCTCTGGGCGGCTCCAGGTGGCGGGAGGCAAGCTGTACGTCTATGACGACGACGGCACCGTCGCCGCCGTCTCGGCCGGATCGCCGCCGCCACGACCGGTCGGACCGAGACCGGTGCGGGGCGAGGGCAACGAGGGCCCACCGCCCGGCTGAATTCATATGCTCCCGGTCCTCACCCTGGTGGGCCGTCCCAACGTGGGCAAGTCCAGCCTGTTCAATCGTCTCACCAGGAGCCGGGATGCCCTGGTGGCCGATTCCCCCGGGTTGACGCGCGATCGTCAGTACGGCATCGGCCGCCTCGGCCCCGTGCCCTACGTCTTGGTCGATACGGGAGGGCTGAGCGGTGAAGCGGAGGGCCTGGACGTCCTGACCGAGCATCAGGTCGCGCGTGCCATCGATGAGGCCGATCATCTTCTCTTCCTCGTCGATGCCCGTGACGGCTGTACCGCCGGCGACCTGGACATCGCGGAGCGTCTTCGCCGCACGGGCAAGCCCATTTCCCTGGTGATCAACAAGGTCGATGGCCTGGATCCGGTGATGGCCACGGCGGAGTTTTCCGCCATCGCCCTCGGCGAGCTCTATCCGATCTCGGCGACCCAGGGGCGTGGCCTGAGATCGCTGATCGAGCGTTTGCTCGAGGACAGGGCCGGGGCAGCACCAGCTACGGCCACGCAGGCGGGAGGGGAAAAGGGCACCCGGATCAGCGTGGTGGGTAGACCGAATGCCGGCAAGTCCACCCTCGTCAACCGGCTGCTCGGCGAGGAGCGGCTGGTGATCTTCGATGCACCGGGCACGACCCGCGACAGCATTGCGGTCCCCTTCGAGCAGAACGGCAGGCCCTACATCCTCGTCGATACGGCCGGGGTACGGCGCCGCGCCAAGGTTCGGGACCCGCTGGAGAAGATCAGCGTCATCAAGACGCTACAAGCCATCGAGGCATGCGACCTGGTCATCCTCGTCCTCGATGCGCGGCAGGGGATCGGCGAGCAGGACGCCACCCTCGCGTCCCATGTCCTGGAGAGCGGACGCGCGTTGGTGGTCGCCGTCAACAAGTGGGACGATCTCGGCGGCGATGAGCGTAGCAGGCTGCGAGCGGACTACGAGCGTAAGCTGGCATTCCTCGACTTCGCCGCGGTCCACTATATCTCCGCCCTGCACGGCAGTGGCGTCGGTCTCCTGCTTCGGGAGGCGGACCGCGCCGTCGCGAATGCCACCCGCGACCTGAGCACGCCGGATCTCACTCGGCTCCTCGAGGAAGCGGTGCAGGAGCACCAACCGCCACTGGTGCGCGGGCGCCGCATCAAGCTGCGCTACGCCCATCAGGGGGGGCGCAATCCCCCCGTCATCGTGATCCACGGCAACCAGACCGAGGAGGTACCGGACAGCTACCGGCGCTACCTCGTCAACCGCTTCCGGCGCGGGCTCGATCTCCGTGGCACCCCCCTGTGCATCGAGCTTCGCACCGGTGCCAACCCCTACCAGGGGCGCCGCAATCGTCTTACCCCCGCCCAGCAGCGCAAGCGGGCCCGTCTCAAGCGCTTTGCGCGTCGCTGAAGATCGTCTACCTGGCAGCGCAACTCCGCTCATATCTCGGAATTCCTTCACGCATTGTCGGCGAGAGTGGTCTACAGGCCGTGCCGCGTGCAGATCGGTGACCGCAACAAGGAACCGATCTGCACGCACGAGGACTTGCGAATTGCCTTGTTACGGACCCTAACCAATAATTGAAGTTACGATTCAAACAAGACTGCGATTCAAACTAGGTCGCGGTTCGTTTTCTTCGAGGTGTCCCGCCTCCGGCTCCGCACCTCGAAAAGCAAGCAGCCTGGTGCCCGAGATCCCGAGCAGAGATCCGGGCCTCCTCACAGGAGTCCGAGACCATGAGAGCATCGAGGCAACTTGCGATCGGCGTCTGCGCACTCCTGTGGCTGGCAGTCGGCCACCTCGCCGCCGAAGACACGACGCCGAATTCGGTCGCCGGTGCGCGTGCAGCTGCCACCTTCCCGCCGGATCAGATCGAGCAGCTGGTCGCCCCCATCGCCCTCTACCCGGATGCCTTGGTTGCGCAGATTCTGATGGCCTCGACCTATCCTCTCGACGTGGTCGAGGCGGCGCGCTGGGTAGCGGCCCACAAGGACCTGGAAGGGGAGGCCCTGGAGAAGGCCGCTGCAGAGCAGGAATGGGATCCGAGCGTCACCGCCCTCGTCTATTTCCCGCAGGTGCTCGACTTCATGAGCAAGAACCTGGACTGGACCAAGGACCTGGGTGATGCGGTTCTGGCGCAGCAGCCCGACGTGACCGCGGCGATCCAGAAGCTGCGCCGCGAGGCCCAGGCCGCGGGCAACCTCCAGAGCACCGAGCAGCAGACCGTCGAGACGAAGGGAGACACCATCATCATCCAGCCCTCCAAGCCCGAGGTGGTCTATGTCCCGAGCTACGAGCCGTCCGCTGTCTACGGACAAAGCGAGCCGCCGGCGACCACCTACTACCCGGCGACCTACACCCAGCCGGCGACTCCCGCCTATGTCCCCCAGACGACAGTCGTGGCGACCGAGCCGAGCAGCTCCTACTCCAACGGTCTGGTCGGCTTCGGCCTGGGCGCGCTGGCCGGAGGGCTGCTGACCGCGGCGATTCTATGGGATGACCACGACGATTGGGATCGTATCTACTATGGCGGACGGGGCTACTATGGGGCGCCGGGCTACTGGAGCCGCCCGAATTATTGGGGTAACGGTTGGCGCGAGCCTCCCCGGATCGACATCGATCGCAGCGTGCAACGTGGTGGCATCAACGTCAACAGGGGTATCGTCGGAAACGACATCAAGGTCGGCAAATGGGAGCACAACCCGGTCAACCGCGGCGGCGTTCGCTACCGCAGCGCGGATGTGCGCAAGAGGTACGGAAACGTCGACCGCGACCGCTACGTGAGCCGCGACATTGCCCGCGGTCGTGAGCCGGGGCGAAGGGTCGCGGCACTTCCTGGGAAAGGCAGCGCCCCCAAGCTCAGCCCCGACCAGCGCAAGCGTTTGGACAAAGCCGGCGATCGGCCCAGACTCGGTGGCGGGTCGGCGGTAGCCAGGTCACCCGACAGGGCACCGAAGCTTGCGGCGAAACAGCCGCAGGGAAAGGCGAGTCCGAAGAGATCCCAGGTCAAGAAGCCAACACAGGCCGGCAAGGCGCAGAAACGTGCCCAGACAAATCGGCCGCGGGCGAAGGTGACCACCAGGACACAGCAGTCGAGGAAGCCGACCCGGAAGCCCCAGGCCAAGAGGGACACCAAACGGCCGGCCAAGCTCAGCCCCAAAACGAAACAAGCCGTCGCAAGCAAGCGTCCGTCAAAGCGGTCGGCACCTGCCAAGAGGGCCCCGAGGCGCGGCGGTGGATCGCGCGCATTCAAGATCGACAGGGGCAGCAAGGCGCGTGCCGCGAGCAACCGCGGCGCCCGAAGTCGCAGCGGAGGTGGCAGTGCCAGAGGTGGCAGCGGGCACCGCGGTGGGCGTCGCCGCTGATTCTCTCCATCGCTTCATCCCGATTTCGGAGACCTTTTCGATACGCTTAGTATCCCTGATCAGTGCCGCGGTCCTGGTGGCCGCCGTCAGTCCACTTCTTCCTGCCGTCGGCGCTGCCGAGGGGCAGACCTATTTCGTCAGCCCCGACGCCGCGGTCGATGCTCTGATCGAGGCCGCGGTCGCGGATGATCCCGATGCCTTGCGCAGAGTGCTTGGTCCGGAGATCGAGGAGCTCCGCTCCAGCGATCCGGTGGCGGACGCCCAGGAGCGCCAGGCCTTTGCCGAGGCTGCGGTCGAGTCGGCGAAGATCGACGAGTCCGGCGACGATCGCGCTGTGCTGGTCATCGGGGCCGACGACTGGCCGTTTCCGATCCCCCTAGTCAAAGATGCCGCGGGCTGGCGCTTCGATACGCAGGCCGGTGCAGACGAGCTCATGAGCCGGCGCATCGGGAGCAACGAGCTGACCACCATCGATGTGCTGCGCGAGTTGGTGGAGGCGGAGCACGAGTACCAGGCCGTGGACCGGGACGGCGACGGCGTGCGCGCCTACGCCCAGCGCCTTCTGAGTACCAAGGGCAAACGGGACGGTCTCTATTGGCCGACCAAGGGTGACGAGCCGGAGAGTCCGGTGGGTGCCCTGGTTGCCGAAGCGGCCGCCCAGGGCTACTCGGCCGGCAAGGGCGATGAGCAACATCCCTATCATGGGTACCTGTTTCGTCTGCTCGACGCTCAGGGTGCCGGCGCACCGGGCGGTGAGAAGGGCTACCGTGACGCCCAGGGTCGGCTGGTCGGCGGCTTCGCGATACTTGCCTACCCGGTTCAGTACGGAGTGTCGGGCATCATGACCTTCGTCATCGACCAGTCCGGGATGCTCTTCCAGAAGGACTTGGGCGGCGAGACTGCGGCCAAGGCACAGGCGATCTCTCGTTTTGACCCCGACAAGAGTTGGACGCCGGTGCTCGAGTGAGGCCGAGGCGCGATCGGTACGCCAGCAGCAAGCAACTCATTGTCCTGCCGATATTTCTTTGTACCTCTGCTCGGGTGCGGAAATCCCTCTCGGGATGCCCCCTGACCGAGTCGCCACGCCTCTTTTTCCGCTACGCAGAAAAAGACGCACGTCCGAATTCTCGGACGTGCGACAAATGCGAGGGACTTGCAGGGTCCGTCACGCTAATAACACGCAACTGAAACCCCACAGAAATATCTATCGCATGGTCCGTTCCAGACGTGGCAAGTCCATGATTCGATTTGAGAATCGCAGGCCGCGAAGGCCCGCAGCCCCGGCAAGAGTGTCGTGCCCTGACGACAACGGCTCGGGGTTGCGTAGGGAGGGCAGAGAGTCCGCAGGAGACGAGGTGGTCCACAACTGCGTCAGCCAGGGGAATCCGCGGCACTGAGCGCGTGAACGGCCTCGACCATGGCGGCCGCATGGTCCGGATCCACGTCCGGGTGGATCCCGTGGCCCAGGTTGAAGACATGACCGGGACCTCGGCCATAGCTGGAGAGCACCCGGGCGACCTCCTCGCGGATGCGCTGCGGGGAGGCATAGAGGATGTTCGGGTCCAGGTTTCCCTGGAGGGCAACCCGATCTCCCACCGCGTGGCGGGCATCCGCCAGGTCCATTGTCCAGTCCACACCCAAGGCATCGCAGCCGCTGTCGGCCATCCGGTCGAGCCACTGACCTCCGCCCTTAGTAAAGAGGATCACCGGAACGCGACGGCCCTCCGACTCCCGGGCGAGCTCCGCGACGATGCGCGTCATGTAGGCGAGGGAGAAATTCCGGTAGTCCCGGGGTGTCAGTACACCACCCCAGGTGTCGAAGATCATCAATGCCTGGGCGCCCCGTGCCGCCTGGGCATTGAGGTATGCGGTCACGGCCTCGGACAACTTGGTCAGCAGCCCGTGCATCAGCTCAGGGCGGTCGAACAGCATGGCCTTGGACCTGGCGAAGGTCTTGGTACCGCCGCCTTCGATCATGTAGGTGGCGAGCGTCCAAGGGCTGCCGGCGAAGCCGATGAGCGGCACCCGTCCCCCCAGCTCGCGCCGGACCAGGCTCACGGCATCCATGACGTAGCCCAGGTCGTCTTCCATGTCGGGGACCGCTAGGCGCCGCACGTCCATCTCGTCGCGGACCGGTTTTCGGAAACGGGGGCCCTCGCCCTCGGTAAAATAGAGCCCTAGCCCCATGGCGTCCGGTATGGTCAGGATGTCGGAGAACAGAATCGCAGCATCCAGGGGGAAACGTGCCAGTGGCTGCAGGCTCACCTCGCAAGCCAGCTCGGGCGTGCAGCACAGATCCAGGAAATTGCCGGCGCGGGCTCGGGTAGCCCGATACTCCGGGAGATAGCGTCCAGCCTGGCGCATCATCCACACGGGCGTATAGCTCACGGGCTGTCGCAGAAGGGCGCGCAGAAAGGTGTCGTTTTCGAGCTCGGTCACTGGTGGTTCTTCCCGGAATGGTCGCAGCAGGCTTGTCGTTGTTGCGGGCAGGATACTATAGGGCGAAGCGACGGGTGCCACAGCGGGCGCCATACGGATTTCGCCGGGAGGCGCCCAAGGAACCTTCCATTTTCAGTGTGTGGCGCGTTGGTCGGTTTCTTCGTGGGTGAGAGCAAGTTTATCTCCAGGCTTTCGTTAAGGCGATTTCCGAAAAATCTCATACCAGCTTACTTGTCTTTTTGTCCGTCTTCGGTGTTGTGACAACCCTTACATAGTTTGCTATGCGCGTGCTGCCACGCCTTGTAGACGAACAAAAATCCGGCGCAATCTGGTACAAGATTTTCCATCAATCGCCTAAGATCCCCCGATGGACGTTTCCCACATCCTCGACCCGCTCAACGAGGCGCAGCGCGAAGCGGTCTCTGCCGAGCCCGGCAACCTGTTGGTACTCGCAGGTGCCGGGAGCGGCAAGACTCGGGTGCTGGTGCACCGCATCGCCTGGCTGCTTCAGGTGGAGCAGGCGCGGCCCTGGTCGATCCTCGCCGTTACCTTCACCAACAAGGCGGCGCGGGAGATGCGTGCCCGCATCGAGGAAATCCTGCAGGGCCCCGTGATGGGTATGTGGGTCGGGACCTTCCACGGCCTGGCCCATCGGTTCCTGCGCGCCCATTGGCAGGACGCCGAGCTTCCGCAGCTGTTCCAGATCCTGGACGCGGACGATCAGTACCGCCTGATCCGCCGCACTCTCAAGGCGATGAGCCTGGACGAGGCCCGCTGGCCACCGCGCCAGGTCCAGGGCTTCATCAACAAGCAGAAGGACGAGGGCCTGCGCCCGGAGCACATCGACGACGCCGGAGACTTCTACCTCGCGCGCATGCGCGAGATCTATGCGGAATACGAGGCGGCCTGCAAGCGCGGCGGCACGGTCGACTTCGCCGAGCTGTTGCTGCGCATGCATGAGCTGCTGCGCGACCGCCCGGACATTCTCCATCACTACCGGGAGCGCTTCGCCCATATCCTGGTGGACGAGTTTCAGGACACCAATTCCATCCAGTATGCCTGGCTGCGCCTGCTCTCCGGCGACCGGAACAATCTCTTCCTGGTCGGGGACGACGACCAGTCCATCTACGGCTGGCGCGGGGCCAAGGTAGAGAACATCCAGAGCTTTCAGAGGGATTACCCGGGGGCCCGGGTAGTGCGCCTGGAGCAGAACTACCGTTCCACCGGCAACATCGTGAGTGCCGCCAACGCCTTGATCGCAAACAACGCGACCCGGCTCGGCAAGAACCTCTGGACCGAGGATCAGGCTGGCGAGCCCATCCGCCGCTATACGGCCTTCGACGAGGTGGACGAGGCCCGCTTCGTGGTGGAGCGCATCCGCCGCTTTGCGCAGGACGAGGGCTACCGCCGCTCAGAGTGCGCCATCCTCTACCGAACCACCGCCCAGTCGCGACTGTTCGAAGAGGCATTGATCCAGGCACAGATCCCCTATCGAATCTACGGCGG
>Ga0210085_1000425_pt1 | contig 17804 bp, 14 predicted proteins | sample China_Galinas_PW_5_FD_184866 | JGI IMG/M metagenome (GOLD analysis project Ga0210085, IMG submission 184866) | Wetland microbial communities from San Francisco Bay, California, USA, that impact long-term carbon sequestration - China_Galinas_PWC_D1... | ecosystem: Environmental > Aquatic > Marine... | reverse complement strand
GTTGTAAGGGCGCTCAAAAGGGCCGGGCTGCTGCCACGCAATCCTTCTACGGTGATGAGTTTTTCGGTCAGGGCCGGTTGTTGCAAAAGCAAGGAAGCCATCGATAAAAAAAAGTGCCGGTTGCGTCACCGCAACCGGCATGGATAAGTTTTTAAAGTCAAATGATTAAATCAGAAAGTGCCACCTATTGTGAAATCCCATACCGACTGCGGTTCACCGGAAAGAGGATCAAGATTATAACCCCATACAAGACGCAGCGGTCCAATTGGAGAAAGCCAGTTAATTCCGAGACCGACTGACTTCCTGAAATCATTGAGCGACCAGTCCTCATCATTATTGAAGACTCGTCCCATGTCATAGAAAATTAGACCTTGAACTCCCTGGTCAGCAATGAGGGGAAAGAGCAGCTCGGTATTGGTATACCACATCTTGTCACCACCGATCAGGTCGCCAGTTACAGGGTCTTTCGGGCTGATTTTGGCATATTTGAATCCACGGACCGTATTGATCCCACCCAGATAAAATCTTTGATAAACCGGTAGCTTATCTTTCTCATTCTCCCATGCCTGGCCTGCAGATCCGCGGAGATGGAAGACTGTTCCCCAGAAAAGCGGGAAATACCATGAGGTTACCCCTTCAAGTTTCGTAAATTGGGATTCACCCCCAAAAGGTCCGCCCGCGTATTCAAGGCTGAGCTCATTGTAGGAACCTTTTGTCGTTCCGTAAAGTCGGTCACGGACGTCTCGCCGCAAGGTATACTTGACCGCACTGGTGGTTCTAATGTTTACTGATTCTCGGATAAGAAAGGAAGCATTGGCGGAGACGTCGGTCAGATTCGTGTCGGTATAACTGTAGCTGCCGATTCCTATCCATTCCTCCCAGAGAGGATAACCGACACGAAGAGAACCTCCTTTCGAGTTTCTCGTGTAGTTATCGTATTCCCGCTGGAGCTTGAAGAGATCGATTCCCAGCGACAGGTCGGAGTCATTGACATGAGGATTGGTAAAGGAGAGGTTGAATAGCCGACTTACACTGCCGGTATTGGCACTAAAAGAAAGCCGGTCTCCGAGTCCCAAAAAGTTGTCCTCAGCAATCTGTCCCATGAGAACCACCTGATCCACCGAACTGTACCCCGCCCCGATGCTAAAGCGCCCTGTACTCTTTTCTTTGACATCGATATCGATGTTCATCCGCGAAGGATCGCCTGTGGGTTCGGGTGTTACGCTTACCTGCTCAAAATATTCAAGGCGGTGCAGCTTTTGAGTGCTGGTCCGGATGGCCTTTGAGTCGAAAATTCCACCTTCGGCGATTTTTAACTCACGCCGGATGACGTTGTCTCTGGTCCGATTGTTGCCTTTTATCGTGATTCTACCGATATAAACCAGATCTCCCTTTTTGATATTAAAGACGATGTCAAAACGTTTTGCCGAAGCCGATTTTTTCAGATCGGGTCGAATTTCGACAAAGGCATAGCCTTTTTCCGCATAAAAGTCCTGTATTTTAAGAATATCCTGGCGCAACACCTGCCTGCTCAAATACTGTTCCTTGCGGATGGTCATCATATCGATCAACGTCTGTTTGTCCGTTATCAGATCGCCTTTGAAATCGATGGTGCCGACCTGATAACGTGTCCCTTCGTCAATGTCGAAGGTGATATAGAGCCATTCCTTATCCTGTGTTATTATAGGGTCGCTGATCTTGGCGTCCAGAAAGCCGTGGTTGTTATAAAAGGCTACGATTCTATCAGCATCCTGTTTCAATTTGTCCATGTCAAGCAGTCCGGCATCGGTGATCCAGGAAAAGAACCCATGGGTCCCCGTCTTCATGACATCCTCGAGATCATCGCTGTCGAAGGTTTTATTGCCGTGAAAGCGAATCTCTTTTATGTAGATCTTTTTTCCCTCGTGGATGATAAAGGCAACTTTTGCCGTCCCTTTGCCGGGGTATGTAATTTTGGACGTGACGTTGGTATCGTAGTATCCTTTTGACTTGTAGAGGTTCTTTATGGCATCCGCAGCATTATTGATCTTGGTCGGATTAAGAATGCTTTGTTCTCTCAGGTTGGCGGCATCTTTGACATCCTTTTCCTCGAGCGCCGATATCCCGGAATAGGTTATGGAGGAAATAACAGGTTTCTCAACGACTTTAAAAATAATATTTTTCCCTTTCGGGCTGTCTTTTACATCTATCTGGACATCGTTAAAGGACCCCATCTGATAGATGGATTTCAGGTCCGCACGGAGTTGTGCCGGGTTGTAAAGATCGCCGACTTTGGTTTTAATTTTTCTGAGTATCGCTCCGGAGTCTATAATTTTGTTTCCTTCAGGGGAAATGGATGCAATGGTAGAAGCTCTCTGGGTATAGGCAACAATATCATGGACGATTCCCGACAGTGCTTCCGGTAGATCCGCCACCGATTTTGCCTGCCTTGTGTAAAAGGTGGGAGAAGTCGGGTCCAACGAGTCAAAGACTTTTACGTCGATACTGATTTGTTTTCCCAAAAGAGTCAGTGTTCCGGCAGCGACATTGTTCATTCCTGTTACTGCGGAAATATGTTTCAGGTCTTTGGCTGTCGGAGGCCAGGCGCCATTATAATCGGCCATCTCTTGTGCCTTTTCCCTGTCAAGCATAGTCAGACCGCTGGCTTCCAAGGCTGCTTTTAAACCGATATCGGCCGATTTGGCGAGATCCGGGGCATGTTTTTTACTGTCGATTTTAAGAGGGAGAAATGCCGTGTTTTGTTCAAAGGCCTCCGCCGATACCGAAAGCAATGGGAGCTGGAGAATAAGAAGCAAAAGGAGAAACTTCCTTGTCAGCAGAACTCGTAACATTGAGGCTTCAGAAGATTGTTGCAATCCCATGGATAATCCTTTTTCCTGAAAGAGTTAAAGGGGCAATTGCCGGTTATGCGTGCAGGCCGATGAAAAATTTATTAGAGAATGTACATTGGAGCCGCTTGCAAAACTGTCTATTTGCCCAAACTCTGCGTTATGCTCAATATTTTATCCTCGGAATATCAATTATATGCCTGTGGTAAAATTTTTCGCATGCCTTGATTTTGAATAAAAATCCTAGTTTTGTAAAAGGCTCCATTGATAAATGGAAATAAAATTTGGCCCATTATGCCATGTTTGGTGAAAAATGCAAAGCAGACAAACGGGATGTTCCTGTAAAAACCCGCTTTAGCTCTACGGAAGAACGATAAGTCATAGAGTTACTTTGCAGCTGCTTCGGCGAATGTTTATTTTGATGATGTCGGATTCCAGGATTAGGACAACAAAGATTTTGGAGACGTTACAAGAAAAAAGAGCCGTTGCGAAGGCGAATGGTGTTTTTAACGATTTCTGTCGAATTTGTGTAAGCAGCCGGCAACAAAGTTGAAGTGGTAGAATCCGGTTGCCTGGCAGGGCGTCTTTCAATCGTGGTTCATAAGCCGAACATCATGTGGGGCAAAGAGCATTTTCTATATATGTATGCTGCTGAAAATATACTACAAGTATCATGAAAAATTCGGACCATGGCCGGAGACTCGGGATTCTCCGGTTTCTCGATTTGCTGTTTCCACCTGTATGTGCTGTGTGTCATAAACAGGTGCCTGAAGATTTTCGTCTCTGCACCGATTGCAGGCGAAAGGTTCGATATCTTTCTTCACCTCTTTGTGAGCGGTGCGGTTCACTTTTTTTATCGGCAACCGGGGAGGACCACATCTGTGGTGACTGTATTCGGAATCCTCCTCCTTTCAGTCTGGTCAGAAGCGTTTGTTTGTACGCCCCACCTGTTAATAATCTCCTGCATGGTTTGAAATATAGAGCCGACAGGACAACATTGTCCGCTCTTTCTCAGATAACAGCTCCTTTCGATTTTACCCCCTTCTCCTCTGTTGATCTGATTGTTCCGGTTCCCTTGTTTGTAAAAAAATTGCGCCAAAGAGGCTTGAACCAATCTCTTCTGTTGGCATGTCTTTTTTTTCCGGAAAACAAAGATGCTATTGATTCAAAGGTCATTGCCAGAGTAAGGGACACCTTGCCGCAAACGAGTCTCGACGGCAGGAGAAGGAGAAAAAATCTGCACGCGGCTTTTGCAGTGTCCACAGAGAAGGATATCAGAGGGAAACGTATCTGTATAGTCGATGATGTTTTCACAACCGGTACAACTATCCGGGAATGTTCCCGAGTCCTTATGAAGGCAGGAGCCGTTGAGGTCCGGGCAGTGACAATGGCACGGGTCGTGGAAAAGTGGGTCGGCAACCGTTTGGAAGCGGCCGGGTCGGAGTTTTCATAAACCGCCATGGCAGGAACATGCAGGTTCAACCCCAATCTCTAATCGCAGGTGGTTCAGGATGGTGAGAGATCAGGTCTAACCTGGATTTTTCATGAACCAGCATGGCTGGACCATATTGGCCTAGCCACAACCCCTCTTTACGGGCAAAGCTGAGATTCAATGGTAATCAATTTACGTTTTTAAATGTACACAGTGTTCACCAAAGATCAGTCCAGGCAGCGCCATCTTCATGAGACTTTTGCCCATGAACAGAGTTTACTATCGGAGTCGGAGTTTATGCCCGAAGGGTGCTTACCTATTCATTGCCAAAAACTTCGAACCTGACACTGCCTGAACTGATGAGAAATCCGGGTTAAGAACATAACCTTGTGTCGTAATGTTACAGTATTGCAATACATTTCCCGGATGTGAGGGGGGGTACTGATTGTACCGAGGTCGTAAGGTTATATCGGTTAGTGAAAAATTTTTTTTTTATTAAATTTTAATGAAACCCTTGAAAGATCACCGTTCCTGGAATGTTGACAAAAGAATTTTGATTAATATTCAGAAAAATTGAGTAATATGCAAAAAATTCGAATTAAATTATTAGATTAAATTGTTGATAAACTTGTGGAGAATTTTGTAAGCATCCGAAAAATAATAATAAATTGTCAATTTGTGACAGGGCAATAGAATTAGGGCTTCCAGAGGTTCCCCTGTGGGAAGGCAGGCTATATCAGTATTTGAAGTTGTTAACAGACTGAAATGGCCTTTTTGAAAAAATATCTGAAAATCGTCTTTGACGGAAAACAAAAAATGGAGTTTATCATCGGGCATGCATGGCGTTGTTGACAGCATTTTCCTGTCGATGTTTGGCAGTGGGATTCATTCAGGTTTTCCCGATTGCGACAACGTTGTAAATACATCTTTAATTTCATTATTTCATATACATTTGCTGTAGAGATTAGCCGTATTTGTTCTGGATCGGTATTAAATCTTTTTTTTCTGGAGAGAATCGATGGTTTGGGATAAAGCGAAGGAGATTCTACAGGAAGAGCTGGGCGAAAATGTCTACACTCTTTGGATAGAGCCGGTTGCCTGTGAACAGATTCAGGACAACAGAATACGGTTAGCTTGTCCGGATCGATTTTTCAGCGCTTATATTGCAGAGCATTATCTGAATATCATCCAGGAAAAGATCAATGAGATTGATCCACTTCATAGAAAAGTGGTCCTCTGTGAAACAAAAAGCCGGCTTCAGATCCCGCCTATCAGAGGCGAACAGCTTCAACTTCCCAATTTTCCGGTGGGAGGGTCATGTGTCCGTTCATTGCATCCACGCTACACTTTTGACGAATTTATGGTTGGTGAGAGTAATATCCTGGCTCATTCCGCCTGCAGATCGATGTCTATTAATGACGATTCCATAGGACCTTGTCTGTATATCAACAGCTCTACCGGTCTTGGCAAAAGTCATCTTACCCAGGCTGTCGCTCATCAGATTCAGACGGTATCACCCATGACCCGTTTGCATTATGTAACAGCTCAACAGTTTTCCTCCGAAATGGTGCGCGAAATAAAGGCAAACACCATGGAGAGGTTTAAAAGAAAATACCACGAAAACTGCGATATTCTCCTGGTTGAGGATGTTCATTCGCTCACCGGGAAGAAGAAGACGCAGGAAGAGCTGAACGAACTTCTCGATTCTCTTATTAAGTCGGGTAAAAGAGTTGTACTTACGGCAAATAGATCACCACGCGAGCTGGACGGCATTGACGGCGAATTTCGTTCTAGGATGGCATCCGGCCTGGTTACAACTATCCAGGCGCCCGACCTGAAAACCCGCGAGAGAATTGTACTGAACAAGCTTCACTACCACAAATTGCCGATGTCGGAATCCTATGTCACCTATCTTGCCCAACACATTAAGGGTGACGTTCGTCAGATTGAGTCTGCGGTCATTGCTATTCGGGCGAAAGCAAAGTTATCCGACTGCGCCGTGGATATGAACCTGGTAAAAGAGGTGGTGCAATCAGTGGTAGGTGAACCAAAGACTTTGAATTCACAAATTATCAGTGAGTTCGTCGGGACACAATATAAGGTGAGTATTCAGGAGATGCAGTCGCGTTCGAGAAAAAAGGCTCTGACTTTTCCTCGTCAAGTGGCCATGTATCTCTGTCGGAAGCATACCCAGGACTCACTCGTCGATATCGGAAAAGCCTTCAACCGGGATCACTCGACGGTACTGCACTCCATTAAGGTTGTAACCGGACTTACCTTACGTAACATTTCAATTGGCGAACAAGTCAAGCTTCTCAGCAACAAAATAGAAAAGTTCTAGCCCGAATTTCTCATGAACCAGCATGGCTGGACCATCTTGTCCTAACTTACGTTTTTATTTACACAGTGTTCATGAGAAATCCGGGCTAACCTTAAAAGTATACTCCTTTGACGACGGAATCCATGGGCTGTCCGTATTGTCCCGCCATGATGCTGTCGGCGACTTTACCTGCCGTTTTTATCATATCGTTGATTCCGATGCCGTCCCAGCCGAAACCGCAGACATAAAGGCCCCGGTATTTTTCTGTAATTCTGCTGCGCCAGGCTAGAAGGTCCGTATAGCCCTGTTCAGGTTGTGGAATTCCGCAGCCGCTGCGCAGGATTTTCGTATGAATTGGTTGGCTGGTGATGTTCAGGATGTCCCGGGTATCTTGCAGCGCGTGGTCAACAAGCGTCTGATCATCGAATTCCGCCCGTTCCGGGTGCCTGCGGCCCCCGACCAGGACCTCTATCAGCGAACAGTCGCCCGGAGCCCTGCCCGGGAACATATTGGATGAAAAAAGCGTCCCCAGAATGAAGCGTCCTTCGCTGTCCGGGATCAGATAACCAAATCCCGGCGGAAGATGCACTTCCTTTTTGAATCCGAGGGCTACCGTGGTGATTTTGGATTCGGGAATATGGGAAAGCGGCATTTCGTTGTCGATGTCTTTCAATAGTTCAAGCGATGTATTGATGGGCAGCGCTAGAACGACATTTGCCGCTTCAAATGTTCCTTTTTCCGAGTCGATTACCCAGAAATTTTCCTTCTTCCATATTTTCAAGACCCTGCAATTATTGATAAGATCAGATTCAGGGCGGAGGAATTTCGTTAAATGATCCGGAAGCTTCTGCATGCCTTCCGGAAAACTTGTCATTGCAGGCAGCCGCCTTGCTCCACTGTTGTTTTGTTTTTTCGCCAGGATCCCGCGAATGACCGAACCGTGTTTGGCCTCCAGCGCCCGCACTCCCGGCATTACACCATCAATGGCCAGCTTCTCCATGTCACCGGCATAGGTTCCTGTCAATGCTGCATCGACAAAGGGAAGCAGCGCCGGTCCGAAACGATGTTCAACCCATCTTGCAACAGAAGGTTGGTCTGTCAGAGGTTTTTTCCAGATATCTGCCAGAACACGAAGTTTATCCTTCCAACAGATCAGGGAGGTGGTCAGGATGCTGCGTGGTGTCTGCGGTATCCGGCGCAGTTTTCCAGCCAGGAAGACATACCGGGCGAAACGGCCGAGAGGGGCCTTGATACATTCAGTATCGAGGCCTGTTTCTGCCAGAATTTCCTGGCTTTGCCTGCAATTATCTAAAAAACCGTGGGGACCTGCCTCGGCGATGAAACCACCTTCGTTGCAGGTTCTGATGACACCACCTGTTGTTTGTTCTTTCTCAAGCAAAAGAAAGGTATGTCCATAGCATCTGCTTTTTAATTTCTGAGCAACGGTCAAACCGGAAAGTCCGGCCCCGATGATTATTGTATCAGTCATTGAAGTGTTGCGTTTATACTTGTATTTTTGATTTGAATGTCTATCCAGCCTCCATGGTGAAGCATTCCGGGATTGATGAGTTGGGTTCTGCCGATGTCGTCAAACCCTTTGCTTTCATGAATATGACCTGTAATACATAGATCGGGCTGGTATTTTTCTATAATTGTTCTGATTGCTTTAGAACCTACATGGCGACCGTTTCGCAACCTGTCAAGACGGGTTCCGTACGGAGGAGTATGAGTTACAAGGATAACGGGAATACGGCCGGCATGCAACGATTCCGCAAGTGTCTTGAATTCCGCTGCCTGCCTGAAGGCCTGTTCGCCGATGGCTAATAGCTCCTTCTCAGAGAATTCCGTCAATGTCTTAAACGGGGTGATATTGGAGCCACCGATCCCCAAACAACACACTTTGTTCCGGAAAAGGCGAGCCTGTCCGTGCAGGTTCAGGTCCAGTTCATCCAGATAGGTATTGATTTCATAGTTGTCAAGATTGCCGATCAAAGTGAAAACGCTGAGGTTGACGCTCATGATCTCATTGAGTAATACCTTGGCGTCAGCTTTGTTGCCGAAATTCGTCAGATCCCCATTAACGATGAGGAGATCGGCCTTATCGATACCGGGGATGTTTTTCATCCCCTTGGTTGACATATGTATGTCTCCAAAGGCAATGATTCTCATCTTTTTCTCATAGGTTACTGAAAGGGTTCGGCAAACCGGCAAAGCGGGGGTTGACACAGGGTTATATATGCTTACCATTTTCGCCGACTTTGGGAAAAAAATCAATGGGAGGGGCGAGGAATATCGCTTCTTCCCTCAGTACGATGCAATGCACGAGGTGATCTATGAACGAAAAGACTTATGAATTTAAAGCTGAAACCAAGAAGCTCCTTGATATTGTTATTCATTCTCTCTATACCGAGAAGGATGTCTTTGTGCGGGAATTAATTTCCAATGCAGCGGATGCATTGGAAAAATTCAGACATGAAAGCCTCACCGTCGAAGACGTTTTTGATGGGCATCTGCCTTTGGAGATCACCATCAGCCTGGATGATAAAAACCACACGTTGACGATTGCCGATACGGGTATTGGTATGACCCGAACGGAGTTGGAAGAAAACCTGGGCACCATCGCCCATTCCGGTTCCAATACCTTCTTGTCGCAACTGGCCGAGGCGGCTAAGAAGGATGTCAGTTTGATCGGGCAATTCGGAGTAGGGTTTTATGCGGCTTTCATGGCTGGAAAAAAGGTCCGTGTGCAGAGCCGTTCTTGGGACGGAGGCGAAGGGCATGAATGGGAATCGGACGGTTCTGGATCCTTTACCATTCGTGAAGAAAAAGGTCTGCATCGTGGAACTAAGGTCATCGTAGAACTCAAAGAGGATGCCCACGACTATGCTGCAAAATGGAAGATTGAGTCGATCATCAAACAGTATTCGGCCTTTGTTTCCTTCCCGATTAAACTGGAGCAGGAAACCATCAATACTGTTAAGGCCCTCTGGACCAGAAATAAAAACGAGATAGAAGAGAAGGATTATACAGAGTTTTATAAATTCATCGGCAATGCCGTGGATGAGCCGACCTATCGTCTCCATTTTACAGCCGATGCGCCATTGGCTATTAATGCGCTTCTTTTTGTTCCGAAGGAAAATTTTGAGGTTATGGGATTCGGCCGGGTGGATCCGGGCGTTAATCTCTATTGTCAGCGTATCCTGATCGACCAGCACTCAAAAAACATCTTGCCGGAATGGTTGCGCTTTTTAAAAGGTGTGGTGGACAGTGAAGATCTACCGCTCAATATTTCCAGGCAGGCTCTGCAGGATAATTCGCTGGTGAAGAAGATAAGGAAGGTGATCACCAAGCGATTCTTGAAATATATGGATGAAGAGGCGGCCAAGGATCCCGAAACCTATCTGCAGTTCTGGCAGACCTTTGGCATTTATCTTAAGGAAGGCATAACCTCGGATTTCGAATTTCAGAAGGAGCTCGGTAAATTGGTGCGCTTCGAGTCTTCCAAGTCCGAAACGGGCAAGCCGATTGCCCTTGCCGACTATGTTTTACGGATGCGGCCGGATCAGGAGGAGATTTACTACATCAACGGGCCAAGCAGGGCGGCTATCGAGGCGGGGCCATATATCGAGATGTTCAAGAAGAACGATATCGAGATCCTGTATACCATGGAGCCGATCGATGATTTCGTCTTGACCCATCTGGGCGAATTCGAAGGCAAGAAGCTGGTATCGGCTGACCGGGCCGATCTTGCTCTGCCAAAGGGAACGGACAAGGCAGAAGAGGATTCCCCAGCCGCTGAGAAAGAGGCGACATCGCTTTCCAAAGATGACGGTGCCGGCCTGATCGCCTGGTTGAAGGAAACGCTGTCCGATAAAGTCAACGATGTCATCGAGTCCAAGCGTCTGGTAGATTCCCCAGCAATGATTGTTAATCCCGATGGGTATATGACATCGACAATGGAGCGGGTCCTCTCGGCCAGTCGTCTCGAGAAAGGACTTCTGCATGAGCAGAGCAAGAAAAATCTGGAGATCAATCTCGGCAATCCTCTCATTGTTCAGCTTGCAAATCTGAAGACGACCGATCAGGAGTTTGCCAAGGAGGTGGCCGAGCAGATTTTCGACAATGCGATGATTCAGGCAGGCCTTCTCGTTGATCCGTTGACCATGGTGGAGAGAAATTACAGGATACTCAAGCGAGTCGTAAAGGGGTAGCCCGTAATTCACATGAACATTATATTGCACAAGAGATAAGGTATGTTTTTTGAAAAGTTCGGAAATCAAGGTCGTTGTGGCATTTATTCCGGTAGAGCTTCCTGATGAGCCGATTTTTTCCCCGATGGAAACTGCACATAAACGTTGAAAAATAGCGCCCCACAGGCTATAGATCGGGTGTGTTGTAGCGTTTTTCATGTCCATTTTACAGGGAGATAGATATGCCCTTTTTGCGTCGTTACTGTATCCTGTTGTTGGGTGTCTTGGTCTTATTGGCGGGATGCGCGACTCATACCGTTCGTCATTTGGCGTCGGATGCGAGCCTTATTACCATCGGAAAATCAACTCGAAACGACGTCTTGACCTATCTCGGAGAGCCGGATTCGGAACGAACGGTCTCTCCTGATACCAAACAGTGGGTCTATTTTGAAGAGAACAGATCTCTGTTTCAGAAAGTTCCTGTAATCGGCAAGGCTTTCAGTCCGGAAGGTTACGGAATGATATTGATCACCTTCAAAGGTGATCTCGTTGTCGGTTGCAGATACAGCTCTTATAATAAAGGCGAGTTCAATTGGGCCGGGAGTTATCCCTGGCAGGATGTGAAAGAATAGGCGTGAAGGACAGCTATGCTACAGTCCGGGAGAGGATGGTTCGTGAGCAGCTTCTCCCCCGTGGGATACATGATCAGCTGACCTTGGAGGCTTTGCGGGAAGTGCCTCGTCATCTTTTTGTCGACGATGCTATGCGGGCAAGGGCATATGGAGACTATCCCCTGCCCATAGCCGCCGGGCAAACCATATCCCAGCCGTTTATTGTCGCCTACATGACCCAGGCACTTGAACTCAAAGAGACGGAAAAGGCCCTTGAGATTGGTACGGGATCTGGGTACCAGGCTGCAGTTCTGTCTCGAATCTGCGACAAAGTCTATACCATAGAGCGCATCCATACCCTTCTGGCGGGAGCCCGCAAAATTTTCGATAAGCTTCGCTATTACAACATCGTCTCCAAACTGGATGATGGTACCCTGGGATGGCCTGAAAATGGTCCATATGATGCCATCATTGTTACCGCGGGCGGTCCGGTGGTACCCGAGCCGCTCATCGATCAACTGGCGGATAACGGCAGGTTGATTATGCCGGTCGGAAACCAGCATGTCCAGATATTGCAACTCCTTACCAGGAGAGGCGAAAAGACCGAGACAGCATCTTTAGAGAGCGTACGTTTCGTCAACCTGATTGGGGAGTTTGGCTGGAGAAGATAAAATAATGAGGTAGCGGATTGGAAGAAATAATAAAAAAGAGACGGACCCTTCAGGAAACCATGAATTTCATGTCCACCTGGTAGGCATTGAGGGAAAATGCTTCGATTGCCTGGGCGCGGGCTTGTCTGAGGAGGTTTCGTCGTCAGTCGAGAAGGCAGTGGAGCAGGTGTTCAATCTTTTACATTCAACTCCCGATGGATGAGAAATCCGGGTTCATTCTATTGACGGGGCTATCATATCCAGTCATCCGTTTCCTCGATCGGGGCAAAGCCCCGCCGAATGGTATTTTCGCTCACCAATTTCGGATCCATGAATTGCAAGAGATAATCCGGCCCCCCGGCCTTCGAGCCGATTCCCGACATTTTGAAGCCCCCGAAAGGATGACGTTCGACCAGAGCACCGGTACACCCCCGGTTCAGGTAAAGATTACCGACATTGAATGTAATTCTTGCCTTATCAAGATGATTCGGACTTCGGGAGAAGATGCTCCCCGTTAGACCGAAACGGGTGCTGTTGGCCCACTCCAGGGCTTGATCGATATCCGTGACCTTCATTACCGCAAGTACCGGACCGAAGATTTCCTCCTGGGCTACTATGTGTTCAGGGGTGATGCCCTCGACGATTGTCAGCGGTACATAGTAGCCGCCGGATGGTACCTCGCGGCACAACAGGACCCGGCCTTCCTGTTTGGCAAGCTCTATATATCCAAGGATTGTTTTTTGGGCATTTTCGTCGATCACCGGTCCCATATAATTACTTGGGTCCTCGGCCGGACCTATGGCGAGCGAACTTGCTGCCTGGACCAGGCGATCGATGAATTTCTCATAGATCGGGGAGACGACGATGACCCGGGAACAGGCCGAGCATTTCTGCCCCTGAAAGGCGAAGGCCGAGTAGATGACCTGCCTTATCGCTTCGTCCAGGTCGGCATCGTCGTCGATAATAATGGCGTTTTTGCCGCCCATCTCTGCAACCACTCGCTTGATTTGCGGCTGACCGGATTGAACGGTTGCGGCATTGCCGATGATATGGTGACCGACCTCCATGGAGCCGGTGAAAGCAATTGCCGAAACATCGGGATGCTCCACCAGGTAATCTCCCATCACTGAGCCTCGGCCCGGTACATAGTTAAAGACGCCTGGCGGCAAGCCGGCCTCCTGGAATATTTCAAGCAGGGTGTGGCCGATGACCGAGGAAGGTCCGGCTGGTTTGTAGAGCACCGGATTACCGGCGACGATAGCGGCTGCACTCATGCCGCAACTGATGGCCAAAGGAAAATTCCAAGGGGCGATCACGGCAGCGATCCCTTTAGGCTGATAGGTGAGATGGTTTATCTCGCCTGGCGCCCGGCCCATTCTACGAGGCGAGCCAAGTCGTATCATCTCCCGTGCGTAATATTCGAGAAAATCTATGGCCTCAGCAACATCGGCATGGGCTTGCCCCCATTGCTTACCCACTTCGAGAACTTGCCAAGCCGAGAGGGTATAGATCTTCTTTCTGGCAATATCGGCGGCCTTGGAAAGATACCGTGCCCTATCTGATGGACCAAGTGCCTTCCAGCCGGAGAAGGCGTTGCGGGCCGCGGCAACGGCCAGGTCTATTTCATTGATGGAGGCTTGGCACACTTCACCGATTATCTCGTCGGGAGCCGCAGGATTGACCGAGGAGATGCTGTCTGTGGTTACAATGTCCTTACCACCGATATGCAGCGGGTAGGTCTTTCCCAGGTTCTGCCGTACCTCTGCCAGAGCATCGGTGAAGGATTTTCTGATTTCAGCTTTTGTGAAATCGGCACCGGGTTGGTTGGTGAATCGGTCCTCCGGGAGCTCTTTATTCAAGGATGTCCCACCTTGGAGGAATGCACGCTCTAGGGTTTTAAGCGGATTTTCCATCAGGCGCTCCACCTCGGTTTCTTCGACGAAGGATTGGCGGAGGAATGATTCGTTAGCGGTATTCTCAAGCAGACGCCGGACCAGATAGGCCATGCCGGGCAACAGATCGCCGTACGGGGCATAGAGCCTGACACGTCCGGCAACATTTAAAAGCCCTTTACGTACCGGCTCGGCCATACCATAGAGCACTTGAAATTCGTAGCGATCCTGTGGCACGTTCAACTCCTGTGCCATCTCCATGGCAGCTGAGATGGAGCGGATGTTGTGGGAACCGCAGGCAAAATAGCAGATGTCGTTATTTTCGAGGATCAACCGGGTGTGCCGTTCAAAAGCGGCATCGCTCTCCGCTTTGTTGGTATAGACCGGGATCTCCCAGCCGTTCTGCTTGGCTACGACGGTTTCATAATCCCAGTATGCACCTTTGACCAATCGGATGGAAATCGGTAATTTGTTGTCTCTTGCCCATTGTAGCAGGTCCTTTACGTCGGTATCGGTATCCCGCAGATAGGACTGCATGGCGATGCCCAGATTCGAATGATCGCGGAATTCTTCGCATGCCCGCATCCTCTTGTAGACTTCAAGGGTGATATCCTTGAAACGATAATGCTCCATGTCAATGCGCATGGATGCATTCATCTCAAGAGCTTTGCGATAGACGACCTCCATCCGTTTTATGATTCCTGCTACCGAGCTTTCGAAATCCATTGGATCGATTTGTGAAAAAAGCGCCGACGGCTTGACCGAGATATTCACCAGCGGCGCATAACCCCAATCCAGTTCTCCTTCACCGATGGACGTCCATTTTGTGCAGTTTTGCTGGAGAGCGGCCAGCAGTTCGAGGTACATTTCCAAGTACTTAGCTGCCTCTTTTTCACTGACCGTAGCCTCTCCCAGAATATCGACAGTAAAGGTGAAGCCGTCTTTTCGAATCTTCTTTATGGTTTTCAGGGCGCTTTTGATGTTTTCACCGATGATGAATTGCTTGGCCATTCCCTCGATATTGGAACGGATGACCATATTCATGAGCTTTCCCGTCAATTTGCCGCCTATGCCGGCACCTTTGGCTCCCCATTGCATAACCTTGGGGACTTCCTGGCCTTCTGCTCCAAAGTATTCTTTGATATGACGAGCCAGGGACTCGGAGGTGTTAAGATAAGGCAGCACATCGACAAAGCGAAACAATTGGACCTTGAATGGTTCGTTTTTCATAGACCAATCCATGACTTTGCCCATCCACCAGCCTTTGTTGAAAATGGATGGAGCTTCTCCGCTGATGCTTTGGAAAAATTCTTTACTGCGTTGCATGATCTTCCGGTCCAGGGAGGAATTTTCCATGGTGGACTCCTTTATAGGGGTTTGACACTGTGGATTTTACAAGTATCAGAAGGAAAGTACGTGCCGTTTAACTGCTCTAAAGCCTGTCAGTGAGAAGAGCTTGATATTCCTTCAGGATGTCGAGCACCAGGGTTGTTCTCGAATCTGTAGCCTCTTGGGTGGTGCCGATTTTCCGAAGCAGGGCAGTCAGGGCGTCGGTGCTGTTGATTTTGGCCTTGATCAAGTAATTGAATTCACCATCAATCATTATATGAATTCTATTCAATTTCAGAGACGGCTGTCAAAGGAATAATAAATACATATATGAAGAGGTAAAAAAGCTCTAGCCAGGATGAGAAATGCGGGCTAGAAGGGCAAGGAAATCGGCCGCGCAAAGGAGACTCCTCGGCGATACTTCTCCTGGAAGCTCGGAAATATAGTCTGAAAGTTGTACTTTTGCCTTTTTCGCTGTTAACCTCGATATAAACTGTTATGATTTTTTGTCAGTGACGTACTGCTATGAAAAAGGTTGCATCTAAAAATCATGCAGGTTAGGATAAACATAAGAAGTCAATAAAGGCTAAAGACTGCTTCTGGTTTAGCCAGCTTAAGTATTTGACTTGTTATCGCCTTTGTTTTCCACATCATATATCTGCATGGAACAAGCAAACCTGGGGGGAGGAATGCCATGTCTATGCGTCGACCACGACTTTCGTCTTTGTCCGGAGTAATCGTTTTTTTACTCTTGCGCTTTTAATTCCAAGGGTTGGCAGGACTGCGACTCAGCCACATATTCCCCCGGCTCCCAGTACGTCTGAAACCAAGGCAATACAATATTATGAACCGGCAGGAGATGCGTATTTGGACTTTCCCGATGGAAAGGGTCGGAGGCATTTGACCCTGCGAGGTGAGCAATGGACATATAGGACTACGTTCGGCAAGGGAGAGGAGGTTCAACGAAAGAGTATCCTGAACTGGTTGACAGCACAGGCAGGCAGCGGAGTATTGGCTGCTGCTCCGGAAGAGGTAGTGGGCCGTATTCAGCCGGATGTCAATGAACGACTGACATATCACTTTAGGATTTCGCGGGATACAACGATTGCCCAAGTCTATCGAGAACGAGTACTGAGTGTTGATTATCCGCTCTTAATCGCACTCGAGCCGAAGGAGCAACGTCGCGTCAGTTTCTGGGTTGATCATGATGGCCGACACTACCAATCATTGGTGGTCGAGTTTGAGCAAAAGGATGTCGTTCTGGATGGTACCGCACGATCGAGTTTCAATGATTACGAACGTTCAGTCCACCATAAACATACCTGCCGGATCGAACATGGATCACGTCAGGTGGTCTTCGATCTGCCTCAGAATGCCGGTACGTATGAATGGATTGTGTACAGCCAGGCAAGGTACTTTCCGTGGAATCCTTGAAAAGTCCGCTGTATCTGGTTCTTCTACTCGATTCATCCGGTTCCATGAAAGGTTCCATGGCCCAAGCCATTGGTGCCGTTAAAGGTTTTGTTCAGCTTTCCCAGAAACAGCGCATGTGACTATTGTCGATTTTGATACCAAGCCCAAGGTACTGAAAACCGGGAGCCGCCGTGAGCTTCTTAAGGCCTTGGGCAGAGTGCGCGCCAACGGGGCCACGGCACTGTTTGATTCGATTCTTCTTGGTTTCGATCATCTAAAAAACAAGGGGCGCCGAGCGCTGGTGGTGCTTACTAACGGGATGGATTACTTTTCACAGTTTGATCAGCAATAATAACCAGCAAGGCCAAGGTGAAGTGAAAGTGTCTGGCGTCTCCTGTGAGAAAAAGGGGAGCTGGAGCATCTTGGTCCTATATCTTTATACTCCTCGTCGGCAAATGGTTTGGTTACTTCAGCTGAGCAGAGTTGTCTTGCAAAGCTGTTTTAATAAACCTTTTCGTAACATAAAGTAAAAGCATTTAGATTTTTCGGGGAGGAAATGACTATGAAGAACGTATGGATTGTTGTTGGGATTGTATCGGTACTGTTATTTGTGGTTTCGGATAATGCGTTCTCAAAAAGCAGAGAGAACAAAGCGGCATGCGAAAAGTGGTGCAGTGAACACAAACCTGAGTGTGCTTTTTGCGACTCAGCCATTTTTTGTAAGGGAAGGACCTATGATGTCATAAAATCCTTCAAGAAAGGTACAGGAAACTGGTATGCCTGCGGTCGCAGCAAGTATGGAAATGAGTCTCAGAAGAATAAAGAAGATTGTGAAGAGTGGTGCAAGAATGACGAGCGGTGCAAGTTTTGTAAAAGCAGTGTCGGTTGCGGGGCAAAATATACGTCTATTAAAACATTCGGCGGTAAAGGAAAGAACTGGTATGCCTGTGCATCGCGGATCGCTTTAAATAAAGGTGAATGTGATGCGTACTGCGACAGTCATCCGGAGCAATGTGACTTCTGCTCGACCTCTATGAGATGTGCATTGTTTGGAGGAGGGTACAGTGCCGAACGTTTGAGGACATTCGGAGGTAAAGGTACCAATTGGTATGCCTGCCGGTTTACCGCCAGAGGTCTGG